>Ga0105239_10010716_pt1 | contig 10240 bp, 8 predicted proteins | sample KBSC44metaG_FD_92761 | JGI IMG/M metagenome (GOLD analysis project Ga0105239, IMG submission 92761) | Corn rhizosphere microbial communities from Kellogg Biological Station, Michigan, USA - KBS C4-4 metaG | ecosystem: Host-associated > Plants > Roots > Rhizosphere > Soil | place: Michigan, USA...
ACGCCCCCAGAAGGCGTCCTCTGCGGGCTCCCAGACATCCACGCGGCCGCCGCCGAAACCGGAGGTCTTAAAACCCATCGACTCCAATGCGGTGTTCCCGGCCCGAACCATGAGGTCGGCCCAGGAGATTTTCCGGCCGTACTTCTGCTTGATCGGCCAGAGCAACCGGCGTGCCTTATCCAGACTCGCATTATCCGGCCAGCTATTAAGCGGCGCAAAGCGTTGGGTACCGGAGCCTGCCCCGCCGCGTCCGTCGCCGATGCGGTAAGTGCCCGCGCTGTGCCACGCCATACGTATGAAAAACGGACCGTAGTGGCCATAGTCGGCCGGCCACCACTCCTGCGAGTCCGTCATCAAGGCGTGCAGGTCCTGGATGACGGCATTGAGATCTAGGCTCTTGAACTCCTCAGCGTAGTTGAACGCCTTTCCCATCGGATCGGACAGGGGCGAGTTTTGGTGCAAAATCCTCAGGTTGAGCTGGTCCGGCCACCAGCCCGCATTCGTCGGGGCTCCTGCCACTGTGTTTCTACGAGGGCCAACTTTTACCGGGCACTTGGCTTCCGTCGGATTGCTGGGGACAGACGCCGCTGTCCCTGCGAGTTCCTTTTCCATTTGTGAATTTCTCCTTCGAATTAGTCAAAGATATTGTGATGAACTACGATAGCCTACGACCCTGAGCGGGCAGCGCGCCGCGGAGCGCACTTTGCGCAGAAGCCCCGGAAAATAAGTTCGAATTCGCGAAAAATCCGCTTGCCGAGGGAGCCCGAGGCAGGCTTGGGCAAGTCATACCACTCAATGTCCTCTACATTCCCGCAGCGGTCGCAGATGAAGTGGTGATGCCGAACGCCTTTCGCATCGAATCGCGCGGCGCGGCCCTCGACGGCCACCTCACGCACCAGACCAGCCTGCACCAAGTCCCGCAGATTGTTATAAGTTGTGGCCCTGGAAGAGCGCGGATCCAGGTGATTCACGGCTTCGAAAATTTCCGCGGCGGTGGGATGCCGATTGTGTTCCATCAGGAACGCCATCACGGCGTAACGCTGCGGAGTGCATCGTAATCCGCTGCCTTCCAAGGACCGTTTAATCGTTTCCGCGTCCACGAAGTATTTAGATTATATCTAATTTGAAATTTTGTCAACACTCGCGTCCCGGTTAACCGCCTGGCAGGTTTTATTGAATCGCGCCACCTTCGAGGCGGAGCGCAAACAGTAACGGCAAAATAAACATGCGTCTTTGCAGGTTCACAGGCTCACGCCGTGCAAGGGCTAAACGAGTATCCCGGCATGCACCTTGATGTCGAGCTTCCCGCGCAGTGTGTTCATCATGATGCATCCGCGGTCGGCGATCTCCACCAGCTTCTCGAACTGTTCGCGATCTGAATACTTCGCCGTGACGTTGAGCGCAATCGCCGTGAAGTGGGCCGGGGATTCGTCGAGCACCCCAACCACTTCCGTCTGTGCGCCGGACACGTCCGCTTGCCGGCCTTTGATCGCCGCCAGCAGGTTGCTCATGAAACAACCGCCGATCGCTGCCAGGAACAGCTCGCCTCCCATCGGGCCCTGATCGCCGCCGCCTTTGGCTGCAGGCCTGTCGATCGCGACCCTATGCTGCCGGATGGCTGCTTCCGATGTAGAAACCGAAGTCTGGCGAATCGCAATTTTGATCTCGCTTGCCATGCTGCTTAAACGTTAGCAGAATCCGCTCGTGCCCAGGTACCCTGTAATATGGCGCGCCGGAGGATTCAGCGAACCAGTCCGTCGTCTGCTTGGACTTTACACGATAATCGATGATCTGTCTCGAGCTGTAGCCGAGCGCTCACGCCGGCGCGGCATTACCGAAGCGTGCCCGGGCCGGATTTTTAATCCGTGCTGTAACTTTTTTCGCTGTCATCCGATCTAATATTTTTTATGTACTGGAAAACTCTATTGCTCGCTTTATGTCGCAGCGCGTTTATAAGGCGCACAACAGTAATGCCAGTCTTGGTCGAGGCATAGCTATGACTCGGGGGCGCTGGGGAATCTTACTCGCTGGTCTATGCTTGGGGGCGTCGGCCGCGCGCGCGGACTTGGCGCTATTGCTGGAGGAGCCCTTTGGGCAATTTGGCGGCATGACTCCCACCGGCCACGCCGCAATCTATCTCTCGCGAGTGTGTGCCGCCTCCCCAGTCTCGCTGCGCCGCTGCCACCAGGGGGAACCGGGAGCGGTGATCAGCCGGTACCATCGCGTCGCAGGATATGACTGGATCGCTATTCCGGTCATCCCTTACCTCTATGCCGTGGATCGAGCCGAATAAATTCCTCGCGAAGTCGGCGACGCTGATGTCGCATCCCTGCGCGACGACTACCGGCGCCGGCACCTCGAAAAGATTGTGCCGGATAGCAGCGATGGAATGGCCCCCGAGGGAGATTGGATTCAACTCGTGGGGGCGGCCTACGACCGGACCATGTACACCTATGAGATTCACACTACGGAAGAGCAGGACGACAAGTTCATCCAATTATTGAATTCCCAGGCGAACAAAACCGACTTCCATCTGCTGTCTCACAATTGCGCCGATTTTGCGCGGGAAGCTATCAACTTCTACTATCCAAAGGCCATTCATCGCAGCTTAATCGCCGACGTAGGCATCATGACTCCCAAACAGGCTGCAAAGTCTCTGGCCCGCTATGCCAAGCGGCATCCGGCGATGCAGCTATCGAGCTTCGAGATCCCTCAGGTTCCCGGAACGGTGGAACGCAGCCGTCCCGTGCGCGGTGTCTTGGAAGCTCTGGTCAAGTCTAAAAAATACATCCTGCCGCTCGCTCCCCTGGCGCTTATGCATCCCTATTTTGGTGGAAGCCTGGTGGTCGCGTGGATACAGGGCGGGCACTTTAATCCGCGTAGCATCGTCGGTAACGCGGCTGCCGAAGCCGAACCGGGAATCATCGCGCGGTATCTGCAATCACCTGAGATAGGCGCGCCCGTAGTCGCTCCGGCGGATTAACCCCTTTTACTGCGAGCGCGCCCACCAAGGCGTGATCGATGCATCGCGCGGGCGATCCGGCCAAATCGATTTAAAATTGCGAAATTGTTCCTGGCCGCGCATAAATTTCTCGCAATTTCGCTTCGAGCAAAGACACAAATACAGCTCTGTAATCATGGCAACAATCGAAAGAGGCCTCAACCGCCAAAAGGCAGTATCGCAGGCTTCCAATCAGACGATCGGCGGTGCATCCGTTCCAAGTGGGAAAAAAATACAAAGAAGTTACAGTTCTTAGAGGGCCCGCCTGTAATCTTAGCCCTCGCACAGTCGTCTTTAAAAAAACCATTACGGGGGCCCTTTATGCAATCAATCCGTAGACGTCTGGACCTGTGGAGGATAAAACATTTATGAACATTCTTGTACTCGGGGGGGATGGCTACTGCGGCTGGGCCACGGCGCTGTATCTATCTGCCAAAGGGCATAGGGTATTTACGGCAGATAACTTCGTACGGCGGCAGTGGGACCATGAGTTAGGCGCTCAGAGCCTGACACCAATCCGGCCGCTTTCCGAACGCCTCAGAGCTTGGGGCGATCTCACTGGCAAAAATATTGAACTGTTTGTCGGTGATGTAACCGATTATGACTTCCTGGCTTCCACCATCGAAGCCAGCGAACCGGACGCCGTGATCCATTTCGCCGAGCAAAGGTCCGCGCCGTATTCGATGATCGACCGCAAGCACGCGGTTTCAACCCAGGTCAACAACGTCGTCGGCACATTAAATCTGCTGTTTGCCCTACGCGAGCTGCGGCCCGACTGTCATCTGATCAAGCTCGGAACCATGGGCGAGTATGGGACACCGAACATCGACATTGAGGAAGGCTACATCCAAATAGAACACAATGGGCGCCGGGATGTACTGCCGTTTCCCAAGCAGCCGCCCTCCTTCTACCATCTCTCCAAGGTTCACGACAGCCACAACATCCTGTTCGCCTGCAAAATCTGGAATCTTCGCGCCACCGATCTGAATCAGGGCGTGGTCTACGGAACCTTGACGGATGAAGTGGAACTCGACGAGGCTCTCATCAACCGTTTCGATTACGATGAAGTATTCGGCACCGTCCTGAATCGCTTCTGCGCGCAGGCGGCCGTAGGGCACCCGCTCACGGTCTACGGCAAGGGGGGGCAGACCCGCGGTTTTCTCGACATTCGGGACACAGTGCGCTGTATAGAGATTGCGTGCCTCAATCCGGCGGCTCGCGGCGAATGCCGCGTATTCAATCAGTTCACCGAACAGTTTTCGGTGCTCGAGCTGGCGCGGATGGTACAAGCGGCGGCGCGCAAGATGGGCATGCCGGTCGAAATCGACAACCTGCCGCCCCCCCGCGTCGAGGCCGAATCTCACTATTACAATGCCAAGCATTCCAAGCTGATCGACCTCGGCTTGGAGCCGCACCATCTTTCGGATTCGCTGCTCGATTCGCTGATGAACATCGCTATCAAGTACAGCGATCGCATTGATTCGTCGCTATTCCTGCCACAAGTGGAATGGCGGAATCCGCGCAACCAGCGGCGCACCGGCGCGCGCTCCCTGGCCGCCGTCTCTTCGGGGGAAGGCATCGTATAGGCGGGGTTTTAGATAGCCCTGCGCGGCGGTGCTGCTTACCCCATGAAGATTCTCTCCACCATTTCGTCGTACTGGTTTTTGGGAGTCGCCGCGATCCCATTCATCTATTACCTGATCGTCATCTATAGTTCCTGGCGATATTTTCGGGCCGCCAAACATCCCGCCGGGCCGCACCCGGCTTTCACTCCTCCGGTCAGCATATTAAAACCCATGCGGGGCCAGGATCCCGGAGCCTACGAGAACTTCGCCAGCTTTTGCCGCCAGGATTATCCGCAATACGAGATCCTCCTCTGTGTCGATCCCGACGACCCTGAAGTGCTTCCGCTTGTCGAAAGGCTGCGCCGGAATTTCCCGCAACAGACCATTCGCGTGCTCCATGGGTCGGGCCGAATCGCCACGAATGACAAGGTTGCCAAGCTGGCGCGTCTGGTAAGCGAGGCGCAGCACGAAGTGGTGGTCATCAGCGACAGTGACGTCCGCGTCCGCCCCGACTATCTGCGCCAGGTCACCGCTCCGCTGTCTCGCCCCAACGTAGGAGCTGTCACTTGTTTTTATGTTTCAGTGGAGGATGAAACCTTTACCGATCACTTGCAGAACATCGGCATGATGTCGGATTTTTACGCCGGCATCCTGGTTGCCTGGCAGTTGGACGGCATCAAGTTTGCGTTGGGCCCAACCATTGCCACCACGCGGACCCGCCTCGCCGGATTCGGCGGCTATGCCGCGATTGAGAACCGTCCCGCCGACGACCTCCTCGTCGGCCGGTTAATCGCCGACCAGGGTTGTGAGGTTGTTCTGCTCCGGTATACGATCCAAACCGTAGCCGACTATGGATCCTTCCGCGACCTGCTTCATAAGCGCCTGCGCTGGATCGTGGTCATGCGCAACCTGCGGCCATGGGGACACTTCGGTCTGATCTTCACGCAGGGACTTGCCTGGACGCTGGCCGCGGTTGCGGTTCATCCCACCGCGCCAGTGATACTGGGATTCTGCGGTGCGTACCTGATGTTACGGACCGCAATGACCGCGCTGATCGCCGGTTGGGGTCTGAACCAGCCGGGCTCCCTGAAAAACGTATGGCTGATTCCAATGTGGGATGCGGTGGCGTGCGCCATCTGGCTGGTCAGTTTTTCGCGCAACAGCATTCGCTGGCGTGGCGCGGACTATTACATTCGCGAAGGCCAATTGGTTCCGGTTGCCTCGCCGCAGCAAGACCGCCGGGCGGCCGCATAACCCCTGGTGACCTAGCGCGCCAGCAGCACAATGCCGGCCAGCACAGCCAACGCTCCGGCGGCTCGCCTCGCGCCGACCTGTTCCTTCAAAACCAACTTCGCCAGGATGGTTTCGACAATGAAGCTTCCCGCCGAAGCCGGTACCGCGAAACTCAAGGGCGCGGCCTGAACCAGCGCCATAAAGCTGAAGAACGAAACCGCCAGGCACGCGATGGAAAGAATCAGATAGCGCCGGCGCGCGATGGTCTTGAGCAAACTCGCGATTCCGCGCCGGTCCACAGGCTGCGGTTCTAAACGTTTCATTTCGTAGCTCTGGAGCAGATCGCTGGCGGCGGTCGCCGCAATCACAATCGACAATAACAACCAGGTCATTTCGATTCGCCCCGGGTGGTATCCTGCGGCGTCGAACCCACCAGCGCTACTCCCAGGAAGATCAGTGCCGTTCCCACCCACCGCTCGGGAGTCACTTCCTCGCGAAGAATAAACTTGCCCAGCAGCGCGGCGAACACATATCCCACTGCAGTGAGCGGCAAGACGAAGCTTAAATCCGCTACCCCCAGGATCGCCATTCTCAATAGCATCGCCACAATCAGCATTGCGATCCCCACCGTCACCAGGGGGCTTACCATCGCCCGCAGATACGACAGCGGATTCGCCGCGAGCGTTTCCGGGAAATGCTTGGTGCCCCAGGCCAGAGACAAATTTCCAAACGTGCGCAGCAGTACGAACACCGCTAACAGCGAATAGGTTCGATATACCATGCGGCGGCGAGTGCTCTTCGGCTAGCGTGCCGCGCCAGCGGTGGCGGCCGCCGCTGCCAGCTTGATGGGCTGTACCATGGCGCCGTTCCCGGCTGAATCCCACGCTGCGAAGCGCACCCACTTCTTGCCGTCCGCCGGGAACGGAATCTGAAACCGACGGCTCCCGAAAGCCGGCAATCCGGTAGCGGATATGACCTGCCGGGCGGTGTGCTGGCCATCGCCCCAGACCACTTCCACGAATTCCAAGGGGAAAGTCCACTGCACATCCGCCACGATCGTCCGGTGGCCGCCGGTGCCTTCAACCGAGTAGTTAGGGATCAGCACTTCGCCCGACGTCACAAAGTAATCTCCGTGCGCCATCGCGTCCACAATCGGACCCCACTCGCCAGGCGGCGGCAGCGTGCCGATCTTGACATAGTTGACGGGATTGTTCGCGTACACGTCGTCGCCATATCCCTGCTCATAAACTTCCGAGATGGCCTGGATGTATTTCGGCGGCGTCGGTTTGTCGGCCACCCAGTTGTTCATATCGTCTAGCAGCGGCAGGCAACGGTACTCGCACAGCCGTTGTTCCGATCCGTCCAGCCCCATGCCCCAGCGGAATCCAATTCCGCGATAGTTTGCGTCCAGGAAGTGGGGTGTGTCTTTAATGCCATCCGGAAAGCCGGCCGACCCCTTGGAATGCGGATGCGGCATGTAGATCAGCATATTTTCACGGTGCGCCATTTCCATCATGTCGGCTGTGCTGCCGAGATGATAAATCTTGCCGCGCTTGGGATCGTTTTCAACCAGTGGTTGACCCGCCACGCGACCTTGCGACCAGAAGGTTGGATGCGACACAAACACATCCGAATGTCCACCCAGCGCCCGCGAGACGTCGCCGCGCAGCATTTCGGCGTTCGGCATGACTACGAAATCTGGATTCGACTGTAGCCGTGCGGTCTCATAATAATTCGCCATGGCCTGGAACGGATCGCCGCTCGCCTGGGCCTTGCCGGCGCTGCCGCCGCCTTCTTCCTGTCCCTCGCCCGGTACTTCGCCGCCGCCTAACGCCGCGCCCAATCCGCGAGTCCACTTAAACCACTTCGGGTCATCCACTCCGGCTGAGCCTGGAACGTAGCCGCCTCCGTCAATCGGCGCCACGATCTTGATTCCCGCCGCCTTCATTACCTCCAGATCGGGCACTCGCGCGCCTGGTCCCCCCGCTTGGCGGGCGCGCCGGACCAGGCCCATGTGAAAGTGCGTCGCCATCACCTGATACCCCGGCAGCGGCTTGAAGCGATCTCCCCGCGTGAAGGCGAGCGCCAAATCCATGGCGCGGGGAGCGGCTTCCGTACTCACGTAAAAATATACCGGCATCCGCTGCCACGTCCCGGGACGCGCGCTCAGCAGAGCGAAGTTCTGGCTGCGATCCTCCGAGCCGCGATTTTCCTGCGCCTCGCTTTCTTCGCGCTCGGCTTGCCTGATGCCGAATGAGTAAGACGTCTTGCCGTCCTTGCGGTACCAGTTGTAGCCCAAGTTGTAATCGACTTCGCGCGCCCAGAAATAAGTGTGCGGCGGGGGGAACGTCGCGATCGATCCGCCCGGTACGTCCGCAGCCAGCACCCGATTGTTCGCCTTCACCGTGACCGCATCAGCGGCGACCGTGTCCCCCAAGCCCCGCTCTTGCCGCGAATTCTTGAGATCGCGCCACACAACTTTGGTCGCTGGCGCCATCTCCGCTCCTTTGACGCCCGCGTCATATTTATAGGCGACTGACGGTTCGGCGGTCTTCGCAATCACCTCCTGACGAATCAGGTTGGTCCCCTTATAGACTGTGTATTGCAGGCGTCCGGCGAACACGCCGAGTTGCACTCCGGGGAACGACACCTCGATACGCGCCCCGTTGGTGGCGATCTCGCAGCCTTGCGCATGATAGACCGCCGCGTCCCGCCTGACCTCCTCCGGCTTGCGCGGCAGCCCGGGCTGATTCAGAACGCCCCGCTGCGGCGGAGTCGTATTGTTGTGCGCCGATTCGCCGCCAGGAATATTCAGAGGAGCATCCCAGAACGCCTCCCATTTTTCCCGGTCAACCACTTCCTGTGTAATCTTCACGCCCAGCCCGGCCAGCGGGTCAAGCTGCTGATTGGTGATCCGGCGCAGTCCCGACACCACCCGAAAATCGGGTGCCGCGTGGCTCAGCAGCGTGGTCCACGCTCCGCCCGGGCGTTTAATTGCCAGATCTTGAATAGTGGGTGTTCCGGCATTGATCGCCAGTCGAAGCCGCAGTTGCTGGTGACTGTCTCCCTCCCAGGTAATCGTCGCGGCGTTATCCGCAACCGCGGCCATCAACCCGGGCGACGCTTTGTAATGGGCCATACTGCACGTCAAGGGATCGGCATTTAGCGCGGAGGCAACAACCAAGACGACGAATAGGCAGGCGGCGCGGGCGTCTAGCCCAAAGGTAAAGTTGAGGGGCATCATTATTATTCTGCACTACCGTGCTGCAGGCCCCAATATCACTTTCCCGGGCAGCGCGTTAGTCATTTTGCCTTCCTCGATAACCGGTACGCCATTCACCAGCACGAAGCGCATCCCGTCGGAAAGCTGGTTGGGGTTGTCGAAGGTAGCAACATCGCGAATCGTCTCCGGATCGAACACCACAATATCGGCCCACATACCTTGCTTCAACACGCCGCGGTCCGCCAGCCGCATCTTCTGCGCCGATAGGGCGCTGAATTTACGAATGGCGTCTTCGAGCGTGAGCGTCTTGTCTTCGCGCACATACTTTCGCAGTACATGCGGGAAAGTTCCATAAGCCCGCGGATGCGGATGCTCTTTTCCCAGCAGACCCTGCGGCGACGCACCCTGCGAATCGTTGCAGATCGAAACCCACGGCTGGCGCAGCGCCAGCGCGACATCCGGCTCCGCCATCGTGAACATGGCGACCGAAGTAAACGCCGAATCTTCAATCAGCAGATCGAACACCGTATCGATCGGATCCTTACCCCACAGCTTCGCGATTTCCGCGATGGTCTTGCCTTGGATCGGCAGCAGCTTGGGATTCTGCACCGCCCCGATGATGATCGATCCCGGCCCCGTCACCTGCTGCCATTCGTTATTCCAATCGCCGGTCGTGCTTTCCATCTCTTTGCGAATGCGCGCCCGCGCCACCGGGTCCTTCAGCCGTTCGATCAGGCTGCGGTCGCCGCCGTCATGTGCCCACGGCGGAATGATGGCCGAAAAAGTATTGAAACTGGCAGTGTAAGCATAGGTATCGGCGCCGATATCCACTCCCGATTTCCGCGCCTGTTCGATACGCGCCACGATCTCCGGCATCCGCCCCCAGTTGGCTTTACCGGCGGCCTTCAGGTGCCAGATTTCCACCGGAAGATGACCTTCGCGTCCGATCTGAATCGCCTCGTCCAGCGCCGGAAGAACGCCGTCGCCTTCGTCTCGAATGTGCGATGCGTAGATTCCACCCAGCTTGCCCGCTTCGGCCGCCAGCGCGATCAGTTCATCCGTTTTTGCGTACATCGCCGGCGCATATTGAAGCGATGTCGATAAACCCACCGCCCCGTCGTGCATGGCATCGCGCACCAGCGCTTTCATGCGTTCCAGTTCCGCCGCGGTCGGCGCGCGGTTGTCGTCGCCAATCACCACACGCCGGACTTGCGTCGC
>Ga0105239_10010718_pt1 | contig 10239 bp, 11 predicted proteins | sample KBSC44metaG_FD_92761 | JGI IMG/M metagenome (GOLD analysis project Ga0105239, IMG submission 92761) | Corn rhizosphere microbial communities from Kellogg Biological Station, Michigan, USA - KBS C4-4 metaG | ecosystem: Host-associated > Plants > Roots > Rhizosphere > Soil | place: Michigan, USA...
GTTCCACCCTGTTGTTCTTCCTGCTTCAGTTTTTCCTTGATCTCTGCCAGTGCACCCAGGTCGCCTAAAGTTGCTTTTTCAACTTTACCCTGTATGTTCTTAACAGCTTTCTTGGTTTTATCTGCTTCAACACGGGCTTCTTTCTTGGCAGCTTCTTTTTCTTCTGCTTTTGATTGTTCCCAGATGCGGGTATGCGATACTACGATGCGTTTTTCATTGCGATCGAATTCGATAACCATAAACTGTGTTGTTTCATCAGCACCGATGCTTTTGCCATCTTCGCGCATGAGGTGACGGTTAGGTGCAAATCCTTCAAGGCCGTAGGGCAATTGAACGATACCACCTTTGTCGTCTCTGCGGATAACAGTTCCTTCGTGAATAGAACCCACTGCAAAAGTACCCTGTAATGCATTCCAGGGATCTTCTTCGAGTTGTTTATGACCCAGTTGCAGTTTGCGGTTGTCTTTATCAATGCCGAGAATTACAACATCGATATTTTCACCAACTTTAGTGTATTCAGAAGGATGGTTGAAACGTTTCAACCAGCTGAGGTCGCTGATGTGGATCATACCACCGATACCAGGAGCGAGTTCAACAAACACACCATAAGGTGTAATGTTTTTCACCAGACCGGTATGACGGCTTCCTTCGGGGAATTTAGTTTCAATAGTGCTCCAGGGATCTTCGCTCATTTGTTTGATGGACAAGCTCATCTTGCGATTGTCTTTATCCAGCGTTACAATTTTAGCTTCATATTCATCACCCAGTTTGAAGAATTCTTTTGCATTGATAGGGGTATTGGCCCATGTAATTTCACTTACGTGTACCAGACCTTCTACACCTGGCATGATTTCCAGGAATGCGCCATAATCTTCAATGTTCACTACTTTACCCTTCACTACAGAACCTTCATGAATATTTTCAGGCAGAATATCCCATGGATGAGGAGTAAGTTGTTTCAGACCCAGGCTGATGCGTTTTTTCTCATCATCGAAATCCAATACAACCACTTTCAGTTTCTGATCCAGTTTCAATACTTCGCCCGGATGGCTGATACGGCCCCAGCTGATATCAGTGATATACAACAGACCGTCTAAGCCGCCCAGATCCATAAAGGCGCCGAAATCGGTAATGTTCTTGATAGTACCTTCGAGAACCTGGCCTCTTTCGAGTTTGCTCATGATCTCAGCACGTTGTGCTTCGATATCGCTTTCGATAAGGGCTTTATGAGAAACTACGGCGTTCTTAATAGCTTCGTTGATCTTCACTACTTTGAACTCCATTGTTTTTCCTACAAACTGGTCGTAATCAGTTACAGGTTTTACGTCGATCTGCGAACCCGGTAAGAATGTTTCCATACCGAATACGTCTACGATCAAACCGCCTTTTGTTTTTGAAGTAACTGTACCGGTAATAACTTCGCCGGTTTTGTGTACGTCCACGATTTTTTCCCAGGCACGGGTAATACGGGCCTGTTTGCGGCTGAGGTTAAGATGACCTTCCCGGTCTTCTTTTTCAACCACCATTACTTCTACTTCATCGCCTGTTTTCAGGTTAGGCAGATCGCGGAATTCGTTCAGTGAAACCAGACCATCGCTTTTAAAACCGATGTTGATTACCACATCTGTTTTAGTAAGTGCCACTACAAGGCCTTTTACTAATTCACCATCTGTAACTGCTTTAAAAGTACCCTCGTATACAGCATCATATTTTAATTTTTCTTCCTTGCTGTAAGAAGCCACATTACGCTTGTCGATACTCCAGTCAAAATCGTCGTGTGCACTATTGTCCACAACTTCAGGAGCTTTCACAGGTGCAGTTGGTGTCGCTGTAGCTTCTGCGGCCTGATCGCCTGAAGAAGACTCCTGTGCATCAGCGTTTAATTGTTTAATAATCAAGTTCTGAAACATGATAAAAACCCGATGTTTTTAAATCGGGCTGCAAAGATAGGCTAAAATGCTGAATCAGAAAGGGATTCAAAGATTTTTTTTGAACGTCAACTGTTTGATTTGCATAGCGTTAAGAGAGCGTTAAGGAGGCAGGGCAAACCGACTTTACAAAGCCCCACCTTTATTCTGAAAGGTGACCGGCCTGATTGTATTGCAAAAACGATTATCTGTTCCCACAGTATATATTGTACGAAAAGAAAATTAATTTTTATGGCAAACGTGAATAAGAAAGATTGTTTTTAATTGCTAAAAATTATTTTTTTGTGCAGCTATTTCGGGTCGAAAGTTTTCTCTTTACATTTATCGAAATTTTATTCAACGACTATTTGTTATGATTACACCAGTATTGATCGTTTTATTTGAGCAGAACCTGAGCAAATTGCACGAAGAAATCAGCCAGTACCCTGATGACAGCAGTTTGTGGGTGGTAAAGGAAGGCATTAAGAACAGCGGCGGTAACCTGTGCTTACATTTAACCGGCAGCTTACAACATTTTATTGGTAATGTGTTAGGTGATTCAGGATATATACGAAACCGCGATGCAGAGTTTACGTTGAAAAATATCAGCAAGCACAAACTATTAAACGAAATAGAAAATACCAAAGTAGCCGTAAAGGACGCATTGGAACAAACCAGCAAAAATGAGCTGGCAAAAAATTTCCCTTTGCCTTTAAATGGTGAAACAGTAACTACTGAATTCTTTTTGCTGCATATGTTAGCCCATCTGAACTACCATATAGGGCAGATTAACTATCACAGGAGATTATTAGGAGTTCCGCAGCAGTAGTCAGGAAGTCTGTAAAGTCAGAAAAGTTAGAAAGTCGGTAAGCCAGAAAGAAATTGAACTGTTAAAACATTCTTTCGTCTTTCGGACTTACTGACTTTCTGACTCTATTAGCTTTCCGATTCCAGTGGCTGCAATAAATCCACTCGTCCAGGCATGCTGAAAATTGAAACCACCGGTGATACCGTCAACATCCAGTATTTCACCGGCAAAAAATATATTTGGCGCCAGTTTGCTCTGCATGGTATTTACATCTATCTCTGATAGCTGAATACCACCTGCTGTTACAAACTCTTCCTTGAATGTTGTTTTTCCCTGTACTTTAAATTCCTGCGCACAGCAATAGCTGATGAGCTTATTCTGCTCTTTTGCCGGCAGATCGGCCCATCGTTTGTCTTCATCAATACCACATTCCTGCAACAGGTATTGCCATAATCGTTGTGGAAGATTAAAAGGATTGCGCGTCCCTATTTTCTGTGCCGCTATATCAAATCGTAACTGCTGAAATTTTTCCCGCAGGGTATTTTCATTATACTCCGGCAGCCAATTTACCACTATTGTAAACTGCCAGTTGTCTGTTGCCAGTTGTCTGGCTCCCCAGGCCGATAAACGCAATATGGCCGGGCCACTCATTCCCCAGTGAGTAATAAGCAACGGGCCTTTTGACGACAAATTGCTGCCGGTTATTTTCACATGCACTTCAGGCACAGAAACACCCATCAGTTTTGTAATTGCGTTACCGGGCATATTAAATGTGAACAATGAGGGCACCGGTTCTGCGATTGAGTGCCCTAATTGTTTGAGCCATTCAAACTGCGCCGGTTTGGAATATCCGCCGATTGCGATGCAGATGAAATCTGAAGTCAGCAATCGGAGGTCAGACAGTTCAAGAGTGAATTGTTTTTCCTCATTTCTTTGGGCCTCATCAACCTTCTGACCTCCGGCCTTGGACTTCAGACTTTTTACATCCGACATCATTCTGATTTCGACACCATACTTATTTGCCTCGCGCAGCAAACAATCGATAATCGTTTGTGAAGAATTGGTTACGGGAAACATACGCCCGTCGTCTTCTTTTTTTAATTGCACACCGCGTTCTTCGAACCACTGTATGGTATCGGTGGTAAAAAACTGATGAAATGCTTTTTTTACAAAATTGCCACCGCGCGGATAGTTGCGGACCATATCAGAGATGGAAAAACAGGCATGTGTTACGTTACACCGGCCGCCCCCACTCACCTTTACTTTTGAAAGAATTTTGCTTGTTTTTTCAAGAATGATCACTTCCAGCGAAGGATACATGCGGGCCGCGTTGACAGCACAAAAAAAACCGGCTGCTCCCCCGCCAATTACCACTAATCTTTTTTTAGTTCCAGGCATACATTAGTCATTAAACCCTGGCAAATAAAAGAAAAAGATATTAAATGTGGCCTGGATCCTCCTGATCAGGGTGAAACTCCTCGTACATAAAACAGTTTATCATGCCCGGTATTTTTACATCCTCTATTTCGTAGTGAAAAAATTCATCGGTTATAAACTGATATTTTAAGCGCTCATCCTGAGGCTTAATAAACTGCAGCTCAATATTGTTTTCGGACAATAACACCTCTATACGCTCCAGTTCACGGCTAATAGTTAAATCGTCCAGTACATCGGCCTTTTCAAATACCGGACTGCCTATTATTTCATGCACTTTTTTTAAAGGTGCATTGGCATACTGTTCTTCAAATGCGAGTACATGCCTCAGGAACAGGTTTTCCTCTATGGGTGAAATATCTTCCCTCGCGGTACTGATACCACCAAATTGCGTCCTTAATTTCATACGAAGGACCTCATTTTCCATTCGCAGGTTTTCATTCGGGTCGCCGCTAAATTGCTCCGGATAAAAAGAGTTTTCATTGGTCATACAATTCGTTTTTTTGTGATAAAAAAATGTAGACCAAAAAAACAATTTATCGCTCATAGAAAGCAGTTACAGAGCACCTATTTACCACTGCTTTTTAAAAGAAAAAAACCGGTATTAACCGGTCTTTTTCTGTTCGTTTATAATGGTTTCAGGCCTTTTTTCTGATAACCAATCATTGTTCAATTTTTTTATGAATACAGATTGGGGTTTGCTTTTTCAGCAGCCTCAATAATGCTGTAATCAGATAATATATCCGGCTTTCCTTTGCGCACACATACATCGTGTTCAAAGTGTACGGCAGGTTTATGGTCTACTGTGCGTACTGTCCAGCCGTCGTCATCGGTATACACATCTTTTTTACCCATATTGATCATAGGCTCTATGGCAATTACGAGCCCTTCTTTTAATACGGCCCCTGAACCGCGGCGGCCGTAGTTAGGTATCTGCGGATCTTCATGCATCAGTTTACCTAAGCCATGCCCTACCAGTTCACGCACCACTCCGTAGCCATGTTTCTTTTCGGTATGTTCCTGAATAGCCCAGGCTATATCACCAACGCGATTACCGGCTACAGCTTTTTCAATGCCCTTGTATAACGATTCTTTTGTAATGCGAACCAGCTTGAGAACATCCTCGCCAGGGTTGCCAATGGCGAAGGTATAGGCGTGGTCGCCGTGGAAGCCATTTTTATATACCCCGATGTCTATAGATACAATATCTCCTTCACGCAGTTCATTGTTACCGGGGAAGCCATGCACTACCACATCATTGACTGATATACAGGAATTGAATGGATAGCCTTTATAGTTTAAAAAAGAAGGAGCGGCTTTATGATCGCGAATAAATTCACCAATTGTTTTATCCAATGAAATAGTAGTGATGCCTGGTTTGAGCTGTGAAGCTATATGGGTAAGCGTTTTACTAACGAGTAACGCGCTTTCGCGCATCAATTCTATTTCTGCTTCAGTTTTGTAATAGATCATTGCATTATCATTATACGTCCGGGAGCCGGACTGCTATTTAAAACAAAACCTGACAACTAATGTTTAAGCTGCCAGGTTTTGATGTATAGGCAAATGTTATTATTAGATCGAAGAAGCCGGCGTAACCTGTGCGCGGCCCTGAATTCTTCCACTCTTCATCAAACCATCGTACTGACGCATCAGTAACTGGGTTTCAATCTGTTGAAGGGTATCCAGAATTACACCTACCATGATCAGCAGGGAGGTTCCTCCAAAGAATGAAGAGAACGTTTGTTGTACGCCCAATCTTTGTGCAAATCCGGGTAAGATACCAACCAGCGCAAGCAATACGGCACCGGGGAAAGTGATCTTATCCATTACAGCACCAATATAATCTGCTGTAGGCTGACCGGGTTTTACGCCGGGGATAAATCCGTTATTCCGTTTCAGATCATCTGCAATCTGCTTGGGGTTGAATATTAACGCTGTATACAGGAAGGTAAAACCAATTACCATTACTCCATAAATGACCATGTACCAGACGTTGCTGTGATTACCGAACACTGCCGCCAACCCTTTGGTTGAATCGAAGTTAGATAACAGGGTGGGTAAAAACATAATAGCCTGTGCAAAGATGATAGGCATTACACCGGCGCTGTTCACCTTTAAGGGTAAGAACTGACGGGCGCCACCGAACTGGCGGTTACCTACGATTTGCTTGGCGTATTGAACAGGTACTTTGCGAACGCCCTGGATCAATACGATGAGACCCATTATAATAGCAACGAGAATGGCTATTTCAATAACAAAGATGAGTAATCCACCACCGCCTCTGTTCGACCTGGCTGACCATTCCTGCCACAGTGATTGGGGCAGGCGGGCAAGGATACCAACCATGATGATGACTGAACTACCATTACCTAAACCTTTGTCGGTAATTTTTTCACCCAGCCACATTACGAAGAGGGTACCTGCGGTAAGCAGGATGGTAGTTGAAAGCCAGAAAAATGGCTTATAGGATTCGATCATGGCCGGACCGTTGGTGGTATTCAGGAATGCTACATAGGCGCTGGCCTGTAAAATAGTTACCAGTACGGTAAGGTAGCGGGTGTACTGATTGATCTTCTTACGGCCACTGTCTCCTTCTTTCTGCAGTTTCTGGAAAGGAGGATACAGAATCGTCATTAACTGGATAAAGATAGATGCTGAGATGTAAGGCATGATACCGAGCGCCAGGATGGAAGCCTGGTGAAAGGCGCCACCGGCAAAGGCATCAATTAAGCCGAGGATGCCGCCTGATGAACTAACAGTAATTTTATCGGGGTCAATACCGGGCAACACAATATATGCGCCTACACGGTATACCGCTATCAGGGTAATGGTTACCAGAATTTTACTCCTCAGCTCCTCAATACTCCAGATATTTTTGAGTGTTTGTATGAACTTTTTCACAGATTTGCCAGGTTTTAAATTTCCCTCAAAATAAAAAAGACGCATGGTTAATGCGTCTATGCAAGTTACACAAAATTACTTTACCAATTCTACTGAACCACCGGCAGCTTCAATTGTCTGCTTAGCTTTTTCGCTAATGGCATTTACTTTAAACGCTACTTTGCTCTTCAGTTCACCGTTACCTAATATTTTTACTTTATCTGTCTGGCTAACGAGGCCATTGATATACAGATTTTCGAGAGAAAATTCTTTGAGTTCGTATTTTTCAACCAGGTGATCTATCTGACCGAGGTTAAATACTTTATACTCAACACGGAAAGGATTTTTAAAGCCACGTTTTGGCAAACGGCGCTGGATAGGCATCTGACCACCTTCGTGAGCCAGTCTGTTTTTAAAACCTGAACGGCTCTGATGACCTTTGTTACCTTTTGTAGAGGTGCCACCTTTACCGGAAGCTTCACCACGACCTAAACGTTTTTCTCTGTGCGTTGCGCCTTTTGCGGGCCTTAATTCATGTAATTTCATTGCGTTTGATTTTTACTTACGGGGAATCGCCCCTCGCTTTTTATTAATATACCAAATGTGAAAATTTGCAAATGTAAGAACCTTTAATCAGTTTTCATTTGCATATTTTCACATTTACCAATTTGTCAATTAGGCTAATTGTTCCACTTTCACCAGGTGTTCAACTTTGCGAACCATACCCAGTATTTGCGGAGTTGCTTCTACTTCTTTTGAAGCATTGGTCTTATTTAATCCCAGGGCCTGCAGGGTTAATTTCTGCCGCTCGGGTCTGTCAATAGGACTTTTAACTAAAGTTATCTTAATCTTTTTCATGATTCAACTTGTTGGGGGCTGCGAATAACAGCCGTTATAATTCACGACTGATGATTCACGATCGCCGGTTTATCCGTTAAATACTTTCTTCAGGTTCAGTTTACGCTCACGGGCTATAGTAACCGGTTCGCGCAGTAAAGCCAGTGCTCTGAAGGTTGCTTTTACCACGTTGTGGGGGTTAGCAGAACCAAGAGATTTGGCCAGTACGTCGGTAATACCTGCGCTTTCCAGTACAGCACGCATGCTGCCTCCGGCGATTACACCGGTACCATGAGCGGCGGGTTTAATGAGTACTTTGGCAGCGCCTTCCTTAGCCCATTGGTCATGAGGAACAGTTCCGTGCATGATGGGCACTTTAATCAGGTTCTTTTTGGCGTCTTCAATACCTTTGGTAATTGCTTCCTGTACTTCCTTGGCTTTTCCGAGCCCATGTCCTACCACACCATTTCCGTTACCTACTACTACCAGGGCAGAGAAACTGAAAGCACGGCCACCTTTGGTTGTTTTTACCACGCGGTTAATAGCCACCACTTTCTCTTTCAGCTCAATATCGCCGGCTTTAACCCTGTTTAAATTAACTTTTGCCATTATTTCTATTTGAAATTATCGGAATTGTAAAATTGATCTGTTTAGAATTGAAGACCACCTTCTCTGGCGCCATCAGCCACACTTTGTACACGGCCATGGTATAAATTACCACCGCGGTCGAAAACGATAGAGGTAAGGCCGAGGTCTTTTGCTTTGCGGGCAATAGCCTGACCAACCAGTTTGCTTTTTTCAACCTTTGTACCTTTCTGAGCCACGATATCCTTATCGCGTGAAGAGGCAGAGGCCAGTGTAAAACCCTTCTCGTCATCAATTAACTGAGCATATATATCGCTGTTGCTGCGAAAAATTGCCAGTCTGGGTTTCTGGGCAGTACCGGAGATCTTTTTACGAATGCGGTAGCGAATCTTCTGCCTTTGTTCTGCTTTGGTATTCATTGCTTTTATTTTATGCCCTCCGATACTGCCGGAGGGCTAATTTTTCAAATTGATTACTTACCGGCTGCTTTACCAGCTTTACGACGGATGTGTTCACCCACGTATTTAACACCCTTACCTTTGTAAGGCTCAGGTTTACGTAAGCTGCGCAGTTTGGCAGCTACCTGACCCAGCAATTGTTTGTCAATGCCTTCGAGGGTGATTTTGGGGTTCTCCCCTTTTTCCTGTGCGGTAGCTACTTTGATTTCTTTGGGAACTTCGAAAAGAATATTGTGAGAGTAACCCAGTGACAGATCGAGCAGGTTGCCCTGGTTACTAGCTTTATAACCTACCCCTACCAGTTCCAGTTGCTTCTTAAAACCTTCAGTAACACCTTTAACCATATTCGCAACCAGCGCACGGTATAAACCGTGTAATGCGCGGTGACGGATCTGGTCGGTAGGACGGCTGAAAATAACTTCGCCGTCTTTTACTTCGGCTTTGATATCCCGGTCAATAGCTTGTTTCAATTCACCTTTGGGGCCTTTTACAGTGATGATATTATCAGCACCAACGGTAATGGTAACTCCACTTACAACAGCTACCGGTTTTTTACCTATACGAGACATAACTAATTTGTTTGTAGTTTGTATTTATAGTTTACAGTTCGCAGACCGGATCAGCCCCTATAGGTTTGGGCTTAATGTATCTGCGAATCATCAGCAATTTGGCTGATTAATAGATATAGCAAAGAACTTCGCCACCAACATTCTGGCTTTTAGCCTGTTTGTCGGTCATAACACCCTGAGAAGTGCTCAGGATAGCAACGCCCAAACCATTCTTTACTCTTTTGAATTCAGCGGGGCTGGCGTACTGACGCAGACCAGGACGGCTGATTCTTTCGAGTGATTTAATAGCAGGTTCTTTACTTTGAGGATCGTATTTCAGAGCTATTTTAATTACGCCCTGTTTGCTGTCATCCTCAAATTTGTATTTCAGAATATATCCCTGATCATACAGTATTTCGGTAATACGCTTTTTCAGGTTAGAAGCCGGGATTTCTACAATCCGGTGACCCGCCATCTGCGCATTGCGAATTCTCGTCAGGAAGTCTGCTATGGGATCAGTTACCATGTTTATTTTAAATTAAAACAGTTTTATAATTTTTGATTAAGAGTAGTATCTGTTTAAAGACTTGCTCTTGTACTTTGTGACTCGCACCTTGTATTTTGTACGCTGGTGCTTATCAATTTTACCAGGAAGCTTTTCTTACTCCCGGAATTTTGCCATTTAATGCCATTTCACGGAACGTAACACGACTTACGCCGAAGTAACGGATATATCCTTTCGGACGGCCGGTTAACTGGCAACGGTTTTTGAGACGAAC
>Ga0105239_10010721_pt1 | contig 10237 bp, 7 predicted proteins | sample KBSC44metaG_FD_92761 | JGI IMG/M metagenome (GOLD analysis project Ga0105239, IMG submission 92761) | Corn rhizosphere microbial communities from Kellogg Biological Station, Michigan, USA - KBS C4-4 metaG | ecosystem: Host-associated > Plants > Roots > Rhizosphere > Soil | place: Michigan, USA...
AGGTAATGGCAAAGAAGAAAGCTAAACCGGTTGTAGATGAAATTCCCCTCAAGTTTCAATATCATGAAGATTTCACGGCAGCTCCTGATGGATACATTTTTGTCTTTGGTAGTAATCTGTCTGGGTTTCATGGAGCAGGCGCTGCTAAAGCCGCTCTGGACTACTATGGAGCCAAAATCGGGCCTGCCGGTGGCGAAGGCCTCCATGGAAAATCGTACGCAATCCCAACGAAAGATGAATGGATCCAAACTCGTGAAATGCCAGACATCATCGAATCCATTATCCGATTCGTTGCATTCACGAAAGAAAATCCGGAATTGAAATTCTGGGTCACCCAAGTTGGTTGCGGCCTCGCTGGCCTCAAAGTTGAAGACGTTGCTCCATACTTCTACGAAGCCGAGAATTGCAGCTTCGCGGAAGAGTGGAAAGACGTTCTCGAAGCTTGTGAACTCGGTGAGATTGAAGTTTCTCCTGAGGAGGTAGAAGCCGCATGAGCGATGACAAGAGATATGAGATTGTTGTTATCGCTGACACGAATGACGCGGATTATGTCACTCAAATCAGCACAATCAGTGAAGAATTGTTGTTGGAAATTCAACCTGTGATTGAAGCTATCAAAGCGAAAAATGCAACAATCACACCTGGACGGGGAATTTACAATTGGCCTTCTAGTGAGTATCGAAAGGAGACCGTGGAAGATACGTACCCACAGTTAACTGAAGATCAAATTGAATGCTTTCGAGAGTTGTGTCCATACGGTGAGTATGGAATCCATACAATCAAAAGTGTTGAATACTATCCTGAACCAGTGAAGGTGAAGCTCCTATGAAAATCAGAGCACCTAAATCTCAAGAGACAGTGGAAGTCAATCTCAGTATGCAGCAAATGGAAGAGATTGCTGAAGAATTCATCTTCCAGAAATTCAGTGTCCCAAAGGGATGTTTTATCGACAGTAATGGGCAGATAGTTGAATCCGTAGAACATCACACTTCTCATAGTTGGTATGTGGATGAAGTGAGAATTCCTAAACCAACAGAATCACAGAAACAAGCAGTTGAGTTTATCGAACTCATGAAAAGAATGGGCAAGTACTAAACGAACCCGTTAAATACCTAGGTCGCAATGATCTAGGTATTCCATGGCCGCAGGTTATCGGGACGCCATCCTTTCGATGGGTCCCAAAGCATTCTATACATTCGATAATGACACAGCGTATGATCCTGTGTCAAGAATGTTACTGGCTCCCTATATCAATGATGACACCTCCAATGGAAATACTGGTACGATCAATGTAGTTGACGACCAGGGAGGAGGTCAATCATTTGGATATTGCGCGGGCATGAACTCTCTCGTCTATCGAGAGCAGTATCCTCAGTTGTCGTTTGTATTTGGATGGAAAGGCTTCAATACTTGGGGTAATCTTGACCAGGTACATTACCCGTATGTTTCATATCCGAAAGCGTATGTGACACTTCCATCTACCCTCGGGTCTTTCGACTCCTCAGGTGGCTCTCCTCAGCCTGGTAGTTTCTCAATCGTGATGCATGTCATGAAGGATCAGAGAGAATCTGATCCAGGTGGTTTGAAAACTAACGTTTCAGGAGTTTCTGACTCTGTTTATCGTCCCATCTTCGCATGGGATGGTATTCTGTATGTTTACTTTCTTGAAGCGGAATTCAACAATTTCTATCAAAATCTCTGTGTAACATTTTCACCAGGCACGGGTCTTTTCGACAAATACATATCAGCATACGGAACACAAAAGAATCCTGTCGGTGATGGAGCACAAATCACTATCAACATGCCGGCGATACAAGGAGATGGGTATAATGGTGGCGCCACCAACTATACGAAAGATTCCAAGCATGTTGTCATCACATGGAAGGCAGATACGTCAGGTGGTAAGGGTCTTTTCAGTGTGTATGTAGATGGTGAATGCATGTTCTCCAACAAAATGGAGAATTTTCTCACCAGTCAGATAGTGCATAACTGGAAGAATTCGCCTTTCTACATTGGTGGTCTACCATACACATGGACCAACAATGATATCCCGTATGTGGCGAATATTGAAACTCCAACCACCAGGGCGGGCAACTACGGCACATACAACATTCCGCAAGATTTCCCCGACAGAGCCACAACTGGTATTCATGTCGATCAACTAGCAATCTTCGATTACGCATTGTCGAGACCGCAAGTCGGTTACTTGTGGATGAAGACTCGCAACTATTCTGATTCAGTGAGAAGACTGCAGCCTCTTGTATATCTTCCCCTAAATGAGCCGAATGTTGCAGGGGTCACTCTTGCAAACAGATACACTGATCCCAATACAACTGCGCCTGACTATTCAGGATCAGGTTGGAACATAACTGGCAGCGGACAAGCCGGATATCCCGGCCCCCCAAATATACAGAACTCAGGTTCATACAGATTCACAGGCGGCGCACTAGCTGGTTCATCAACTCTTTCTGCTAAAGACTTCACGATTGAAATGTGGGTCAACATTGATTCTACATTCTCGGATCGTGGTGTGCTCTTTTCATATACAGGTGTTGATTATCCATACTGGGGTGGTGCAACATTACAGGTGAATTGGAGAGAAGATATTCCTTCAGTTGGATCTCTCCAATTCAATATCGATGCATCAAATAGAATTTCTTCTAGACTCGGTGTTTCCGTGACAGATGGACAGTGGCATCATATCGTCTGTATGAGGAAAAAGAATTCAATTTCACTGTGGGTGGATGGACAGAAACAAGGCGCCACAAACAACATCACTTGGAATAGCTCTATCTCTAAGATTTACAGTCAGATGCACATGATGAATCATCAAGATGGCATGTTGCCTGTCATCGGATATCTGTCAAATGTTTCCATCTATGCATACGCTGTCCCGAGTTGGGCGATTAAATATCACTACCGCTATAATGTGTTGTATAGAATACGTGGTACAACAGTGGAATTGGGATCAGCAGAACAGACTGATGTACGATTGATAAACCATGGAGATGGATCTTTGTCACAGAGGATTGTGACTGATCCAACTCTCGGTACATTTGAATTCAATCCAAACGTCTCTACTTACTACGATATCTTTGCAATAGATTCGTGGTTTGATCCTCCATCAGCAAGAGCGTTTGGACCGATGGTTCCAACCACGTATCCAGATACAAATCCATACAGAAGATTCAACGATTCAGATTATTTCAACCCAGGTCCTTGATAGATGACTGCATACAAGAGTGCTGTAATGGCCATGAAGCCGAAGATGTTTATCACCTTCGACGGGGATCCTTTTGATCCATTTTCAGGTAAGTTGAGCGGTTCACCTGCCACCTTGATTGATGAATCCGGAAATAACAACATCGGAATCATGCAAGGTGATATCCTCGGTTACACTATGGGCCAAACCAGTTTGAACGAATTGGAACTCGGCGGTGTCTACTCATGTCTATTTGCGCAAGCTGGGTATTTCAACGCAGGGGATCCATTCCCTAAAGCGTATGTTGAAGTCCCTCATTCTTCTGATTTCAACTTCAACAATTATGGATCATTCGCAATTGCATTGTTTGTTGAAAAGACAGCTAATGAAACACAATTCAGAGCACATCCTGAACTGGGGTGGCCTTTCACCGGAAACAATACTAATGCACTGTTTCGTCCAATCATTTCGAAAGGATCGGCAGTCACCATTGGATTCATCGATAACATTCCAAGTGGCGGCGGATCAGACCAGAGATTGAGACTCATAGATCCAAACGGCACCACGACTGATGTCAACTTGGCAAGTAGTTTCAACCCATTCTTGAATGATCAGAAGCATATCATCTACAGTTGGACTGTTACCCAGCCATCGCCAAACGTATTCAAAGCATCATCTCAGTTGTATATCAACGGTATTCGTGCAATAAATGCCGTCTACAACTACACTTACACATATCCGAATACTGCGACACCTGCATCTTGGTTCATTGCCGGTGCTCCATCCTCACCTATCAGTGATGCTGCATACAACTACGGAGATAGAACCACCGCACCGACTTACTTCGATCAAATCTCTGTCTTCGATTTTGGATTGACTGAATTGCAAATTTCAAGCTTATTCAAGAAGACACGATCTTATGACAGATTGATACAGGCACGTCAGCCATTCTGTTACTTCCCATTTGAAGATGCAGAAATAGCGGGAACGTATACTGTCAGTAACCAAGGATTTGGAAATACAGGAAATGGCAATCTCTATGGCGGGTCTTCACTAATTCATCGAAGATACTCAGGACCTAACATTCCTGTTGCATTCTCCACATTCTTCACAAATGGCGGAATGGGAGAAATGGTAAACAACGTATCGAGTTTCCAGCTCCCTATCTTTACTGGAGATTTGACGATTGAGACATGGTTCAACATCGCATCTGGTGATCGCGGTGTCATCTTTGCATGTCCGCAGAATGACAACTATCCATTTGATGGCCCGATGTTGCAGATGAATTGGGCAAATGACCAATATCAGAATGGCGCTCTGCAATTCAATGTGAGACAAGATCTTTCTATCTCTACACTTCCAGGATATTCATGGAATGACGGTCTCTGGCATCATGTAGCGTGTATTCGAAGAGGAACTATTCTTGAACTTTGGATCGATGGATTACTACAAGTACAGTCACAGACAGTTCCTGTTTCATCTACATCAAACAACGTCTTCCAGAGATCAATGTATGTGATGGGTATCTTGCCCGAGAAATTACATCTCACTGGCATGTTGTCGAAGATGGCAGTTCATTATCTTGCACTACAACCATACGAGATCATGATGAGAGTCACATACGCAACCGCGTATAGACTCTTTGGTGGTATCACTTTACAAACGAATCCCGTTCAAGCGAATATCAGAGTATATCGCCATGTTGATGGAAGTCTGGTCACCACTGGCCTTTCTGATGCTATCACTGGTAAATTCCAAATTGATGTTCCAAATTATGACAAGTATGATTTGATGGTCTTGAGTGGTTCAGATCCTACTGTCAGATATCGTGCGTATGGACCAATGGTTCCCGCTGCTTACCCTGATCTTGCTACCTAAATACGAAGTTCTAAACTGAGAGAATTACATGGCTACTCCAATTGTATACGATTCTGGTGATTCCGGCGCCCCACAGATCACTATCCCTGCTGGCGCACAGGTAATTTCCACTTACCAACAGATCATGAACGTGATTAAGACCTGCTTGTGTTCTTCAGCAGGATCCGGTGCAACTGCGTCTTCATCGATTACTGGTGGTGGTGTAACTAACGTCACAGTCAGCTCAGGTGGATCAGCTTACACCGTTCCACCACTTGTTACCTTCTCAGGTGGCGGCGGTACTGGTGCAACTGGTACAGCTGTTCTTGGTTCAGGTGGTACAGCAAACCAGGTTGTGAGTGTCACGATTAACACCGCGGGTTCAGGTTACACATCTGCCCCGTCTGTTTCCTTTACTCCTGCAGCGTATGGATCGAAGGTCTCAGCTGGTTGGACGATGGCATACGACTCTTCGGGTGATGCATCCAATCCACGTATGGCAATCAGACAGCCAGCAGGAAATCAATTCTATTTCAGAATTGAGGCCGGTGGTTTGGCAGGTGCTCTTGGTAATGCTCTGGGTACAACGACTCTGCAGGTTGTTTCCGCTGGTACTCCCGCTATCGGTCGTCGTTATCTGCGTGTTCGTGGATTTGAAACAATGTCGAACGTCGACACTGGTACAAACATGTTCCCAAACTTGACACAACAACCAGAATCCGCCTCTCTATCTTACTATTGGTGTTGGGCAGCAGGAGCTAACTCAATTGCTTCTCCTGCGTCAACTATCACAATTCCTTGGACGATTGTTGCGTCAGATAGATTCTTCTACATCAGATTCTTTGCTGACTTCAACACAGCGGGAACTGATACTTGCGTGGCCACATACTTCTTTGGCGATTTGGTTTCGAATCTAGGAACGGATGCATATCACACTGTCATCCATGCTAATTCAGATTTGTCAACTACCACAGCTACAGCTGGTACAATGACACTTCCGAATTCAAATACAACAGCCGGAACTACACAAGCACAATTCAAACCATTCTGTAGCTCAGGTGCCCAGGCAACCCCTGGTACTACACCCGGTACGATGTTTGCGGTTCTGTCTAATCTATATGTTTGTAGGCCATACATCCAAGTTGGTGGACCACTGAACGTAGGTACACATACAGACTACTACAAGTGTTCTGACTTGTGGGGACTTGGTAACCTAGATTATCCAGAAAAGATTACTGGTTCATTGTATGTATCTAAGGCATTCATTCATGAATCTACATCAGGATTCTTGATTCGAGGAACTCTGCCTGGATTGTGGATTCCAAATCACTCCAGACCACTTTCAGACCTTGTTACATTCGCTGGAACTGGACCATTTGCTGGAATCAATCTGTTGTCTTTGAGAAATGCCCGTGGTCCTAACGATTTGAACTCTTACAACGTGTTGATTCAACTCTCTGATTGGCTTGCAGGTCCGTAATCGATGTCTACTCCTCAAGCATATTCCTACTTGGATGCCGGTGCACCACAGATTATATTCAATGATCCGCAGACGTTTCTTAATGTTCTCAAGAGTGTGTTAGTATCTGGATATGGAACTAAGTCTAGTGCGGGGTGGTCACTATTTGCTGAAGATCAAATCGCGCACAAACTAGTCTTGAAACAAGGACCAGGGGGAATTTCTTCACCACCAGCAAAATACTTTCGTCTTGGTAACCTACAATCTGGATTTATAGGTATTCAACCAAGTTGGCTATCGTATGGTCCAGGATGGTATTTCGATGCTCGTGGTTATGAAAGCATGACCACCATAGATACAGGTTTGGCTCCATTTCCGCAACAAAATCAAATCTCTACAGGAAATTATAATTGGACATATGGATGTGTTCCAAACTCAGTTTCAACTCTATCTGCAATTTATACCTATACTGCAACCGTGCCATGGTGTATCGTTGCTGATGATCGTATTTTTTACTTGATTTTATACCCAGGTATGACTACTCCTGATCCTCTTGGTAACAATTATCCCACTCCAATTATCTTTGTATTTGGTGATATAAAACAAGAAATATCAAGTGATCAATATGCCACAGTTATCAGTGCTGTGGATTACAATGAAAACACTGGTAGTACTGGTACTCCTGCGAATGTATTTCAACAAATAAACTCATCCGGAACATTTCTAAATTACGGAAACAAATTTTTGAATATATCCACTAATTCAGGAGCAGCAGGAACAACATATTTCTATTTCTGTAGATCAATCAACGGTCAAGTAACCCCTATTAATGCCTCTATTGGATATCGAACAAGTGAATGTGATTTGAATGGCGGCTTTTTTAGTTCTTTGAATGGAGTAACTGGCGGCAATCTTGGTGTTCAACCTTATGCAAACACAATCTATTTTGATCAGCCATATGTGCATGAACAAGGAACACTCAGAGGGAGATTGCCTGGGGTTTTGGCATCTTCTTTGCCCACTGCCACATTGTTGAATATGTTTTCTTCTGGATTAACATCTTTCACAAATAACGGTATTCCAATGTTTTATTGCAGGCTCGGTCCAAATCAAGGCACATATTTGCACCTCTTCTTTAGGCTCGATGCCTGGAGGACTTGATCTGTGGCTAGAGTATGGACCTTCGGATCCAATATGCAAATTTCGTCTGCACAGGCGAAGTTTGGATCCACCTCTTTGTTTGTTTCAGGTAACACTGGAACATCAAATCAGTTAACACTCTCAGATGTCTCTCAATCTTTTGATACATTTACAATTGAATTCTGGATTTATCCAAATTCATCGATAAGTAATGCGAACATGGTCATTGTGGGGCCATACTTGACACCCTTTGTGTCAATGTTCTTCTCAAGAATGAACACACTTGGTTGTATCTATGGCTCCAACAATGTGGCTTTGATAACCCAGGGTTCTGGTGTCTCAATTAATGCCTGGCACCATTATGCTGCTGTCAGAGACGGAAATACCGCATATCTCTTTGTAGATGGCACTCTAATAGCATCTGCATCTTGTGCAGGCCAAAACAATTTTTTCGATAGATTGAATATAGGAAATTCGTCTAACACTGGGTCCCAAACAGGTTACTACGATGACCTAGTAATAACCGCAGGTATAGCAAAATACACGAAGAATTTTACCGCTCCTACTTCCGCCTACAATATTGCAATTGATCCATATGCTGCGAATGTAGTTGTAGCTGCAAATTTTGAAAGTACGAATGGAGCTACAACATTCACAGATCAATCTCCTACTTGGACAGGAATTACAGTAGCATCCACTGGTCAATATCAGTCACAAACCAAAGTACAGACAGCAACTAATACTGTAACATCTCCAACTAAAGATTACGGTGAACCTAAATTCACATGGTCTAAGACAGGATTGGGTAGACCCGTATCCAGAGATACTGATAAGTATTTGAAATCTGCAAGTCCGCCTCCTGGATTGTATTACCCATTTAGTGTATCTGATTTGTCAACTGGTAAGTATCAAATCTATTCACCCTCTATTCCGCCAATCAATCCAGCACTACCAGTTAAACTCTTCACTCCACTTACTGATTTCAGTTACACAGTTCAAGACCTTGTTAAAGTACAGAATTTTGATCTTGTTAGTCCACAGATGTATTTCGTGCAAGGAATCGTAGTTAAAAATGGATCCCCTGTGGCATATGCAGAAGTTGAGATAGAAGGTCCAAATACATATACATACAACAGAACAACGTTCACAGATGCAACAGGAATGTTTGTATTCCACTACTTGCGTCCTGATGTGACTTACACTCTTCGTTGTTGGCCACCATCTACAATCAATCACGATGCATTGATTTGGAGCAATGTTTCACCCATCTCATATACGCTTTCTGTGTCGGGGAAATTCAGTCAAGATATGGTTAACAACCTAGTAACTTCAACTGTGAATGTTGATACTGGTTGCGGGCCATTCACTGTATCTGTGAAATCAGGATCTCTACCTGCAGGCGTCACAGTAACTATGGGTGGGTCAGACGGACGTGCAGTTTTGTTAACTGGGTCGGCTGCATTTGGATCTAATCCGTATATCTTCACTTTGACTATACAAGGAGATCCAAAATCAGGATCGATAGATGTACCATTCGTATTGACGGATCCTTCTATCAATGCATTCACGATAGCAAAAGCCACTGATGGATCGAAATCTTCCTTCGATACTTCTGTCCTTAGAGCATTCATTGACTTTGAAAATAACTTTGTTGCGTTTGGAAACACCAAGGCGTTGAATGACAGTTGCCACAAATACGGATTCAACAATGCAGGCACCAACCAGACGATAGTATCAACAAACAAGAAGTTTGGCACTTACTCTGCCAACTTCATTGCAGGCGGAGGTTCATATTTCGCTGCAGGTGGTCCTTATTACAGTACACAAGGATACCTATTCTTCGGAAGTGGGCCATACACTGTTGAGATGTGGATGTATACAGCCGCGTATCCAACAGCTGGACAATTTTACTGGCTGGCCGGTATCGATAACAATTCGAATTCCCGAGGTTGGATACTGTATGTGAATTCCAGCGGAAACCTGGGATTACAAGATTGGTCAAGCAACACAACTAACTACACTGCACTTTCCTCAGGTACAATTCCTCTAAACCAATGGGTTCATGTGGCAGGAGTTAGAAATGGAACCACAATGTCAGTTTTCATCAATGGTACTATGACATCAGCAACAGTAGCAAACTACACTGCGCAGATTCCATCTGGTAATGGATTTGTTCTTGGTGTTGCAAATGGAGATAGCTCATTAACTAGATATGTTGGAAACTTGGATCAAGTCATCGTATTACCATATGCCAAATACAATGCGAATTTCACACCTGAATCTACTCCTTTCAATCCTTTGATACCATACTGATATGCCAACCGCAACACTACAACCAAATCCCTGTACAACTGGTGAAGGCGTCACTTGGGCTGCATGGATTGCTTCATGTCATCTTGATTGTGACCTTGTTGGAAAAACAGGTGCCCCAAATATGTTTGATCAAGGACATACTCGAGGGTGGTACACGAATCCAAACTTCTCGTTCTCAAAAACGTTTGCTCTTCCTGGAAGAACCTATAGTGGATTTTCAAATGGCACTGCTTCAACAGCAGGTGCTGGAATTTGGGAACAAACCA
>Ga0105239_10010722_pt1 | contig 10237 bp, 9 predicted proteins | sample KBSC44metaG_FD_92761 | JGI IMG/M metagenome (GOLD analysis project Ga0105239, IMG submission 92761) | Corn rhizosphere microbial communities from Kellogg Biological Station, Michigan, USA - KBS C4-4 metaG | ecosystem: Host-associated > Plants > Roots > Rhizosphere > Soil | place: Michigan, USA...
CCCTCTGCCCCCGAACGTTCCCGCGAAAACCACGCCATAGTAAGTTCTTCTTAGGGTAACAGGCGCCCCCCGGCGGACGCGAATTGCGGTCACGCCCACTGTCGGTCACTCCATGGCATCCGGCGGCTTCACCAGCCGCTGCTTCAACTTCACGCTTTCACTCTCGTCCCGCCTCGGCTGACCTGCCGCATCTTGGTTCCGTAAGAGTCGGGGCCTTCCACTGGGTAACCCGGCCGCGCTCGGCGGAAACCTGCAGCTACCTCGCCGGACGCACCAATCAGTGTGGTGGTTGTGGCGAGCCATAACGTCATCCCTTGCTGGAAAGGGTTACAAACCGGCTAGGAGCGCTCCGAATTTAGAATTTGAAGGAAAGGATCACAACGAATCCCAAACGTAGGCCGCGAAGTCCCGCCGGTCGGCAAAGCCCATCTGTTCATAGAGGCGAATCGCGCTGATATTTTTCGAAGTCACGGTCAAGCCCACGGTGCGGCATCCTTGCGCCGCCAGCGCCAGCATGGACCGCCGCAGCAGCGCGTATCCGACGCCTTTGCCGCGCTGCGACGGCGCCACGCAGATCTGCGTGATGTGTCCCGTATCGCGCGCGACCAGGCTGGCCAGCGAAATCCCGCACAACTCGCTCCTGGCCCCGTTCGCGGTTACAGCCGCGAACGACGCCTGCGGAAAAAAGGTTCCGCATCCCGGATATTGCACGATGTTGCTCAAGAAACGCCGCGAGCCGCTAGGCGAACGGTATTGGTCATTGATCTCGCTGTCGATGTGCCCGCGATACGCCGCCGCCACCAGTCGCGCCGAATCGTCCTGCTGCGCTTCGGTCCAGGGCGCGATGGCGATGCCTTCGGGCTCGCGCGCCTCGAGATCCAGGGCCTGCCTCGCGGATGCCTCAAGGAAGCGGCGGGGGTACGGCTTGAATCGCGACGCGAACGGCACCTTGCGCTTGAGTGGCGATTCGAGCAACAGCAACTGCGCTTCCACGCGGCGCACGCCGGGGGAGCGCCACAAGGCTTCCAGCGTGGCCTCGATCAGCGCATTTTCGCGCTGGACGGTGCGATCGCGTTGGCACACATACAGGTCGCCGATCAGCCCCTTCTTTTCTTCCCGAATGAAATAGGAATAGCCGATGGTGCGCGCGCCTTCGAGCAGAGCGAACCCGCTCAGCGCCTGCATCCCCACGAAACGCCGAACCAATTCAGCCGAGGGTTCGAAGTCCCAATCGAGCGCCGCCCTCCACGCCGCCGTCTCTTCGTCCAGCAGGGGCGCCAAGTCCGCCGCCGCGATGTTTCGCAGGTCGACGACAAGGTGGTCCGGCGATTCCAGCCACGCAGCCATAGCCGCCTACATTATGTCAGGAATCGATAGTTCTCTCGGGTACCTATTGTTGACCCATGGACTGGTCGAATATACCGGAGAGAGTCTTTCTCGAAAGTATGCCGCATTCGCAGGTCGCCGAACCACCTGTAATAAGCCGCCTTTCTTTTCCTATGCATCGTCTGGGAAGGCTGCTAAGTTCGATTCGCTTTTGGTGGGCCATCTCGCTATTGTGGGCGGGCGTTCAAGCTTGGTCGAGCCGGCATTCGATGAATCCGGATGGGATGAGTTACCTCGACATGGCTTCAGAGACTTTGAAGAGCGGGCCTCATAATCTCGTGAACGGCCACTGGAGTCCTCTTTATCCCGCTCTGATCAGCTTAATGTTCTTCATCTTCCATCCATCGCCGGGTCTTGAGTTTCCTGTGATTCATCTCCTCAATTTCCTGCTTTTTGCAGCCGTGTTGGGGTGTTTCACGTTTTTTATCACATCCTGGCTCGCGCCTCAAGATTGGTCTGTCAAGGATAAAGAGGAAGCCGACTACGCTATCCCGTTCTGTTTTGGCATCTTCCTGTGGTTCACGATGGAGTTTATTACGGTAAGCGAGGTCAGTCCCGATCTCTGCATGGCGGGTATAGTGTTTCTGGGTGCCGGGTCTTGTTGCCGAATTTCATTCGCCGGTTCAAACCGGAGGTCTTTTGCCGTGTTTGGAGTCGTCCTGGGGCTGGGCTACTATACGAAATCACCGCTGTTCGTGTTGGGTCTGGCGCTCCTGGCGATCCTATTCATCTGGCCTCCCTCTCGAAGCTTCAACCGTGCCCGCGTACTTTTGGCAGGCCTTACATTCCTGATCGTAACGGCGCCGTTGGTGGCGCTCATCAGCAAGCAAGTGGGTCACCCCAGCATTGGAGAAGCGGGACGGCTCAACTACGAGTGGCAAGTGAATGGCATGCCGCTATACACCGGTTGGACCGGATCAACCGATGATGTTCATGGTGTGCCGGAGCACCCTCCGCGCATACTATTCGATAGGCCCAGGACCCTCGAGTTTACGGAACCAGTGAAGGGCACCTACCCGCTCTGGTACGATCCCACTTACTGGTATGCCGGCGCAAAGATTCGGTTCAATCTTAGAGAGCAAATGGCGGTATTGAAAACTACGCTTGGAGCTTACTACCAACTGTGTATTCGGACACCCGGTTTATTCGCCGGGGTATTGATGCTCTGCATCTCCATTCGCAACAGAAAGATTCGCCGCGCTCCAGATGGGAACTCCAGGTGGCTCGTCCCATGGGTGCTGGGCGCTCTTTCGATGTATGCGGTGGTTCATGTCGAGCCTAGATACGTGGCTGCTTACTTTGTGCTGTTCTGGCTTGCAGTCTACAATTTCCTATGGCAGCGGGTGACGGCGGGTGCCCGGATCGCAGTTCTGCTAACGGTTCTGTTAACCCTGTTCGTTCCTAGCTCGTTTACGCTGGTGGCGGAGACGACACAGGCACTCAGAGAGCGGGCGCGCCGGCCGGATTACGTAGTCGTCGGCGAGGCGCTTCGCGCGGCGGGTGTGCACCGCGAAGACCGATTGGCCACGGTCGGCTATAGCCTCGACGCTTTCTATGCCCGATACGCTGGAGCACAAATTGTCGCGCAGATCATCGACCCGAGTGAGTTCTGGCTTTCGAGCGAAAGCGATTTCGAGGCAGTCAAGAAAGGTCTCACCAACCTTGGTGTGAAAGCGATCGTGTCGCGGAACGCGCCGGCCGTGTCTGGTCACGCCGGCGGCTGGCGGGAAGTGGTGACGCCAAGTGGCGACCGGTACAGCATCCTCACGCTGAAAACCGATTCGAGCGGCCGCTAATCGCGGCGAAATTCTATCACCACAAAGTTGTTCACCGGGTGCGCCTGGGCGTGGAACCCAATTTGTTCCATGTAATTCGACATCCACGCCCCCAGCTCGGAATCCGCCGCTGCCAGAAGGATGCAGCGCTCGCCTGTTTTGTAATTCGCGAGATGGCTGGCACGTATAAAGTTCTTAACTTGGTCGTCGAATCGATACGGCAGCGGGATCGCGCGGTTCCCGACGGGGTACGCAGTCAACGCAGCGAACAGCCGGCTGCTGGCGGGATCGGCTTCGGTCCAACGCAGGGTGCTCGATTCCACGATTCCGCTGGCTACGAACACCGGTGGAAGTTGTCCTCTTGACAGCGAATCAATGAGCCGCCCCGGTTCGCGCCAGCTGGACGCGGATTCCCGGAAGGCCAGCATCAGGCTGCCGGGATGCAGCACAGTGCCGGCGAATATCGCCAGCAGGATCAGGAAGCGCCACTCGTGTCTTTCGAATCCGGAAACGATCCAGACGATGAAGAGCACCGCCGCCGGTAGCGTAAACAGTAAATACCGGGAGGCAAATACGCTCTGGCCGGTCAGGCGCGCAACCAGGAAAAAGATCACCGGCGCCAGTGTCGCCCAGGTTGCCAGCAGCAACACCAACTCCGGCTGCAAAGGCGCCGGCCGCCAGCGTGGATTTCTTGCCGAGACCCGCAGCAGCAGGAGTCCCAGCCCTGTCGTCAACAGCAGTGCGGGAGGAAAGCAGCTCTGCAATAACTGGGCGAATGTCGGCGGCACCGCGCGGGCGAAGCTATCGGCGTGCTGTGCGGTCGAGCGCAGGACTCCTGCGAGCGGCAGCATGCTCGACGGAAGCAGAATCGCCGCCGCGAGGGGCAGTCCGACCCCGACTCTCTTGCCCAACGCCGCGCATCCCGCGAGAAAAACCGCCTGGATGACGAAGATGAATCCGAATAAATAATGGAAGTGCAGCGTCAGCCCCGACGCGATCAGATACTTCACCGCCGTCATCCGGTCCGGGAATTTCCGCCATTCGAGCAAATACCGGAAGGATGCGATGGACGCCGCCAGTGCCAGCGCGTAGGGCCGCGCCGAGGTCCCGAAGTTAACCATGTCGGGCGCGCAGATCAGAGGAATGATGACAAGCCATCCGGCGCCGCGGTTTATCGTCAGCTCCGCGAGGCGCTTCAATTGCCACGCCGCGGCGGCGCTCGCGAGCAGCGATGGTATCCGCAGCAGCGGCTCCTTCCAAAAGCCTGTCGCCACGAAAAAAGATTCGAGAACGCTGTAGGGAATAGACTGCCCGGGCCAAGTTGCGGTGCGGCCGATCGCCTCGCGCCAACCCTTACAGGCCATCCAGAAGGTTCCCGCTTCGTCGGTCCAAAAACCCCAATGCAGGCGCGGCAGCCAAGCCAGAAGAAACGCGGCCGCGCATAGGATCAGAATGCGCCGCGGCAGATTAGCGGCAGGCGGCGCGTTTGGCTCCACGCCCTTGGGATCCACGCCCTTAGGCTCCACGCGGTGAGCTGGCTCGGCTAGAACGCCGCTATTTGTCACCCCGGCATCCATCACGCTTCCCGGTGCGGCGCCTGTGCGCCTCGCAACGCCACCTGCCGCGCGACTTCGGTCAGTTTCTCTTCCATGGCGCGGTTCTTCTTGTAGAGCTTGAGAAACACCGTGATGCTTGCCAGGCAAAATAGATACAGCAGCAGATCCGTGCCGCGGCCCACTCCCACGCTGTGTGCGATCCGCGTCGTCAAATCCGGGTTGATGACGAAGACCACTCCCGCTGCCAGCAGGCTCAGCAGTGCGAGCCGCGAGACCAGCCGCGACGACAGCGCCGTGAGGTAGATCCCCCCGATGAGGAGCAGCAGCGCGATCAGAATGGCTTGGATGGGTAGCATCTAGAGAACTTTCCGCAGCAGCACGTCGATCAGAATGTTCACGCTGTTCAACGCCGGCTGGCCTTTCGCCTGCGAGTAATCGGTATAGCGAATGGTGACCGGCACCTCTCGCAAACGCAGCCGCGCACCGCGCACTTCGTCCAGGAATTCGGTGGCGTGCGCGAATCCATTTTCGCGAAGCCGAATCTTTTGGGCGGCGGCGCGCGACAGAGCGCGAAAACCGTTATGCGCGTCGGAAAGCCACAGGCGGGTCAGAATGCCCGAAATCACCACGGCCCCGCGCAGCAGGATTCTGCGGCCGCGCGGAATCAACTTCACGTTTTCCGCATCCAAGAATCGCGAGCCCACCGCAACATCGCACTCGCCCCTGCAGACGGGTGCGAGCAGGCTGGCAATTCCCTCGGCCGGATGTTGTCCATCGGCATCGAAGTGGAGGATATACTCGGCTCCCTGAGCCAGCGCATAGTCCATGCCGGTTTGAAGCGCGGCTCCTTGACCCAGATTGACCGGATGGCGCAGATAATGGACCGGCAGTCCCTTGAGAATGGCAGCGGTGCCGTCGGAAGATCCGTCATCGACGACGACGATAGAGTAACCGTAGGGCAGTAACCCGCGAATAGTGGACGCCAGCACCCGGCCTTCGTTATAGGCGGGTATCACCAGGAAGACCCGCGACTGGACGCAGTCCGGCGAAGGTTGCTCCATACATATTCATCGGACGGATGGAGCGAAATCTTTATCCGGAACCTGTTGGGCCCTACGGATTTAGATGCGTCTCCAGCATTTACTTGACGCGCTGGAGCCAAGCCCCCGGCCAATACGTAACGTTTTCAGTGAGTACGCCTTGCCGCGTAGGCCAGGCCGGTGGTTGCTGGCGGAACTCGCGATGTCGCGCTGCAAAATCGTTCGCAGCCTCGAAAGGGTTGTCGGTCTTCCACTCGGGCCGCGCCCGGGGCACGTCCGCGATATCTTTCATGATGCCGTCGGTCGCGATGATATACGACCCTTTGGTGACCAGCGGCGCATAGCATTCGAGTTCACGCGCGACATGCTCCCGCGTATGGCCGGAATCGAGAATCACCAGCACCGGACCGGCAGAGCCGATCCGATCCACCACCTGCGCGACGATCTTCGGATCCGTGGAATCGCCTTCGAGCAACGATATGCGCGCGGCCAGTGGATGGCGGCACAGCGCGTCGCGCGTGTGGTGCTGGATCTCGCGGTCAATGCCGATCACTTTGCCTTCGCCCATCGCGGCGAGCAAGGATGCATGGAAAAGCAAAGAGCCACCGCGGTACACTCCCGTCTCGACGATCACCGCGGGGCGCAGCGCGTAGATCACCTCCTGTAATCGCAGCAAGTCTTCAGGAAGTTGCAAGATCGGCAGGCCGAACCACGTGAAATTGTGATAGTACTGCAGGCTCCAGCCGACCCGCACCCAGGCGAGCGAAAGCGCCTCAAAGGCCTCTTTGGTAAAGAGGCCGACAGTATTTTCCGCCGCGCCGTCTACTTGCGTCAAAGTCTGCGCGACGGTATCGATCACAATCTTCATTCCCTCAAGTATAGGCATGCTCCAATACACCGGCCTAACCCTCCCGGCACTTGCGTCTACGCACCCAATTGCCGAATACTGTATGAGCTATGGATGTTGTTAAAGTCTTGTCGGATCTCCGGGCGTACAAAGCGCAACTCGATGATGCGATTGCGATCTTCGACCGTTTGGCTCACCAGCGCGGCAAGCGCGGGCGTCCGGTTGGCGTGCCCTCCAAGCGTCGCCCCGTGAGTGCCGAAGCGCGCCAGCGCATGGCTGCCGCGCAACGAAAACGCTGGGCGGCTGCGCGCAGGGCGAGCGCAAAATCTAAAGCCTGAGACCTGTCCGCGGAATTCGGAGGGCCCGCAAAACCTCTTCCTGCGCATCCAGTTGCACGGTCGCAGCACCAGCCCGGCCGGCTGCGCGAGCGGCCTTCATCGCTTCTCGTCATTCCCGCCGGCGCCGGCTTGTTATGATGCCTGGATGAAGCGTGCGCTCTTCCTTTCAATCCTCTCCATCGCTGCGGCCGCCGCTTGGCTGCAGATCACCCCGGCCCAAGTCAAACTCGCCGGGACCACGGACATCTCCGGCGAGCGCATACGCGCGCACGTGAAATATCTGGCCAGCGATTTGCTTGAAGGCCGCGGGGTCGGCGCGCGCGGCGGCGACCTTGCCAGCGAATACATCGCCAGTAAGTTTGCGTCGTACGGGCTGAAGCCGGCCGGAGATAACGGAACATATTTCCAGAACTTCGCGCTGGTCGGCGCCTACCCGCAGCCTGCTACCTCGCTGAGCGTGACCACGGGCCACGTCACCCTTCCCTTCGGCTGGCTGGACGATTTCGTGGGAGTTACTTTCCAGCAGAAACCCACCATCGAAATTGATGCCGACGCTGTGTTCGTGGGCCATGGTATCGTCGCGCCGGAATACCAGTGGGACGACTACCAGGGCGTGGACGTGCACGGCAAGGTCGTGGTGTTATTCACCGGCGAGCCGCCGTCCCGCGACCCCAAATTCTTCAACGGCGAGGCGCTCACTTACTATGGGCGCTGGACTTACAAATTCGAAGAGGCCGCACGTCACGGAGCAAGCGGCGCCATCATTATTCACACCACGCCTACGGCCAGCTACGGATGGAATGTGGTGCGGTCCTCCTGGTCGAAGGAAGAATTAGAGATGAAACTCGCGCCGGGAACTTCCGCCGTCGGATTCGCCGGCTGGATTACGAAAGAGGCCGGCGAGCGCATCGCGGCCACTCAAAACACCAGCGCAGACCAATGGCTGAAGCTGGCGGATGCGCGGGGCTTCCGGGCGCAGCTTCTGCCGCTGCGTTTCCGCATTCACGCCTCTGCAAGAATCCGCGAGATGCGCACGCGCAACGTGATCGGCAAAGTAGAGGGCAGCGATCCGCGTCTGAAGAACGAAGCCGTGATGTTCAGCGCCCACTGGGATCACCTGGGGGTGGGCGAAGCGATTCGCGGCGACGCAATTTATAACGGCGCGCAGGATAATGCCACCGGCTGCGGCGTTTTACTGGAACTGGCCCGCGCCTGGGCTGCGCTGCCGCAGAAACCCCGCCGCTCCGCGCTGTTCATCTCGGTGGCTGCGGAAGAAGCGGGGCTGCTGGGCTCGGAATACTATGGACAGCATCCGGTGATTCCCGCAGGCGAGACCGCTCTGGCGCTCAACTACGATTCCTTGCCGCCATTCGGCCGGACCCGCGATGTGCAGGTCCACGGCGCCGAACGCACCACAGTCTATCCGCTCGTCGAGGAAGCGGCGCGACGCTTGCATCTCACCATCTCTCCGGATCCGCGCCCGCTGGCCGGCACGTATTATCGTTCCGACCATTTTTCATTCGCGCGGGTCGGCATCCCCGCGTTCTCGATCGACTCCGGCCATGACTTGCTGGGCCAGCCGCCCGGCGCCGGCAACCGGCTTGCCGACGAATACAACGAAGCCCATTACCACCAGCCGTCCGATGAGTACCACGACGATTGGGATTTCTCGGGCATGGAGCTTTACGCACGCTTCGGGTTCCTGATCAACCGTGAGGTCGCCAACTTGCCGAAGCTCCCCACTTGGCGCCCCGGCGACGAATTCCTGGCTGCACGGGTCGCGAGCGGGGTACGGTAATAATGGGCGAACAAACGGCGTAACTTCAACCACTGCAACAAAAATGCTTGCTATGTTCTAGAAACTTGGTTTACACTGAGTGGACTGAAGTGGTCAGTTGTGGTTTAAAGTGGCAGAACTAGTGGTTGGAAATGACGTCGGAGGGGCGGTTCCAGTGGAGCCGCCGCACTCAATTGCCCAGGCTCGGGTCGACGACAAAGGCCGACTCAAACTACCGTCTGAGTTCTTGGAGTACCTGAAAAAGTTGGGTGTCGAGAAAGTCTTCATCACCACGCTGGATCGCCAGCTAGCTAGAATTTATCCCATTTCAGTGTGGAAAGCCAATGAAAAGTTATTCGCCGACGCGGGCGACCTGGCCGAGCCCGCCGAAGACGTGGCTTATTTCGCCAAAGTGTATGGCGGCGATTCGGAGATCGACGCGCAGGGCCGCGTGCTGATGCCGGCGGCGCTGCGGCGCGTGATCGAGATCGAATCTCAGCCGGTGTTTCTGGATTGCTACAACGGCCGCATCAACGTAGCCAGCAAGAGCGTCCATGAGGAACGCCTCAATCGCGCCATGGCGAATTTGAGCGAGAAGGTGAAGACGCTCGAAAAGAAGGGATTGAAGTAGCGGCCATGTATGCACGTTCCGGTCATGTTGCGCGAGTGCCTGGAGTACCTGGCAATCCGGCCGGACGGAGTCTATCTGGACGCAACCGCGGGAATGGGAGGACACGCCGGCGCCATCGCAAGGCAGCTTGCGCATTTGTCGAGCGGGGGCATGGTCCTGGCGTGCGACCGCGATCAGGAGAGCCTGGCGCGCGCGCAAGCGAATACCGCGGACTGCGCTTCGCGCATCCACTTTCACAACGTTTCTTTTTCTTTGGTGGGGCAGGCGCTGGCAGCCGAGGGGCTCACGCAAGTGGACGGGCTGCTGGCGGACTTGGGCGTATCGCGTTACCAGTTGACGGAGGGAGAAAGGGGCTTCTCCCTGATGGCCGACGGGCCGTTGGACATGCGCATGGATCGCAGCCAGGGGCAGACGGCGGCCGACATCGTCAACTACGAATCGGAAAAGCAGCTCGCCGACTTGATATTTCAGTTAGGCGAGGAAAGGAGGAGCCGGAGAATAGCCAGAGCAATCGTGCGGGCACGGCCGATCAAGACCACCGGTCAGTTGGCCAAGCTGATCGAGAGTGCCGTGCCCCGTACGGGCAAGTTACATCCTGCCACGCAGACATTTATGGCCCTGCGCATCGCGGTGAATCAGGAAAACGAGGAATTGGACGCGCTGCTGACCGCCATACCAACGCTGGTGAGGCCCGGCGGGCGGGCGGTGTTGCTCACGTTCATGTCGCTCGAGGACCGCAAGGTCAAACAGAGTTTTCAGGCGCTGGCCAGGGAAGGACGAGTGGAGATTCTCACGCGTCACGTAGTGCGGCCCAGCGAAGAAGAAATCCGAGACAACCCGCCGTCGCGCTCGGCAAAGTTACGCGCGGTGGAAATTATTTGACGGAA
>Ga0105239_10010723_pt1 | contig 10236 bp, 10 predicted proteins | sample KBSC44metaG_FD_92761 | JGI IMG/M metagenome (GOLD analysis project Ga0105239, IMG submission 92761) | Corn rhizosphere microbial communities from Kellogg Biological Station, Michigan, USA - KBS C4-4 metaG | ecosystem: Host-associated > Plants > Roots > Rhizosphere > Soil | place: Michigan, USA...
CGAGTCGTACACCGCCGGGCCGCTCGGCGTGCAGCATCTGGATCTGTATCGCATCGCCGACGCCGAAGAAGTCGAATGGCTCGGACTGCGCGATTTCGCCGAACCCCAGCTTTGGTTGATCGAGTGGCCCGAACGCGCGCAGGCGGCGATTCCGAAGCCCGATCTGGTCGTTTCGCTCGCGCATGCCGGGATGGTCCGCGACGCTCGTCTGGACGCCTTTACGCCACGCGGGTCGGGCTGGCTGGAGGCTCTAAGCTCAGCAGGTTAGGGGTCATTCCTGAATCGCGATTCATGTTCATCGCATAAACTTGCGATTTATATGAAGAAATGGTTGAATCCGCGGTAATTCCGGACACCCACGCGCGAATGAGGGGACCTGCTGTTTCAACTGGTGCGCAGATCGCGGGTCGTTGTCTCGCAACGGCCGCGTGCCTGTTCGCCTTGCCGGCGGGGGCGGTCGACGTGAAATCCATGCACGTCACCGATTCGCCGGAGGCGACGCGCGTCACCTTCGACCTGAGCGGGCCGACCGACTACAAGCTGTTCCGTATCGCCAATCCCGATCGTGTCGTGATCGATCTGCACGCATGCGCGTTCATGCCGGGCTTCGTCTCGACGGCGGGCGAGGGCGGCTTGCTGAAAGCGGTGCGAACCGGTCAGCGTGACAAGGGCGATTCGCGCGTGGTGCTCGATCTGGAAGGCGGCGTGAATCCAAAAAGTTTCCTGATGCCGCCCGGCAAGGGCAAAGGCGAGGGCGATTATCGCCTCATCGTCGATTTGTATAAAAAGGGAAAAAGCGGCACGCAGGTCGTCAAGAGCGTGAAGTCGATCGAGATCAAGCCGCGCGATGTGATCGTCGCCATCGACGCCGGCCACGGCGGCGTGGATCCCGGCGCAACCGGCAGCAGCGGCACGCACGAGAAAGAAATCACGCTCGCCGTCGCGCGCGAACTCAAGCGCCTGATCGACAAGCAGGATGGCATGAGCGCCGTGCTGACGCGCGATTCGGACTATTTCATTCCGCTGCAGGAGCGCTTCCAGAAAGCGCGCTCGGCGAAAGCGGATTTGTTCATCTCGATCCACGCCGATGCCTACAACAGCGGCGACGCGCGCGGCTCGTCGGTGTGGATGCTGTCCGGCCGCGGCGCGACCAGCGAAGCGGCGCGCTGGCTGGCCGATCGCGAAAACCGCGCCGATCTGGTCGGCGGCGTTTCGCTCGGCAGCAAGGACAACACGCTCGCGGCGGTGCTGCTCGATCTGTCGCAAGGCGCGACGCTCGAAGCCAGTGGTGTCGTGGCGAATCAGGTGCTGAAGGCGCTCGGCAGGATCGGGCCGACGCATCGCGGCTACGTCGAAAAGGCGAACTTCGTCGTGCTGCGTTCGCCGGACGTGCCGTCGATCCTCGTCGAAACGGCGTTCATCACCAATCCAAGCGAAGAACGCAAGCTGACCAATCCCGCCCAGCGCGAAAAACTCGCCGGCGCGATCCTCGACGGCGTACGCAACTACTTCCGCAACGCGCCGCCGCCGGGAAGCTGGTTCGCTGTGAATTCGCGCAAGGACAAGGCGAAACTCGCCGCGCGCGCGTCACGCGAAGACGAGGAAGAAATCGAATCCGCCGCCGATCGCCGCGTCGCCCGCACGCCGAATTCCTGACTCCGTCCGGATTCGCTATCATGCGCCGCGAACCGTCATGCCGCGCATCCGTCCGCTTTCTCCCGAACTCATCAACCAGATCGCCGCCGGCGAAGTGGTCGAACGGCCGTCGTCCGTCGTCAAGGAATTGATCGAGAACAGTCTCGATGCGGGCGCGAATCGAATTGAAGTCGACATCGAGGATGGCGGCGCGCGATTGATCCGCGTGCGCGACGACGGCATCGGCATTTCCGCCGAGGAATTGCCGCTCGCGATTGCGGCGCATGCGACGAGCAAGATCGCCTCGATGGACGATCTCGAACGCGTGCGCACGCTCGGATTTCGCGGCGAAGCACTGGCGTCGATCGCATCGATCTCGCGTTTCGCGCTGACCTCGCGCCAGGCCGATGCGAACGAAGCCTGGCGCATCAGCAGCGAGAACGGGCAGATCGCCGATCCGAGGCCGGCGCAGCATCCGCGCGGCAGCACCATCGAAGTGCGCGACATCTTCCACAACGTTCCCGCGCGTCGAAAATTCCTGCGCGCGGAGCGCACCGAATTCGGCCATATCGACGAACTCGTGAAAGCCATCGCGCTGGCGCAGCCGCGTGTGGAATTCCGTTTGACGAACAACGCGAAGCCGTCGCGGTTGTTGCGTCCGGCGACGAACGAGCAGGAACTCGCGGTGCGCGTCGCCGATATTCTCGGCGCGGAGTTTCCGGCGCAAAGTCTGCGCATCGATCACGCCGGCGCCGGTTTGCGATTGACCGGCTGGGTCGGATTGCCGACCGCATCGCGCTCGCAGGCCGATCAGCAATATTTCTACGTCAACGGACGGCTCGTGCGCGATCGCGTCGTCACGCACGCCGTGCGACAGGCGTATGCGGATGTGCTGTTCCATGGGCGGCATCCCGCATACGCGCTGTTCCTCGACATTCCGCCGGAAACCGTCGACGTGAACGTGCATCCGGCGAAAACCGAAGTGCGTTTCCGCGAAAGCCGGCTCGTGCACGACTTTCTGTACCGCACCTTGAACGAAGCGCTCGCGCAGACGCGCGCGGGCGAGCATCCGGTCAGCGTCGGCGTCACGCAGATGCCGGCGAACGACGGATGGCATCGACAAGATGGATTGCGGCTCGGTGTCCGCGAGCCGGCGGTGAATTCGTACGCGGCGTTGTTTGCGAATGAAGCATCGGTGTCGACGCCGGTCATGCCGCGTGTCGAAATGCAGTTCGACGCGACATCGAATCCGGATGTGCCGCCGCTCGGCTATGCGCTTGCGCAACTCGCGGGCGTGTACGTGCTGGCGGAAAACGCGAACGGACTCGTGCTTGTCGATATGCACGCGGCGCACGAGCGCATCACCTACGAAAAATTGAAGAACGCGCAGACGCACGATGGCATCCGTTCGCAATTACTGCTCGTGCCGCTGCCGCTCGCGGTCAGCGAACACGAAGCGTCCGTCGCCGAAGAACACGCCGATGCGCTCGCACAACTCGGCTTCGACATTATGCGCAGCGGACGCGACAGCGTGATCGTCAAACGCTATCCCGGCCTGCTCGAAGGCGCCGATGTCGCCGCACTCGTGCGCGACGTGCTCGCCGATCTGCGCCTGCACGGCAGCTCGCGCCGGCTCGAGGAAGCGCAGAACGAAATCCTTTCGACGATGGCCTGCCACGGCTCGGTGCGTGCGCACCGGCGCTTGACCTTGCCGGAAATGAACGCACTTCTGCGTGACATGGAAGCGACCGAACGTTCCGGCCAATGCAATCACGGGCGTCCGACGTGGGTCCAATTACCGATGGCCGAACTGGATCGCCTGTTCCTGCGCGGCCGCTGACGATCACTTGAACGGAGGTTCGCGATGCAACTGTATGGATGGCTATTCGGCGCCGCGCTGGTGAGCGGCGTGGGCGTGACGAGTTCCGGTGTGCACAGCGACGACAACGGCTATCGCCAGCAGATCGAGAAATCGCGCGCGGCGCGTGTCGAGCGGTTAAAAGGGCCGACAGGCTGGCTGACGCTGGTCGGACTGGACTGGTTGAAGGAAGGCAAGAATACCGTCGGCAGCGCGAAGGACAACAACATCGTCATCGCGAAATTGTCTGCGCATTTCTGCACGATCACGCTGACGGGCGGCAAGGCGATGCTGCAGATGGCGCCGGGCAGCGATGCGCCGGGCATCGACACGAAGAATGCTGCGGTCGAGATGCTCGACGATTCGCACGAGAAACCGACGACGCTGTCGAGCAAGACCATCAGCTTCTATCTCGTCGAGCGCAACGGTCAGTACGGATTGCGCATCAAAGATTCCGATGCGCCGACACGCACGAATTTCGTCGGCCTCGATTATTTCGACATCGATCCGAGCTGGCGCATCGAAGCGAAGTGGGAGGCCTACAACCCGCCGCACGAAGTCGAAGAGCCGAACATCCTCGGCAAGATGGACAAGGTCGTTGTTCCGGGTGCAGCAGTATTCGAGCGCGACGGCAAGCAATACCGGCTGGAACCGGTGATCGAAACGCCGGGCGACACGAACCTGTTCCTCGTCTTCGCCGACAAGACTAGCGGTCACGAAACCTACGGCGCCGCGCGTTTCCTCTACACCGAGCCGCCGAAAGACGGCAAAGTGATCCTCGACTTCAACACCGCCTACAACCCGCCGTGCGCGTTTACGCCATTCGCGACATGTCCGTTGCCGACTGCGCAGAATCGTCTCGGCGTGCGTGTCACGGCCGGTGAAAAGAAGTACCGCGGCGAGCACGGGGAGCGAAACGTCTCGGCGAAGTAAGGCACTTTTCGCCGCAGTGGCGGTCAAAGGGCTGCCGGTAGCCGTTCAGCTAGCAGAGGGTTTTCCGTAGGGTTCTTACTGGCCCGATAACGGCGCGTCGGGTAAGATGGCGCGCTTTTCGTGGCAATCCCTGTCTCGTCCTTCCGCCGATATTTCATCCAGCGGCAATGACGCCACGGCTCTATTTCCCGTTTTCGGAGGTTTTGCATGATTTTGTCTCGGTCCATCCTTGCGGCGGCGTTGCTCTCCGCCGGTGTCGCTTTCGCCCAGGGCGGCGGCGCTGCTGGCGCGGCCAGCGGTGCGCAGCAGGGTCAGCAGGCGCAACAGACTCCACCCGCGCCGCTCACGCCCGCGGACAAGCCGAATCTCTCGTACGCCATCGGCTACCAGATCGGCAACGATTTCCAGGAGCGCAAGCTCGACATCGACATCAACGCCGTGATCAAGGCCATGCAGGACGGCTACGCCAAGCGTCCGGCGACGGTCTCGGAAGAACAGATGCGCGATCTGCTCGGCCGCATGCAGTACCAGCTGTATTCGAAAGCCAAAGGCGAGTTCGACAAGCTGGCGACCGAGAACAAGGCCAAGAGCGCCAAGTTCATGGCCGAGAACAAGACCAAGAAGGGCATCGTTTCGCTGCCGTCGGGTCTGCAGTACCGCATCATCGAAGACGGCACGGGAACCAAGCACCCAACCGCCGCGACGGAAGTCGACGTGCATTACCGCGGCTCGCTCGCCAACGGTCTGGAATTCGACAGCTCCTTCGCGCGCGGCGAACCGGCGCACTTCAAGGTCGGCGACGTGATCAAGGGCTGGCAGGAAATCCTGCCGCTGATGCGCGAAGGCGATCATTGGCAGGTCTTCATTCCGCCCGAACTCGCCTACGGCGAACGCGGCCAACCGCCGCGCATCGGACCGAACGAAGCGCTCGTGTTCGAGCTCAAGCTGGTCAAGGTCAAGTAATAGACGTCTAGACGTCTGGGCAGAACGCCGCGCCTCGCGGCGTTCTTTTTAGGCTCGATGCCGCGCATGTCGCGGCGTTTTGTTTTCAGGCCGGCTTGCTTTCGTTGAAACCGACGCCCATCGATTGCAGTTCTTCCAGGGCGCGTTCCATGTCGACTTTGATGCGGTTCAGCAGCTTGCGCGCAGACTCGTTGCCGGATGTGAGGCTCGCGATGTCCGCTCCGTTGGAATTGATCAATGCGGCGTCTTCATCGGGAACGAACTGCGCGAGATAGACGTAGCCGCGCGCGAGGCTCTCCTTGATCGCGGTCTGTTCCGGATCCAGATTCTCCAGCACCATCAGGATCGCGCCGCGAATCTGCTGTTTCGAGTGCGGCAACAGCGATTCCGGCAAACCGTGCAGGCCCGGCTGAACTTGGGCGAGCACCTTGCCATAATCGGTCAGCACCTTGGTGGCCAATGCCAGCATGTGTGATGTGAGTTTTTCCCCGGAACAAAATTGACTGTAGCAAGAATAGTCCGCAAATCCCAATGTCCATTCCCGCACCCAAAGCCATCCTCACGCCCTGCATCGGCATCTGCCGACTCGGGCCGGACGGCTTGTGCGAAGGCTGTCTGCGCACCTCGGACGAAATCGCGCGCTGGATGTATTTGAGCGACGCCGAACGCCTGCGCCTGATGAACGATGAATTGCCCAAACGCGGATACGCCTCGTGACGCGCGAAGAAATGCATCGCCGGTTGCGTCATGCGGTTCGTCCGTTGAGCGATCCGCCGCAACCGCCGGGCTGGAATCATCGTGAGCTGCACGACATCCTGCCGGAGGTTCCGCTGCGTTCTGCGGCGGTGCTGGTCGGCATCGTCGAGCGTGATGAAGGTCCTGCGGTTTTGCTCACGCAGCGCACCGAGCATCTGACCAATCACGCCGGGCAGATCAGTTTTCCCGGCGGTAGCGCCGAACAAGACGACATCGATTCGATCGCGACCGCATTGCGCGAGACGCGCGAGGAAGTCGGCATCGGCGCCGAATCGATCACGCCGTTCGGATATCTGGACGGACTCGATACAGTGAGCGGCTTCAACGTCACGCCGGTAGTCGCTAACATCGATCCCGCATTCGTCGCAGTGCCCGATCCGCGCGAAGTCGCCGCGGTGTTCGAAGTACCGCTCGCATTTTTCGTCGATCCTGCGAACCTGCGCTTCCGCCGCATGGAATACCGCGGCCGTCCGCGCGACATCGTCGAGTTTCATTTCGGCGATCGCAACATCTGGGGAGCGACAGCGGCGATGCTGCTGAGTCTGGTACGCCGCATGGAGGCCGTGACATGAACACGCTGATTTCCGCGCAGCAACTGCACGCACTCAATGCGAACGAGGTGCTGATCGTCGATTGCCGAAGCGACATCGCCGATGCCGATGCCGGTTCGCGCGCATATGCGAAGGCGCACATTCCGGGCGCCGTTTACGCCGATCTGAATCGCGATCTGTCGGATTTGTCGAAGCAGGGTGTTGGACGGCATCCACTACCAGACGCCGATGCGTTTTCGCGCGTGCTGAGCCGGTGGGGCTGGACGCCGCAGACTGCCGTGATCGCCTACGACGATATGGGCGGCGCGCTGGCCGCAGCGCGGCTGTGGTGGATGATCCGTCTGGTGGGCGGCGAGGCCGCCGTGCTCGATGGTGGCATCAAGACCTGGATCGCCGCCGGTTTCGAATTGACGGATGCAGCGACGACGCGAACGCCGTCGCAGGTCAACGTTACTTTCGACGAATCGCAAATCGTGATGACCGACGAACTGCAGCGTTTGCGTGGAAGCGATCGCATGTTGTTGCTTGATGCGCGCGCCGCTCGGCGTTATCGCGGCGAAACCGAGTCGATCGATCCCGTGGCAGGGCATGTTCCCGGCGCGCGCAACCGGCCGTTTTCGGAAAATCTCGATGTGAACGGCACGTTCAAGCCTGTCGCTGAACTGCGCGCTGCATTCGAAGCGAAGCTCGGCGGAAATGCGCCGCGCGATGTCGTGCACATGTGCGGATCGGGTGTAACTGCTTGCCACAACCTGCTCGCGATGGAGCACGCCGAACTCGCCGGCTCGCGCATCTACGCACCATCGTGGAGCGGATGGATCGCCGACGGCAAACGCGAGGTCGCCGTCGGCGCGGAGTGAGTTACTTCTTGAGCTTCGCGACGAGCGCTTTCAGCGTCGTCTGCGTCTCGCTGCCGAACCATGCGTCGGCGAAATCGTCGAGTTCTAAGTTTTCCGGATACTCGAAGATTTTCACGAGATCACGACGCGCGATCTGACGCGTGCCGAGCATCGCCAGTTGCGGCGACTTGAACTGCTCACGTAGCCATTCGATCGCGCGCGAGATGACCGATTCCGCGTTCACCACTTCATCGACGAGACCCACCGCCAGCGCCTGCTCGGGCTGCAGCATCGCGCCGGCAACCAGCAGACGTTCCGCGCGATACGCGCCGACCAGTCGCTGCAGACCCAGTTGAATCACCGTCGGCACAGTCAGCCCGACTTGCACTTCGTTGAGCCCGATGCGGAACGGTTTTGCCGGATCGACGCTGCGCGCCATCACGCGGTAATCGCAGAAGATGCCGAGGACCGCACCGCCGGCCGGACTGTGTCCGGTAATCGCCGCGACGACCGGAATCGGTGACGCTGCGATCACACCGCACAGTCCGAAGAAATCGCGGAAGAACGCGACCAGCTCCGGACGCTTGAGTTGCAGCAGCGCCGGCACATCGAGTCCGGCGGAAAACATGCCGGATCGTCCCGACAGCACGATGCCGCGCGCACCGAGTGCGGGCGCGGATTCGATGGCGGTGCGCAGTTGTCTGACCAGTTGCGAATCGAGCGCGTTGACCGGAGGCCGCGCCAGCCGCAGTTCCACCACGGCTTCGTGACGATGCGTTTCAAGCATGGGTTGTGTTCTCGCTTTTTTAAAATCGAAACTCGGCGCGGATCTTTTTAAGGAACTTGTCCGCTGCCGTCTGCGTCGCCGTTCACATGCCGATGGTTCGACGTGATGGACCGTCCGCCGCGACGAAACATTACACGATCGTCACGCGCGGCTCCGAGCGGCCGGGCGCATAATCGAATCGAACGGGCTGACCGGAACGGATCATAAGGCAAACCGATGAAAGCGCACAGGGCAGCGGTATTTGCGATGGCGATGGTTGCGTCGAACGCGTTCGCGTCCGGACATCTGGTGGTCGAGAACGCGTGGATTCGCAACGCGCCGCCGGGCACGGCGATGATGGCGGGCTATGGCGTGCTGCATAACGTCGGCGATGCACCGGTGACGGTGACCGGCGCAGAAAGTGCCGATTTCGGCAGCGCGTCGCTGCACAAGAGCACGAACAGCAACGGCATGGAACACATGCAGGCGCTCGGCGATATCACCATCGCGCCGGGTCAGCGTGTGACATTCGCGCCTGGCGGAAATCACATCATGCTGATGCAGCCGAAGAAGGAATTGCGGCTCGACGAATCGGTGCCGATCCATATCGTCACGAAAGACGCCGACAGCACGGTCGGCATCTTCGTCGTGCGCGACGCGGCGCCTTAGGCGGCTTTCTTCTTCTTGCCGGTCGTTTCGAGAATGCGCGAAAGGAAACGGCCGGTGTGCGACGTCGGTACCTTCGCGATCTGCTCGGGCGTTCCCACCGCAATGATCTGACCGCCGCGGTCGCCGCCTTCCGGTCCGAGATCGACAACCCAGTCCGCCGTTTTGATGACGTCGAGGTTGTGCTCGATCACGACGACGGTGTTGCCGTCGTCGCGCAAACGATGCAGCACTTTCAAAAGCTGCTCGATGTCGTAGAAGTGCAGGCCGGTGGTCGGTTCGTCGAGGATGTACAGCGTGCGGCCGGTGTCGCGCTTGGACAGCTCACGCGAGAGTTTCACGCGCTGCGCTTCGCCGCCGGACAGCGTCGTTGCGCTCTGTCCGAGTTTGATGTAACTCAAGCCGACATCCATCAACGTTTCGAGCTTGCGCGCGAGCGCGGGAATCGGCTCGAACAGTTTGAGCGCATCTTCGACGGTCATTTCGAGCACGTCGGAAATCGTGTGGCCCTTGTAGTGAATCTCCAGCGTTTCGCGGTTGTAGCGCTTGCCGTGGCAGACGTCGCAAGGCACGTACACATCCGGCAGGAAGTGCATTTCGACTTTAATGAGACCATCGCCTTCGCACGCTTCGCAGCGGCCGCCCTTCACGTTGAACGAGAAACGCCCAGGCTGATAGCCACGCGCACGCGATTCCGGAACCTGTGCATACAGTTCGCGAAGCGGTGTGAACAGACCCGTGTACGTCGCCGGGTTCGAACGCGGCGTGCGGCCGATCGGCGACTGGTCGATGTCGACGACCTTGTCGAACAGATCGAGGTTTTCGACCTTGCGGAACGGCGCCGGTTTTTCATTCGCGCCATTCAGTTCGGCGGCGGTGTGGCGGAACAGCGTGTCGTTGATCAGCGTCGACTTGCCCGAACCCGAGACGCCGGTGATGCACGTGAGCAGTCCCGCGGGGATTTCGAGATCGACGTCCTTGAGATTGTTGCCCGACGCGCCGACCAGTTTGAGCATACGGTCTTCATCCGGCTGCGTGCGCTTTTTCGGCACGGCGATGCTGCGCTTGCCGGACAGGTATTGGCCGGTCAGCGAACGCGGTGCGGCGAGGATGTCCTTGAGCTTGCCTTCGGCGACGACTTCGCCGCCATGCACGCCGGCGCCCGGTCCGATGTCGACGACGTGATCGGCCATGCGGATCGCATCTTCGTCATGCTCGACGACGATCACGGTGTTGCCGAGGTCGCGCAGGCGCTTGAGGGTTTCGAGC
>Ga0105239_10010724_pt1 | contig 10236 bp, 10 predicted proteins | sample KBSC44metaG_FD_92761 | JGI IMG/M metagenome (GOLD analysis project Ga0105239, IMG submission 92761) | Corn rhizosphere microbial communities from Kellogg Biological Station, Michigan, USA - KBS C4-4 metaG | ecosystem: Host-associated > Plants > Roots > Rhizosphere > Soil | place: Michigan, USA...
CCGTGCTGGTACGTGGTTCGCAAAGGGGCGACCGGCCACTGGTCGGGCGACCGCACGCAGTCCACGCTGTGGCAGATCGACAAGCCGCGCAAGTCCGACACCGGGCACAGCACGCAAAAGCCGATCGACTGCATGCGCCGGCCGATCGAGAACAACAGCCTGCCGGGCGAGTCGGTCTACGAACCGTTCTGCGGTTCGGGCACGACGATCATCGCCTGCGAGATGACCGGCCGCACCTGCCTGGCGCTGGAGATCGAACCAGCCTACGTCGACGTCACGATCGAGCGCTGGCAGACCTTCAACGGCCGGCGCGCGGTCCGGGCCGACACCGGCGAGCCGTTCCCGCAAGCCAATGATGCGCTGGTCGGAGGCGAATCGTGACTGCCGATGGCTTCGAGTGCGTGCTGCAGGCGGCGATCCGCGGGCTGCGCCCCGATCCCGAGCTGCGCGTCGACGACTGGAGCGAGGAGTTCATGGTGCTGCCCAAGAGCGCCGCCTACCCCGGTCCCTACCGCATCGATCGCACGCCGCCGGCGCGGCGCATCCTGCAGTGCCTGTCGCCACGCCACCCGGCCAAGCGGGTGGTGATCCGCGGCGCGAGCCAGATGCTCAAGACGCAGATCGGCATCAACTGGATCTGCGCGTCGATCCATCGGGCGCCGGCCAACATCCTCGCGATCGAGCCGACCGACACGCTGGCCAAGCGGCTGTCGGCCCGGCTGGCGCAGACCTTCCGCGACGTGCCGGTGATGCGCACGGTAGTGGCGCCGGTGCGCAGCCGCGACGCGCGCAACACGGTCGGCGCGAAGGACTTCGAGGGCGGCACGATCGACATCGCCACCGGCGGCGCGGCGGCGAACCTGGCCGAGATCCCGGCGCGCTATGTCTACGTCGATGAGGTGGACCGCCTCGACACGTCGGTCGACGCCGAAGGCGATCCGGTGGAGATCATCGAGGCGCGGGCGACTACCTTTCAGAACACCTGCAAGTTCCTGGAGGTGTCCAGCCCGACGATCGCCGGCGCGAGCAAGATCGACGATCTCTATGCGATGGGCACGCAGGAGTACTTTGCGGTGCCGTGCCCGCACTGCGGCGAGGCGCACGAGCTGACGATCGACGCCTTCCACTTCGAGCGCGATCCCGACACCGGCTTCATGAGCCGGGCCTGGTTCGTCTGCCCGGCCTGCGGCTGCGAGATCGACGAGAGATTCAAGTCGCGCATGGTGGCCGAGGGCCGTTGGGTTCAGCGCAGTCCCGGCGACGGCGAGACCGTCAGCTTCCACGTCAGCGCCTTCCTGGCGCAGGCCGGCAGCATCACCTGGCTGGCGCTGGCACGCCAATACGCGCGAGCGCAGGAGCGCCTGCAGCGTGGCGATCCGGAAGCGATGCAGGTCTTCTACAACACGCGGCTCGCCCTGAGCTGGGCGAACGCGCTCGACAACACGACAGCGCAGGACCTGCAGCTGCGCGCGGAGCCCTATCCGCCGCGCGTGATCCCGGACGCTGCGCTCGTCGTGACCCTGGCGGTGGACACGCAGATCAACCGCCTGGAGGTGCAGGCCGAGGCCTGGGGGCCGGGGTTGGAGCACTGGGTGATCGACCATCAGGTGCTGATGGGCAGTCCGGCGGAGCTGCCGCATGCGCCCGACAGCGTCTGGGCTCGGCTCGACAGCTATCGCCGCACGCCCTTCGTGCACGCCAGCGGGGCGCTGATCCCGGCCAGCGTCTACGGCATCGACAGCGGCGGCGCCAACACCCAGGATGTCTACAACTACGGCGCGGGACGGGCGCGCATGGGCTGCCTGGTGCTGAAGGGCGCGAGCAAGCCGAACCGGCCCATCATCAGCAACGTGCCGAGCAAGGTCGACATCGACCACCAGGGCCAGAAGGTGCGCGACGGCGTGCTGCTCTGGATGATCGGAACCGACGTGGCCAAGGACCACCTGCACAACCGCTTCAAGCTGACGGCCGGGCCGGGGGCGATGCACTTCCACCAGATGCTGCCCCAAGAGTGGTTTGAGCAGCTGGTGGCCGAGCGACCGGTGCTGAAGCGGCTCAGCACCGGTTACACGCGGCGGATGTGGATCAAGAACCCGGGCGATGCGAACGAGACGGGCGACCTGGCGGTCTACAACCTCGCCTTGGCCCATCACCTGGGGCTGCACAAGTGGTCACCGCTCGATTGGCAGCGGCTGCGCGAGCGCCTCGTGCCGGCGGTGAGGACGATCGACATGTTCGCCGCGATCGAGCTGCAGGATGTGGCGGGCTCGCCGGCGGTTGAGACCCAAGAAGCCGAACCGTCGCCGTTGGCGGCGACACCTGAACCGAACAGCCGATCCTTGCTCTCGTCGCCCGCGCGGCCCGCCGGTCCCGCGCCACCGCGCCGAGGGCGCATGTTGTATCGGGGGATCGAGTGACCTGGTCAGTCCAGGCCGAAACGAAGAATGCTGAGAGGGAGGTGTGCTATGAAAGCTACCACCGCAGTCAAGACGAACCCGTTGCAACCTGACCGTGATGACCTCGGCTGCGCCGAGACGGAGATTGATACGCTGTTTGAAGACTGGGCAACCTGGAGCCGGTCGCGCCGATTTGCTGGGGCCTTCGTGCGCTCATCGAGGGGCTCGGACGTTCGGTCGAACGATGCGAAAGGAGTTGGCTCGACCAGTCTTTTTGAGCTGGTGGCTGTTCATCTGGGAATCATCTCGCAGCCGCCGGAAGCACTCGACCGGCGGGTATTCGAGATGCACTACTTCACTCGGCCGACGAGCATCAAGGCAGCGGCACACGCGATGGGCATCAGTCCTGCACATTGGTACCGGTTGATGAAGTCGTTCAAGCGACGTGTCTATGCGGCATCACGCGAGTTGCTGGTCGAAACCGCATCCGAGCGGGGAGGGGTCGGCACTGACACGTAGTTTCCAAGAAGACCGGTGGGGGCGACAGACATCGGGCCTCGCGCTCCTCGCGTGCATCAAGTACCTGTAACGATGACCACCGAACAGTTCCACCCGAACACCAAGATCGTCTACCAGCTAGACGCCCATGGCTGGTTCGTCAGCCAGGCCGTCGCCTTCGTGTCGCCGCTCGAGTCAGGTGTCTACATGATCCCCGCCGGCTGCGTCGAAGAGATGCCGCCCGAGGAGCCCGAGGGCAAGCGCGCCCTGGCGCAGGCTTGCAGTTGCAGGCTTTCGCGCCTCCGTCCGAGCCCGACCCGGTGCGGCTGCTCGCGTCGTTCCTGGCCGCGAACCCCTCGGTAGCGGCCTTGGTCAATGGTGCGGCGCAAGGGTAATCTCCGCGCTCATCACGCTGCAGGTACCTGAAAACATGGCTTTCCTCAGAATGATGTACGCTTTAGGGGCTATCCGATTAGCTCCACAGGGTTCACAATGTTCCCGTGGAAATCATCAAGCCTGTCGCGGGTCGGGACTACCCTGCTACTTGGAGTGAATTTCAGGACTGGTTTGCCAGCGATGCTGCCTGCGCCGCGTATCTCGAGCAATTGAGATGGCCACTCGGATATTGCTGTCCGGCGTGTGGAGTATCGGACTCACCGGGCCGCGCGACGAGGGGCCGGCTGATTTGCCGATCATGCCGACACCAGTGCAGCGTGACCGCCGGAACGATTTTCGACAAGACCCGAACGTCGCTTCGCGTCTGGTTCGCGGCGGCTTGGTACGTCACGAGCCAGAAGCACGGAGTCAGCGCCCTCGGCCTTCAACGTGTGCTTGGGCTGGGCAGCTACCAGACCGCTTGGACGATGCTGCATCGTTTTCGCCGTGCCATGGTCCGCCCTGACCGGGACTTGCTGCATGGCACCGTGGAGGTGGATGAGGCCTACCTGTCGTTGGGGGTCGAATCTCGCGAAAGCCGCAAGGCTGCTGGCTCCAGGGCCTACGGCAACGCCCATCTGGTTGCGATCGCGGTGGCCGTTGAAGTTCTCGACCCCAAGGGATTCGGGCGCATCCGACTGCGTCGCATCCAGGCCCCGACGATCGACGAAATCATGCCCTTCGTGCACGCGAACATCGAGCTCGGCGCCACCGTGCGCAGCGATGGATCGCCGATCTACGGCCCTCTGAAGGACGAAGGGTTCGAACATGATCCGTTCGTCATCCTGGGCTCCAAGATCGCGGCCCACATCCCGCTGCCTGGGGTGCATCGCGTCACGTCTTTACTCAAGCGCTGGTTGCTTGGAACCCATCAAGGCGCGGTCGACCCCAAACACGTCGACTATTACCTCGATGAGTTCGCCTTTCGCTTCAACCGCCGAACTTCTCGCTCGCGGGGCATGTTGTTCTATCGGCTGATGCAGCAATCCGCGATCACGACACCGGTCACCTATGCGGACATTCGCGACAATCGACACGCCCTTGAGCCTTTGCCGTCGCCTCCTGGGGCTGTGGAGCTAATCGGATAGCCCTTACGCTTATACAGTATGAAATGGATCGTTCAGCGCGTCTACGACGGCGGCCGCGCGCGCGGCAAGGTGACGATCCGGCAGCAGCCTGATCCGACACGCCACCGCACGACGCTGGTCGCCACATTCGTGGCAGCGGCCGGCGGGAGCCAGCGTCACGCCGTGCCGGCGGCAGAGGGCCTGCAAGTCGCGCGCAAAGGCTCCGAAGCTGGGCATGGTCACGCTCAGTCGTCGTGTGGCGGCCAGCTGTCCCACTCGGCCTGGGCGACATCGCCGGGCGGCAGGTGGCCCTGGGTCTCGTAGATCTCACACGCCATTTCGGCGACATACACCGGATCGACGCGCTCGCCCAACGCACCCATGCGCGAGCAGAAGGCGTCGACCCACTGAGCTTCGGTCATGCGCGGATGGTAGCGGCGCGACGGTCGTTATGACCGGCGCCCATCAAGTGCTCGCAGGCAATGTCGGCGGAGCGTTGCGCGTCGCAGGACCTGCATTCGCCCCTTCCGACCCGCAGCAAACTGGCGAGCTTGCCGGTACTCTTCACCTCGGGCAAAGTGCAGGATAGGCATTCGCCGCTTATGCGGCCAGAATAGTATTGCGTGAACATCCAGAAGCGGGGGATTTCCCAGCAGCCACAAGGACTTGGTTGCCCCAAAGGGTACTGTGTTATGCAGACAGGCGCCGTGATATGCGGCAGGGCTGTCGCCCTACAACCAGGTTAGGCCTCGCAGCTAGGAAGTTGACCAATCACCAAGCAGCAAAATAGTATCGTTGGTATTCGTCAGCCCGCTTTGTTCGTATGTGACTGACACAAGGCTTGGAGGTCCAAATACACGTTGAAGTTCATGTCGTAATCTCGTTTGGGTTGGAAGTCTTCGCTTCTATTGTCAGTTCTATTTCAACGATCATGGAGGTAACTATGGAAAACTCAATCGCTATCCTGTTTCAGGTCATGGCATGTGTTTGGTGCGGAATTGCGTTCCTGCGGAGCTCTGGTGAGAGAAAATTCCAACCCGAACGAGAGATTGGTGTGAATCGAGATGTACTACTTGGCCAAGAGTGAACGTAGGAGGTTCGATTCCTCTACTCCGCACCAAATTCGAGAGTTCGTCGCATAAAGTGCGCACGGCGCCTAAGGAAATAATCCAAACACTGCATGTCAAAACCTAAGAGCTACCACGAAAATTTCGCCAAATTCTTTGAGAACCCAACTCGCGATGGCCTTCGCGACCTCATCAAGAACAACGTCGGCGAGCTGCGCGCATGTGACTTCAAGGCTCAGTGGCCAGAACATTCGGGACTGGCAAAGCATGTTCTTGGCATGGCAAACTCCGGCGGGGGCTGTCTCGTGGTTGGGGTTGCGGAACAGCAAGATAAGTCGCTGGAGCCCGTCGGCATGAGTGCCCTAACAGACAAGGCCGACATAACAAATGGTCTCAAGAACTACCTTCCGAGTGCACTGCACGAATTGGTCGATGTGTTGGACTTCTCGTTTGATGCGTCCGAATATCCAAAACTCATCGGAAAAAAGTTTCAAGTACTCTTCGTCGAATACAACCCCAGTCACCTCCCATTCGTTTCGCTCCGCGCAGGATCGAGCATTCGCTCTGCGGCAGTCTACATTCGACGAGAAGGTGCGACTGAAGAAGCGAATCACGACGAGCTCCAAAGGCTTCTTAATGCACGTATCGAGACCGGCTACTCGACCACTAAGGAGATCGACCTCAAAGAGCATCTCGAACAATTGAAGGTGTTGTTCGCAGAAATTCCGAAAACAAGAGGGTCCGCCATTCAAATCTCAATGTCATCGCTTTTCTCCAAGGCATTGGGTGGATTCGCCGAACTGAATCCGAACTATCCCAAGGAGAGCTTTGAGGTATTTGTTCTCCGAATGATCGAGTTTAAGAAGCACCGTGTCGCCGAAGAACTCGATGTATCCGTGTGACGTGAGGTCTAACCCTCCCACAAGGACTTCCCTGACTGTCAACAGCTGAATTGGCTGTTGGCTGTTTGAGCCCGAACCGCGAGTTGCGAAAGTGCTCGCAGGCAGTGTGGGCGGAGCGGTGCGCGTCGCAGGACGTCAAGCGCCTTCCGATTCGCAGCAAACTGGCGAGCTTGCCGGTACTCTTCACCTCGGGCAAAGTGCATGATGCCGCTTTTGCCATCAGGATAGTATTGTGTGAACATCGCGGGTGCTGTGTTATGCAGACAGGCGCCGGAGTTATGCAGCAGATCGCAGCCGCAATGCATGGCTGTACGATCGATCGGCACAACACTACAGGGAACCAGAAGATGGCAAATCTCAGAATTGAAGCACCTCTCGTTGATGGCTCGTTGATGCCGTACATCGGCGAAGGGGCCTCTTGCAAAGACGCAGTGACGTACATGTGCGGCGACGATTTACGCCCACCAGCGCAATGCGTGAAGATCACGGTAGTAACGCAGGCAGGCAAGGTCTTGTTGTTGACAATACCGAATGACAGCAACTCGTCTGTCAGAGTAACACTGGACGGAGCCGTTATTTAGCGGTGCGCCGACGCACGCTGATTTCGAGAGTTCTAAGAGGGAATGCGCATGATCGCTTGTGCAGCCGCCGAGTACCCCCTAACGTTCTACCGGGCATGCAACGGCAGCGTCGCAAATCTACTTCAGGAGGAATCATGGACAAAAGAGAACTTCCGTCTGGTGCGCTCGATGTACTAATGAAGGAGTATGCGACGCTGCGAGATGAGATACAGGAGCGGTTGAAGACAGCGTTCTCCCATGTGGCCTACGCCGGAGCGATTGCGGCCTTTGCGTTCCCCGCTGCGGACAAAGTATCGGATTGGGTCCCGAAAGCAGTTCCGTTACTCGGGGCTTTCATCGGCTTCGCGGGCCTGTGTTGGGTTGCTGCGTTAAACATGCGTTGGGTGCAGCACGTTGGTAAGTACATTGAGCAGATCGAGGATCGAGTCCTTGAACACTTTGGCGAGCCAGTACTCGCGTGGGAACATTATTCCAAAAAGGTATCTGCAAAGAGTTGGATTCTGGTCCCAAAGGCTTTGAAAGCGGATGCAGGCACTGACTTGAATGGTGAACTCGAGGGTAAGCGAACCAACGACGCCTAACCCGCCGGCAATTGCACGCACTAGGTCATGAACTGCTCGCGCATGAACGCACGAGATACTACGCGTCGGCACGCGGCGTCGACCGCGTGGATCTGATTCACCCCTTGGCCAGATCGACTCCTACCCGAGCGATTTCTGCTCGTGTAATCTCGCTCATGAGACTTCCGCTCATGTCAAAAACGTCTAGGCGTCTAGAGCACCATGGCTACGCGCAATCGCACAATCGGCTCACTCGCTGATGAATTACTTGCCAAGTCCCGCGAGGCGGCTCTGTGCGCTATTCGCGTTTTCAACGATCCGCACGTATCGTTTAAATCGGAGACGTTCATCGTACTAATGAATATCGCCTGGACCTACTTGCTCCACGCTCACTATCGAAAAAAGGGCACTGAGTACCGTCACTTCAAGCAGGAAGGGAAGCGCCGGAAGTTCGACCGAACCAAGACCGGCTCGTTCAAGTATTGGGAACTGGAGCGTTGCCTGAATGAGCGGACGTCGCCAATCGACAAAGACACTTCAAACAACCTTCGGTTCTTGATTGGCCTTCGTCATGAAATAGAGCATCAGATGACTCGATCCCTCGACAACTATCTGAGTGGGCGATATCAGGCTTGTGCTCTGAACTACAACGAATACATAAAGAAGTTGTTCGGCAAGCGCCATGCGTTGGATTCTTACCTGACTTACAGCATACAGTTCATAGAGCTGGCGGCCGAGCAGCTCACGGGTCCGTCGCCACAGGCTCAGATTCCAGAACGTTTGAAGGCTTATGTTGCTAAGTACGACGCGGCGCTGAATCATGACGAGTACAACAGTCCACGTTTTTCGTATCGTCTTCTCTTCAAGAAGAAGTTGGTCAACAAGCCGGGTCAAGCCGACAGCGTTGTGGAGTTCATTGACCCCAACTCTGATCTCGCGAAGACAATCGACAAGGAGTATTGGGTCAAGAAGGAAGTAGAACGCACCAAGTTCCTCCCGTCTCGCGTCGCCGAAGAAGTTCGAAAGGCGGGGTTTGCCAAGTTTCGGGTCCAGCCTGAACACGTCAGCATGTGGAAGGCTGACGATGCGAAGAACCCTGCAAAGGGCTTCGGAGTTCACGTTGAAGGTGCTTGGTATTGGTACGAGAGCTGGATCAAGCGCTGCATTGAGCTATGTACACAAGCAGGCGAAAAGTACAAGTAGTCTGGCAGGCGCCTAACCATTCAGAGCGCATTGACCGATACCCGCCAACCAAAGAACGGCCGCCCTCGTCGACAATCGCCGATAACGCGGGGGGGGGCGGTTGAGTGTCTCGACGCTACGGAAGCGGGTCTACGGTGGCGCTGGTCGGAAGTGCCGAGCAATTTCCGCAACTGGATGTTTGGCGTGGTACCGAAGAACTCGGTATAGGCTGTGGTGTAGGTTCGGCGAGAAGCAGGCCGACAAGCCGCGAATTTCCTAGTGTCGGCACCCCTGCATCATCGTTGCTCTACGTGGCTCGTGGTTCTTGGCGGCGCCGCTCTGCTTTCGGTGACGCGGTCTCGTCGCCCAGCGTCAGGGGGAAGAATTCGGGGAAGAATTGGCCTATCGCAGCGGCTTGCCGCATACCATCGATCTTCCTTTCTCCTATGAAGGAGGCTGCTGCGGTCTGCTACGACATGCATGGGTGTATTTGAAGTGGCGGTTCGAGTCCCTCCGGGCTGGGCAACCGGCAGTCGCGAGCGGACCGTTTTCGTTGAATGGTTCCCCTGGTCCTCGCGGCAGGGCAGGACCACCGCCCAGGCTCGAATACCCTTTTCTCGCTAGCGATGCCCTTCCGTCGGTGGGGCTCGCGGAGTGACAGCCGCGGAGCGCGCAGTACGCCTCGTGCAGAGCCCACGGCCTGAATGCAGGGCCCCTGGCAACTGGCGCCGGGGATTTCGAGGCGAACAGCTAAACCGCCGACCGTGCGTGGCCGGTCGCCTGGTCGCCTGCGTGAGAGCAATGGCTCCCGAATCACGCGATGAAGGATGAAGGGGGCGACTGCGGGTCGGGGGAAACGGTGGCGCCGTTCCACGCGAACGGCAACCATACGGCAACGTTGGCGTTGGAAAAACAAAAGGGGTTAGCGTCTACTTACACGCTAACCCCCCGTCTTTCTTGGCTCCCCGACCTGGGCTCGAACCAGGGACCTACGGATTAACAGAACCAGCGCCAGAGAACGGTGAACGGTGAACGGTGAACGGCCCAGATGTAAGCCCCGTGGAGTCCCCTTCCGCAATTGCAACTGGTCATCCCTCCGTCAGTCGGGGCGAATACGCCGAGTGGCTGCCTGCGTGACATTGGCCGCTAAGCGCCCGCTCTTCGCAGCTTATCGGCCTTCCGCAGCGCTGGCGCTGGACACCGGCACCCGGTAGAGTAGGGATGTGACGCGGTGGCTGTAGGTCGTGGCATCGCTGTGGCCACCCCTTTCGGTTGGTGGTGCCCTATGAGCCAGACCGTGACTCCGTTTCCACATCCCCCTCATCGAACCGGACATGCAGAGCTACCGCATCCGGCTCTCGGACAAGACATCACGCCTTCGCCCACGCCACGTCGCGCCCAAGCGCGGTCAGTCTCACGAGCCCGAAGTACCCGTATAGGTGCGAGAGTGGATAGGTCCCGCCCCGTCGATTTCTGACCTTGTACTTGTGGCGCAACCACCGACGCAACCGCGGTGCGGTGTAGTTGTCGAGCGCCCGGTATGCGCCG
>Ga0105239_10010727_pt1 | contig 10235 bp, 7 predicted proteins | sample KBSC44metaG_FD_92761 | JGI IMG/M metagenome (GOLD analysis project Ga0105239, IMG submission 92761) | Corn rhizosphere microbial communities from Kellogg Biological Station, Michigan, USA - KBS C4-4 metaG | ecosystem: Host-associated > Plants > Roots > Rhizosphere > Soil | place: Michigan, USA...
AACCGCAGGCGATTCTCGATGCGGTGGCGACCGCGCTCGGCGCCGAGCCCGCAACGCTCATGCCGCAAACGGTCAGCACCTACCCGAGTTTTCTGAGCGCGAAACTGCCGGCATCCCTGCGCGAGCTCGCGCAACTGCAGAACAGTCTGCGGCGCGCGCTCGACGGCACGATCGAGCAAACCGATACCAACCTCGTCGAAACCGGCGATGCGCACAGCATATCGCGCTCGTTCAACAATCTGAGTCTGCGCCTGACCCGTCTGCTCGAACTCGAACTGAAGCTGTCGTCCGAGCGCAATCCGGACGAGATCCTCGCATTGTTCTGCCGATCGGCGCAGGAGATCATGCATTGCGAATACGCCGCAGCCGGAATGCTCGGCGCCGAAGGACAGCGCTTGCAGCATTTCGCCGCCAGCGGGCTCAGCGCGGAAGTGCAGGCGCAATTCGCCGCGATGGATCCGCGCAGCGGCGTCCTTGGCGACACCGTGGCTTCGGGCAAACCGCAGCGAATCAAGGCGACCGAAGGCAATGCGGCGACCCTGGGTCTGCCGGACTTCCACCCGCCGGTCGATTCCCTGCTGGCCGTGCCGGTACCGGTGCGAACCGCGTTGCCGCTGGCAGGGTGGGTCTACTTTGCAGGCCGGCGCGGCGCCGGCGCATTCGATGGCAAGGACGAGCAGTTCGCGATGACGCTGGCGGCGCAACTGGCGCTGGCTTACGGCAATCTGATGTTGTACGAGGAAATCCAGCAACGCGCAGCGATGCTGGAGATCGAGGTCGCCGAGCGCCGGCGCGCCCAGGAAGAGCTTGCCTACCGCATGGCGCACGATCAGACCACCGGGTTGCCCCGGCTCGTGCTGATCGAGGAATACCTGCAGTCGGCGATAGTCGGCGCGTTGGCGCGAGAGTGCCGGATCATCGTGTTGTATGCCGACATCGATCGCTTCCATGTGATCAACGAAACGCGCGGTCGCACGATCGGCGATCATGTGCTGCGCACGGTCGCGGAGCGTCTGAGCGCGATGATCGGCACGCGCGGCAACATTGCACACGTGGCCGGCGATGAATTCGCCGCCGTGCTCGTCGACGCTACCGACACCCAGGATCAGCTTGAACTCGGCGAGGCGATGCGTGCCTTGATCGAGGAGCCGATCGAACACAACCGCGAGCGTATCTACATCACCTGCAGCATCGGCGTGAGCTGTTATCCCGACAATGGTCTTACGCCACAGGAACTGCTGCGCGAAGCCGAGGCGGCGATGCTGCGCGCCAAACGCGAAGGCCGCAACACGGTCAGCGCGTTTTCCAACGAGCAGAAACAGGAACTCGAAGAGAAGCGTACGCTCGGCATGCGCCTGCGCGATGCAATCGCCGAGAACCAGCTGTTGCTGCGCTATCAGCCGCAGATCAACGCGCAAAACTGGGAAATACTCGGATTCGAAGCGCTGGTGCGCTGGCGCCACCCGGAGCTTGGCATGCTCGAGCCCAAGCGGTTCATTCCCGTCGCCGAAGAACTCGGCCTCATTGTCGAGATCGGCAGCTTCGTCATCGAATCGGCGTGCCAGCAGATACGCGAATGGCTCGATGCGGGCGTCAGCGACTTCGTGGTATCCGTCAACGTCGCCGCACTGCAGCTGCAGCGACCCAACTTCGTCGATACCGTGCGCGCCGCACTCGGCAAGTTTCAGGTGCCCGCCGGGTTCATCGAACTGGAACTTACCGAAACCGTGATGACGCATGGCACGGAAAACGTGGTCAACACGATGCGCGCGTTGAAGAGCCTCGGCGTGCACATCTCGCTGGACGACTTCGGAACCGGCTATTCCAGTCTCAACTACCTGCGCAACTTTCCGACCGACCAGCTCAAGATCGACCAGAGCTTCGTGCGCGACATCACCACCGACGCGAGTTCCGCGGGCATCTGCCGCGCGATCATCTCGCTCGGCCATCAGCTCGGCATGAGCGTGCTGGCCGAGGGCGTGGAAACCGCGGCGCAGGTCGGCTATCTGCTGCGCAATGAATGCGATGCGTTTCAGGGGTTCTATTTCAGCCCGCCGGTAACGGCGGCGAAGGCTCTTGAAATGCTGCGCCACCGGTACATGGCGCAGGAGGCATTTCTGCAGCCGCGCGCGGAACACGCGCTGCTGCTGGTGGACGACGAGGAAAATATCCTGCGTGCGCTGACGCGCGCGCTGCGCCGCGACGGGTACCGCATTCTTACGGCGACCGGGGCGCGCGAGGCGTTCGAAATCCTCGCCAAGAACGAAGTGCAGGTCATCATTTCCGATCAGCGCATGCCGGACATCAGCGGCACCGAGTTTCTGAGCAAGGTGAAGGAAATGCACCCGGAGACCGTGCGCATAGTCCTGAGCGGCTACACCGATCTGAGCGCGGTTACCGATGCGATCAATCGGGGTGCGATCTACAAGTTCCTGACCAAGCCCTGGAACGATGAGGACTTGCGCATGCAGATCCGGGAAGCGTTCCGCGTATCAAAATCGCGCAGCGCCAGGGTGCAGTCGAGCGTTCAATAGTCGTCGTCTTCGATGAGAATGCTGCCGTCATCGTCGAGTTTGAGCCGGGTGATGCCGGGCGATTCGGCCTCGAGCCGGCGCAAAGCAGCGGTCTGGCGGCTCAGCCGGTCGTCCTGCGCACGCACCAGGTCGGCGAGCCGCTGATTTTCCAGCGCCATCTTGCGCTGCGCGAGCGCTTGAATTACCGCGGACTTCAATTCGAAATCATGCCACGGTTTGCCGATGAAGCGGAAAATCTGCAGCTTGTTGATCGCTTCGACTACGACGTCGAGGTCGGCATGCCCGCTGAGGATGAGACGCGCGACATTCGGTTGCGACGCGATGGCCTGCGAAAGAAATTCGATGCCGTTCATGCCGGGCATGCCGTAGTCGGAGATAAGCAAATCGACGGAGATCGAGCTGACCCGATTCAGCGCGGCATGCGCGGATGTAAACCCTTCGATTTCCGCGCGTTCGCCGTCGAGCTTTTCCGCGGGTATGGTCGAAAGCGCGCGCTTGAGCGCCGAAACGATGTTCGGTTCATCATCGACGAGCAGAATCCTGTACATAAAATGTATATGCCTGGGCAACTGGGTTGGTCTAGACGCGATCACCGACGCCTTCATCTGCCGTCCGAGCGGGGTCCGATGCAGCAGGCGTGGCCTCGCGCTGCTGCAGTATCGGCAGCACGATGCGAAAACGCGTGCCGCCGCCGACTCGACTTTGGACGTCGATATGGCCACCGTGTTTGCGCACGATGCTGTACGAAAGCGAGAGGCCCAGCCCCGTGCCCTGGCCGACCGGCTTGGTAGTGAAAAACGGATCGAATATGCGCCCGAGGTTTTCCGCGGCGATGCCCTTGCCGGAATCCCCGATTTCGATGAACACGCGTTCGCCCTCCCGGCCCGTGCTGATCGTGATCGTGCCGCGTTGCTCGATCGCGTGGCCGGCATTGACGAGGATGTTGAGGAAGACCTGATTCAATTGCGAGGGCAGGCATTCGATCTGCGGAATCTCGCCGTAATTCCGCAGAATTTCGCACTTGTACTTCAGATCATTCCAGACGATGTTCAGGGTGCTGTCGAGACCACGGTGAAGATCGGCGAGTGTCCATTCTTCCTCGTATCCGGCCCGCGAAAAATCGCGCAGGTCCTGCACGATCTTGCGTACGCGCTCGATGCCTTCGCGCGATTCGGCCAGCAGATTGGGCAGATCCTTTATCAAGAAATCGTATTCGACCTGCTGTTTGATTTCGGCCAGTTCGCTGCGCCGCTCCTGGCCGTCTGTCGACAGCCCGCGCAGCGCCTTCTCGTAGGCGCCGATGACGCGAAACAGGTTGTTGATGTACTCGCCGAGCGTGCCGAGATTGGAATAGATGTAGCCGATCGGATTGTTGATTTCGTGCGCCACCCCGGCGGCGAGCTGGCCGATCGACGCCATTTTGTCGGATTGCAGCAATTGCTCCTCGGCATCGCGCAGACGGGCGTAGGCATGGTCTATTTCATGTTGCCGTTCCGACAGGCTCGCCGGTACCACGGCGGCGGGTTCGACGAGCGTCAACACGCGCGCGCCGTCTGCCAGCAGAGGCAATACGTGCAAGGTCAGGGTGGCGGTGCCGCAGCCGAGTTCCAATTCGCCGCGACCGGTGCTGATCGCTGCCAGCACCGCCTCGCGTTGCAGCCAGTCACGCGCGTATTCGGCCAGCGCATCCGCTGTGCCGATGCCAAGGACGCCGCACGTCGCCGCGCTTGCGCACAGCAATGTACCCTCATGGACGACATATTGCGGCGCTAATCCTTTCGTGGCTGGATCCCCCGGCACGACAGACTCTGAACAAAATGAGACCACCTCAGCGTATAGCGCGGAACCGCGGGGACAGCAATGCGAAGGTTTACAGGTTGACAACGCATTTGCACCGGTGTCGACGCGCATCCTGAGCCGACTCGACCCACCGGATTTGACGTTTTGCATGGTTACACCGTCTCTCCCGGAACATGAATCCGGTCTTCCCGGAGACGCGGCCCTGTAAGAAGTGACAGGCGCGCGAACGTCGCGTTTTCCTAAAAATCAAGTTCCGCTACGGTCCCTGACTTTCATGAACGCGCCTGCAACCAAAACCACCGCGCAAGTTACCTCGATCGATCATGCGTTGCGACGACAGACCCGCGAGTTTGTCGCAGGTTGGCGCGAGCTGGCGGCACAGGAATGGAATGCCGATCGGGCCGGCGTTTTGCATGAAGAAGTCGAACAGCTGGCCGCCGCGGCCGATGCCAAGAGCGCCGTCGAGGTTGCCGAGCCGGCACTGGAAATGACGGTTTACCTGTGTTCGTTCGTCGACGAGGGCGTGCGTCCTGACGCCGCGCAACAGCGCGAACTGCAATCGCTGGTAGATGCGCTTGCGGCGACATGCGGCATGGCGCCGGCGGTGCAGGCCGCCCGCGCGAGCGCGCCCGAGCACAAACACTGGCAAGCCTTGTACTTGCGTGACAGCGCGGACGATCTGCCGGGGCTGGCGGCCCAGCTGGGCCAGCGCGGATTCATCGTGCGCCTGTGCAAGGATCCGCGACATCTGCTGTTGACCCTGGACACGCTGAGTCCTGACCTCATGATCGTCGATGAGGCGTTCGTGTCCGAACTGCATTCCTTGACGGCCGCCGTCGAACGCCGGCGGCCGCCGCACAAGGACCACGCGCTGTGCGTACTGCTGGCGCGGGAAGCGGACCAGGTCCGCGCATTGTTTGCGCAACGCGCCGGCGCGAGCGCGGTGATCACCGATCGCGACCCGATCGCCATTGCCGCGCACATGGACGAGCTTCTGGCGCAGCGGAACATGCTCGGCTATCGCGTGCTGGTTGTCGAAGACGATCGCGGGCAGGCCAAGTTTTGCGAGTCGATCCTGCGCCATCGCGGCATGCTCACGAGTGTGTGCGACAGCGCCGAGCGCGCACCGGCCATGGTCGCGGAGTTCAAGCCCGACCTCGTACTGCTCGATCTCTACCTGGCCGATCGCAACGGCATCGAGGTTGCGCAGAAGATCCGCGCGCAATCGGGCACGGCCTATCTGCCCATCGTCTTCCTTTCCGGCGAGCACGATCTGGATCTGCGTTTTGATGCCATCAGCGTCGGCGCCGACGACTTCATCACCAAGCCGGTGAAGCCGCGCCATCTGCTTACATCCGTGGAGAGCCGGGTGCGACGCGCGCGGGAACTCAGGGCAGCGCAGCCGGCTGGCGAACGCGGCGAAAGGCGTGGCCATCTGAGCGGTCGCGATACGTTTGCGAAGGAGGCGCTGCGTGTCGCTCATGAAGAGCAAGACCGCTGTCCGACCCTCGCCCTGATTGCCGTGGATGAACCGGAGGTGGTGGGCCATGACGCGGGCTTTGTGGCAACCGGTGCACTGGCGCAGCAAATCGCCGCGGCCCTGGCCGCCGAGATCAAGGGCATGCGCGTGCTCTGTGCCTATGGCGAACTGCGCTGCCTGGTATTGCGTTGCCCCAGCGACGAAGCGGCAGCACGCAGCGAACATGAGAACTTGCGCGCGATGCTCGATTCGCGTTTGTGGGGATCAACCGAGTCGCCGCTGCGTCTGCGCTTCAGCATCGCCTGCCTGCGGCTGGACGCGCACACGGACACGGTCGAGGAATGGCTCGAGCGTCTGCAGGCGCTGAGCTTGCGGGCGCGCGAAGCTGGCGGCGCCCGCTGCCAGTTCGATCTGAGCTCGCCGACGCTCGTGGCCGGCGCGGATCCGCAACCGCGCCAGTTGCGCGCGCTGCTGGGCGCCAACAGCCTGGCCGATGCGGCTCATTTTTTGTTCCAGCCGATCCTGCAGCTCGCGGGGTATCTGACCGGGCAGTACGCCGCACGAATAAGCGTGGTGCCGTCGAAGCTGGCAGGCGAACTGACCTTGGACGAGACGCAGTACCTGCAGCTGGCGCGCGGGTTGAACCAGTTGGCGCAAGCCGAGCGCCTTTATATGCGCGCGCTGCTCGAGTTGGCACGCGCACGCGAAGCCGGCCACCGGAATTTGCGGATTCATCTGCCGATCAGCGTGAGCACGGCGCTCGATCCGACTTTCGCACCGTGGCTCGCCGCGGAACTGGGCGTTCACTCAATATCCGCCGGCTTGCTCGTTCTGCGCCTGAACGGTCAGCACGTGCATGCTCAGCTTGCGCAGGCGCGCCCGCTATTGGAATCGCTGCAGCGGCTCGGATTGCGCCTCGGAATCGATCTGTGCGACGAAGGCAGCAAAGTGATCCATGAATTGCTGCAAGTCGAATCGATCAATGTGGTGAATTTCCGGCGCACGGAAGACGCCGACGCGAAATGGTCGGAACGCGCCGCCATGGTCAGCGAGGCGCGTTCGCTGGGCAAGACCGTGCTCGCGAGCGGCGTGCGCGACGTGGACGAGCTCGGTGTCGTGCTGCGCCTGGGCGCACACTATGTTCAAGCCGATGCACTCGCTGGATGGTCGGCAGAATGGAACTTCGAGTTTGCCGCGATCGCTTGAGCGCAAGCTCTAGCTTGCATCGCCATTCACCGTGACTCGTGCTTCGCGCTGCTGCAGCAGCGCCTGAGCGAATGCGCGGTATATCGGCGTCTTGCACACCAGAGACGAGAATGTGCGCCCCAGCAGGCAGGCGGCCATGATCGGCAGCACGAAATCATGGTTGTCGGTCAATTCCATTGAGATCACCGCGGACGTGAGCGGCGCTTGCGTGACTCCGGCGAGGTACGCCGACATGCCGAGCAAGATGACGGCGGTTGCCGGAGTGTGCGGTAACCACGGCGCAAGGTTGGCGCCGAGTCCGGCGCCCACGGCGAGTGCGGGAGAGAAGATCCCGCCGGGAATTCCCGCGGCATACGACACCGCATTGGCAAACCACTTGTCGACGCCGAACCACGGCGTGATGGCATGTCCGCCGGCGATGATTTCACGCGCTTGCTCATAGCCGGTGCCGTAGACCGCGTCACCGCTGCTCAGCCCAGTCAAGGCGAGCAGCAGGCCGCACACTGCAGCAAATGCGGCTGGAGAAAGACGCTTGAATTTCCCAAGCGGGCCGGGTAGTCCGCTCGAAGCAATCAGGATCGCGCGCGCGAAAAGACCACCCGCGAAACCGCCCACGACACCGGTCGCGAGCACCGCAAGCCAGCTCTCGCCCAACGGCAGCGACGTCGACATCTTGCCAAAGTAAGCGTAGTCGCCGACCAGACCGAGCGATACCACGCCGCCAATCATGACCGCGGTCAACAGCGCGCCGCTGAACCGGTGCTCGTAGGCACCGGCCAGTTCCTCGATCGCGAACATCACTCCGGCAAGAGGCGTGTTGAATGCGGCGGCGATGCCAGCAGCGCCCCCGGCCAGCGCAAATCGCGAGATCGATGCCGTATCGCGGAATCCGAAACGCTGCGCCAGCCACACCATCAGACCGGCTCCGACATGAACGGTGGGTCCTTCGCGGCCCACCGATGCGCCGACCAACATCGCGAACAAAGTAAGGACGAGTTTGCCCAGGGCGACAGGCAATGCCAGCAGGCGTTCGCGAAATGGCACATCGTCCTCGCGATCCACGGCGGCGATTACCTGCGGGATGCCGCTACCGCGCGTTGCCCGCAACGCGCCTTCCGTCAGCCAGGCAAGGAGCGCAAACCCCAGCGGCGTCACTGCCAGCGGCCACCACCGCGAGTGCACCAAGAGCTGCTTGAAAAGTCCGTAGCAGAGATCGCTGCCCTTGGCGAAAACGATCGCAGCGAGCGCCACCAGGATTGCGCCACTCCACAGCGCGGCACGCCGCTTCCAGCGTTGCGCGGAGAGCAACGCGTGGTGATCGTCAATGGGCAATATCGAAGGTTCGCTACTCACGCATTTCCACGACAGATCGGAACTTGTAGTGACACACCTGATTTCGGCGTTTATCGGCGCGAGAGATTCTTGTGTGCGATTGCAGCGAGTATCAGCAGGTACTGAAAGAGTCGCAGCACAAAGCGCGCGGACGTCTGATCGCCGAACGCCGGCAACGCGACCGACAGGATACTGCCCAGAGCCTCGAGCGCGAAGGCGATTGCGAACAGCAGGAAGAACGGGTCGCGGCTGCGCGAAAAATAGCGCAGGAACACCAACGCCACGATGGCGGAGGCCATGGCGATCGCGCCGAACAGGAAATTGGTCATGCTCGTCACTCGCTCTCGTACACCAACCCGTACAGCAGAAGAAGCAGCGCAATCAGCGTGATCCAGAGTCGCAACGGAAGAAGATCCACTTCCGTATACACCAGTTTGTCGAGCACGAGCACGACGTTGCTCAGCAGCAGTCCCAGGAAACATAGCGCGCTCCAGAAAAGCAATTTCGAGCGCGACGATACGTAGCCGCGGAATAACAACACCGTGCAGAGCAGGCAGGTGAGCGCACACATTGCGTAGACAAGGGTCGCGGCCATTCAAGTATCCTTGCGGAAACGAAAGGCAGCGGCAAAATCCTGCGCCTTGCGTTCCTCGGCAGTGTGAATCAATTGGGTTACCGCGACCAGTTGTTCGGAGTAGGCCTTGGTCAGCTGGTCGAGCATCATCGCCAGTTCGGAAGTGGCCGGAGAATACCTGTAGGTCTCCTCGTTTCCGGCCTGCGCCTTGATGATGCCGATCGCCAGCAAATCCGCCAACAGGTTGCGCGCGCGACTGGTCGGCACGTAGATTCGCGCGCCGAGACGTTCGGCATCCCATGCCTCGGGCGCTCCTTGTCGAAGTTGCAGGATCGCCTCGACATGCGGCACCGAGACCGATCCCGTCAGCAGAAATCGTCTGAGTTCATCTGAAATCGAGGCGACCACGGCGTACCCTTGTTGCTTCGTGGCAGAACATCACCACTGGACCATTTTATCGATTTGCGGCTCGACATTCATGACGGATTCGGACTCCATTCGCGATCCATTTTGAAAGCATCCGCTGACGGGCTAAGCTCGTCGTCATGAGTCCGCGCAGTTATCGTTTCGGCGAATTCCGCCTCGAGCCAATCCGGCGTGAGTTGTGGCAAGGCGATCGCCTGGTCGCCGTGCCTCCGCACGTATTCGATTGCATGACGTATCTGCTGGCGCGCCACGATCGCGCGGTGGGTCGCGATGAACTCGTCGCCGCGGTCTGGGCAAGACCGAAATCAGCGACACCTTGCTCGGACAAACCGTGCTGCGCATACGCCGCGAGCTGGGCGATGACGCAAAGGAGCAGCGCATCCTGCGCACGATACCGCGCTTCGGTTATCGCTGGGTCGCGCCGCTCGACATACGCGAATCGTCCGCTGCCGGCAGTGCGCGCATGGCGCCGGAACCGACTTCCAATCGCAATGCCGCAATGCAAGTCGAAACGGTCGCCGCGGCAGCGTCGGCACCGACAAATCGAAAGCGCTGGCTTGCGAAGGTGGCATTCGGCGCACTGGCGGCCGCCGTCGGGACCGACGCGATCTGGATGCTGCGATCGCACGACCGGGCGGCGCCCCCTTCGGCAGCGGCGCTGGTCGATCGACCGCCGGTCAGTGCCGTGCTGCCTGCCACGGTTGGCGAAGGAACCGACTGGGCCTGGATGCGCCTCGGCGTGATGGACATCGTCGCCGCTCGCTTGCGCAGTTCAGGATTCCCGAGCGTGCCCAGCGAAAATGTCGTCGCATTGCTGAATGCGCCCGCAGCAAATCGCGTCGGGACCGTCGGCGAAGCGCTCGGAGCGCGGCTGCTGGTGACG
>Ga0105239_10010728_pt1 | contig 10235 bp, 4 predicted proteins | sample KBSC44metaG_FD_92761 | JGI IMG/M metagenome (GOLD analysis project Ga0105239, IMG submission 92761) | Corn rhizosphere microbial communities from Kellogg Biological Station, Michigan, USA - KBS C4-4 metaG | ecosystem: Host-associated > Plants > Roots > Rhizosphere > Soil | place: Michigan, USA...
GGTGTTGATGAGTTGTGGTGTGAGAGCCTCTGCACAGGATATACACTTTTCACAGTTCTACGAGAATGCGGTGCTGCGCAATCCTGCATTGGTGGGTATATACAGCGGCGACTATAAAGTAGGTGCCGACTACCGCAATCAGTGGGGCAGTATTGCCGCCCCCTTCCAGACGGCGCTTATTTCGGGCGAAGCCCGTATTGTGGTAAACCGCGAGATAGGCGACTATATCAGTTTTGGTCTTGCTGCCAGCTATGATAAGGCGGGCAGTATAGATTTTACCAGCGTAGAGGTGTACCCTGCTATCAACTACAACAAGGCATTGGAAGATGTGCACAACACATACCTGTCTGTAGGCCTTACCGGTGGTTATGTAGCCCGTACGGTGGATATGAGCAAGGCAACCTTCAGCAGCCAGTATGTGGGTGGCAACTACAGTTCCTCTAATCCTACAGGTGAAAACGCACCATTCAAAAGCCTTACTAACTATGATGTAGGCGCAGGTGTAAGCCTCAACAGCTCGATAGGTACAGAGAATAAGTTCAACTACTATCTTGGTGCAGCCTTGTATCACATCAACCGGCCAACGGAAGTATTCAACGGTGCGGAAGTACTGGTAAAGCTACCGATGAAATGGGAGGGCAATCTTGGTTTCCACAGCGCGTTGAGCGATCAGTGGGGCATAACGGTACATCTCAACTATAGCGATGAGCAACCTTACCAGGAATATATAGGTGGCATCCTTGCCACATGGCGCACCCACACACCGGGTCTTCCCAGCACCTTCGCTCTGTCAGCGGGTGTGTTTTACCGCTACCAGGATGCAATCATCCCTACGGTAAAGGTGGACTACCAGAACACGTCGATAGGGTTTTCGTATGATGTGAATACATCTGGACTGAAGACGGTTACCTCTGGTACTGGCGGCTACGAGATAACACTATACATGCGAGGTAACTTCAAGCACAACCTGCATCCCGGCGACAACATAAAATGCCCTCACTTTGAGGATGATGTAAACTCTGCCTTTAAATAATTAAGACATACAACAAACACAGAAAATCTCGTATCTGCGAGGCTTTCTTGTTTTAAAAAATTGCCAAACGGGTCAAAAACAAAAAAAATATTTGCTCTAAGCTGGAAAAGTTAAGGATATGTTTTTGTTAACGGTTTGCAAATTCATAAAGTAGTTCATACATTTATGTCGCAATGTAATTTTCACCTTATCAATTACACTATTTATGAAAAGAATCATCATTCCATTATTGATGATGTTATGTGCGCAAACATCAAATGCACAAACACCAGCTCCTTCCCAATCTTTATTCCCTGTAAATCGTGCAGTGCCACATGATGCAGGAAGATCTGCGGCTAAAACAACTGATGCAACCGATATTGGTACTCCATATCCTAATACCACAACTGCAATTCAGTGGCACACAAATGTGGATGGTGGTGATGAAGATTGGGTATATTCTATCATAGAAAATGACGAAAAGTGTTTGATAGGTGCAGGGTATTCGGCTGATGCATCAGGTACTTTCAGACCTGCAATTTTTAAACTAAATAATGCAGGATCATTATTATGGGCAAAAACAACACCAACTGGAATATTGACGCCAATAGCGGGTAGTACAGGAATGTCCGGAATAACTAATGGTGGAGTTTTTACAAGTGTAATAAAAGCCCCGGGAGATATATTTATCGCTGTAGGGTGGGTCGCTTATACAACTGGCAGTTCTTCAGGAAAGTATATGATCGTGTATGAATTTAAAAATGATGGAACTCCCGCCGCAGGGTTTAGTGCACCTATAGCATTTTTTCCTTCAACTACAGATATTACAGGATCAACAGCAATACCAACATCAAGTAGTATAACAAGTTGTGTAGGGTCGGGTGTTGCATTAGATCCAATTCAAAACAGTGCAGCTAACCTCATAGTAAGTGGTGAAATAAATTATCAAACAACGGTTGCCATTGGTACCGCTACAAAGAAAGAGTTTGGAGCCGCATTTATTACAAACGTAAACATCAGTGGTGGAACACCGGGAGTACCTGTTTCCCTTGCTACTTCACAAACGTTTCTTGGTGGTAATAACCTTGATAATACCACCGCATCAGTTGCCCCCGGGGGTACCAGCCTTGCAAGCGGAGGGAATGTACTTACAAAGATAATTACTAATAAAACCAGCAGTACAACATACGATATATATACGTGCGGATACATAAGCGCCAGTGCTAATGATAATATTTATACATCGGGATTGAATGCGGACGGAGGCTCCGCAGTATTACTGAGCTATGATAAAGATGGATGGCTCGTTAAATTACAAATGAATAACGCTACCTCTTCATTGTCGTTAACTAACCAGTGGCAGTTTAATAAAAGCAATGTATTACAGGAAGGGTTAGTAGCACTAAACGCTGACCCGAGCTACGCAGCAGGAACGCTCCGATACCATGACACAGGCCCTTTTAGTGCGAGAAATTTTGCACCAAAAACAGGTAGCGGAGCAAGATTAATTGAAAACTCGCCGATAACAGAGAAATTGGCCGCCCCAAATAATCTTGATGAGCGTGTTTCTGACATGGTATTGTCTGCAAGTGGTAATATTGAGTTATTATTGAATGTAAATATGATCGGTAATACTTCAAACGGAGTTACGGGAATGTTTAATGGGGGAAATTTGTTGCATTCTAGTTCTCCTAGCACAGTAGTTAAAAACTATAAAGAGTATAGAGATTGTGATGCATTTCTTGTAAGAGTAAATACTACTCTCTATAGTGCGACTTCATTTATTGGAGACAATGTTGCACACTTTAGCGGTACAGATTTTACCCCATCTATCATACAAGATAAAATGGGGCGGTACATTATCGGAGGTGCGACTGCGGATACTTTTAAAATTGGTACTGGCCCAAACCTTCCTGTGAACATTGCAGATGACGGGGGGGATGGGGAAAATGCATTGATTGTTTGTGCAAGTGATGATTATACTGCTCCAGATACATGGAGACGCAGTGTAGTGCCTCATGATTCAAGACAATCTGACAATGATGAAGATTGTTTTTGCTTGTTTTGCATGGCGCCAACATCTGACGATGGATATGTAGTAGCGGGTAATAATGATAACCATCCGGATGCTAATAATAAAAATGCTGATGACTGGTCGATAACAAAATTCTCTCCTGTAAATGAAAATACACTGCCATCTGGCAATGCATACCAGATGTATGGCAGTACTACGAACATACCAGCGACATATACCTTACCTGCAGGTACAACAACCTGGAGTGGAGTTACCCAATATATAGCTTCGCTGATCATTGTGCCGAGCGGCGCTACGCTGAACATTAGCAGCAGCACGCTCAACTTCGCATCGGGCAGGGGGGTGTATGACTATTATTTCTACCCTTCGGTCTGGGGCGGCAGAACTTATGGAGCAGGCATATTAGTGCAGCCGGGCGGTAAAGTATTCGTTACTAATAGCACACTACAGGGCATTAATTTTGCACAAACAACTGGCACGGGTACAGACCGCAATATGTGGGATGGTATAGTGGTGCAGGGCGCGCCTACCGTGCCTACGCTGGCATCGCAGGGGTATGTAAGTATATCCGGCAGCACTATTAAGGACGCGGTATATGGCTTTTATGTAGCGGAAAATTACCGTGCATTCAGCAACCTGGGCACTATATCCACCGGTGGCTTTACAGGCAATACTTACACATCGACGTATAATGGCTATGGTAACCTGGGCGGGGGTGTTGTGGTAGCTACTACTGACAACTTTCTGGATAACCGGTTCGGGTTTACCTTTCAAGGAAATGTCGGTGGCCCAAATGCCAGCAACTTTAAGGGCTGCACCTTTAATACAGATGCAAGCGGCATGGCCGATGTGTGCCTGTACACAGACGCGAATGGGCATAACCTGCCTGCCAATACTTACGGCAGCTCATGGGAGGGGCGCATATTGGCGCAGGACAATACATTTACCTGCGACCCATCGTTTGCTACTTCTGTAAGACCCATAGGGCTCGGCGGGTCGGACGCGGCGCTTAACGTAACAAGGAGCTGCAGCCTTATAGACGCTGCTACAGGCGACTGCGCATCGGGTGCAGGGCCTGGCAATACTTTTACCAATCTTAGTACCGCCATAATCTTAGCGGGCAATATGGTAACTGCCAGCGCTGGATCTCGCATCACTTACAACACTTTTAATAATAACGCAACAGCTTGTATAACCGCGGCTAATCTTACCGCATCGTTACAGGTGAGCAATAACAGCATAAAGGTGCCGGCGAGTTCTATAGGTATAAGCCTGGCAGGCTGCATAGGCTACGAAGTGGCGCTTAATAATTTTGACGCTACAACGCCAGGCAGCATTACCAACAGCTATGGCGTAATAGTAAACGATGGTAGCCTTACAAATGATGAGATAATAGAGAATAATCACTTTACAAACTATAACTACGCCTGTGTGGCATTGGGCACCAACGGCGGTACGCTGAATCATGGATTGCAGTTTCACTGTAATAACTTTGATGCAAATTGCTATGCCGATATAGGCCGTGTATCAAATACTGTAAGTGGAGCTAGTTACCCGGGAACTTTAGCAAATCCACAGGGTTCGTGTACAAGTAGTAGCTTTCCAGGGCATCTTACAACTCCCGCGGGTAATCAGTTCCCCGATCCATGTTATTTAAGTAACAACGACCGTTTATGGGCAGATGCTACTGCTGTGACAACGCAGCCTGATGTTATATATAATAATAACGCACTTGGCACTATTTTTGACCCTGTAGGTTGTTTTAAGACGGCTCCACAATATGTAGATATATCATGTACTTCAGGAATAATAACCGGCAGCCCTTCTGATATTAGTGCTGCATGCCCACCGCCGGCAACTAACTACGTAATTATTGACCACTCAACAACTATGGGCCACCTGATGGGATTAAGAACCGCTATGGCAACAACTGACAGCGTAGCAGACTCTGATACATATCGTGAGCTGGTAGTGGAGTGCAATAGGGATATAGCTTATATAGCACGCTATTATTCATTTGCCGGCAAATATGACTCAGGCGGTATGTGGCTGGAGCAGAACGGTCTATACACATGGGCGCTTTCCTTTTACCTGGATGCTAACGACTCACCGGCAATACAACGCATGGAAGGCTATATACAGGGGCATATAGGGCAGCGTACTACAGCAGGAGCGGATACCACTGATGGTTATGATACAGAATTTGCCACACTTGCCAGAATCGCTGTAAATTTATATAACAACGGGCAAACATTGCTGGATCTTAGTGATGGTGATATGGCAACGATACAGGGTATGGCGCAATATAATAGCCGTGCAGGCTATATAGCCGCGTTTACAGATACAATGATGGGCGTGGGGCCTATGCTGTGGCCTATACCGCTGATAGATACTACCGGCGCTGATGGTGCTAAAAGTGCGCAGGCAACCAACATCAATAATGCGCAAGTATTGAGTAACTTTATAGTGTACCCTAACCCAAGTGCAGGTACACTGACGATACAGACAAATAGTGAAGGTAATTTTTACCTGTACAATATTATGGGGCAGAGCGCAGGCGTATATAAAGTGCGTGCAGGGGAGACCATCGTATCACTGTCAGCATCATTAGCATCGGGTACATATATTGGCAAGTATATACCGGCAAATGGTAAGGATGCAAATGAGGTGCGGATAGTACTGGATAGATAAATGGGTGACTATGAAAATGCTTTATAAAATTTTATTATCAGCGATGGTGTTATTCACACCATCGCTGAGTTGTTTTGGGCAGACATTTGAGCACCTCTACGACGCCGATTCTACTTTTGACATAGGCGAAGATATATTTATAAAAACCGATAGTACGTATGTTATAATAGGGAGCTCAGAAAAGGCAACTTTTCAACATCTCCAATTAATGAGTATGATCGTATCTGCTGATGGTAGCCATAAAATAAGCACTCATTTATTTCCATTTGGCACTTCGGAATGTCATACAGGTAATTCAGGTACTGCAAAACAACTTAGCAGTGGATATTTGGTACCAATAACGTTACAAGTACCTTCGGCTGTGATTGCTTTTCATTTATACAGTACTTGTGGATTAGCAAAGTTTACACCTGAAGGCGATACTGTTTTTGTAAAAACGTACGATGATACTAACGTTTATTTTACTGTAGGCTATGACTGCGCAGTGATGCCGGATGGTGGCTATATGCTTGGCGGTACATTGGATTCATTTGCAGACTCTTCTCATATCAATACGGGGCTATTGATACGCACAGATAGTAATGGGAACAAAATTTGGCAACATACGTATAGTAAATTGCCCGGGCTTGCGACAAACATACGTAGTGTAGTTCCATTAGATAATAATAGAACACTGGTAGGTGCATCTTGTGTATATAATATACCTGAAGGAGGCGGAAGCGTGTTGACAACGAAACGGCCTTGGTATTTTATAATTGATAGCGTGGGGAATATTTTACGGGATACGCTTTACGGATCATCGCCTTACTATGGCGAATACATTAATATAGATAAGAACGGCGGCTATTTTATTTATGGGGCATTAGATTATTACCCTGATCCAGACCTTGGCAGTGTGGAAGATATACCTGCTTTTTTTGCGCACCTTGATACTGATTTCAATATGACGTGGATAGACACACTGCATTACTCGCATTATTTTGGGAAGAGGGAACCGTATAGTATCAGACAAACAAAGGATAGTGGTTACGTAATGGCCGGTATTGTATTTACAGATATGACAGACCCTTCTAATCCACAACCCAGCGGATGGACAGGAAAGATAGACAAGCATGGCACACTGCTATGGAATAAATATCATGCGGGTGACTCTACGGGTGCTGATGAGATAGCAGACGTGGCGGAGCGTGCTGATGGCAGCCTGATATTCTGCGGTGATGCATGGAACGATAGCTTACCAATATGGCATATAGACCAGGATGTGTGGCTGATAAGTACAGACAGCAATGGCTGCCTGACACCTGGCTGTGACCCTGATACTACAGACCTGGCAACAGTGGTGCCGCAGGTGGTGGTAGCGGCTACTACACTACTTGTGTACCCTAACCCAAGCACAGGTACGCTGACAATACAGACAAATAGTGAAGGTGATTTTTATCTTTACAATATAATGGGGCAGAGCGTAGGCAAGTATACAGTACGGACGGGTGAGACCGTAGTATCATTACCGGTATCGTTAGCATCAGGTACTTACATTGGCAAGTACATACCTGCAAATGGTAAGGATGCAAATGAAGTGCGGATAGTGCTGGATAGATAAATGAACGACTATGAAAATGCTTTATAAAATTTTGTTGTCAGCGATGGTGTTACTAACACCATCGCTGATGGCTTTTAGTCAAACCTTTGAGCAACTCTATGATGCTGACTCGACATTGGACTATGGTACGGACATATTCATACGGCCGGATAGTAGTTATATGATAATTGGCCACTCTGAAAAAGCGACCTTTCAGCATCATCAATTAATGACAATGACGATATCTGATAATGGCATCTATAAAACAAGCGTACACCTTTTCCCTTTTGGCATCGGGGACTGTTATACTGGTAATGCTGGAGCAGCAAAGCGGCTTGGTAATGGTAGCTATCTAGCACCTATAACAATCCAAACGGCCTCCACAGTAGTAGAATATCGAAGAAATAGCACCTGTGGGCTAGCAAAGTTTAACGCAGATGGTGATACAGTATTTGTGAAGACTTATAATGATACCAACACTTACTTTACAGTTGGCTACGACTGTGCTGTAATGCCTGATGGTGGATATATGCTTGCTGGTACTTTAGATTCCTTCGTTCATCCAGATTCGGCCAGCATCAATGTTGGGTTGTTGATACGTACAGATAGTAACGGTAATGAATTGTGGCAACGGACTTATAATAAATTGCCCGGACTTGCAACAAACATACGCAGTGTAGCACCACTTGATAGTAACAGGACATTGATAGGTGCATCTTGTGTTTACATAACACCAGAGGGGGGAGGGAGTTTTTTAACTTCAAAACAACCATGGTTTTTTATTATTGACAATGAAGGAAACATTCTTCGAGATACTTTGTATGGGCTTTCGCCTTATTATGGGGAGTACATTAATGTGGATAAAAACGGAGGCTATTTTATTTACGGAGCTTTAGATTATTATCCTGATCCTGATCTTGGCAGCGTTGAAGATATCCCAGCGTTTTTCGCTCACCTTGATACGGATTTCAATATGACGTGGATAGACACACTGCATTATTCGCATTACTTTGGAAAGCGGGAACCTTATAGCATAAGGCAAACAAGAGATAGCGGTTACGTGATGGCAGGCATTGTATATACTGATCTTACAGACCCGTCAAATCCACAGCCCAGCGGATGGACGGGAAAAATAGACAAACACGGCACGCTGCTATGGAATAAATATCATGCAGGCGACTCTACAGGAGCAGATGAGATAGCGGATGTAGCGGAGCGGGCTGACGGCAGCCTGATATTCTGCGGTGATGCGTGGAATGATAGTTTACCTATATGGCATATAGATCAGGATGTGTGGCTGATAAGCACAGACAGCAATGGCTGCCTGACACCTGGCTGCGACCCTGATACTACGGACTTAACAACATCGGTGCCGCAGGTGGTAGCGGCTACTACATTACTTGTGTATCCTAACCCAAGCACAGGTACGTTGATAATACAGACAAATAGTGAAGGTGATTTTTATCTTTACAATATAATGGGGCAGAGCGCAGGCAAGTATACAGTGCGGACGGGTGAGACCGTAATATCATTGTCGTCATCGTTAGCATCAGGTACTTACATTGGCAAGTACATACTGGCAAATGGTAAGGACGCAAATGAAGTGCGGATAGTGCTGGATAGATAAATGGACGACTATTTTTATTGCAGACGTTAGAGTGCTTCGTCGCAGCTATCGCAAGCGAATGCGCAATGACGAACCCATAATAAAGAGAGCGAACCACACTGTGATCCGCTCTCTTTTGTGTTGAGTGAATATTATTTACTGGTTGTAGACGAATTTAAAGCCGATGCCGTGAATGGTTTGTAGCTCGGCCTCGTTTTGTTCTTTAAGGTATTTACGCACCTTGGTGATGAATACATCCATGCTTCGGCCGAGGAAGTAGTCGTCCTTGCCCCATACGTTCATCAGTATCTCATCGCGCTTCAGTATACGGTTGGCATTAAGACACAGAAAGCGTACAAGGTCGGCCTCGCGTTGTGTGAGCTGCACATCAGAGGTGGCACTTTTGAGGGTAAGGTTTGAATAGTCAAAATCGAGCGAGCCTATCTTAAAGAAGGTAGGGGTATTGTCGACATTTTTCTTGGTGCGCTTTAAGAATACCTGCAGGCGCAATAACAGCTCCTGCATGTTGAAAGGCTTGGTGATGTAGTCGTCAGCGCCACTTTCGAAGCCCGCTATCTTATCATCATCCAGACTCTTTGAAGTGAGCAGGAGTACCGGTATTGTCTCATTCTTTTTACGGATGTTCGTGGCCAGCTCCATACCATTCTTTTTGCCTGGCAACATTACATCGAGCAGGCAAATGTCGAAGTTGTTTTTCATGAACTGCTGCCAAGCGGTTTCGCCGTCGGTACAGTGTGTCACCTCGTAATCGTTCTTCTGTAAGCTCTCTTTTACTACGTAACCTAAAGTAGGGTCGTCTTCTACTAAAAGTATTTTTATTTTTGGATTCGACATGTCATTAATAGTTTCAGACAAACAATAACTTATAACTTAGTTATGGATCTTTCACATTGCTAATATAATACTTCTTTAATGCCCCGTAGTAATTTTTTAAACAAACTTTTATTCTGCCGTTCTGATTATTTTATTCTCCCGGGGTTTGCAGCAACAAAAGAAGCCCAGCTATTGGTGCGCTTTGCAGCGGTTTTTTTTACGGTCGTTTTTTTTGCGATCGGTAACCTGTTTTGATAATGATGACATAATGCCACCGCCACCGCATCAGTAGCGTCCATAAATCGCACATCTTCTTCGAATTTTAATGTATGCTGCAGCATCTGGTATACCTGCTCTTTAGTTGCAGCGCCCCTACCTGTTATGGACTGTTTTATTTTTCGCGGTGCATACTCTACGGCATGCAGGCCACTCATCATAGCCGCTGCTATGGCTACACCCTGCGCCCGGCCCAGCTTTA
>Ga0105239_10010732_pt1 | contig 10232 bp, 7 predicted proteins | sample KBSC44metaG_FD_92761 | JGI IMG/M metagenome (GOLD analysis project Ga0105239, IMG submission 92761) | Corn rhizosphere microbial communities from Kellogg Biological Station, Michigan, USA - KBS C4-4 metaG | ecosystem: Host-associated > Plants > Roots > Rhizosphere > Soil | place: Michigan, USA...
GGAAGTACGCCCTAATCCTGCCTTGCAGTGAATATGCAACCAGTCATCATGATTTAACTGTTTGACCAGATTAATAAATGCATCAATATCTTCTTTTGTTGGGATATGCATGTCGCGTATCGGGATTCGTACATACTCAAACCCTTCCATTTCTACGGTAGATTTTTCATCGTGAGCAGTGAATGGTGCTGCGATGGAAGTGAAATTATTAAAATCCCGTTCTCTAAATTGTTTGGGAGTAATTAATCTGATGGCTTCATTCTTGCAGCTTTCCTGCAGCAAAAAATTTTCTGATTTCGTTAGTAAAGGTATGCTTTGACTTGCATGGGAAGTGTTCTGTCTTGTTGATAGTGATACGGCATATCCATTTATAAAGCCATGGTTTTCCTGACGTAAATCCAACACAATTTTACGCTTGGCGGTATTTTGTGTAAGCGTATCTATATCTAATGCGAGCTGATGCCAGCCTGGTGTATTCGGTTGAGCGCTTAGTGATACACGGATTTCGTTGTGAGGATTATTGTCATTCACGACGTGTTGCAACGTGCGCCAATTTTTGTACTCAGGATTCTTGTCGCCAGTATCATTCACGATATAGGTCATTTGATTACTATCATTATTGGCAGATATTAAAGATCGAGGATTTATATTGAGTGACGTTAATGTAGATAAACAAGCTGCTGTAGAAGTGGATCGGCGTGATCGTGTTTTGCCAGGTGCTTGTGATCTCATATTAACTCCCCGTTTTTTCATAATGACACACTGCGCTGTCATTATTTTTATGCTTATTTCAATTTCTTTGCATTTGCTCTGGCAATCGCTTCTTCTATGTAACTTTTCTTATTCGCCAGTGTTTTGCTTTGTTCAATATTTTTTTTGACATTTTTCTCGCGAGTTAAACGATGCTGTCGCGCATTAAAGCGAGAACGAGCGTGATCTGCTTTTTCTTTATCGGGTTGCAGGGATTCCTGTTGTGAGATATCAATTAAATCTATGCAGTCCACCGGGCATGGCGGAACACATAATTCACAACCTGTGCATTCATCTGCAATGATAGTGTGCATTTTTTTGGCGCTGCCCAGGATAGCATCTACCGGACAAGCTTGTATGCATTTGGTGCAGCCTATGCATTCTGCTTCACGTATCACAGCAAGTAATTTTGGTTTCGCTTTTTGCTCCATCTCGACAACATAAGGAGTGGAATCCACTTGTAATAATTCGCCAAGCGCATGTAGTGTCTTGACACCGCCAGGCGGACACAAGTTAATGGATGCGTTATCAAACACGATGGCTTCAGCATAAGGCATGCAGCCGCCATGGCCACATAACCCGCATTGAGTCTGTGGTAATAACGCATCTATTTGTTCAGGTGTGACTTTTACCATGAATGCATTACTTTACCTTCATTCCTGGTTGTGCGCCTTCATCCGGACTGACCAGATACATATTTCCACCTTGATCGCCAGATGCAACGATAACCATACCTTCTGATAATCCAAAGCGCATTTTTCTTGGAGCAAGATTGGCAACGATGATGACTTGTCGTCCAATTAATTGCTCAGGTTGAAAAGCAGATTTAATGCCAGAAAAAATTTGTCTGGTTTCACCGCCTACATCCACTTTTAAACGTAATAATTTATCGGCGCCTTCAACGGCATCTGCTTCCAGTACTGTAGCAATACGCAAATCAACTTTGTTGAAATCATCAATACTGATGTATTCCTTCGCAGCTTGTTCTTCTTGTGCAGGTGCTGCAACGGTTTGTGTCGCTGCTGCTGTTGTTGGAGCGGTGGATTTTTCTATATCTTGTTGTGCAGCCATTTTCATTGCCTCTATTTGTTTTGGATCAATACGATTAATTAAAGGTTGGAATTCACGAATAGTGTGATTGAGCAAGGGTTCATTTTTATCATCCCACTTTAATGGCGGAATATTTAAAAATGATTCAACTTGTTCTGCTGTTTTTGGTAACACGGGTTTTAAATAAATCATTAATATGCGAAATAAATTAATTCCCATGGTACAAACATCCTGAACTTCCTGATGACGCGCAGGGTCTTTCATTAATGCCCAGGGTTTCTTTTCATCGATATATTGATTGGCGCGATCGGCCAGCGTCATGATTTGTCGTATGGCCTGGCTGTATTCAATATTATTATAATTTGTTTTTATACTTTCCCCGGCGCTTGAGAATTCTTTCAATAATTCTGGTTGATCGCAATGCGAAGATAATGTTCCTGAAAAATTTTTATTGATGAAACTGGCGCAGCGGCTGGCAATATTAATAAATTTTCCAACCAGATCAGAATTGATGCGCTGCGTAAAATCATCAAAGTTGATATCCAGATCTTCAATGCGATCACTTAATTTGGCAGCAAAATAATAGCGCAAATATTCTGGCTGCAAACTATCGAGATACGTTCTGGCTTTAATAAAAGTGCCTCGCGATTTTGACATTTTCTGTCCGTCAACGGTGAGAAAGCCATTCACAAATATTTTTGATGGAGTACGGAAATCGGCGCCATGTAACATGGCTGGCCAGAAGAGTGCGTGAAAATAAATGATATCTTTACCTATAAAATGGAAAAGTTCAGTTCCATTATCGCGTTCCCAATATTCCGCAAAATTTAAATCACTTCTGCGTTCGCATAAATTTTTGAAGCTGGCCATGTATCCAACAGGTGCATCTAGCCAGACATAAAAGTATTTATCTTTTTCACCAGGAATGGCAAAACCGAAATAAGGTGAGTCACGAGAAATATCCCATTCTCTTAATCCATCTTTAAACCACTCATCCAGTTTATTGGTGACTTGTTCCTGAAGATGGCCGAGGCGCGTCCATTCTTTTAGAAAGTCTTCGAAATTTTGCAGTTTAAAAAAGAAATGCTCGGATTCTTTTTCAATGGGTTTGCTGCCAGATAAAGTAGAGTAGGGATTAATTAAATCGGTTGGTAAATAGGTTGTGCCGCAGACTTCGCAATTATCACCGTATTGATCTTTTGCATGGCAATTCGGACATTCGCCTTTGATATACCTGTCAGGTAAAAACATGTTTTTTACGGGGTCAAATAATTGTTTGATGGTGCGTTTAACAATATTCCCTTTGGCAAGATGTCGCTTATAAATAGTTTCAACCAGTGATTTATTTTCGTCAGAATGCGTGGTGTGGTAATTGTCAAACTCAACCAGAAAACCGGCAAAATCCTTTACTTGAGAATCATGTATCTGGGCTACCATGTTTTCAGGTGTCATACCCATTTTTTCAGCTTGAATCATGATAGGCGTGCCATGGGCATCGCTACCGCAAATATACATACATTCGTGGCCTTGCATTTTTTGCATGCGTACCCAGATATCGCCTTGTATAGTCCCAACCATATGCCCCAAATGTAGCGATCCATTGGCATAAGGTAGTGCATTCGTGGCTAAAATTTTACGTTTTACTGACATTGCTTATTCCTTTCTTCTTTAGCTTTTCTCAAAAAGTGCTAAAGTATAGCACTGTAATATCCCGGAGCAGAGTATTGTGCTACAAAATACATTACAAAAAGACATTGAAACCCGACTGGCCTGCTTTAATGATCCTTATCTCGAAGCTGAGCTTGGCAGTGTTAAAGCGATAAAACGCGTTATTATTGAACAAGATAGAATTGATGTGGAAATTGTGCTTGGCTATCCGCATGATAGTATCAAAAATAGCATCATTGCTTCTCTGACGGATTATCTCGCTCCCATTGTGTCAGATAAAATTATCAATATTAAATTATCGTCGCAAATTGATGCGCATACAGGCAAACAAGGCTTGGCGGGATTGCCTAACGTTAAGAATATTATTGCAGTGGCATCAGGAAAGGGCGGAGTAGGTAAATCAACTGTTGCCATCAACCTGGCATTGGCGCTGGCAAAAGAAGGGGCTAAGGTGGGTTTGCTGGATGCTGATATTTACGGCCCCAGTCAACCAGCCATGTTAGGTACATCGGGTGAAAAACCTGTTATTCAAGACCGTCGAATCCAACCCATTATTCGACATGGTGTTCAGTCAATTTCAATTGGTAATCTGGTCGATGCTAATGCCGCATTGGCATGGCGCGGGCCTATGCTGGGCAAGGCACTGGAGCAATTGATACATGATACCCAATGGGAAAAACTAGATTATCTGGTAATAGATTTGCCGCCAGGCACGGGGGATGTGCAATTGACGCTGTGTCAAAAAATTCCGGTGAGCGGCGCGGTGATAGTGACGACACCACAGGATTTGGCTTTACTGGATGTCAGACGTGCATGCGAAATGTTGAATAAATTAAATGTGCCTGTGCTTGGTGTGGTAGAAAATATGAGTGTGTATCATTGCTCGCACTGTGGTCATGCAGAGAGAATATTTGGCGAAGGTGGTGGAAGCAAGCTTGCAACCGAGTATGGGCTGACGGCGATGGCATCCATACCGCTTAATATGCGTATTCGTGAAATGACGGATAGCGGTAATCCTCCGGTAGTACAAGATCCCGAGAGTGAAGCGGGGAAAATATTTTGTGAGATGGCGCGTAAGGTAGCTGCAAAACTCGCTTTGCAAGCCAAAGATTATTCGTCGCGTTTTCCCAAGATTGTTGTTGAGAAGTAAGGTTTCAGCGGGGAGCCGCTGTAAGGAGATTAAATGAGTATTAAATCTGATAAATGGATACGCCGTATGGCGCATGAATACAATATGATTACGCCGTTTGAACCAGGGCAAATACGTCATGGCCAGAGTGGTAAAATCGTTTCTCATGGTACATCCAGCTATGGTTATGACATACGCTGCTCGAATGAATTCAAGATTTTTACGAATATTAATTCTGCTGTGGTAGATCCAAAAAATTTCGCACCTGAAAGTTTTGTTGATGTCGTTTCAGATGTTTGTATTATTCCTCCCAACTCATTTGCATTAGCACGTAGTGTGGAGTATTTCCGTATTCCTCGTAGTGTATTGGTGATTTGTCTTGGCAAGTCGACTTATGCGCGTTGTGGAATCATTGTCAATGTGACTCCGCTTGAACCTGAGTGGGAAGGGCATATTACGCTGGAATTCTCGAATACGACGCCTTTGCCTGCAAAAATTTACGCGAATGAAGGTGTGGCGCAGTTATTATTTCTTGAGTCTGATGAAGAATGCGAAACCTCTTATCGGGATAGAGGCGGGAAATATCAGGGGCAGCAAGGCGTGACGTTGCCGATTACTTGATTAGCATGATTGTATGAATGTTTATGAATGTTTATGAGTGCTTATTACGAGTGTTTATAGCCAGTATTCATGCAAGCAGGGCCTGTCGCTGCCATATCATTACCCGCAAGTTAGCTGCTCATGCAGGGTTGGCTACTGCATAGAGCGTGCTGTTGTTATCTCGCATAGAGCGTATGTTGTCATCCCGCGCAGTTTTTAGCGCGGGACCCAGAGACTTTAAACGCTCCGGGTCCCGCGCTAAAAACTGCGCGGGATGACAACAGCACCCTCTGCTATATGACAACAGCACCCTCTGCTATATGACAACAGCACCCTCTGCTATATGACAACAGCACCCTCACTCTCTGCGAGATAACAACAGCAAGCTCTATGCGGGATGAGCATGCTAGGCGGGATAATAACTCTTTATGAGCAAAATCACTTTTGGTTATGATTTTGTCCCTCTTGTGCATCCCCACCTCCACTGTTCAAAATTTATAAAAATGATTGTAAAATGTGCAAATGTATTTATAATGCGCAAAAAGTACTATTGCATAATAAATAAATTGAATAACGAGACTATAAAACGATGGATAATCGAAGCGCTAAAGCACCCACCCATAATCCAAAGCTTCCCACTGAAGATTATTATGAAAATTTATTTAGATTCATTAAACAAAATAAAAACTGAAAAAAGCCATCAACAACCTACTGAAATCCGCAACAGATATGCAACAAGTCAATCAATTATTGGCTGCTATTCAAAAAGGTGATTTTGCGGATTCTGTGTTTAAAAAATTTTAACCAAGACGAGAAAAGAAAATATGCAAATCAGGATGCCAAATCAAAATAATCAACCTGGCAATCAAACCCAAAGTCATTACGATCTTTTATTCAGATACATCCGGCGTAATAAAGAGCTTAAAAAAGCGATTGCTAATGTCGCTCACTCAGAAAACGAGAGGGAACAAGCCAACCAATTGTTGGTTGCGATTCAAAAAGGTGATTTTAACGCCTCTGTGTTTCAAAATGATAAAGTGGATATCTTTCTGTTGTATTTAATTAAAGAAAATAAAATTAATCCTGATAATCCTGACTTGAATTTTTGGCCGGGTATGACTGTTTATCTCTACATTTTAGCACTTCGCCAATATGGCAATCTTCCTCTCATTAACTGGGAAAATAATACCAATCCTGTTAACGAAAAGCATGATGTTAAAATAGAGAGGGGTAGTTTTTTTTCTAATGGTAAGCTAACTCCCGAGGGCGAATATTATTTAACATCCTTACGTAAAGGATTGCATAATGAAGATAACGGTGGGGAATATGATTTAGAAATTAAATTAGATATTCAACATGTCTCAGATTATATTCGTGGCTTGCCACTAGTAGAGCAATCGTTAATGAAGCTGACGAATACACGTGGAAGCGAATTGCTCGAGATTGTTACACGGCTCTTTCCTTTTATCAATCCAGAATGGTTTAAGGACAATTCTTCGGGTACTGCATATATCCCTTCTCTTTCCGTAATTAATTACTTGTATGGTCTTCAATCCCCTCGCCCTGTAAAAACTGATTTTGGTTTTGGATGTGTTAGTGTGCCCACAGTACGTGCCCGACATGAGGAGAGGATTCATCCGGGTGCATTGCATTCAAATTTAGTTAAATCAAATACGCAAGCTCATCGTAGCAAGGATGCCTTTGCCATGGCTATTCATGACCTTTTACACACGTTTATGGCTAACCTATTGAGCCTGGATGAATATGATTTTCTTTTTAAATCTTTCATCCCCCAATTAACGAAATGGAAAGAAACGGCAGACCAAGGCAACGATCTAGAGTTTTCTAAAGATTTATTGCTTAAAATTGAACGTTGTATTGACCTGGATTTTACCCACAAGAGACTTTTCGCTGAACGACCCCGTCTTCAACGATTTTTACATAGACATGTATATGATGATAATGAAAATAAAGAAAGATTTTTTTTATTAACCACCGCTGCCTATTTTAACCATGCTGGTGGAGAAAAAGAAAAATACTACTGGTTTCAATTCTTTGTTCGCCAATTAAATTTCTTTTTGAATGATCACCATGAACAAGCCGATTATATTTTAGTCCACGCTGTTTTGATCGTATTAAGCAAAGATGCTAATCTAGTAAAAAAATGGGAAGAAAAATTAGAGGAATTGAGGGGAAAAAATCAATTGACTCATTATGATTATTACTTAAAACATTTTTTTTCCAAACTCAAAAATATGCGAATGATGGATTATAATGCTGCATTGGATGAAGTGAAAAAAATATGTGAAGATTACAATGAGTATGAACTGGCATTAATGTCATCCCTGCCAGAAAATGACCCAAATAAAGCAGAAAAAGGTAAGATTTACCTTTCTCAGGAAGGCGATAATCATGGCGAATATTGTTTGCGTGATGATGAAGGAATAGTACGATATGGAACATTTAATAAATATGATCTTAAAAATCAACAAGGTGATTTAAATGGCAATCTTAAAAATAGAAAGTTCATACGTAAGATTCTAGAGACAACATCAAATGCAGGTCATACCCCAACGGAATATCATGTTCCTGGTTCTTTGCTAACATTTCTTGTAAGCGAAACTTCGACAAAACAGTTGGGATGTTCAGACGCCTTTTTACAACAATTTTCTTTTAAGAACCGATTGCAAGTACAGAATAACCAGATGGATAATTTATCAAGCAGTGAATATCAATTTCTTTTTCACGGTTTAATTCCAAAATTAGCAGAGTGGAAACAAATAGCAGATCAATATAATGATGTAATATGGTCTAAGCAATTGTTAAAGGGAATTGATAACTGTATTAGTTTGGATTTTTCTTCTTATGATGAAAAGGTGGATTCTCGCTATCGTTTAGAAAAACATTTAGATAATACTTTAAGAAGTCACAATTATAGAAATGAATTTTTTTTATTAGCTGCAGTCACTTATTTTAATCATACTCGCAGTGAAGAAGAAAAATATTACTGGTTTCAGTTTTTTGCTTGTGAATTATATAAAGTCTTGAGCTATTTTCCTGGCGCTGAGCATCGTAAGCTGACTATGGCAATTTTAATTGTATTAAGTAACGATCCCGATATAGTAAAAAAATGGAGCAAAAAATATGATGACTCGGATGAAGATAAATTAACTCGTTATGATCATTATTTAGAAAATAGTTGCTCTTTCTTAAATAGATATTCAAATATGGATTATGATACTGCGCTTAATACGGTGAAGACATTCCGGAATGATGTTTATGAACTTGTTTTAATGTCATCTTTACCTGGAAATGATATAAATAAGGCAGAAAAAGGCAAGATTTATCTCTCTCAGGAAGGAAAGTATGTTGTTTTGAATGGAACGATGAGTCGAACCGGAGAGTTTGATAAAAAATTAATCAAGGCAGGCGGATTAGAAAATACACTTAAAGACGTAGAATTTATAGCAGACGTTCTGCGGATAATCTCTGACGCAGGTAACATTCGAAAGAAATATCCTATAACTGAAGCACTACGAGCTCATATTTTAAAAGGATCTGTGGAGAAACAGCTTGAGAGCATGCCTACTATTCTACCACAACAACTCTATTCCCCTTTCTGGAGAAAACAACCTGAGCAGCATAATCAGCAGGAAACTCAGGTTAAAGTATCTACACAAACGATGTTCTCTGTTGGCAAGAAGTAGCTAGGCAGGCAGGGTATTACAAAACGGCAGCTGCATGCCGCAGCTGCCATTTGTAAAAATAATCAATCAGATTCGTCTTCCAAGTCTGCTTGTGAGACGGTCTCGATAGGAATGTTACGGTTTTCATTAACCCGCTCACGTAACTCTTTGCCGGGTTTGAAATGTACCGCATACTTGGGATTGGTGACTAGCTTTTCACCAGTTTTGGGGTTGTGCGCACGTCTTGGCGGGCGAAAGTGAAGATTGAAGCTGCCAAAACCACGGATTTCTATTCTTCCACCTTGGCTCAGTACACTACTCAAGTGTTCGATGATATGGTTGACACTGAGAGCAATGTCTTTTTCGGGAAGGTGAGGAAAGTGCTTGCTGAGTTCGCCGATAAGTTGTGATTTGATCAGCATGTCCTTTTCAGCGGTTGCTGCCTCCATCAATTAGAAGAGTATAGTTTCAATATAACTCAATGGCTTAGCAAGTCAAGTGGTATGGATGGCTACTATCATCAAATAATGTATTAATTTTAAGCAATTATGCCAAGATAGTCTTTAATTCTAATACCGTAGCGCTAAATATCGTTTATTGTTGATTACTAATCAACACACTACTGATTGTTTCCCCTATAAGATAGTGCTTTTCATTTGCATATTGAATAGTGAAACTTTGATATTCGTCTTTACCCAAAATAGCAAACATGCGCTTGTTACTATGCCACCGGTCCCAAAATGTTTTGTCATTTATCATCCAGTCCCGGGTGTCTTGATGCTGCATTCCGTATTTCAATTCATTTTTCCAGTTAAGAATGGTCACTCGGCGCTCAAGATAGAAAGGCAGGTCCTGAAAATATTGATTATAAGCGACGACTTCATCTTGTTTGCTTGAGATGCGGTTCAATATTTCGGCCAGCGGTTTAATGGTGCGCGTATCTATAGACGGCATGGCACTAAAAGCGAAGACGAGAAACAACCATGCAGTGATCACGGTAGAGATGATCGCCTTGTAAACGTGACGACGACTATAAAAAAAGGCAATGATGCTCCCTGTTATCAAAATGGCAGCGGCAACGCCAAGATAGAGTGCTGCTGTTTTGGGGTCAGGGATGCTTGAGTAATGAGGGAATAAAATACAGGCTGCGGAAATAATCGCTGAAATTAATAATAGACATGCATATCCCGCCTTTATTCCAAAGATTTGCTTTTCAAGAATAGCTTGTTGCAAATAGCGAGCAGTCAAAATAGCGAGCGGTGGGAAAATGGGTAAGATATAGGGAATCAATTTTGATTTTGAAAATGAGAAAAATACAAAGATTAACAGTGTCCAGACAAGAAAAAACA
>Ga0105239_10010737_pt1 | contig 10230 bp, 7 predicted proteins | sample KBSC44metaG_FD_92761 | JGI IMG/M metagenome (GOLD analysis project Ga0105239, IMG submission 92761) | Corn rhizosphere microbial communities from Kellogg Biological Station, Michigan, USA - KBS C4-4 metaG | ecosystem: Host-associated > Plants > Roots > Rhizosphere > Soil | place: Michigan, USA...
CAAAAACGATCAACCCGGATGGGTGAAGGGGAACTGGAGTTTTATTTCCAAACACTATCTGGGTTTTTAAAAAGCTAGCATCACCCTTCTTAAGTGTGGAAAACACAGTTCGGTACGAAACATCCTTTCTGTAAGCTGATACATGCAAAATAGCATCGCTTTTTTATTTTGGGAGTGGACATGAGGTGTAATGTTTTAGAAAACTTTACAAAAAATTTTCTGTCTACCAGAGGATGTGGAAAAGTTAAAGCAGATAATTTTACCCCTGAAAAAACAACTTGACCACCAACACCATTACTCCGCCTCTGCGGGAATGACGATCAAGAATGCTTTCTAAAAAAACTCAGCAAATTCCTGTGTAGAGCATAAATGGGGAAACCTTCATCAAAAGCCAACAATTCCAAATCTTCATTTGCGTTAAAATGTTAGCTGCTAAGCTTAATGTTGCTGATAATCTGGGTCTCCTTATGTCAACTCAACGCAAACCTGAACTCCTTATTCCGGCTGGCAGCCCTGAAAAACTTCACTACGCCGTTGCCTACGGTGCAGATGCCGTCTATTTAGGCTTACCCATGGCCAGCCTTAGAACCCCAAGTCGAGGCGAGCAGTTCACACCCGGCAATTTGGAATCCCATGTGCGTTACGCCCAAGATCGCGGTGTGAAGGCTTACGTCACAATCAATATTTTCCCCAGTAATGGTGACCTAAAGCGCGTTATTCCCCATTTGGAACAATTGGAATCCATACGCCCGGATGCCATTATTTTTAGCGATCCTGGCATTTTTCGCCTCGCTAAAAAGCATGCGCCTAACGTGCCACTTCATCTCAGCACACAGGCCAATACCCTGAATGTGGAGGCCTGTGCTTTTTGGCAGGATTTAGGACTTGAACGGGTCATCCTGGCGCGGGAAGTTCCCGTACGAGAAATGGCTCAAATCCATGCCGCTTTACCTGATCTCGAACTCGAAGCATTTGTGCATGGTTCTCTCTGTGTTGCCTATTCCGGCCGCTGCATGATTAGCGATTATCTGACCGACAACACCAAGAACTCAAACAAGGGCATGTGCGGTAACAGTTGCCGTTGGGAATTCGGGGACAGCAATGCCTCATCGGGTTGTGGCTGTTCCGAAACGGGTGATGTTCCACAAATCGATGCTTTTGCAGAGTTCCGTGATCCGGAATCCGGGTTATTGACTATGTCTCGCAGCGAGGTTAGCAGACCCCACGACGCCTACACATTCGAAGAGGATGACAAGGGCTCGTACATGCTCAACTCGCGGGATCTCTGCCTGGTACGTCGATTACGGGACTTACAAGATGCGGGCATTTGCTCTTTTAAAGAGGAAGGCAGAACAAAAAGCGTTTATTACGCGGCAACCACCGCCAGAATATATCGTGAAGCCATTGATTGGTTCAGTGCCAATCCGTCTGCTACAGAAGAACAAGTAACGGCATGGACCGCTGAACTTTCCGCAGCGGGAAATCGAGGTTTTACAGAAGGCTTTTTTGATGGTCGTCCACATAAAGATGCCTACAATTACCAAGACTCTAAAAGCCACCAAACCACACAGTTTTTAGCAACGGTGGATGACTCCATTTCTGCTCCAGCCGGGCATATGGCTTTTAAAGCAAGAAACCCGATTCATCAGGGCGATACAATCGATTGGCTGATTCCCGGCCAACCTAGTTTCTCGATGAAAATTGATCAGTTGCAAGATGCTCAAGGGTTCCCGATTCATGCGGCTCAAACTAACCAGATTGCCGTACTTCCCATTCCTGAGTCTTTTACCGGCAAGCAAGATGAGCTATCCTGGAGTATTCTAAGAAGCCCTCTCCCGTCTGCAATTGATACATACACCCAGAAAGAGGTAGCCCTTGCTCGTTAAACCGTCGCTTGTTGTTGCTGATATCACCACATTGGATCTGGAAGTCCTCCGCAAACGAGGTATTAAAGGGATTATTTTCGATCTGGACAATACCATTGTGGCACCAAAAGCGATTGTGCCGGAAGAGCGCATTAGTGCATGGCTTGCCATGCTTCAACAGGAAGGGTTCCGTCTAATCGTTCTCTCAAACAATAAGAAGTACGATTACTGCCAGCAGTCTGAAAAAGCACTGGGCATCCCTGTGATTGCCTGTGCCGCAAAACCGCGTCGCAAGGCTTTTCGCAAAGCACTGGATATGATTGGCCTGACGGCGACCGAAGTCGCCATGATCGGTGATCGCCCGCTAACTGACATATGGGTTGGGCAACGCATGGGTGCCTTTACAATTCTGGTTGACCCACTGATGAAAGAGCATGAACACAAGTACATTAAGTGGTTGCGTCGCTTGGAAATGGTTTTCTTGAGGCATTAATTTCTTAGGTGAAAAAATAACTTCGTATTCTGCTAAACCAATTTGGGGGCACAGTATTTAACCAGGCACCTGAATAGCAAGCATGTATATTAACTAATTTGGGTGTGCCTTCTGGGAACGACTGTAAAGCCCTATAAAGGTCAGATTCATATAGCGTTTCGCCATTGCCAAGTAGCAGACCTCCCGTTAATGCACCTTCAGTTTCTTTTAATTTTTGATTTTTAGGTGCTGACAAATCTTCTACGACACCATTGTGACCTGTATATCCTATTAAAACTTGAGGATTATATGGATTTTTTGCCACTGCTTTAGCAGCCATTGCAGTAGCCTGGTAAAATTCTTTTTTAGTAGGATTCTCAAGTATTATCTTTTGCCTAGGAGGCATTAAAGGAGCACTAGCTTCGACCATACTCAGCAAATGTTTTTTGCGAGCACCCTTACAGTGATCTTTCGGATCATCAACGGCAATAATAATTGCATGCTGACCTAATGGATTATCACCCTTATTCCAAGCATTGGGGGAAGTATTAGGAACAACTAATCCATTCTCTTTTTTGAAAGGGAATTGAAAGGTTGATAGCGGTGTAGTAGTTTGCCCAAAAACATTTCGCCATTTTTTGACTGACGACTGTGCAGCGGGAAGAGAAGGAATGTCTGTCCGTTTTAGTGCCGAAGTAATGGCTGTAAAATATGGATCTGGTCTATACTTACAATCGCCAAAACTTTCAATTTGGGCAGTATGTTTCTGACTTCCAATTGTCGCCATAAATGTTCCATTCGGCCATTGGGAAAAGTTTTCAACAACGCCATTTGGTTTATCCATACATGGTAGAAAACCTGTTTGCGCATGTATCACCCTCGGTGGAATACCTCCCAACTTTTCCACTACATCTATTCCACAAGCTATTTTTGCATCATTAAAAGTTTTCAACTGCTCTTCCACAGACTGAGCACCCACCCTGAATGGTGATGCCAAAACTAAAGCGGCTAAAGCCAGTTTCGATTTTAAGCCCTTAGTTGGTTTAGCATTGTGGCGCTTTTGACGAACCAAAGACATTTGAGACGAATTTTGTACGCCTGCAATTTCTATTGAATCCAATACAGGCGACTGAACAACCTGAGCATTAGGCAAAGCTTTTTTAACGGGTCTTTTCTTTGGAATTCCTTCCACTAGAGAAGGAAGGCTCTGCTTATTATTATTGCGTCTTAAGCGCTTATATGCACTTTGGGAAGAACGGCTCTGTGTTCGGCGAATGGACATAAAAATCTCATTTATTTGGCAGAAGCTAGCTAAAGAAAAAGCAAAAAATATAAATAGTTGCTATGGCATATAAAATAAGATGTCAGGAAAGCATAATGCAAATTCAATGAGATACTAAAGTGACTAGAAAAGCTTCTATAGAATGCTCAAAAGGTGAAACATGAACACGATTCAAGCATTGCCATCGACTACAGAGCCTCTGCTTGTTATGGGACTTATGTCGGGTACGTCCGTGGATGGTGTGGATGCTTGCCTGGCAAAGTTGTGGATGGAAGACGGACAGTTTCGGCACGAAATACTCGCTTTTTATAGCGAAGACATGCCTACCTTACTCAAAGAAAAACTGCTACAAGTGATGCGTGAAAAGCATATTCACTTAGCCGACTTCTGCGCACTCAATGTTGCTGTTGGTGAATTGTTCGCCAAAACGGCTTTGGGGCTTTTACGCAAATTTAAGATCTCGGCTTCCTCAATAGATTGCATTGGCTCTCACGGGCAAACCATTTTTCACTGGCCACCTACTGTAGAAGGCCTCAAGCAGAATCAATTGGGAGGAACTCTCCAAATTGGTGAGCCCAGTATTATTGCCCAGAAAACGGGTATTGATACCATCGCGGATTTTCGCCCAGCCGATATGGCTGTAAAAGGACACGGTGCGCCGCTGGTTTGCTTTGCCGACACTTTATTGTTTTCCAATCCGTCTATCGGGCGCTGTATTCAAAACATCGGCGGCATTGCCAATGTCACCGTTGTCCCTGCTCATAAACAAAATCACTTACCCATCATTGCATTCGATACCGGGCCGGGGAATATGATGATGGATGCCGCCATGAAGCATTTTTTTAATCAAAGCTATGATGCGAATGGCATAATTGCGGCACAAGGCCAATTGGATGAAAGCCTGTTTACACACTTAATGACGCATCCCTATTTACATAAAGCACCCCCAAAAACAACAGGGCGAGAGGATTTTGGAGAACACTTTTTCCAAGAACTCGTTCTTAAATTCACCGATATTTCTGCGAATAATTGGATAACAACGCTGGCACACTTTACAGCCCAAAGCATCGTTGATGCCTACGCTCAATGGATATTTCCGAATTACGACATTCAGGAAGCGGTCTTAGGTGGTGGAGGTCCCAAAAACGCTTACTTAGTAAAATGTTTGAATGAACGCTTTGCCAAAAGTACCAACAAGCCCATCAAAATAGTAACCCATGCGGATTTTGACATTCCCGATCAAGCCAAGGAGGCCTTGGCTTTCGCAATTCTGGCATGGGCAAACCGACTGAATATTCCCAATAATATTCCCAGCTGCACCGGTGCAGAAAAGCCTGTGATCATGGGAAAACTTTTAAAGGCTAATCGGTAACAGTATCTTGCCTTTTCAAACTCAATAAAATCAGGCAGGATATCCATTAGCCCCATAAAACATTCTTATTTTAAATACATCCACACAAGTGCAATTCATAGTTTTTCGAATGAGTAAGATTTCCTTTTTCACGGAAACAACGCCACGCTCCCTGACAAGCCTTGCAGGATGATCTTTTTCAGATTTTCGTTTTTAGTCAAAATCGATGCTAATTGATCTGTGAGTGGAATTAGATCTCCTACCGCCGGGCAGGATAACGCGGGCCATGGACCGCAGCTCGGTTTTTAAAAAGGGAAACCAGGAACGGAAATCTAAAAACAGTAAACAGGGGAAATAGGGAAATACCAAACCACCCCATCTGAACTGACTGACTTAAAGCAAATAGACAGCCGAAAGCAACAACTCCTGATAGCCGTGTCAGAGAAAAGATTGACTGAAAGCTAACCCGAAGCTATGGATATCTATCTCAGCCGCGCGCCTTCTTCATCGCAGCGCATTCTGGCGGCACTGAGGATATTCTCAAGTTCTTTTAGATTTAAGTTCCAAAATCAAATTCGTAGTGGATAAAATCTTTTGCGTCCCGAGGTTCCGCAATTAAATGAAACCCGGCACGTTCAAAGGTTTTAACGGATGCCTGATTCTCGGGCAACACATCCGCACGAATTCGTTGTAAGAAGGGAAATTCTTCTTTCACCCATTGAGTACCGGCATTCAATAAGGCCGTGCCCAATCCTTTGCCCATAGACTCAGGCACAAGATAAATGGAAACAACAGCTTCCACAACCGATACAGCAAAGTCGTAACGGAGTACGCCTAAAGGCTTTACAGTATCCGCCTCGCCCGTTTCTGCAATCAATACGATACGGTGCTTGTTCAGTAATGTCTTCTCAAACCATTCGCAGTGCGCTTCCCATTGAATGGGCTGGGAATTGGAGGAAAACTGCCGGACTGATGGATGATTACGCCATACAAAGAGGGCATCGCAATCATTTTTTGTGGCACGCCGTAAAGCAATTTTCACTGAAGAAGGAGATGAGGTCATGAATGCATCCAAACAATTTCAGGGCAATAATAGTCCCACTTGAGGGAATATTAGCGCCTGAGAAAACATCCTCACAATCCTAGGTTTGTAGGATTTTAACAAATCGAACTATTTAATCGTCGCTTTCGCGGTGCCACCAGTGTCCTTTATGCCTTCTTTTACCTGTCTGCTCAGCAGTACTGCTTCCCGGTGCAGCCGGAGAAGAATCCACCGTTTGATGGTTTTTTGGAAGCAGCATACTGGAATTAAAGGTATTATGTGGCGTCTGCATGGTGTGCAAGGCTTCAAGCATCCGACCTGTGATATGCGCGGTATCAAAAAGAACAAAACCCTGAGCGCCTGCTTTTCGAGCGGTATCTATCTGGCTCAGCAATAAATCAGCCGTATTATCGTTAAACGGACCGAAAATCCCCGAATAGACCGGCACTCGATTTTGCGTCGCCTGCACCATGGTCCGCGTATCATTTTCAATCACTTTTAAAGCACTGGTTAGCGTCATAGGTGCAAAAAAGTCGACCCAGCCATTGCGTCCCCAAGTCGGCCAATCCTGATGCTTCAAAGTTAAAGCACTATCACTATTAGGGAATACAGCCGCGGAAATCTTTAACCCGGGCTTAATCCGGTGAATGTCATGGCTCACCCGATCCACAAAGTGATTAACCTGTTGTGTCTTAAATTGCCCCCAGGAAATCCATAAGGTAGCCTGGTCAGGGTTTTTGGGATCAATATCGACGGGATCAATTCCGTACTGAGCCTTAAAGGCAGCTCGAGTCACATCCGTGTAGCCCCAGGTTGTGCGCCGGTAGCTGAAGCGATCCGAGGGAAAGCTGGCAGGATAGCGAATATAATCCAGCTGAAAACCATCGATATCGTAGCGAGAGACAATTTCTAAAGCGAGCTTATCAACAAAATCCTGGACTTTCGGATTTGCCGGATCGAGGAAGTAGGCACCCAGCTCCAGATTAGAAGGAACGGGTTTATCGGGATGCTGATAAATATAGACCGTCGGTTGCTCAGCCCCGGCAACTGGCAATGGTAAGGCAGGTATGCTTTTAGGGACAACTGTAGGTGCCGGTGCAGATGGATCAAGGGTAGGTGGGTTAAAGGGGATTTTTTTGAGGGCAACAAACTGTACATTGGCCCAATCAGGATATTTGGCCAGAATAGGGCCCGGTGGCATATAGCTTTTCGTACCACCATAAAAAGTTTGAAACCAGGTATGAACCTGCATATGGCGCTTATGCGCTTCAGTAATCCATAATTGCAGTAAGTCTACACCATCAAACCTGGGGTTTTCGGCAGGTAATCCGTAAGCTTGAAAGGTTTGAGACGGGAAAATCGTATAGCCGTGGAAATACGTTTCCAGGAATACCGCATTCAAACCCGCAGCCTGCAACGTATCAAGCGTTTTACCAACAGCAGCCGCGTTTTTTTCCACGGGACGGTGCCAGGCACCGCGAATCGTTTGATTGGGGAATGGGGCATAACTCAACCATATACGGCGATTCAACCCTTCTAAAGTTTCATTCAGTTTCGCGACAGCTTCTCTGTTTTGCTTAGAGGCATTCATACGAACCGCTTGATCGCGAGCATCCCTCAGGCTATGACATTGCGGGTCCATAGCGAAGGATTGCATACTCCAAAGAGCACCACCACAAGGACTTTCCGCCCAACGCTGATCAAACTGATAAAGATAGGTATCAAAATCAATCGTGGAGCTAACCGTTTGTTTATCGGGAGAAAGCGTAATATGCGCCCCGGGCGGCGTGTTGGCAATTAACCAGGCGCGACCTTTGCCATGGCCGCTAAGCACGAAGCCGTCTTCAGGAATAGTCGAGTCTGATCCTTCTTGAGCTACTACAATCCCGTTGCGAACCGTGACTTCAAAACCAAACTCATTGGTGCCTGTAGAAGGCCGACCGTAAGCCGAATCATATAAAACAATCTGGTTAGATGCCCTGTAGCCAGGGAAACCCGAACCTGCCGGGTTGTTTTGTGGCGAGGGATCAACCACATTCAAGCGAGCACTTTTACTCTGAATCCAATCCTCAATAATGTTAAGTACATCCCCGATTTTCAAACCACGCAAGTCTTCCCGACGAATCCCGGTCGCGGAAAGAACAACTCCTTTTTCAGGAATTTCTGCGTTTCCACACTTTAAAGTACTGTTATTACTGCAATCAACAGCATGCGTTATAGCAGTCACTTGATACGGTATACCGTCACCGCTCAGGGATTGAGCGTTATTAGCGGCAGCCATTGGTGTCAGGATGACTTCCGATCCATGAGGATTTGTTTTCGTATGGCTTCCAAAAGAACGCGTATATAGAATTAACGCGTCCTGCCCCCGATTCATATTGCGACCTGTTACCGACAAGGTATTACCCGTAGGTAGCGTAATTGTACTTGCCAACTGGGCCCCTGCGGGGAGTTGAAACGACGAAATAAGCAACCCACAGGCCAGGGGAAGCAACCATTTTTTAAAAGAAACAGAATTCTGAATCAGACTCAATTTCACATGAATCCCCTCGCTGGCTTGATCAATTTTCTACTGTTAATCCTAACATATCCTTGCAAAGCAAAGCCTGACTAGCGTTAAAGTCCAGCTTCTTTACTTTCCAAAATGAATAGTCGACATTCAGAGATCCTTTACCGTAATTTGTTAAGGGAACCGAACCCAAGCATGATTAAAGCTGGCAGAACTTTAAAAGGCATTCTGTTGATTAGAGAGAGTTTAACCCGATGCTTCCCCTATTTAAAATAGTATTTAAAGCGTCACAAAAATATTTTCCCATCATACCCGCTGGCCTCCTAATCATAGGCCTTTCCAGTTGCACTTTTAATAACCCTGGCGAGAAAGTATGTTCCGTTCACGACGGGGATACCTTTACAACATGTGCAGGAAATAAAATTCGATTATTCGGAATTGACGCCCCGGAACTTCGGCAGCGCTTTGGAAAAGAATCCAGAAATGAATTGGCAAGCCTGGTACTTGAGCGAAACGTTGAACTGGATTGCGGCGGAAAAAGTTATGATCGCCTCACCTGCCAAGTAACGCTTGATGGAAAAAATATTAATGCCGAAATGGTTAGAAGTGGTTATGCCTTTGATTCTCCTCATTACTCGCACGGAGAATTTCAAAGCCAGCAGCAAGCAGCCAAAAATGCACACCTAGGCGTATGGCAAATGTCGAATGGAGGGCAACGCCCTTGGGTATATCGCCATACGGCACATGGTGGACAACGAAAAAAGAGAAACCACTGGGTGTCTAAAAACATCGACTACTAGAGCGTATCATCAATTCTACTAGGCACTGAACCTGATTTCCGAGTTCAATGACACACAGATTTGCCTACACAAGCAGCTGAATCTTATCTAGCAGCTTCCAACTGCAAGGTGACGTGGGAAAGGCCAAAACCTTGCTTCAGCTCTCTTTGAACGCGATTCAGCAACTCACCCGTGAAACCCTCCGGGATCACAACCAAATGAGCCGTTAACACGATATTTTGAGAATTAATGTTCCACACATGCAGGTGATGAATTTCTTTAACTTCATCAAAAGCCAAGATTGCTTTCTTGAGCTGAATAATATCAATAGAAGCAGGGCAACCCTCCACTAAAATATTCCCGGACTCTCGCAAGAGAGCAATTGCACTGTAGGCAATTAAAAGGGCAATGAGCATACCCAAAACAGGATCGACCCAATTGCAATGGAAGAAATAAATGAGCCCGGCTGCCAAAATTGCCCCGACAGAGCCTAGTAAATCTCCAAAAACATGCAGATAGGCCCCTTTGACATTCAAGTTATGCTGATGCCCCGCATGCAGTAATTTGAGTGAAATCAGGTTAATAACGAATCCACCGATAGCAACCGGCATCATGACATTGGTATGAATGACCGTTGGCGATTGAAAACGCTCAATGCTTTCCCAAAGAATAAAGAGACTCATACCCAAGAGTCCAAGCGCGTTGAGATACGCAGCCAAAACCTCTAAACGCTGATAGCCAAACGTGTGCCCTTTCGGTGCAGGACGATGCAGCACCCATTGCGCCACTAATGAAATTCCGATACCCGCTGCATCGGCAAACATGTGGAATCCATCCGCTAAAAGCGCCAAACTACCCGAAAGCCAGGCACCCGCAATTTCAATAAACAGGTAGAGGAGTGTCAGAACAAAGACCCATTTTAAACGGCCC
>Ga0105239_10010739_pt1 | contig 10229 bp, 9 predicted proteins | sample KBSC44metaG_FD_92761 | JGI IMG/M metagenome (GOLD analysis project Ga0105239, IMG submission 92761) | Corn rhizosphere microbial communities from Kellogg Biological Station, Michigan, USA - KBS C4-4 metaG | ecosystem: Host-associated > Plants > Roots > Rhizosphere > Soil | place: Michigan, USA...
GCGGCGATGGAAGACGGTGAGCACGGGATCTCAGTTAATGGTTCTTCGATTTGGTATGGCAAGGAAGGTACTGTAATCGATCAGTCGACAATTACAGAAGTGAACGGACTTGTTTACTTACATCACAATCTGACGTGGCCCGCGGTCGGCGAGAATTTTCTCTACAATGATATGGTGCTTGTGTTGAAGAAGCTCAATTGAGCTTCTTCCCGTTAAACTAGTGTGTTGCTTTCGTCGGGTCATTATAAGAGCCCGACGGCAAGTAAGGAACTGGTGCTACGGCGCTTGCCGTCTGAGTCGCGCCAGAAGGTGCGGCTCCGACTGACACGTTGGCATCTTCGACGTCATTTTTTAAAACGTTGCACTCAAAACAGAACAAAACATCAGCGCCTTTTCGGTTACACACGTTTTGGATCTGAGTGTTTTTGTCTTTGAGTGCATCTCGAGTGACATTTTCACATTTCTTGATCTGTTTATAATCGCCAACTTGTTTCGTGTTCGCGGCGTGTGCATAACACGATTGAATCGACTTCTGATTTTTTTGAACGCAGAAAGATTTTTTGTTTTCGTCGCAGAACAGAGCTTTGTCGCATTCGACAAAATGAGCTTTCGAGGCGTCTTGTCCAGCCTCGGTGAATTTTTGGATGCCAGAAGCTTCGCAGGCTTTCTCTGCGTCAGGATTTTTACAGCCACCTTCTTTGAATCCGTCAGAATACTTACCGTCGGTACCGCCAATCAAACAGGATGGATCGCTGCGTTTTGAGCCTTCATATTGTTTGCGCGCTTTTGCCATCGCCTTGCGATCATATTTCGAACACTGCGCGGCTTTTTCGTTTGCTTGCTTTGTTCGAGCGTCTTGATCCGCTTGCGATGGAGTTGCGCTGGCAGGGGCGGCCGCTGCGTGTGCCTGAGGAGCCGCTGTCGCTGTCGGTGTTGTACTTGCTGGAGCCGCTGGTGCCGCATTCGCGGGAGAAGCGGGTGCGGCCGGGGCTGTTGCAGCAGCTGGAGCAGCGGGATTTGCTGGTGCTGCCGGAGCCGTCGTAGCTGGCGGTTGCAAACCAGCGTCACGAATGTTCGAGCTATCGAATCCGTGCGACGGGCCCGCGTTTGCATTGTCTGTTCCGGTTATTCTCGTCGTTTGTACCGGCGTGCGTGCGTCTGGTGTTTGACCAGCCGGAGTCGCTGTAACGGGTGTCGTGGCAACAGGAGTCGTCGCAACCGGGGCGGCTGCAGCCGGAGCCGCTGGAGCATGGCTCGCAATTGCGGCGGCTCTCTCGGCTCTTTGACGTTCTATGATTTCTTCTCGCATCGGCCGCTGATTGGCAGGAGGAATTTGAGCGCGAATCGGCGGCTGACCGTCACGAGGAATGTTGGGTAGGCAATAGAGATTTGAATTTGAATAGCCATCGCATTTATATGAGCCGGCTGGCAACATTGGGACTTGGGTGTGGAAGGGCCCGCCGACCTTACCATTGTCTCGAACTTCCCAGCTTCCATCAGAGTTTACCAACACCTCCGCACCGGATGACCAATGCGATGAGTTCGACCAATAAGCAGAATCATTCTGGTTATCTGCGGCTAAAGCTTCTGGAAACATTAGTGCGAACATTGGCCATCTATGAATGATGTAATCATTCGCGTCTGCGTATTGCTCGGTCATTTCAAGTTTATGATTTCGACCTGCTTCGAATTTCGCCAGCGCCGCTGCGATTCGATTCAAGTAGTGCTGGCGTTTAACAGGCGTCAGTCTCATCAGGTAGTCATAAGAAACCAACGACGGCATCTGAATTCGAGAGCTCACTGCTTTCGCTGGAGCCGGTTGAGACAACAGTAGCGCGGACAACAGAATGTGAATCATGCAAGCCTCAAGAGCCGGTTGATCGATGATCCGGCGGGTTTGATTTTTCGAAATGTTCGTTCAAGCGTTTCGCCAAGTCTTCGAGCTGTTTGAACTCGTCGCCACCGCGCAATTTAAATTTTCGCGTGGGTTTACCTTCCAACAGATCGCTTAAGTATTTTTCAAATGCGTAAATCGGACCGGCAGTTCTGTGCGATAAAACTTTCCCGAGTAAAAACGACGCCACCACAAAAGCGCACGAGATAACAAAATAAATTTCCAAGAACGGCATTAAGAATCTTTGTTGTGTCAGAAACGATGAGCCGATCACCAAATCAGAGATCGTCATTTTCAAAAACGTATAGGCAAACACACCGCTGATCATTGCAAACGCCAAACCAGTCGCAACGAGAATCGCGCAGTACTTCAACTGAAAGCTCGGATTGATCCACATCTTTTTGCGCGCGTTGCTGTCGGGCCAAAAGAGAGCGGCATCTTGCGACAGTGACAGAACAATCATCACGTAACCAAGCCATTGAATCGCGTCGGCGAAGTTAAAAGCCGGCGTTGCAAACGAAGGAGTTCCAAACACGACGAAGTCGACGACGGTTCCCTCGAGAACGCGATCAGTGACGTTTCCTAAAATTCCGCCAAGCAGAATCGTCATGCCGATACGCAGGCGCATAAGTTTTGCCGGCAACAGATGTTGCAGGATTCCGTAAATGAAAATCAGAAACGCGCCACCAGTTGAGAGCGAAACAATGCGAAGAACGGGTGGAAGATCGGCAAATGTTCCAAGCATCGCGCCTGGATTTCTGTGCAGAACAAAACCAATTGGGCCAAAAAACTTAACGCCGTAAATGTACTTAAGCGCACACCACTTTGTCAGCTGATCGACACCCCAGGTGAGCGGTAAGGTGACAAGAACCCAGAACCAATCGCGTTTGTTCATCATGCTATTAAGTGTATCAGTTTCGTGAATCGAGGGAAGCTGTGCCTGGGGTAGACGAGCTTAAGGACGAGTTGGCTTTTGGTCGAGTTTCGCTCTTAACAACATTCACGAGCGTGTCATAGTCACCCATGATCGACGGTTCAAAGCCTTCGATGTCTTTTTTCATGATGGCGACCTGCACTTCGTACCAGAGCGGCAAAGTGGCAACGTCATCGAAGACAAGTTTTTGCGCTTTCAAATAAAGGGCGCGACGTTCTGTTTCGTTTTCAGTGTTGACCGCTTTTTCGACAACTTCATCCACTTCGGGGTTCGCATAGTGACCGCGATTGCGGCCCCCGGGTGGTTTTTCTTTCGAGTGAAAAGCGGCGCGATAAATATCAGGATCTGAAATTCCAACCCATTTCATCAGTGCGAGCTGAAAGTTTCCGCGTTTGATGTCGTCGTAGTATTTTCCCCATTCGAAACTTTGCAGTTCGACATCGACGCCTGTTTGTGACAGCTGATAGGCGATTACTCGAGCGTTGTCGATCGCGCCTGGATTGTTAGAGCTTTTCAAAATCAGATGTTGGCCTTTTAGGCCTAACTTTTCGACGACAGCTTTGGCGGCCGCGAGATCATATTTTGGCTCTAACAAATCGTGATTGAAGTAAGGATGCACCATTGGCAAAACCGACGTCGCTTCTTCACCAAGACCTTCAAGTTTATAACGAATAATTTCAGGACGATTGATCGCCTGAGACAGAGCTTGTCGCAGTTCTTTTTGCTTCAACGTCGCATCTTGCATATTGATCAAAACGTAAGACATTGAAGCTGTCGGAAAACGAGTGACCGAAAATTTGTCGCTTTTCTTTTCAAACATCGGGACTTTATCAATAGCAATTTCATTGAGGCATATGTCGAGTTCACCGCGCATCAGCTTTTGGTAGCGAGTGAAATCATCGCGCACGACTTTGATTACGAGTTTCGGCATTTTCGGGACGTGCAAGGGATGTTGTTCGAAACGAGTGAGAACAATCTCGTTGTCGTTCTTGCCCGAATATTGAAAAGGACCTGAGCCAATCAGTTTTTGTGGGAATCCCGCGATCTCTTGTTTGGGCAGAATCTTATAGACGGCTAAGTCGGCACCTAAGAAATTGGCGACAAACTTCTTCATCTTAATTTTCACTTGCAGATGATCGCCATTTTTGACGGCTTGAAATTTTTCGACTTCATTGAAACTTGAAGCAAACGACGACGACGGAGCCGAAAATTGCTCAAAGCTAAAGATCAAATCTTCTGGAGTGACATCGCGACCATTATGGAATTTCAGGCCCGGCACGAGCTCAAATGTATAAGTCAGACCGCTATAGGACCAAGTCTTTGCCACACCTGGTTTGATTTCAAGTTTCGGTCCAACGCGAACGAGCGAATCAAAAACCAACTGTACGATTCGCATGCCATACGCATCGCTCGCGTAACGCGGGTCGAGACTGGAGGGTTGAGCACTCAAGCCCATCACCAATTCATCGGAAGCGGTGCGCGCGCGGGTGCACGCGAGCAAAGCAATCGCGACAAAAATGAGGCTTCCAAGCCTGAACGATTTGGCCATATACTAATTGTATAGGGTGGCTCATGAGATTTACAACTTTGTTTCTTTCGTTGTTTTTTGCCTTTTCCGCCAACGCCGAAATCACGGCCTCGTTAAAGAAGATCGTCTCTTCTTATAAAATTCCGGAAGATCGATTGGGACTTTACGCGATTGACCTAAGTCAGCCGAATCATCCGGTTTTGTTGAATATCAATGGCGAAAAAAATATGACGCCAGCTTCGCTCAGCAAGATTTTTACCGCCACGGCCGTTTTAAGAAAATTCAATCCAACCGATAAATTTGAAACGCAGATCGTAAGTACGGCCAAACGAGAAGGCGATGTCTTAAAGGGCCCGATTTATTTGGTGGGCGGTGGCGATCCAGGATTTGTTTCTGAAACCATGTGGCTCTTGGTGAATGAGTTTGTTCGCACTGGCATTAAACAGGTGAGCGACGTCGTCGTTGATGAATCGGCTTTCGACAATGTTCGCTACGATGAAAGCCGCGATCCCGAAAGAAATGATCGCGCATACGATGCGCCGATTGGCGCGATGTCGTTTAACTGGAATTCGATCAACGTTTATGTTCGTCCGTCGGCACCCGGAAAGGCGCCGACAGTTTTCTTAGACCCTGAAATGAAGGGCTGGAAGATTTCGAATCGCGCGACGACGTCAAAATCCGGTAGCAAAGCGGATATCCGTGTCACTCGCGGCGATGACAATATGATTTTTATCGATGGTAAAATTCCGCAGGAAGTTCCGGAAGTCGTTGTCTATAAAAGCATCACAGAGCCGGCTTCGTGGTCGGGAGAAGCGCTTCGTTCTTTCCTTAGCCACCGTGGCATTACCGTCACTGGCGCTGTGAAAACGGGCAAAGCTCCAGCGGATGCGGAAGTGCTTGCGAAAATTAAAGGCGAACCGGTCGATCATTTGGTCACCGACATGATGAAGTTCTCGAACAACTTTGTTGCTGAAATGCTCACGAAAAACTTGGCTGCGACTTCTGGCAAGAAACCAGCGCACCTTGATGATGGCGTCGGCATCATTCGCGACACGCTCATTGAAATGGGACTTAAGAAAGATCGTTTTACTTTCGTTAATCCATCGGGACTCAGCCGCAAAAATTCTTTTAAGCCAGCGGATCTGGCGTTCGTGTTGGCGGAAAATTACAAAAACTTTTCTTATGCTCCGGAGTATCTGACGGCGCTTCCGTTAGCGGGCGAAGATGGCACACTTAAATCGCGTTTCAAAAAATCGAATGCGGTTGGCTGGATTCGCGCCAAAACCGGTCACCTTCATGGCGTCGCGGGTCTGGCTGGGTATGCTGGACAAAAGGAGGGCGGCGCCCGCGTTTTCGCGTTTATTTTCAATGGACCCGAAGAACAAGGCGATCTAGCCAGAAGGTTATTTGACGCACTGGCAGCAGAGCTGGTGCAATAGAAGAATGCAAAAATGGATTTTGGCATTTGTTGTATTCGGATTCTCACTGCCGATGTGGGCTCGCTACTTAACTCCTGAACCGGAAGAATTTGCGCCGGGTAAAGACGTCATCGAAGAAAGCGACGGCACTGAAGAGGACACGTTGCCAATTCCGACCGCTGAAAAAGCGGCGGAAGATGCGACGGCGCCAAAGCCAGTGACTCCTCCGACCACAACGGCGAAGACTTTGCCTGCTACGCCATCAGCTCCGCATACAGAATTTCCCAATCTTTGGCACGCGCCTGATTATGGGCACCAAGAAAAGGCACTCGGCTATTCTGACGTTGCCTTCAATGTTCCAAACGGCATGCAAGAGCGCGTGAAGTTTTGGATGGATATCTACACGAAGTACACCAACGATCAAGGCTTGCTCCACGACAGCAAATATTTGAATTTGATTTATGAAACGGTGGATTTGAGTGACATCACCAACAACACGGTGATGACGCCAGTTCAAAAAGATCACGCGAAACGTAAGCGGATCAAAGAAGCAAAAAAGAATGTCGCCGAACGTTTGAAGTCGCTTGCGAAGGTGAAAGATCCAACTACGCTTCAAGGTGACGATCTTCGTTACTGGAAATTGCTCGAGACGATCGACGAAAAAGATAAATTCACCGAAGCGGCTCGCAAAGGTCGTCTTCGTTATCAAGCCGGTCAAAAAGATCAGTTCATGCGTGGAATCACGCAATCGGGACGCTACTTAAAACAGATGGAAGATATCTTTCGCGAAGAAGGTCTTCCAATTGAGTTAACGCGGCTACCATTCGTCGAAAGCTCTTTCAATTTAGGTGCTCGCTCAAAAGTAGGCGCGAGTGGCATTTGGCAATTCATGCGTTCAGCAGGTCGCTTGTACTTGCGCATGGACGACGTTTGCGATGATCGAAATGATCCGTTGCGCGCAACACGTGCAGCGGCTCGCAAACTTCGTCAAGAGTACGGCATGCATCAGTCATGGCCACTGACGATCACGGGATGGAATCATGGCGCCGCGGGAATTCGCCGCATGGTTGAGAAATACAAAACGCGCGAAATCGCCGAACTCACCGATGTTCGCCGCGGAAAATTCGGTTTCGCATCGGCCAACTTTTTCGCCAGTTTCTTAGCCGCTCTACAAGTCGAAAAAGACGCTGACAAATATTTTGGCGTCTTACCTCAGCTCGGAGAAGTAAAAGGCCAAGACATCAAATTGGAAAAAGAACTTCAGGTCTCGCAGCTTTTGAAATGGTTCAACGACGACATGGACATCGCAAAACTCTACAATCCACACATCCGAGCCAACGCATGGTCTAAGAGCGGACGTTTACACCGCCGCGACTACTTCCGCGTTCCATCGGACATCGTTGCAAAAGTAAATCTCGATCTCCACGGCGCCTCCGCCTCCAACTAAATCGTCCGACAATTTCTCTAAAGGGTGGGGACCACCTTTTAGAGAATCCTTCCGGACACGGATGGCAGCGTTCATGGAGTGAGAGCCAAAAGCCTCAGACATGCGTTCGGCAGCGGCGCTCGGTCTCCGATTCGAGTCAACGAGGACTCACGTTTTCTAATAGAAGGCGAAGCCGATTTTTTGGATTTCGGCGATGAATGTTGAGAAATGCTCGAGGTCGAAGCTTATGGTGGTTGCGGAGATTTGGGCGTAGGGAAAATGTTCCGGTAAACGTGTGACGATTCGGAAGGCTCGGTTGGACATGATTGAATCCAATGCCTGAATCACGATTTGGTTTTCTGAAACATAAAAGTTGAATTCGTCGGTGGCGTCGCTGCAAATGTTGTCGCAATTGAAAAGCTTCTTTGGATACACATGCGCGCGCACGTGACGAAGATTGGCATCATCAGGGTCGACCTTGAGCGAAGTGTGTGCCGCATAATCGCGAACGAATTGTGCGACCTGTGAATCCAGCGGTGCGGTTGTAACGAAATACTTTTCGCAGCCGACCAACTTGGCAGCATAGCGAGCCAAACGCTTCGACAACGTTTCTTTATTCAAGGTGCGCGCTTGCGCTCCCATGCTGACTGTCAAAACCGCAGCAAGAATCAAATATTTCAATTCGAACCCCAAACCCTCTGGTGAACGAAAAAAATATCTGAGTTGTGCAACTAATTAAAAGTAAAAGCGCACTAAGAAAATTATTCTTAATCCCTAATTAATATTATCGACTTGAGCGATGTAAGGGAGATGGCGGAAGTAGCCTTGATAATCCAAGCCATAACCAACAACGAAGTCATTTGGAATTTTAAAGCCGACCATATCGAGAGGACATTTCTCTTTCAAAGCATCTGGCTTTAACAACATCGAAACTGTCGTGAGACTTTTGGGTTGCCGAGTCATCAAATGTTGGCGCAAGAAATTCATCGTCAATCCTGTGTCGACGATGTCTTCAATCAAAACCACGTGTTTGTCTTTGATCGAGCGACCGATATCTAACGTCAAACGCACTTCACCCGAAGACTGAGTGCCATTGTGATAAGAAGCGGCGGCACAGAACTCGCAAATTATGTCGGTGTCGATTTCACGAATAAGGTCGGCGTAAAACATGAACGACCCTTTGAGTGTCGCGATCGCAACCAAATCTTTTCCTTTGAAACGATCGGTGAGGGCGCGACCCATCTCTCGAATGCGCTCACTGATTTGTTCTTCCGAAATCAAAGTGGTCAGTTTCATCGTATCCAGCATGCCAACCTCGTCAACATAGATATCGTTCCGTTGTCCCTTATAAATCGCGAGAGAGCAATAGGCGTTCCTGAGCGTCAGGCGTTTCAATGTTTAAGCTGGTTTTACCCGTCTGTAAACGGACACTCAGCTCCGGATCGAAATGCTGGCGGCAGCGCGCCTCATAGGAATCCGTCGAACCGACCAAAATATCGTCCTGTGCCGCAACCAACCGCTGGGTGCGGGTCGCCTCATTGCCACAAACCATGCAAATCGCATATTGCTTACGCACAACCTCGGCCAGAGCCATCAGCTGCGGCATCGGCCCAAACGGGCGTCCTCGCCAGTCGGTGTCGAGACCCGCGATAATCACGCGTTTGCCAGAGGCCGCCAAAGACTGCGTCACTTCAATCAGGGTTTCGTCAAAGAACTGCCCCTCATCGATGGCCACGACAGACGTGGTTCTTTCGACGAGTTGGGGTATTTCCCAGGCTTCCGCGATGGGATGACATTTTAATTTCGTTTGATCATGTGAGCAAACATCAGTGACAGAGTAACGTGCGTCGATTTGCGGTTTGAATGCCTGCCATTTTTGTTTGGCAAAGCCAACTCTTTGGATTTGCTTAATCAGCTCTTCGGTTTTGCCGCTGAACATGCAGCCAACAATAACTTCAACCCAACCTGAATCAAACCGTGGTCTTGTCATGATGTAGTTCCCCCTAGAGCAAATAAGCGTAATCAGAAAGTGCGCGTTGTGGAAAGAAGAAAAAATGGGTATTTTAATCGCCTCATGGAGGAACAATGGCGACAAAAAAATCGGCAAAAAAAACTACAAAAAAAGCCGCAAAAAAAGTCACAAAGAAGAAGGCGACTAAAAAAATAACCGTTCGGGCGGCGGCAAAAAAGAAAGCCGCGCCAAAAAAAGCATCGGTTGTAATGGCGCGCGTTGGACAGCAGGTTCCAGACTTCACTCTCTCGGGCACACGCGGTGATGTGCAACTTTCATCTTTGCGCGGCAAAAAAGTTGTCCTTTATTTTTATCCAAAGGATGCAACACCCGGCTGCACCATCGAAGGTCATGACTTCAGCCGACTCCTACCAGAATTCGAAGCGATCGGAGCCGAAGTGTTCGGCATTTCACGCGACTCACTTGCATCACACGAAAAGTTTCGCGCCAAAGAAAATTACTCAGTGCATTTGCTGAGCGATCCAGACGAAAGCGCGTGCGCAAAATTTGACGTGATGAAAATGAAAAACATGTACGGCAAACAAGTGCGTGGCGTTGAACGCTCAACATTCGTTATCGATCAGGATGGAAAACTCGTTCGCGAGTGGCGCAAAGTCAGCGTCACAGGACACGCCGCTGAAGTGTTAGATTTTATCAAATTACTTTAAGCGGACCCAAACGACGAGGGCCGAATAGCCCATACGGAAATCATCTGACGCGAGCACCTTCAAAGGACTCTTAGCCAACTGACCGTGCTCGCGTTCCAAATTAAAATTGCGAACGGCTGGGTCATATACGAGCATCAATGCACTTTGCGGAGTGAAGTGGACGTTTCCTTCGAGAGTGACGAGAGGGAGAGGCGGTGCGGGTGGAGTTGTCGTTGCAGTCGCTTGCGCCAAAGACCGTGTTCCTGGAGCGGCAGGCTGTGGCAACTGAAGATCCAGCGCCCAATGCATGTTTTCGTTTTTCATCAGATCAACGCCGACGGCGAGATAAGGTCCCTGCAAATCCGGCTCGA
>Ga0105239_10010742_pt1 | contig 10227 bp, 6 predicted proteins | sample KBSC44metaG_FD_92761 | JGI IMG/M metagenome (GOLD analysis project Ga0105239, IMG submission 92761) | Corn rhizosphere microbial communities from Kellogg Biological Station, Michigan, USA - KBS C4-4 metaG | ecosystem: Host-associated > Plants > Roots > Rhizosphere > Soil | place: Michigan, USA...
AGATCAGATCAGGTCGGTGCGGCGCGGTCCCGGATGGTCGGCGCCCTCGCCATGCGCTGCCCAGGCCAGTTCCGCGCGGCCGCCGAGGTGCAGCTTCTCGTACACGTGATGCAGGTGCATTTTCACCGTGCCTTCGGACACATGCAGCCTTTGCGCGATGGTCTTGTTGCGCAAGCCGCGCGAGACGAGGTCGGCGATCTCGGTCTCACGTCCCGTAAGCCTGGACACCGGCTGAGGCTGTGATCGGGGCATCAGCAGTTGCTGGACGATCTTGTTGTCGATCCACTTCTTGCCTGCCGCAACCGCATTCACGCATTCGATGAGATAGCGGTGACTGATGCCGTCGAGCAGCAGACCGTCACCGTCGAGCGCCTGTATTTCCTTTATGTCGAGCCTGCCGTTTGGCTGCACGATGAAGATGACGCCGGGAGCGCTGTTGCAGGCCTTCAGCCGAGAGGAGAGACCGGCCGTCCGCGGATCCGCTATGTCGAGGCCAACGATGACAATATCGGGCCGATGGCGCTCGACATGGGGGAGAACGTCGACAGGACGGCGGCACTGGGCGACAACATCGTGTCCAGCCTTATGCAGAACCGATTCCAGACCAGCGAGATACACCCCCCGCGGGTCCGCCACAACCAGAGTCGACATGCGAACACCGTCCGTAAAAAACGCAACGAACTTGGTAAAATATCTATGAAGTTAGGAAACCAGAACTTAGGCAGTTTGTCAAGGAGTGGCTAATATTCATTTGGCTATGATAACAAGCCGATGCTGTCGAGCCGGTCGGCGCCGATGCTGCCCGGCAGCAGGTTCGTCCGACGCCAATGGCCGTGGCGCGCCCAATTGGCCGCGAAAGCAATCCACGAGTTACAACCGGTCGGCGGGGCTACGACTTTGGTGCAGGGCAACCATGGCTTCTAACCGTCACCGCAGGTTCACCTGCCCCTGCCGCTACTGGTGTCGGCGACCTGGGTCAGCCCATCGCGTAGGATGGGTGCCTGAAGCATCCAGGAGGGCTTGGTGACCTCCCATCAGCCGAGGGCCGCAACAGGTAGAAAATACATCCGGGCAGACTTCAGGCTCTCGCGTTGGCGACGCGGCCGGATGCGCAATCATTCAGTGTCGCGATGATCGAGCAATTCAAGCATGGTGGTCAGCATGCTTCCAACTTCTTCCGAGATTTCCTCGGGGCGAATTCCCGCCCTGATGGCGTCCGCCGTCACCCGGTCGGCGAGTTTCGCTGCAAGGAACGGATCGGACTTCGAAATGGGTGGAACATTATCCTCCACCCATCTCTGCAGGAATTCGATGCCCCGAGCGCTCATGACGGACTAATGCGCGCTGGAGCGATTTCGTTCCCCCGAGTATGTTCAAGAAAACGTCAGACCCTTGTGATCAGGGCCTGACGTTCCCCAAGGCTCACATTACGAGGAACGAAGACGCCGTCAACGACAGATGCGGGGCAAGGGTGGCAAACTGGATCTGATGCGCGCCGCCCGAGCCATCGGCGTCGAAAGAGAGGGCACCGGTCGAACTGTTGTAGATAATGTGGTCGCTGCTGTCATGCGCACCCCTGCCGACGTGGAATGCCGAGGTGGAAAGGGGGGTGCCTTGAAGGGTGCCGCCTTGAAGGCCGGTAAACACAGTGTGGTCGAGCAGGATCTTGTCCTGGGCCACATTGAAGTCGGTGATCTTGTCGATATTGCTGGTGTTGAGAGCGGATTTGAAGACAAAGACATCCGCGCCCCCATTTCCCGTGAGAACGTCTTTCCCGCCACCGCCGTTGATGTAGTTGTTGCCGGCATTGCCATCCACGGTTTGGGAGAACTCGTTTCCTTTGAGATTGATGGGGGAGGTGCCGGACTTGTTCGTGGTGGCGAGATGTTCGATCTCCGAGCCGGCCGACAATACGTAACTCACCGATGCCAGCACGGTATCGTTGCCTCCGCCCTTCAGTTCCACCACCTTGTCGCCGGCGTTGTCGACATAATAGGTATCGTTGTAACCGCCACCGATCATGGTGTCGACGCCGGTGGTGCCGTGAAGCACATCCGCGCCGCCCGTGCCGTAGAAGGTGTGATCGGTGGTCGGAGGCACAGTGCTGGGAGGGGGCACGGTGCTGGTGGGGGGCGTGGTGGTGCCAGTCGTATCGCCGGTCGAAGGCGTGCTTGTGGTGCTCTGGTTGTGCTGAAGGAAGAGGGCCTGCAGTGCTGACGAGCTGCCAAGCGCCGTATCGCCCTGTTGAGAACCCCACGCATAGGCATAGTCGAAAGCGGGCGACGGAACCAGCTTGGCCCAGTGATCCAGCATGGTCTGTTCCTGGGTAACGGTGGGAAGGACATATTGGCCGCCCGTATCGGTGGTGAAACTGCCGCCCCCGAACGTCTGGTAGACCGGGACGATCTGGTTGACCGGGATGCCCGAGGCGACAGCCGCGGCCACGGTCCTGTCGATCATGTTGTAGTCGACCGTGCTTATTCCGGTGCGCACCGGATAGGGATCCAGGCCGTAATAGTCGATATGCGTGTTGGCGGGATTGTAGGTGTTTGAAAAATCGGGATTTGCGGAGGACCCCATGTTCATCATGGTGATGAAGGTCTTGGCGCCGGGCAGGTTGGTGTGGATCCAGTCGGATTCCGCCCTCAGATTCGCGGCGGTGGCGTAGGTTCCCCATTTGCCGGTGGGGTCCGGTTCATCGACGAGGAAAAAGCCAAACAGGTTCGGATTGCCGATGAAAGGCGTGACCTTCTGGATGAATGACGAGGTTGCGCCATTGGCTTCATTGAGCCAGACCAGACCTTTCGTGCCGGCAGGCAGGGCGTTGAGTTGGTCCACGGATGAAACGTCGACAAGATTGAATCCGGCGGTTGTGACCTCGGAGGCCGACCCACCCGAGGCGTAGTGGAGGGTTGTCATGCAAATATCCTTCGTCCGATTCGGTAGGCACCCCATGCCTGCCTATTGGAAAGGATATATTAGAGCCAAATCAAATACCGGCGCCCATTGATAGAATCGTTGATCATGGCCAGGAGAGCCTACGCGATTGGAAGGCTGTCTTGGTCCCGGGACTTGTCGACTGTCTAGATCAGGATGACGTTTGGTTGGATCTTCATCCTGATCTATCTAACTCTTTGTCGAAGCATGATCTTTCCGAAAGCCGGTTCCCAGTTTTCGGGATCATGTTCCAAGATATTTTCAGCGCGGCAACGCAGGACCAGACTGTCCCCGCCACGGCGGCAGCGCCACCGGATTTTGTTGTGGATCTATCAGGAAGGTGCACCAGCATCCTGTCTGATTTCAGCCTCGGAGAGTGCGCATAGCGGTCGTCCATCCACTATGCGCCGCTCACCAGAAAGGCTCTTTCTATCAGCGGCCGGTTGTGGCTGAGGTAGGGTTCAACCAGCATATCGAGATGCCCGCCGACGATCGGGACTATGCTCAGACCGGCCAGGGAAGCACTCCAGCCAAGATCTGTCGGAACGCCTTTACGCCTGCATCGAAACAGGGTGGCTGTAATCGGCAGCACCGTCCTTGGTTGCGCGAGCCACTGGGCAAATGCGCGCATCCGCAGGATTTCCTCGAGCTCGAGGCGCAAAATGAATCGCGTTCTGGCGAAGGTCTTCCATTTCAGCCAGTCGATGCCTCTCGCGAGCAACGCCTCGGCACCAAATCTGGCAAATATCTTGGCGAGAGCCCGCAAAAGCATGCGATCCACCGTCACTCGATGGGTGTGGATGCGCTGAGCGGTGCGTGCGAGAGTTTCACGGTAATTGTGCTGCCCAGGGCCGATATTGGTGTCGAGTATTCCCAGGAACGTGATCGATCGACCGGCGGCAACGAGTTTAGCGGCAACCTCGAACGCGACGCCGCCGCCAAGCGAATAACCGATCAGATTCACATTGCCGTCCGGTTGGGCCTGGTTGATCTGGTCGACGACCGCATCCACCATCCGCGGTATGGTGCCATGTCCCTTCAGCAGATCGTTCAAATCCCCGTAGCGCACGGCAACCACCCTGGCGACATTGCTCATCTCGGCACCGAAGGCCGCCAGGCTTGGACCATAGCCGATCGATCCCGGCACAATGAACAAAATGGGCCTGGGGTCGGAGGCCTCGACAAGCGCGCCTTTTGTGTCTTGCCCTGGAGACGCTGCCCTGACGACATCGGCAAAGCTCATCCCGACCGTGAACGCGTCCAGGTTGAGTTCCCGCCCCAGAGCCGTCTCAAGTTCCATGACGAATTGTAGCAGCTTCAATGAATCGCCACCGGCATCGTCCCAGCGACTGCCAGCTGCCCTTTTGCCCGGGAGAATCCTCTCCCATACGGTCGCCGCGGTGCCTTCGATATCAAGCGGGTTCGCTGCCTGCCCGGCGATGGGCATGTCATGGGCGTCTTGCGCCTTCAGTGCGCGGTCCAGTTCCCGCAACTTGACGCCGTCGACCTTGCCGCCCTTGAGCTGCGGGATCTCGGCAATGCTGTGCAGTCGCGTTGGATGAACCGCCAGCGGCAGAGCCGCCCTGATCATCTCGCGCAATTCAGCAATGAGCTCGCCTCCGCCAGGTCTCGCGGGGACGACAAAAGCCACCAGTTCGTTCGCGTCCGTCACCACCGCAACGGCATCATTCACCTGAGGCGCTCGGCGCAAGACGAGCTCCAGTTCGGCCGGTTCGACCCGTCGCCCGTTTATTTTGATCTGGCGTCCCTTTCGCCCGACGATCCACATCATTCCGGTATCGTCGACCTTGACCAGATCGCCCGTTGCAAAGGTTCGAAGCCGGGGATTGCCGGAGTTCGCCTGAAGAGGGACGTTTTCCCCATCTGTCCAATAGCCGAGCGTGGTGTAGTTGCCTCTGATCAGCAACTCTCCGTCATTGCCCGGGGCGACTTCGCATGCGTTCTCATCCACGACTGTGTATTCGATGCCGGGCAGGACGAAGCCAACCGGGACCGTTGCGCCTCGTTCCGGGTAATCCCTCGGCAGGAACCATTGCGTGCCCGTCGTTTCCGTGGACGAATAGCTGATCTGGACTAGGCAGGACTGGGGAACGCTGTCGCGGAGCCGATCGATGTCGGACCACAGGATCTTTTCCCCGCCGACCCGCACGATCCGCAAGGAAGAGAATGCATTGGGCGCAGCACCATTCATCAACACACGCAGCAGCGCCGGCACGAGATAGACGCCCGTTACCCGCCATTTCTCGAAATTTTCGCGGACGGCGCGAATGCCGGCGCTTTCGATGTCGGAGAGGTACAGTGTGGCGCCGCACAGCATCGGGGTCATCATCTCGCGGCATCCCGCGATCGTCGCCGGCCCGGTCAGCGGCATGAACACGTCGTCGGGACCGAAGTGACAGGCATCCACATATTGCTGAACGCGTTGGAGGATCGCCCGCTGGCTGTTCACGACGCCCTTCGGCGCCCCGGTGCTGCCTGACGTGTAGAGAACGATTGCCGGGGCATCGATCGACACTTCGGACGGCAACCCCGGCAAGCTGCCGTCCGGCGTCGCGGCCATGCAACTCGCCGCATCGATCCATTCGAGTGAGGAGGCATCGGGCCAGCCTGGCGGCTTGCCCGGCCCTGGCTTGACGATCGCGGCCAGCCGTGCGCTGGTGGCAATTGCAGCGAGGCGCTGAAACGGATCCCGGGGGTTCAACGGCACGACGGGCCTGCCAGCCCGCATGGCGGCCAGCATGGCCACCGGATACCAGAGGGTATTTCCGACAAGAAGCCCGACCGCCTTGCCCGGTGGGGCCGAACCAGCAATCGCACCCGCCAGGGTTTGGACTGCGTTCAGCAGTTCCGAAAAGCTGAGGGATTTGGAGCCGTCGCTGATCGCGATCTTGTCCGGGTATTTTTCGACAATCCGCTCCAGGTGAAAGAACGCCGATTTTTCGGAGAAGTCGTCGCCCATCCGTGGGAAGAGGCGGCTGGTTGGTCCGTCGATGTCAAGAGGGCGGGAGGAGGCCTGTTTCCATGTGAAGCCATCTGGAGGGCTGGTGTTGCGATTTGCCACAACATCTTGATCCGTCAGTCCGCCAACCAACGGCAAGGTGCGTGCAAAATAGCTTTCTAAACGCGGGCGCCCCGACGTTTCCAACACAGCCCCCTTGCTTTGCTGACTGGCTTCGCAGTGTCGTACGCGACCATGTTGGCCCTCGCATCGTCAGAACGAATGAGTTCCGGGTCAACTCATAGATCCGATGGCAGTCGTCGTTGCATCGCCGCATCGTCCAAGCCCTTGCTTCATTCAAACAGACGAGGACAGCGCGAAGGCCTGCTCCTAGCGTGGACTTGGGTGTTGTGTGTGCAGGGGCGATGAAACCGGGCCATGGAAACAGATAGGGCCAGCGGTTTTGCGCGATTCGGATACTGCCGGCATCCAGGAGGGACGGGATGAGTCCGCATCTGGTTTGCGTTGGAGGCGAGGATCACCGGCTTAGAATCCCGTTCCTTCTGGCGCTGCGTGAAAGGGGCTTTCGGGTCACTGCCGTCTCGAGCGATGCCGGAGGCGCCTTTTCACCCCATGGCATTGCGCATCGCCGGCTTGCTTTCGACCGCTTTGCCAGTGGCGGTGGAGAATGGGGTGCAGTCAACGCTGTCCGCAAATTGATGTCCGAACTGCGTCCCGACATCGTTCAAAGTTTCGACACCAAGCCCAACCTCCTGACCCCTTTGGCCGTGCGCGGGCAGGTTCCGGTCATTCGCACCATCAATGGGCTTGGCTGGACATTCTCGTCACGGGAACCGCGGGCACTGGCCCTGCGCCCGGTCTTTTGCGGCCTTCAGTGGCTGGCGTCACTTTGGACAGCCACGACCGTGTTCCAAAATCACGACGATCAGGCCTTCTTCGAGCGCTATCGGCTGGTGGGCCACGGCAAGGGGCGGCTGATCCGGAGCTCCGGAATCGACCCGAATGCATTCTCGACCGCAAGGTATCGTGGCCCTTCGGCCACCACGATGCGCGAGGACCTTGGGCTGCAGTCTGCCGAGGTCATAATCTTTGTCGGTCGGCTGACTCGCCAGAAGGGGATCCCGACCCTCATCAAGGCGGTTCCCCGCGTCCTCTCCAAGAGGCCCAACGCGCGTTTCGTGCTTGTCGGTCCGCAAGACTCCGAAGGTCCGTTTGCGGTCAGCAGGTCCGATATCGAGCAATATGCTCCTCATGTCATAGCCCTGGGGCCAAGGCGGGACGTTCCTGCCCTGCTTGGCATGGCGGATCTGTTCGCGTTTCCAACGCAGTATCGCGAAGGTATTCCGCGCGTCCTGCTGGAAGCAGGATTGTCCGGATTGCCAATCGTCGCTTCGAGAATGCCCGGCTGCAATGACGTGGTTGAAGATGGCTGGAATGGCTACCTCGTCGCGCCGCGCGATGCGGATGGCCTGGCATCCAGAATAGTCGATGTTCTGTCCGATCGCGCCCGTGGCAAGATCATGGGCAGCCGTTCCGTCGGCCTGGTGCGGGAGCGCTTTTCGCTGTCGTGGGTCGTCGACCAGTATTGCGACCTATACAAGACCGTGCTCGACGGCAAACACTGCGGCAGCCTTGCTCGATCAGCGCCCGCGATCTTGAGGGAAGAGGGTGCGCGGAACCCCCGGCTGGGTGAGGCGCGGCAATGATCCGTGATGCGCTCCTGGCCTTCGGTGTCGCGATGTCCTACGCGGTGCAACTCAGCATCCCGGGGCTGCCGTTCGGCTATAGCGAACTGTTCCTCTCGCTCTGGATATTGCTGTCGATCACGCGGATCCTTGCAGGCGGCCGGCTTGAGGCTACGCCGGCCCTGGCCAAGCTTGCACGTTTCTGGCTGATCCTGACGCTTACCCTGGGCGTGGGGTTTATCATCGGCTTTCTGACGACCACACTGTTCCTCGATCCGTTGTTGCATGACACGATGGCGTACGTGCTGTTGGCCTGCGTTACCTGTCTGGCTGCAGCGGAGCCCAACGCGGCCCTCCGTTTACGCCGTATCGCCTGGTGGATGATCGCTGTCGCGAGTGCAGGCTTTGTCGTTCAGCTAGGGCTTGGTTTCGGCTGGATCCATCAGTCTGGCGTCGATCCCTGGTACTGGGACCGTTTCTGCGGTTGGTCCGACAATCCGAACCAGCTTGCGCTCTACTGCGCGCTGCTTGGTCCCTTGGCCCTGCATCTTGCCGCGACCACCAGCAATCCTTGGGGAAGATGTCTCGGGTTGTGCAGCCTGATCCTCACCTTCTATGTCGGAAGGCTGACAAAGAGCGATACCTATCTCTATACGACTGTCCTGGCTTGCCTGATCCTTCTCGGACTGCGGGTCCGGGCCTGGCTGACAAGCGACGGCGGCAAGGTCAGCCTTCCACGGCAACTTGCCCTGCTGTTGGCCGTTGGATTCCTTCCGTTGGCCATATCAATGGCGCCTTACGCTCTCAGCGAGGCCGCCAGCGCCGAAGACTTCGCCAAGAGCCTCACCAAGGACAAGGGCGGGGAAGCGACCGCGGAAACCGCGGCACTTCGCCTCTACCTCTGGGAGGAGGCATTGAACAAGGGAGCAGGATCCGGATCTCTGGGTCTCGGTCCAGGCCCGCACCTTGATACTCCGCCCGTCGTCAATCAGCAATTTCTGCCGCGGCCTTTCGAAGCCCATAGTACAATCCTCGATCTCTACACTCAGGGCGGCCTGATTTCAGTCCTGGCCCTGCTGTGGATCCTTGGCTCGGCCGCCTTGTCAGCGTGGCGTGCGAGACTGGACGTCCTCGTGGCGCTCGTAGCCTCGATCGCTGTCTTCAGTGCTCCGCACCTGATCATCCGCCATCCGATCGTGTGGTTCTGTCTGACCCTGTGCCTCGTCGCTGGAACGCCGCAGGCGATCCCCGCGACCGTTCGCCAGAGGAGATATTAGAATGTGCGGGATCGCCGGAATTCTCTTGGCGCCCGATGCGGCCGATACGAACGCGCTCAGGGCGATCAGGCCGATGGCGATGGCCCTTCGTCATCGCGGGCCTGATGGCGAGGCGTTCTGGATGAACCGGGAAGCCGGGATCGCCTTCGGCCACCGGCGTCTGGCCATCGTCGACCTGTCGGAGGCAGGTCGCCAGCCTATGCACTCCGCAAGCGGCCGGTATGTGATCACCTTCAATGGCGAGATATACAATTTTCGCGATCTGCGTCGCGAACTCGAAGGAGCGGGCCACCATTTCCGCGGCACCAGCGACACGGAAGTCATGCTGTGCGCGATCGAGAGCTGGGGCCTCGACGCGGCACTCCAGCGCTTCGCCGGCATGTTCGCTTTCGGCCTGTGGGATCTGAAGAGCCGGATCCTCCATCTCGCCCGCGACCGAATGGGCAAGAAGCCGCTCTATGTCGCCTCGACACGTGAAGCGCTCGTCTTCGCCTCGGAGTTGAAGGCGATCACGTGCTTCCCGGGCTTCAACCCGGAACTGGACGGCGATGCGGCGGCAACGATGCTTTCGAAAGGATGGGTGCCGGATGACCTTTGCATCTGGCAGGGCGTGTTCAAGCTGCCGCCCGGTTCAGTCCTGTCGGTGACAGCGGCGGATTTCGCCAGTGCCCGCAGTGCAGGCTCGCTTGCGCATCGCATTCGCCGCTGGTGGTCGCTGGCCGATGTCGCCAGCAAGGCGCAGCGAGATCCGATTGCCGGCAGCGACGAGGACCTCACGACCGAGCTCGACAGCCTGCTTCGCCTTGCCGTCAACGAACGCATGATCGCCGATGTCCCGCTTGGCGCCTTTCTGTCGGGTGGGATCGATAGCTCGACGGTCGTCGCCCTGATGCAGGCACAGTCCCAAAAGCCCGTTCGCACCTTCACCATAGCGTTCGGTGAGAGCGGGTTCGATGAGGCTCCTCATGCGGCCGCGGTTGCGCGGCATCTGGGCACCGATCACACCGAACTTCACCTTTCACCGACCGCGGCGCTAGAAGTCATTCCGGAACTACCGGGGATCTGGGACGAGCCGTTCGCCGATGAGTCGCAGATACCGACGCTGCTTGTGTCGCGCCTCGCCCGGCAACACGTAACGGTGGCTCTATCGGGTGATGGCGGCGACGAGTGCTTCGCCGGCTATTCTCGGCACTTCCTGGCAACCCGCCTCAGAAGGCAGCATGAGTTGCCATCGTCATTTCGTCGGATGTTGGCGGCGGGGGCTGGATTGCTGGCTCAGGCCTCCCAGAAAGACATCTTCGGCAGCCTGCCGCTTTCGGCGAATATGCGGCACGGTTTGCGCGGTGAC
>Ga0105239_10010744_pt1 | contig 10226 bp, 11 predicted proteins | sample KBSC44metaG_FD_92761 | JGI IMG/M metagenome (GOLD analysis project Ga0105239, IMG submission 92761) | Corn rhizosphere microbial communities from Kellogg Biological Station, Michigan, USA - KBS C4-4 metaG | ecosystem: Host-associated > Plants > Roots > Rhizosphere > Soil | place: Michigan, USA...
ATCGATGCAAGATTTAGTTATGAAAGAATAGTCGTTTGACATGTCTTTGAATACAACTAATCTATAGTTTGATGGATGCAGATCTTTTTTCATTATATATAAACTTATACCTTCTGTACTTTTAAAAGAGGCGCAAATGTAATTTTTTTTTCGGAATTAACAAAATGGTATTTAAAATAATGGACAGTTTGCAGTGAGCAGTTTGCATTTAGAAAAAACTCCGCTCACCCCTGTTTTAAAACTCACTGAAAGTAAGCATTTTACACTAACACTTAAACTACAAACCGATAACGGTCCACTGCCAACTAAATACTCTGACACAATTCAATCAATACCCCACCGGCACTTTTTGGATGCACAAAGCATACCAGTTTGTTATCAGCCCCGGGTTTGGGTTTATCGCTCATCAGCACAAAGCCTTCATTTTTCAACCGCAACATTTCGGCTTCAATATCATCAACCTCAAAAGCAATATGATGTATCCCTTCTCCTTTTTTTGCTATAAATTTAGCTATCGGGCTATCGGTATGTGTAGCCTGCAACAACTCTATCTTAGAGGGGCCGGTTTTCAGAAAAGCGGTCTCAACCCCTTCCCGTTCCACTAATTCTGTTTTATAAATGCCGGTATTTAGCAGCTTTTCATATATATTCCCGGCTATTTTAATATCATTTACCGCAATACCTATATGCTCCACTTTGTTCATGTCCAAATATTGTAAATTAATAGTCAGGATTAATAATTTGCCGTTTGTTTTGAATGAATTTAAATAAAAACTTGCGTATCTTTGTTCTTGTTAATATACTTAAGATATGAATATCCCAATTTATTTAGATAATAATGCAACAACTCCGATGGATCCCCGGGTCCTGGAAGCTATGTTACCTTATTTTAACGAAAAATTCGGTAATGCAGCAAGCCGTAACCATGCTTTTGGCTGGGTGGCTGAAGAGGGTGTTGATTATGCACGTGAGCAGGTGGCCAAATTAATTGGCGCATCAGACAAGGAGATCATTTTTACATCGGGCGCTACTGAATCAGATAACCTTGCTATTAAAGGTGTATTTGAAATGTATAAAGATAAAGGTAACCACATTATCACTACGGTTACAGAACATAAAGCTGTGCTTGATGCCTGCAAACACGTAGAAAAATTGGGAGGAAAGGTTACTTATCTTCCGGTAAAAGAAGACGGATTGATTGATCTGGCAGAATTGGAAAGCAACATGACCCCTGAAACCATCCTGGTATCGATCATGTATGGCAATAATGAGATCGGCGTAATTCAGCCGGTTAAAGAAATTGCTGCCATTGCCCACAAACATGGCGCTTTGTTCATGACAGATGCTACCCAGGCTGTTGGTAAAATACCTGTTGATGTTAATGCTGATGGTATTGACCTGCTGGCTTTATCGGCACACAAAATATATGGCCCTAAAGGTGTTGGCGCTTTATACGTACGCCGTAAAGGCCCGCGTGTTAAAGTTACCGCTCAAATGGATGGTGGTGGCCACGAACGCGGTATGCGTTCTGGTACTTTGAACGTTCCTGGTATTGTTGGTTTAGGTAAAGCTTGCGAGCTTTGCGGCCTGGAAATGGAAAGCGAAGCAAAACGCCTTTCGGCTTTACGTGACAAATTGCAAAAAGAATTAACCGTACTGGAAGAAAGTTACGTAAACGGCAACGTTGAACATCGCTTACCACATGTAGCTAACATATCATTTAAATATGTAGAAGGTGAAGGTTTAATGATGGCCATGAAAGATCTTGCTGTATCATCAGGATCGGCTTGTACATCAGCATCACTGGAACCATCATATGTACTGAAAAGCTTAGGCCTTTCAGATGATCTGGCACACTCGTCTATCCGTTTCGGTTTAGGCAGATTTACTACCGAAGAGGAAGTTGATTACGCTATTGAAGTAACAAAAAAAGCGGTTACCCACCTGCGTGAATTATCACCGCTTTGGGAAATGTTTAAAGAAGGTATCGACCTTAACTCTATTGAGTGGGCAGAACACTAATAAGAAGTTATACGTATTGCGCTTAACGTGATACGTTTTGAAAATAAAATTAAACGTTAAAAACAACGTAGTACGTAAAACGTATTACGTATAACAACATAAAGAAATGGCATATTCAGATAAAGTAATCGATCACTATACTAACCCCCGCAATGTGGGCACTTTGGATAAAAGCAGTCACAAAGTAGGTACCGGTTTAGTAGGTGCACCTGAGTGCGGCGACGTAATGCGTTTGCAAATACAGGTTGATGATAACAATGTTATCACCGATGCAAAATTTAAAACTTTCGGATGCGGTTCGGCTATCGCTTCTTCATCATTAGCCACAGAGTGGTTAAAAGGCAAAAGCATTGACGATGCCATGAAGATCGACAACATGGATATCGTTGAAGAATTGGCATTACCGCCGGTAAAAATTCACTGCTCAGTTTTGGCGGAGGATGCTATTAAGGCAGCAATCAATGATTTCCGCGTAAAAAACGGCTTAGCGCCAATTGCAAGCGAAAAAGTACATCACTAAGAAGTACCAAGTAGTTAGTATCAGGTATCTCGATTTTTGGTATTGACTGACTAACTACTTGAAATAAAAAAATGGTAAGGTATTTGCAGGACATCTGTCTTGATACATGATACTAATTACTTGATATTAAAAGAATAAAATGGTAACTGTAACTGATAAAGCAAAAAGCAAAATAGAACACCTGATACAGGATTCGGGGCTTGATGCCTCTTATTTTCTGCGTGTATCTGTTCAGGGTGGTGGCTGCTCGGGTTTATCTTATAATCTTGATTTTGATAACGAAGAGAAAAAAGGCGACCAGTTTTTTGAAGATAAAGGAGTTCGTTTCGCGCTTGACATGAAATCATTCCTGTACCTTGCCGGTACCGAACTTGATTTTTCTGACGGTTTGAACGGAAAGGGCTTTGCATTCAATAACCCTAACGCCAGCCGTACCTGCGGTTGCGGCGAAAGCTTCTCTGTATAAAAATTACTATAAATGATACTAAAAGAGGCTCCGATTTGGAGCCTCTTTTGTTTTCTACTGCTTTTGTGTGTCATCCTGAGCGTAGTGAAGGATCTATTAGCAAACTATGCAAGTAGTAAAATAGATTCTTCGTTACACTCAGAATGACAATAGGTAGCTTATCAAAACATCGCAGCTGGTTCTACTCCGTCCGGGATAGCTTGCTCCACACTCCAGTGCTCCGCTATTTTACTATGTTCAACCCTGAATATTTCGTAAAATACAAAAGCTTTATCCCTTCTTTTGAATTCTGATTGAACAACCACAAAGTTACCCTCACCAATAATGCGGTGTATTTTGATAACACGATTAGCATCATCAGTTAAATAATTAATCAAGCCTTTACCAATTATTCCGGGATCGTGCTCTATGTAAGCTTTATCAATAAAGGAGTTTAACTCAGCTTCAGAATCTTTATTCATAATTGCTCTGTAAAACTGATTAACAATTTCCTTATTGTTAACTGCTGAAGCTCTTTGATCAATCTCATAGCTTCCATTGGTCGCAGTGATGCTCATACCGGTTTGATCGGATATTTGCTGTATTGCGTCCCAGTGTTCGGCCAGCATACCATCCTTTAGTTTAAACAGGTCGATAACAGCCATTCGCTTACCTATAAATTCGATATCCAGATGGGTAACCACCAGGTCGCCTTCCTGTATAGCCCTAATGACGGGTGATTTTGCCCCTACGGGCGGCAGCGGTAATGTTTTTAAATAGTTGATCATTTCGGTAATACCAGCCCTCCCTTGTTTAACGTTGGGATTATGCTGAATATAATCCTCATGCACAAATTCAGGAATCAGTTCGGCCCGGCGCTGGCCAACAATTAATTTATAAAATGACAATACTCTTTGTTTATTGGTTATAGTATCCATAATTGTATTTGCTTTGGCAATAGAGCACGCGCAGATATAAATGCAGCAAAAGCTCCATGTTAATAGATGTGTAATTTTCATTACCTGTTAAATAAAATAAATGATGTAAAAATTAGTTCGCGCGAAACACTGACGCTAAAAGCTCAGCGTTTTTGATAACCTGTTTAGCAGGCCGGATTTTTGGCAATCCTTGTTTGATATGTGGTAAAAGTAATTATGCTTTAAAGGTAGCAATATTTTCTATATAGAGATGAAATGGGTACAATTCAAATATGAGTAATTTCTTTGCTTTAAGTTGGTTTACACAAATCCATGAAATTATGGCAATTAATAATTTAACTAATTTATATTCAATTAAATAAATAAATTCGAACCATAAAAAGTGTAAACATGTAAACCCACTTTTGCCTACTCTTCTGCCGGAGCAGCATAAAACCGGCCATCAAAATTAACCAGGAAAAGCTCGGTGGTAGCCCGTGTTACAGCGGTATAAAACCAGCGCAGAAAGTCCATATTGATCATTTCGTCGGTCACGTAACCCTGATCAACAAATACAGCATCCCACTGCCCGCCCTGGGCCTTGTGGCAGGTAATGGCATAGGCAAATTTGATCTGCAAGGCATTATAGTATGGATTTTGCTTAATTCATTATGCATAGCGCGTTTGTTGGCCATACCCTCATAATCCTTCATCACCTCCTCATAAAATCGTTTCTGATCGGCCTGTGATAAGGCTGGCGAATCAGCATACAAGGTATCCAACAATACTTTACAATCCAGCACCGGATCTTCGGCATAATCAATAAATTCTATTTGCACATCAGCAAACCTGAAACCATACATATCTTCAATCCGGCGCACCTTTCGGATACGTGCAATATCACCATTGGCGATAAAATTGGTGCTGCTTTCGTCCTGTTCCTGCAGCCAGAAGTAATTATTTTTCACCACCATGATCTGGTCGCCGCCGGTAAGCTCTTCCTCACGATATAATATCCGGTTCCTGATCTGCCCATTATATAAATTGGCGTTTTTATTGGAACGGCAGATGATTAGCGTACGATCATAACCATATTTCCGGTAAGCGTACTCCAGCCCCTCAGAAAGCCGCTCACCTGTCATCCTGAACACATCTTTATATCCTTTGGTAATAATCTTTGGCGTACTTATATCTTTTACCCTGATAATATCACGTATGCGGGTAGCATTATACAGGATCCCGGAATCTTTTCCCTGTCGAAGCACGTCGGTCAGCTCATAGCTAAACACGGTTAGCCCAAACTTATCTTTCATAAAACCAGCATCAAGCGCAGGGCTATTTTCAGAGCCTACAGGCGGCAATTGGGCCGTATCGCCCACTAATATCAACTTACAGTTTTTGGTGTTGTATACGTACTTTAACAGGTCGTACAGCAACGATGCGCGGTTGAAGCCTCCAGGCTCGTCAGATATCATAGATGCCTCGTCCACTATAAAAAGTGTATCGCTGGCCAGATTATCTGCTATAGCAAAGCCATCATCCAGATTCAAAGCAGATTTTTTCCGGTAGATGCGTTTATGTATGGTAAACGCCTTACGACCGGAATAATTAGTGATCACTTTAGCGGCACGCCCGGTTGGGGCCAGCAAAACGGCTTTATACTTATACTCGCGCAATGCCTTTACCAAGGCACCTAATACCGTGGTTTTACCGGTACCGGCATAACCTTTTAGTATAAAACACTCATCTCCATCATCGCTCAGCAAGAACTCATGTAAACGATTGAACAACTCCAGTTGCTGCCCAGTGGGCTGATGCGGAAAGGCTTTACGTATATGATCAATTTCAGTCACTTTACAAAAATGATGATAAGTTAATTACTTAACATCATTTTTATAAATTTGACCATGGAATTTGATGAAAACAAAGACGACGAAATTGAGAACAAATATTCCGAAGATGACTATGTAGATATATACTCTAGAAGGGCCATATTCTGGTTTTCTGTATTCGGTCCATGGTATGCAGGTATATTGCTCATCATCAATTTATGGGTAGCCGGATATAAATGGGTGATAAGTCAGGTTATCCTGTTTCTACTGTTTGGCTATTTTCTTTTGGCATACACGATCAAAACACTAAATATTAAGCCCGATCTGGAAGCACTCCGAAAATTTGCTTCCGACGGTACCCAGCCAACGTCTTTTAGCCAGCTAATGCCTTTTTTTCAGCTATTCTGCTTAACCTTACTTTTCAATATTTTGGCGGGAATTGTTTTGACAAGGTATTTTTTTAAGAAATATTTTCCTGATGATGATTATTACCCCAAATCTGTTTTATGGCCGGTACTCATTTACATCCTTTTATCGCTATTTTTAGGTGGAGGGGGCTTTTAAGCTGACAAGGCATTTTTAATTACGCGGTGCATAGTATCTGCCAAAAAATACTACTTTTGTTAAACTGGCATGAGCGAATACAATTATAACTACCATGATGATAACTTTAGCCTTGATGAGGCCGAACGTTATAATTTATTGATACAGATTGATAAAGCTACATTTTCGTACGCGATCACCGATCAGGATAAACTGGTTGCCTGTGCGGATATGCATCCGCTGGATGAGTTAACCAATCCGCAGGAATTGCTCGACCTTTTATCGGCCAAGTACAAACAGGTAGTTGTGGGTTTGCCCGCTAATGGCTTTACCCTGGTACCGCAAAGCCTGTTTAGCCCGGATCATATGACCGATTTTGCCCGCTTTTTGGATGTCCAATCAGGCGAAAAAGTATCAGCTCAGTCATTAGATAGCAACAACACCATCATTTACAAAACCGACAACGCGATCATCAACGCAGCTGAAGAGTTTGGCCTGCGGAACAGCGTGTTTTCATCAAAGGGCTGGATAACTGCCATTGCTCAAAGTAATCCTGCCGATCACGATCTGTACCTGAATTTAAATAGTACACATGTCGAGATTGTAACTTTCAAAGGTGGGTCTTTACGTTTCTATAACCGCTTTGAATTTCAAAATAACGACGAGCTTACCTACTTTATAGCCCTCACAGTCAATGAACTGGGCTTGCAACCTGCCGATGTGCATGTTTACATAAATGGTGATATTGACACCGGCGATAAAAGCATCAGTCTCCTGGCGGACTTTTTTGGCCAGGTACAGCTTAATCAACTGCAGGTAGTACAGGTTCCAGCCGAAATACCTGCACACCAAATATTGTCACTCGCTGCTTTATCTTTATGCGCATCATCGGAGGCAGTTTAAAGGGGCTCAGATTAAACCCACCCAAAAATCTTCCGGTACGCCCTACAACTGATCTGGCTAAGGAAGCCCTGTTCAATATTCTGCAAAATCAAATTGAATTTGAGGACATTAAGGTACTCGATCTGTTTAGCGGCACAGGTAATATATCTATGGAATTTGCCTCCAGAGGCGCCGCACAGGTGATCTCAGTTGACCGTAGCATCCATTGCATAAACTATTTGAAAGACATTTCCCGCCAGCACAAGCTGGAGCAGATAAAGGCCTATAAAGAGGATGTTTTCAAGTACTTGCAAATAGAAACCGAGCAGTACGACCTTATTTTTGCCGACCCTCCTTACGACCTCAACAGGATCCCCGAAATTTCAAAAATAGTTTTTGAACGCAACATCCTGGCACCTGATGGACTACTGATCGTGGAGCATCAATCCATGCAAAATTTGAACAACCACCCAACTTTTGTGGAGCAACGAAAATACGGACATTCCTCCTTTTCATTTTTCAGACATTCCGCTGAATAAGCCTGCCAAAAACTTTTTAAACCTTTAATTTTAACACTTTTCTGTCCAAAAACGGGTTAAAAACAGTCAAAAATTGATTCAAAACCATCGATTTTAACACTTTTTAACAAATTTTAACACAGTTTTGAGTAGTTTTAAAAACTTTAAAAAGTATTAATTTATTGATTATCAAATAACTACGTATAAAACAGTCAATTTTTGACCTCTTTTATTCCTTAACCAAACAGCCCGGCTTCCTGAAAAAAGAAAGCCGGGCTGCGATTTATATAAATATACGAAAACTTGAGGAGATTCGGTAATGCAATTTCGAGGAACTCATTTTGACTACCTTCATCTCTTCTTTGAACTTTCTAAATAGCCTTTATCCGATGATCTCTTTCACACTATGGATGAAAACGTCAATTTCTTCTATCGTATTATAATAATGTGGTGATGCTCTTACAGCCCATTCTACACCCTTTTCATCAAAATCAATTATACCGAATGCACGGTAACTTGGCACTACATTAATTTTCCTTTTCAGTAATTCGTCTACAATATATTTTGCATTGGAGCCCGGTACATGAAACGTAACCAAACCGCACACCTCGGGTCCTTGGTCAAGCACCCTAACTTTATCTATTTGCGAAAGCTGGTTTCTCATCATACCGGCTAACGATTTAACCTGCCGCCATATTTTATCTTCACCAATGTTAAGGCAATATTCAATAGCCTCTGCCGTACCCAATACGGTTGAATAGGCAAACTCCCAATCTTCAAACCGCATAGCCGTTGCTTGTTGCTGATACTCATCTTTCTGTTTCCACTCTGCGCCCCTCATATCAATAAACAGGGGCTCTAAACCTGCTTCCAATGCTTTATCTGAGATGTATAAAGCTCCGGTACCACGTGGGCCCCTTAAAAACTTACGACAGGTAATGCTCAAAAAATCGCAATGCAGATCCGCTACATCCAGTTTCATCTGGCCTGCCGACTGGCAGGCATCTAAAATATACCATGTTTTACCGGAATGCTGCTTGATATAACTATGATAAATTTGTGCAATTTCGAGCACCGGCTGCACCAGGCCGGAATTGGTTGGGATATGCGTAATTGCTAAAAGCCTGGGCTGGTATTTTTTGAGTTTTGCATCCAGGTCGTTTAAATCAACACCACCAATTGATGCATTATTGATTCTGACTATTTTAATCCCAAATCTTTTCTGGAGTGATAGAAACTGTATTTGATTGGAAACAAAATCGTCATTATCAGTTAAAATAATATCACCCTTTTCAAAAGGAATAGAAGATAAAGCCCTGGTATAAGCGTCGGTGGCGCTGGCCGCAAAAGCAATATTTGAAGGCTTGCAATTAAACAGTTTCGCGGCTTGTACATAAAAATTTTGAATAGCTGATGCCCTCATAGCTGCCGCCTCATACCCCCCAATTTGCGACTCGAGCTTAATATGGTTAACCTGGGCCTGTGTTACAACATTGGGCATCAAACCCGCTCCGGCATTGTTTAAATGAATTACATTTTTACAACCATCCGTTTCATTTCTAAATTCAAGCACTTCTTTGGTGCTAAAAACACCATTTAATGGTACTTTTGTTGATTTAATAAATTCCATTTTTTTCTTTAATGTTACAATGTAAAGTTATGGCCGGCCAGATGCTTAATTTGTGCAAATAGGTGCAACACGTGCCTATCCTGACTAATTTGGGGCGCTTAAACGGGTAAAATATGCAAGAGCTTGATGAGTACGATAAAAAACTGCTTCGGCAGTTGCAACAAAACAATAAAATAACCGCAGAAGAACTTGGTTTATTGGTGAGCCTGAGTACAAGCGCTGTGCAGCGAAGACTTAAAAGGCTTCGTGATGATAAAATGATTGAAGCAGATGTTTCTATCATTTCTCCCAAAGCGGCGGGTATCGGTATCACCTGTGTGGTAGATGTAATTTTGGAAGTGGGTAATTCCAAAGCTATTGACAACTTTAAAACTGCCATGCAAGCCTGTACCGAGGTAATGCAATGCTATTATGTAACCGGCACCTACGATTTTGTTTTGATTGTAAATACTGTAGATATGCAGCACTACGATGATTTTTCCAAAAAACAGATTATGGATAATCCCAACGTTAAGCACTTTTATACCCATGTGGTAATGGATAAAGTAAAAGTGGGTTATGGTGTTAATATATAGCCGGCTGTAATACAAGGCTAAATATCGGTTTGGCTAAAGCCGATAACTGTTTAATTGTACCCGTTGGTTAAAACCAACGGCCATGAAAGAGAAATCAACTGATTTATATTCATTGCCGTCCCATTTATGGGACGGATAACGACAGTATTTCCTGGCTTTAGCCTAAAAAATAATAGCTCGAACAGTTGTATACACTATCCCACATGTAAAACAGTTAATGCGGTATCTTTGAAGCCCGCGAGTTTTTGATCATCGGCGTTGGTGATGATCGCTTCGATCTGATCAATATCGGCAAATTTAAGGTAGGTCTCCTTCCCTACTTTGCTGTCATCGCATAACACG
>Ga0105239_10010745_pt1 | contig 10226 bp, 12 predicted proteins | sample KBSC44metaG_FD_92761 | JGI IMG/M metagenome (GOLD analysis project Ga0105239, IMG submission 92761) | Corn rhizosphere microbial communities from Kellogg Biological Station, Michigan, USA - KBS C4-4 metaG | ecosystem: Host-associated > Plants > Roots > Rhizosphere > Soil | place: Michigan, USA...
GTTCAGATGGCCAGCAACCTAATCAATGACACTTTCGAAGCATGCCGATCCGCAATCGCCGTTTTCAAGGATCGTAGGCGGAGCAAAGCCGCAAGGAGGGAGTTCTGGACGCTTGGGCCGGAGGAATGCATGGGCATACTGAATGACATCGGCATGTCACCCCACAAGTTCGATGACGCCATGCATCTGCCCTATGCCGCGGACGACTTCCTCACGCTGGCGATGCTTTCGGTTGGGATCGATCCCGACGACTTTCATACGATCGAGTTCGCGCATGAGCGCTTCATGTCCCGGACGTGCATCACCTGTCCTCATCGTCGCAGATGTCACGATCATATGCAGGCCTTCGATTTCGAAAGCCACTATCGCGATTTCTGCCCCAACAGGGATAATTTTTCGACGCTGCTCGGCAAGAGGCGCAATGCCTAGCCGACCTTAAAACCTCCATGATCGAACGTAGAGCGGACAGAGCTTGAAGATGCGGCCTCAAAACGCCGAGCCAATGTTACCAGGATTTATTCGCCACCTGTTTCCGACAGTCGCAGGGCTGCCGGCGGGACCGTTGCTGACATTGTCCTTGCGCTCGCTTGCCAGGCGGCGGCCTGGCCTTTTCGAGCGCTTGGGCGAATACCGGTCAGCCTGTTTCGGCATCGATCCCGTGGACCTCGCATTCGCATTTCGCGTGGTCCCGGACGGACAAAGATCGAGTGTCCGCGTGGTGAGCAAAGATGGGACTGCCGGGTCGGACGTGCTGATCAGGGGACCGCTCTTGACCCTGTTGAGCCTGCTTGACGGCACGCTTGACGGCGATGCGATGTTCTTCGGCCGCATCATCTCGATAAGCGGGCGCACGGAGGCGGTGCTCGCCTTGAGGAACACGATAGAGGATGCCGAGCTTCGTCCGTCGGACCTGCTCGGACTGCATGGCATCCTGGCACGCTGTGTCGATACGGGTGTCCTCGGCGCCCTGGGCGCCGTACGGCGAATGGCCGACAACAGCCCAAGCGAGGCGCAGAAAGCATGACGACGAAACGCATGGAACTTGTCTGTCCGGCGGGGACTCCCGCAACGCTGAGGGCAGCCGTCCAGGCGGGGGCGGACTCGATTTATTGCGGATTTCGCGATGAAACCAACGCCCGCAATTTTCCCGGGCTCAACTTCTCCCGGGACGAACTGGCCGAGGGCGTGCGCTTCGCCCACGACCACGGCAGCAAGGTTCTGGTTGCAATCAATACATTCGCCCGCGTCGATGATGTCCACATCTGGAAGAAGGCAGCGGACATGGCGGCGGAAAGCGGCGCGGATGCCATCATAGCCGCGGACTTCGCCGTCCTCGACCATGTGGCAAGGAACCACGGGCAAATCCGCCTTCACCTGTCGGTGCAGGCCGCCGCGGCGACACCGGAAGCGATCGGATTCTATGCCGCTCAGTTCGGCATCCGACGCGTGGTGCTTCCAAGGGTTCTCTCGCTCCAGGAGATAGCCGCGCTGAACCGCGCGATCGACGTGGAAACCGAGGCCTTCGTTTTCGGCGGCCTTTGCGTGATGATCGAGGGACGCTGCTACCTGTCTTCATACGCAACGGGAAAATCGCCCAATCTCAACGGCGTTTGCTCGCCACCCGAGATGGTGAGCTATGACGAAGGACCGAGCGGCACGACGACGCGACTGTCAGGCTTCACGATCGACCGGTATGGGCGCGGCGAGCCGGTGGGTTATCCCACGCTCTGCAAAGGCAAATTCAAAGCCGGAGACAAGACATCCCATCTGTTCGAGGATCCCGTCAGCCTGAACGCCGGCGGGATGATTGCAGGCCTTAAGGCCGCCGGGGTGACTGCGCTGAAAATCGAAGGGCGCCAGCGCGGCAAGGGCTATGTAAGCGAGGTCGTGCGCGCCTTCAGGAAAGCCGTCGACGCGGTTGAAAAGGGCGGCGAGTCTGTCGACATCGACCGGCTTCTCGCCGGGCAGTCGGAAGGGGCTCGACAGACGGCCGGCGCTTACGAGAAGAAGTGGAGATAGCCGGTGTCCGAAATCGCACTGACACTTGGACCCGTCTTCTTCCATTGGTCTCCAGACCGTCTCCTGGATTTTTACCGCAGGATCGCGGACGAGGCTCCGATCGGGCGGGTTCACGTCGGTGAAGTCGTCTGCGGAAAGCGAATGCCGTTTTCGGATCCTGCATGGCCAGCAATCATCGAACGACTGGAACGCGGGGGCAAGGAGGTGGTGCTTTCCACGCTGGCTGCGCCGGCGACCGTTCGGGAACGCAGAAGCATCGTGGATCTTTGCGGAGACGAGAGGCTCGTAGAGATCAACGATGTCTCCGGCCTGCCGTCACGCTCCGGCAGACCCTTTGTCACCGGTCCATTTCTAAGCGTTTACAACGAGGCTTCCGCAAAATTCCTGATCCAACTCGGCGCGCGAACGATCTGCCCGCCCGTGGAATTTTCGTTTGCGGCTATCGGCGCCATGTCCTTAAAATGCCCTGAGGCGCTGTTTGAGATTTTCGCGTTCGGCCGGCTGCCGCTCGCTCTCTCCGGGCGGTGCTATCATGCGCGGATCCACGGCCTTCACAAGGACTCGTGCCAGTTCACATGCGAAAGGGATCCCGACGGCCTCTCGGTCGACACTCTCGACGATCAGCAGTTTCTTGCGGTCAACGGCGTGCAGACCCTTTCCAATCAGGTTCAGGCCTTCTGCCCCGCGCCGGACGCACTCGCCTCAAAGGGCGTCAAACGCCTCCGTTTGTCCCCTCAGACATGCGACATGGTCGAGGTGGCGAGGATTTACAGACGACTTGCCGACGGTCGAGAGGAACCCGAAGACGCCCGCTTCGCCCTTTCGTGCCTTGATCTGCCCGGAACGCTGGTTGACGGCTACGCCAATGCCAGGCCCGGATGGCATGTAACTGCCCCGGCATGACAGAGTGACCCAGATTGCAATAGTGACCATCTCCGACCGTGCGAGCCGCGGCGAGTACGAGGATCTTGGCGGACCGGCGATCGAGCGCTGGCTCCTCGGTGTCTTGGCTGAGTCCTGTGGCTTTGTTCGTCGCATCGTTCCCGACGGCCTGGAGAGTGTCCGTGATGTTCTTATCGAGCTTTGCGACCAAGCGGGCGCTGATCTGATCCTAACGACGGGCGGAACCGGCCCCTCCCCAAGAGACCTCACCCCGGAAGCAATGCGGCAGATCATGAGCAAGGAGTTGCCCGGATTCGGTGAACTCATGCGGCAGACGAGCTTGCAGCACGTGCAAACGGCCATCCTTTCGCGTCAGACTGCCGGGGTGCGCGGCCGATCGCTGATCATAAACCTGCCCGGAAAACCATCTTCCATCGACGTGTGCCTCAGCGCAATCTTCCCCGCTGTGCCTTACTGTCTCGAACTCATCGGCGCAGGCCCGATCGTGGTGCATTCTTCTTTAGGATGACCCGCTGCGAAAGTCGGCCGGTCGCCTCCCTCCTCAGGCTGTTGCCGCAAGGAGCGCTCGGGTGAAACCGGGAGGTCCGTGAGTTTGGTGTCCAATGCGTTATTGACGGCGTTGACCACCGCCGCAGCCACGGAAATCGTCGCAATCTTGCCAACGGCCCTGGCGCCGTAGGGCCCGGTTAGCGTGCCATATTCCCGAGGTCGGAGTTTTGCTCAACCCAGAAATTAAGCTCAAGGCTCTTCTAAGAACGAGCTGAATGGCCTTTCACGACTGGCATGAGGCGCCAGGATGCTGTTCGCTAGGTGGCATTGGGGACCTCCGCGTCAACTTGGATTAATGACGAAACCTCCGCTTTACCCGGCAGCATGACCATTGGGTTCAAGGATGGATTTATCGAGCATCATATGGACGCCTTTGTTGCCATCGACGAGTTGCGTGATGTGCAGATCTCCCGCCAATGAGCACAGCATGTATGCCTCGGTTCGGCCCATCGTTGAGCGCAGGCAAATCTGATCGATCATCTGACGGATGGCTGCTCTTGCAGCTTCGGCCAGTTCATCGTGGATGCCCATCGAAATCAAATGCGTCTTCGATTCTGCGAATGGATCAGTCAGCCTGATGTCCTTGCGTACGGTAAGCCGGAACTCTCCGACAGCCCCGGTCTCGAGACCGGTGACACAAACCTCGCCGTCTCCTTGAGCGCCGTGTGCGTCGCCCACAAAAAGCTGAGCACCCGTGTTGAACACCGGAAGATAGAGGGTGGAGCCCGGCGTCAGCTCCTTGTTGTCGAGGTTGCCGCCAAAACTGCGCGGGACATTTGAGTCGCACTCTCCCCAAGAGGCGGGCGGCGCGGTTGCAATCAAGCCGAAGAACGGCGCCAATGGTAGTTCGACACCCCACGGAAGCTGGCATGTGTTTGACGCGATATCGATGTCGGGATGCACCGTATGAGCTTGGGAGAATTCCCCAGGCAAGGCACCCAGCAGTGGTATGGTTGAAACCCTCCCCCAATCTTGGGTGAGCTCAATTGAAAGGATGTCGACCTGCAGGACGTCGCCAGGTTCAGCGCCTCGGACAAAGACGGGGCCTGTGATCAGGTGCGCACCCTTTCCCTTCCTGAGCACATTCAAGGCATTGAGGTGTTCTACCGAAACCCGCGACGCATCGGGATGAAGCTTTGACGCATCGCCGGCGGGAAAGGTCGTCAATCTGATCGTGGAACCGGAGGCGACGTCTGCGACCGGACGGAGATCGCTTTGCAGATACCCCCAGACCATGTTTGCCGCCAAAGCCGAGATTTCAACTGTTTCATCCATTTTCATGCCGAAATCGTTTCGTGAGCCGCTTTTGCGGCGACAGGCTGCGCGCTGAACGACACGAGCACCTTTTGATGACCGCCGGCGAGATCGCTCGCCAGCAGCCCTGTAGGGATTTCTCTACGACTACTTGACGAGTCTCGGCTCGCCCACCTTGGCACCAGAGGGATCGAGGCCATTGGCTTTGAGAATATCCGCCATCTCGCCTGACTTGTGCATGGCCTCGATATCCGCCGAGAGCGCCTTGCCCAAAGCTTCGTTGCCCTTGGTGTAGGGCAGATTGGCTTGTGGCGGCTCAATGGAAGCGGGTACTCGCTCATCGGGCTCAGCGACCTTGATCTGAATCCCTTGATAGCCGCCCTTATTCTGGGCGTAGACGCCAGTGCCATAGCTGTCGACAGCTATGTCGATCCGTCCAGCGGCCAGATCCTGTGCTAGCGCAACCGGATTGGGATAGACCTTCAGTTGGGCGCCCAAAAGCTTCTGCAGCCCAGGCACCCAGATATATCCTGACACAGCACCGACCGTCTTGCCGACGAGATCGTCGACCTTCGAAACTCCGGTCGTGGAATAAATCCCCATCTGGTCCAGATAGGTCGGATAGCTAAGTCCCATCACCTTTTCCCGTGCAACCGAGCGATACCAGTCTCCAGCTGCGATATCGGCCTTTCCCGAAATCACATACTGGATGGTTGCCGCAGGATCGACGACCACGGGAACGATCTCCAGACATTCCTTCGCGGCGATTTTCTTGAGGATGTCGGCGTCCGTGCCGCCAATGTTTCCGTCCTTGTCGGCAGTGGAGAAAGGTGGAGCATCGTAAAATCCGACCGTAAGCTTTCCAGGCTGGATGGTCTGAAATTTGTGCGCGGGCTTACAATCATCGGCCCGCGCCGCGATGCAAGTGACGGCAAAGCTCGCGGTGAGCGCCACCAGACGCAGTGTGTTCGTCGACGTCATCATGTTCCCCTTTGTTGCGATAAATTCCCCCGGCCGACCACCGACCGGAAGCTTAGGCAGCGTGACGGCCAAGATGGCGTTCCAGAGCGGACACCATGACAGTCGCTGGCAGGCAGATGGCCGCATAGAGGCATGCGGCCAGAAGCAGGATCGGCATATATTGGAAAGTGTTGGAGCCAGCCGTGTAAGCCTGGCTGACGAGCTCAGGCAGCGCGATAGAGAAGCAAAGCGAGGAGGTCTGGAGGACGCTGATTGAGAACCCGAGCAGCGCAGGAACCGAGACGCGCAAACTTTGCGGGAGGACGACAAAGCGCAAGGCATCAAATCCGTTGAGCCCGACAGCCACCGCGGCCTCGCGTTGTCCCTGCGGGACGGCCTCGAGGCCAGCCCGGATGATCTCGGACGTGTAGGCGCCCGCATTCCAGGCCAGAGCAAGTGTGGCTGCTCCAAACGACGATAGTGAAACTCCCACCGTCGGCAGGCCGAAATAGGCAAACTGAAGCATGATGAGAACCGGCGCACCTCTGCCAGCTTCGATCATGGTGAGCGCTATGACCCGGACAGGTAACCTCTTCGATTGCAGACCCAAGGCGAGCAGCAATCCGAGCGGAATGCCGAGTGCCAAAGAGGCCCCTGTTACTTTCACGCTGACGGCCAGGCCATTCAGCAGAGTGGGCAACCATTCGGCCCAGAGCGCTAAGAGATCGCTCATCGGGCCAACCCCCTTTTCATCGCATGATCAGCCCACCGCGTGAGCCAGGCCATTGGAAGGCTGATCAGGATGTAGAGCAGAGCGGCAACTGCGAAGAGGTCCAGGCTGTGAAAGGTGCTCTGGGAAAGATGATAAGCCTGAAAGGCAATCTCATGGACACCGATAGTCGAGGCAATGGCGGTGTCTTTAAGCAAGCTTATGGCATAGGTCGCAGCAGAGGGTATGGCGACCCGCACCACCTGCGGACCAATGACATCCACGAAGCGATGGCGAAGCGGCAAGCCCAAGGCTGTGGCTGCCTCGTGTTGACCAGGGCTCAGCGCGGCGAAAGCGCCCCGATAGACTTCCGCCATGTTGGCGGCCGTGATCAAGCCTAGTCCGATCCAGGCAGCTTCAAATGGGCTCACCTCGGCCCACGCCGAGCCAATCCCGAAAAAGATGAAGAACAGCCAGACGATTGGCGGCACGGATCGAAGCATCAGGACAATAAATTTGCCGAGCAGGCTCAAGATGATGATGCGTGACATCAGCATCATGCAGATCGGAATACCGAACACTATGCCCGTCCCAAATGCTGAGACAGTCAGAAGAACGGTCCAGGGAATGCCTGCCGCGATTGTTGTGACGAAACTGGCGATCATCGGTCTTTGACCGCGCTAAGGAAGCGGGCGGCGCGATCGGTCTGAGGTGAGCGCATCACCTCACGACTTGGCCCCTGCTCGACAATCCGCCCATCCGCCATGATGATGACCCGGTCGGAGACATCCTCGGCAAAATGCATTTCATGGGTCACGACGATCATGGTCATACCGCCCTGAGCCAATTCCCTCATCACAGAGAGGACTTCGAGCCCCAGTTCAGGGTCGAGCGCGGATGTCGGTTCATCGAACAGCATAAGTTGCGGCTCGAGTGCCAAGGCCCGGGCGATGGCGATTCGCTGCTGTTGACCGCCGGAGCAACGGGACGGGTACTGGTGGGATTTCTCAGCCAACCCGATGCGTGTCAAAAGCTGCATGGACACGGCCTCAGCTTCGGCGCGCGACCTCTTCATCACGCGCTCCTGCGCCAGGCTCACATTGCGCAGCACAGTGAGGTGCGGGAAGAGATTGAAGGACTGGAAAACCATTCCGACGGAGCGGCGAATCTGCATCAGCTCTCTGGTGCTGGATGATCGTTTGCCGGGTTCGACAATCACCCCGCCCACCTGCAGACGCCCGCTGGTTGGTGGCTCAATCTGATTGATGCAGCGTAAAAGGGTGCTCTTGCCCGACCCCGAGGGACCGATGATGGCAACAACCTCACCGGCCGCCATGGTCAAGTCGATGCCTTCCAGGACATGAAGGCTTCCGAAGGACTTCCCGACCCCCTCAAGGCGCAGAAGGACGTTGCTCGAGCTGGTCGCGACCACGATCGGTGTCGGATCTGGTTGCTCAGCGAAAGACGAAGATGGGTAGTTCCTCACGATGCCTCCATCTTTTCTGAACAAATCGTCGCCACGAGTTGGATTTCCACCGGAGCGTTTCCGGGAAGGCTCGCGACCCCGATCGAAGCCCGGGCGCCGATCCCCATCGGGCCAAGTTCTTCGTGCAGCACATCTGAAGCGAAATCCGCCAACCGTGCATGCGCCCTGAAGTCTGTCTCGGCTGCGATGAAAACCGACAGGCTGAGGATCTGCCCAATCCTCTCGTTCACCCCTGCAACGCCGCTTGCCGCGGCCAATGCGTTTGAGCACGCGAGCTCAACAGCCGACCGGTAACTCTCGACCGGCATGTCGGCACGGACCCGTCCCTCAGAGATAAGAACGCCGTCTATTCTGGGCGTCATACCGGAGGTGAAGACGAAGTCGCCATACCGCTTTGCCGTGACGTATCTGCCTTGCAGCAACAGCCTGGTTTCTTCAGCGGAGGGCGTCATGCGCGGTACCGCTCAACCAGTTCAACAATTCGGTCGACCGCGTCGAGCGCTCGGCTATGCTCTTGAGAGAAATTGAGGCGGATGCTGTCGCTGGAGAGGGGGCTGAATTCTGTGCCCGGTGTCACGCTTACGGACGCATGGTGACGAAGAACTCGCACAAAGTCCTGATGGGTTATCGACAGCTTGGGGAGCCGAGGGAATAGATAACTGCCGGCCTGGGGCAGCCGCGCACAGATTCCTTCGACCGACACAAATCGGGAATGGAGATCGTTTCGGATGGCTTCGTGAAGCTGGATACGCTCCGTCATCCACCCGTACGGCTCCGCAAACCATGTACGCAAAGCTGACTGATTGTAGCCTGCCGCGCGAAGCGAAACGATCGCCTGGAGCTTTTCCATTCGTCCAATGATGGTTGGCGCGCCAAAGGCAACGCCTAGCCGATAGCCACTCAGAGATTCCGTCTTCGAAGGGCCGAGGATCGTGATGACATTGGCCGGGTCAATGTCGGTCGCGCAAAGATGGGCGTAGTCAACCCCGCTGTATTTCAGACGTGCATAGAGTTGGTCCACAACCACCGTTGCGCCGTATCGCGCAGCAAGCGCGGCGATCGCGTCGATCTCTTCCTTTGAATAGACAGCACCGGTTGGATTGTTAGGATTGGAGAAGACAAACACCTTGGCGCCGGCCTGGAAGGCGTCCTTTAATCCCGCAAGGTCCAGACCAGCCTCGCGCTGAACGCCGAGGTAATTCAAGCCGACGGGAACGATCTCGCCACCGAGGAACTGCACCAATTTGCGATTTGCAAAGTAATCTGGTCTCACAATCGCGACCTTGTCGCCCGCTGAGACTGTCGAGGCGAGCGCAAGAAACAACGCCCCTTGCGTGCCTGGCGTAATAATCAGACCCTCGGCACTTGAAATGGGCGTTCCGGTAAAGCGCGCCAACTTTACAGCGACATCATCGCGGATTTCGGGATCACCCCGATATTCGGTGTATGCCCTCTTGCCGCCCGAATGGACTGCCCCCGCGAAGGCTTCGAGAGAGCCTGGCGTTGGGGTAAATGCATCAACGTCTCCGTGGGAGAAATCCACCGGCGCGCCGAGCAGCCTGTCGCCAAGGAGCAATCCGGAAAGGTCGATGCCGGCCTGGCGACCTTCTTGTCCCGGCGCATTGTCCGTCGCCAATTGTGAGAATTTTTGGTCAAGCAATGTCATTACACGCCCTTGCAGAGCTTGTTTCGTGCCTTTGGAGGAGGCGGTCGAAGTTGGCAGTGGGACTGGTTTCGCTGAGTTAGCTCGCTGTCGCTGCGCGACTTCGCCCTTTGTGCAGAGCCACCAGCTCAGCTAGCGATTTGACCACGAGATGCGGCTCGGCTTCAGTTGCCAGCGTTGCTCCACTGCCCCCACGGTCGTGCCGGCGATTGACCCAAACAGTCGTCAAGCCCAGCTCTCGGCCCGGATTGACATCGTGGTGCTTGCTCTGCGCGACATGCAGGATCTCATCCTTGGCAGTGCCCCGGGCCAGCAAGGTTTCGATTGCTCGGCTGAAATGCTGCAGGGCCGGCTTGTAGGACTGGACGTCCTCTGCCGTGACCGTCAAATCAAAGGGGATCTCCAGACGACGGAGCGTGCCGGCAAGCGACGAGTTGTCGACGTTCGAAAGAATGCCCAATTTGTAGAAGCTAGAAAGATAGCGAAGGCTTTCAACGGTATCAGCGAAGGGCGGCCAGTCCGCCACGGACGACGCAAAGGTGCGAGCGCGATCGGGATCCTCGGGCCAACCGAATGTCCTTTCTATATCGCGCCAGGTCCTTATCAGCACCTCGGGATAGAGAAGCGCTGGCCTGACTTGCTGATGCTTCGCCTGATGCAAAGCAAAGCAGGTAATGACGAGA
>Ga0105239_10010747_pt1 | contig 10225 bp, 8 predicted proteins | sample KBSC44metaG_FD_92761 | JGI IMG/M metagenome (GOLD analysis project Ga0105239, IMG submission 92761) | Corn rhizosphere microbial communities from Kellogg Biological Station, Michigan, USA - KBS C4-4 metaG | ecosystem: Host-associated > Plants > Roots > Rhizosphere > Soil | place: Michigan, USA...
GCCTCTCCCTTCCCCCCCCCTCTCCCCCCCTCCCCCCCTCCCCCCCCCCCATCGCCACCGACACACAACCGCCCCACCCCCCCCCCCCCCCCCCCCACCCAAAAAAATCAACAGGTCACGAAACCCGTCGGAAAAAGAGGAAAAAAAGAAGAAGAAGAAGAAGAAGGGGGACCTGAAAACGGACAAGCCATGGAGACATTCAATGCCGACAGAACAGAACAGGACTGAAGAAAAAGCTCGTGCACGAGTACCTACCTACCTACATACCTACCTCCTCCGTCCATGGTCCGTGGGCTTGAAAGGTTGCATGAGAGCCAATGAAACGGCTTGCAAAGGTGCAGAATGTGCAAGCGGGGAGGATGGGGAAGAAAAACGCCCTTTTCAGTTCAAGCGGTCCAAGGACCAATCATTGCTGGTACCCGTTCATGCGGGCTGAGAATTTACTTAGTGTGTGAATGCGCCGAGGATCGGGTTTGCTTCCACCATCACCACCACCACTACTACTACGAATAGGGAGAATGGAGGATGGAGGATGGAGTACTGAAGCGGCACATTCGACGGACCCGTGAGCAGGGCAGATTAATAATTGGAACTGGGTTTGGTTCGAGGGTGACTTTCTTACTAGAAATCGTCGGGTCACACCGGCTTCCCTACTAACTATTACATATTATGCCCATGCCATCCCCACACGCACAGTACATCGCTTCCCCGTGCGTTGGGGACAGACGGTTGGCAGGGATCTGGAGAAGCGTCTGCGCTACTGTTTGCTGCGAAGCCCTAGTTAACCTTCTCCCTGCAAGAACTTGAACCGGGACCTAGAATTGAACCAGGGAGTCAAAAACGTGGTTTGTTGAACTTGAACCTCGGTCTCTCATGGAAAACAGAAATCGTGGAGACGAGACGAGACGGAGAGATGGAGCTTCGTATCCTTGCTTTTGTTTGCTCGCTCGACTGCATTGCTCGGTTCCGTGAATGTGCATGGAGCATATCCAAGTAGACGGGGTGTTAACTCCGTGAATGGCTTCCTGTTGGGATTTCTGATTGCGTCGACCGTTGCTGCTTGAGGTTAGCTTTCAATGAAGTCGACTCGACGTGCCTCTTGATGGAAAGGAGGTCTCCCCATGGGCGCACGTCGAATACAAACATGATGTTGCTCCAGGTGCATGGTCGACCCAAGAAAGTCTCGATGCTGCTATTCTAGTATATGGCATTCCCCCTCGAAAGATCCTCATTTAGGGAACCACTCAATAGAAGGAAGAACCGCTGCTCGAAATCCGTCGACACTTTCGCTCTGCCATTTGCCTCTCCAACTAGCCTCGCGATCTCTGGCACTAAGGAAGGCGGAAAGGGCAGCTTGGGGGAGCTCTTCCAAGATCTCCGCAGGAATTGATGTCAACCCAGTGCTTTCTGTGTCCGTACCAGCAGTGCTAAACCATGATTCGGGAGCGGACTCGAGACAAAAGTCGTGTATCCGGAAATTGCGTGAATACACTGGATTCAAGTGAGGTAGTCGGCCAACGTTGTCAACTGCTTGCCCGTCGGATTTGTCGTCGACAGATTCCCACCTAGCGTGCGTCGGTTGTGTATTGGCCGGCCATTGCATGGCATTTGTATGGATGTCATAAATCCCATTCGCCGTCTCTGCACGTGTAGCTGCCAGGGATGAGTTGAAGCGACTGGGTAAATGTCATTAGTTGTAGTTCCCCTGAGTCTGTACACTGGTGAGCAAATTCTTACCTAGCATCTCGAGCGTGCTCAAGCATCCAGTTGTCACTTGTGACAACTATCCTCCGTCTCTTGGCCTCTTGTGCCTTTGCGGCGGGGATGGGTACATTGGGGATATTGGTGTGATACACGGCACTTGCACCATGCCAGGCAACGTACTGATTGCGGTTATAAGGCTCGCCCGGAAGGGGAAGGCGATCCTCAGGGACGGCCAACTCGCCGTCGACATCCCCTCGATCTCGTGCTTTTTGAGCTTCATAGTCATCAACAACCTTTTTGCCACCGATAATGATCTTGGCTCCAAATTCGCGGAATACAGAGCGAGCTGTAACTACACCAATAGCCCTGCCCTTATAAGAGTGCGGGATCAAGTCTCGCTCAATGAGATCCCTCTTCTCGTCGTCGTCAATAATGATTTTATAGAGGTTTTTGTGTTTCTGGAAGAAGAGATAGGAGTCACGGAAACCGATACAGCGGGCAGGCTCAGTAGACAGCATGTAGAGTCGGTCATCTCTCCCCAGGATCGTGAATGTCCGGACTCGATATTCCCTTCCGCCCAGAAGTTCGCCGTTTTTATCAACCTTTTCTTCGCCCTCGGGGTCGTCAATGAGCTCGACTTCATCATTCACAATATTCAGAGGATTTCCGTCGACGTCTAGGGGCGCATGCGATGCTCTGGAGGAACCACCTCGATACTTTGCCCATCGTCCACCTCGATGGCCGCGAAACCCACCTCTGCGTTTAGGAGTGCTGACCTCCGAAGCGACATCGTTGTTGTCATCCTCTGAAAGTGGAATAGGGCGCTTCGGTGGTCGACCAAGTCTCCGTCTGCCACCGCGTGGGCCGACGGTGGTTTGTCTGCCGGAGCGTCTAGGAGTTGCAGAGCGCGAGGGCTGTTCAGAGTCACGCGAGGGTGTCGGGACATCCTCGACATCGTTCTGTTCATCGTCCTCATCTCCGTTCTGATCTTGGTCTTCATCTTCATCTTGAGGAGTGGCTGCATCAACAGAGGTTGCATCTGGCATTTCTTCATCCTCATTGTCTGAGATGTTTGGAATCGGAGTGCCTGTAAAAAGTTAACGGACCATGTTCTCCAGATGTTCTTGGATTGCGAGAATTACGCATGGAAGCAGCGGCGGCTTGCGCTGCCAGGCGCGGGCGCCGAGCCATATTGTAGCAAAGTCGGCGAGGTTGGTGTTTGGACGTGGAGTTTCGTGATGTTCAAATCGCAGGAGGCAATCGCAATGAACCAGTTCAGGTTTAACGCGGTCGGCAACAAATGTACACGCGCATGTGTCCGCAACTTGAAATCTGCGACTGGGCAACGCTAATACTGGTACGGAGCAGCAAAGGGGGGAAATGGCATTTGCATGTCACGTGGACTTCGAGTTGGCTTGGCGGATTCTATTCTACGGCGGAGTACAGATACTCCACCTGTCAATATCTGCCCTCGGTTGATCACGTGATCAACCCATGATATTGAATATTCAAGTTCCAGAGAGCATCTGCAAAACTGGGATTTCATAGGCCAAACAGTTAGACCGATAGAGGAAGGACCGCTTTTGAGTTTCAATAGATCGAGGTAGGTAGAAGGGCCTATGAGTCTGTGTGATGGCGGTGATACTACGAAGGTGATACACGATTGATTTCGGGAAGTCGAACCAGTTGCAGTGGCATGGAGTTACCCAGGTTCGTGCACTGGACCACTGGTACTGTCTCGCTTCGAGCAATGATTAGATGGTCGCATCGAGATCAAACAGATGACCGCGAGGGCTATCGGAAATAGGCGACAGGGCAACTTTGTCTCAGCCTTGCTGCTATTCTAGGTCTCAAGTTACACAACAGCAGGGATGTTCCCTTGATGACGGTTTCACCAGATGAAAATTATCTCAGCGTCATCCTCAGGCATACCACGAATAGGAAACTGACGTCCAAGAATTGTCAGATAGGTAGCAAGGAGTAAGGAGTAAGAATCCAGTATCAAGACAGGGAGTGGATCGCAAGTGAGAATGGGCACGGAGTGCTCAAGTGTCAGGCTCTCGAGGTGACGGAGTGCAGTGCTCCGGACGGAACATCATATTGCCGCGGGGGAATGCGCCGAAGATCCAGGACTACGGATAATTTGTACATGTAAGAGGGTGCGCGGCAAGGCGGCAGTGCAGCTGCAATAGCAATAACACCCGCACTAACGACTGATAGTAGGAGTAACTAATCCATGGAATGCATGTGCTAATATGACTCTGTCTGTGCTGCAAAATCAGTTTTGCACATGTCTTGAATGCCTACTGGTGCTCCAACTGCCTCTGGCAATTATCTGGTCTGCCTCTGTCCTCCTCAGTCAGCAAGGTCTTCGCTCCCATCCATTTTTCGCCCAGCCGGTCAAAATTTTCGGCGGCGTTTTCTGTTCCTCTGTCGCCTCTCGTCAGATGGCTGCCCTTATGACGTCTTGCGATGATTCACAACAAAGTCTACACAACTTTCGAGGAACCCCCCAGCAGAAAACTCTCTTCGAGTCACTCCGAGTCTGTTGGGAACTCGTGATCGTGATCCCCCGTCAGCGATCTCATCTTCTCGTAGCACAAACATGTCATTGCTCGCTCCTATACCCCAGGCTGTGCCCGTAGCCGAGCCGAGTCGAGTCCATCTCCTGGCCCTTATTACGCCTCAGTTGCCATTTATCCGCCTGAGGCACAATTGAGGCTTTAGTGATTTCACAGTTGACTGGCTCTCGCGACGAGGGGCTCCTTGTCTCTCTTGGATTCTTGAAGCACTAACGTCCGCAGGAGGCTTTTTGGCATTTGCATTTGCCCGCAATGCGGCCACTGCCTGTGATCCGCTTTATCCTTTGCCTATCAATCGCACCAGTAGCCAGTGGTGGGCGAACGGGGAGGGCCACTCGTTGCCTGGATTCCAAAACCTACCGTACCAATTCTTCGATTCCCTTGGAATTCCAGTCCGCAGTCTCAGGCTCACAAGCTGAGTTCCATTCGGTCCCCCCGTCCAGGTCCCCCGGGAGGCCCTCAGTAGGAGCTACGAGGAGGACGGAGTGCTCGTGAGCTGTTTGTAGCCTGTAGTTTGGACCAAGTTGCTTCTGCCCGCTTCTACACCTTTTTTCACTTTTCGCCGCCATCGCCTGCACATCCTGCTCGTACCACTTTTTTGCGCCCTTGGACTTCTCCCCCCAATCCGGGCCTTGCTATCGTAATAATTCCAGCCCACCTGCTCCGAGTCAAGAGTCAAACTAGGCCTTCGTCTTCGCCGCCCCAATGTGTCCACCTTTGAGGACCTGAGCCCCCTCCTAGACCAGCCCACAGCACCACAGATTCTCCCGTTGGACCTCACTACGCTCTTCTTCCATCATACTTATCGCTCGCCCTCAAGCTCGCTGTCGCTACCGATTACCTTGGGGGCATTTCTCCTCTTCTACCATTTTCGGGTTGACATCCAAAACCTCCTCCTTCACCCAGACTCGCCCAACCCTCATCCTACCTTCACCTAGGCCTCAGCCCCGACTCGGTCCCAGCCCCGAGAAAGGCCTATGATCCCTGCCAACTCAACTTCCGAGATTCTCCAACTTCTGCACCACCTTCGTCACTCGAATCCCACTACCCGGATATTTCAGGAGCTTCGACACTACACTCCCACCTCTCTACCGAGCACCACACACGGCACACAAACGCGATATTGGGCCGGAAACTCAATACGAAGAGAGAACTGACTGTTGAGAGGGAGGTTGAAGATTCTCCCGCCATCATGGCGCAGACTGGTGTCAACCCTCATGCAGCTGCAGACTTGCTAAGACAAGCCGTGGCACAGAAGTAGGTCCCACCTTCCCCCTTCCTTGCAAGTTGGAATAGAAGCGTCATCTTGGACGGACTTGTCACGGTCGGATGCGGGCTTCACGGGGGATGTGCCCAACACAAGAGCCTCGGCCATCAAGAGGCAGTGCGATTCAGAGTCACTTGAACCTACCCAGCGTTTGAGCTCTCTCACCCTGGCTGGTATGGGACGTCTGAAATAGTGGTCAGCGTTCAGCTACAACGACCCATCGTCGACCATGTTTCGCATCCCAGGCCCGTCGGCCACCCGTTCGCCAAAAAGACCTCCGTTTGCATAGTGCCACCATCTGTGCAGTTCTCAGTGCTAACTTGATCAATAGCAGTGCGAGGCATGAAGGTCGAGATGACCTCCATGACCATATCGGCTCCAACTCCCCCACGCCCTCGGGCGTCGAAACCCCTCGACCCGACCTCCACGACAAACGCCTTCCAGGAATAATGAGCTACTTTGGCCAGGTGGGTAGAGATCCTTCTCAAAATACACCGTCACGGTCATCTCAAGTTGCTGCATGCCCTGAAGTCAGCCAGAAACATGCCCCTTCTTCTGTTCAGCCCGAGCCCGTGAAAGAGAACGAGAACGAGAAAAGGCGTGTGTCGTCGTCTGCTTCCGTCGGCTCAATGGTGATGGTCGAGCGGGAGCAGGCAACAGTGCCTACGCCACCGCCCGAAGAGTCTCCTGACCAACATGAGTCTCTGGAGGGTACCCATGAAACAGATGCTTCTCACTTGCCGCCTACACCAATCTCATCTGCCGCATCAGTCGTGCACCGAGATGGTGAAGTCGCTGAGAATGGAGCCCCTCTGGTGGACGGTGGCATAGCTTCCATTACACAGGCTTTGAGGAATTTCGTCCTCCCCAAGTCTGCGTTTGGAGCGAAAGAACGTCGCCATCAGTCTTTACCTGTTTCAAGCGTCACAAAAAGCACTGTAACCGCAGCGCACATATCCAACCCCACTTCGTCTACACACTCCTCGCGACCGCAATCCCCCCAATCCTCATCTCCAAGTCCTGTTAAGCTACCGTCATCTCAAACTATCCCCGAGACTCATGAGCTAACTTCGAGCGTGGCCACCGTGCCACGTGATAAGAGTACCCCTCCTCACACCCCACGAGCGTTGTCGCAAGAGGATCGAAGAGACCAAACTCGCTCTCCCCTCTCGAGCACGAGCACCACGGCGGGCGACACGGGTACCGATTCCGAAAAACAGAGCCAGAAACAGATCAACTCTGCCCTTCCATCTGTTTCCTCCCCACGAGGCAAGTTATCAATTCAAATAGCCGAAGGAAGAAACCTGAAGCCCTCATATGATCCCTATGTTGTGGTACAATTTGAGTGGAACGAATATGTTTCCAAGGGCCCGAGACAGGACAAGATGGAAGTCGACAGTGATGCCAAAGGGCCAGTGGCGTCCTTGCAGTCAATTCCCATCCGAAGAACTGACAGTGACATGGGAAAACCTATGGCGATCCCTATGCGAAGCCGTCAAAGTAGTACCAATGGAGAGGAGCGTCCCCTGGACAAGGTGACAGATCCTCAATGGGATCGTGAGGCCAATTTGTAAGCCCATATTGCTCTCATCAGGATCTTGATGGACTAATTTGGCCGCAGTGATGTTGTAAGCCAACAATCGGAACTCGACGTGACAGTGTACGACCGCCACTCCGACTCATTCCTGGGCCATGTCCGGCTTTGCCTCCTTTTGAATGAACAACAACCAACCCTAGAGGGTTTCTTCAGACTCGAACCCCGCGGACCACAGGATCAAGATATTACAGGCGAAATTCATATCCGGATGCATTTCTCCAAAGTTGACAAGCGACATTTTGGACCCAATGATTTCCAGATCTTAAAATTGATTGGCAAAGGTACTTTTGGCCAAGTGTACCAGGTGCGGAAGAAGGACACGCAACGAATCTATGCAATGAAAGTTCTATCGAAGAAAGTAATTATCCAGAAGAAAGAAATCCAGCACACCATTGGAGAAAGGAACATCTTGGTCAGGACGGCTACAACAGAATCACCATTCATCGTGGGGTTGAAATTCTCATTCCAGACGCCTACCGATCTTTACCTAGTCACTGATTTTATGTCTGGAGGGGAATTATTCTGGCATCTCCAGAAGGAAGGACGGTTCAAGGAAGATCGTGCCAAGTTTTACATCGCCGAGCTAATCCTCGCGCTAAAACATTTGCATGACCATGACATTGTTTACCGCGACCTCAAGCCTGAAAACATCCTATTGGACGCCAATGGACATATTGCCCTGTGCGACTTTGGTCTGTCTAAGGCCAATTTGACACAAGATGACACCACTAACACCTTCTGTGGAACAACTGAATATCTGGCGCCTGAAGTTCTACTGGATGAACAGGGTTACACCAAGATGGTTGATTTTTGGTCTCTTGGTGTACTTGTATTTGAAATGTGTTGTGGATGGAGTCCGTTTTATGCCGAGGACACACAACAGATGTACAAGAATATCGCCTTTGGGAAGGTCCGGTTCCCTAGAGATGCTCTAAGTACCGAAGGCAGGAACTTCGTCAAGGGCTTGCTCAATCGCAATCCCAAACATCGATTGGGTGCAAACCGGGATGCACAGGAATTAATTGAGCATCCTTTCTTTGCCGATGTCGATTGGGATGCTCTTGGAAAGAAGAACCTTGTACCCCCGTTTAAACCCAAGTTGAGCTCAGTTTCCGACACATCAAACTTTGACCCCGAATTTACGAATGCTCTAAACACATCGTCGTCACTGAACGCTCGAGCCGCCGCTCTGGCGGCTGGTGCAGCACCAGCCTCGACACCATTGTCACCAACCATGCAAAACGCTTTTCAAGGGTTCACATTCGTTGATGAAAGCACCATGGAAGAACATTTCCGCGGCTCACGAGTTCCCGAAGATGAGAGAGTCGATGAAACACACCTTTCCCGTTCGAAGACCCATGAGCACCGAATGAGTGGGGTTCAAAGGACGGGTGACGATGGGTTTTTCTTTGAGGAATGATCAACAGCTTGGTTTAACGCGTGTGTCTGTCTGTATCTTGCAAACTTTTCAAAGCACCACATCATCATGTCGTTAGCTGTGTTACAACGCCTCATGTTCATATCCCCCCAACCCTCCATGCTTCTGCTATCAAAGAAGCTAAAAATACGTTTTAATGCCACATGTCCATACGCGTCCCCCCTTCCCCTTGCGCTCATTTTATGGCGGAGTTTCAAACCAAAAACAACCCGGAAAAGCAAAAGTGCGATGAAATGATTTTTCTTCCCCGAATGCAATGCAATGGTAAAATCTCGGATGGCAGCGTCATATATTTTTCATCATGAAAGTCAGGTTTTCAAGGAGGCGAACAGGAAGGGAGATCGTCAGCGTCGACTATTGTCATCGATGCGAAGACCAAGGAAATGTCTCCCGGTGATCGGTGAGGCGGAGGAAAAGGAAACGAGACTGAAAGATGCACGAAGACAAGAAGCACGAATGTGAGGTGGTCGTTCCCCAGCACCTAACCTACCTCAACGAGTCAATTATGTATGTCCTTGAGATTTGGGTTCTCACTTTCTTGGTTAGTCCCATTCTGCGATAGGACGGCACGAAATCAGTTATGAGAGAAAAGACAAAAAAACAGACTGCATGTTCATGATCCTCGTTCATCGTTTTCTTCTTGCTCTCTCACCAGTAGATTTTTGGTCGACTGCTGAGTGGTGTTGCTTTCGTCGGCCCTTTGTGTAACCAACCAAGTCGTTGATTGCAACTCTTGATGTGAAATCCCATTGATGCAGAGGATATCTAAAGATTTCCCCCAATCCATCTGTTCAAGAGGTCTGATAATTGTACGGAGTACGGAGTACTGACGCTGAAGTGTGTAATTATGTGTGAGTGAGTGTCTTCGTCCCTCAAAGGATGTATTAGTTCGGAGACGGAAAAACGATGATGTCTCCCGGGCCAGGGCTGGGCACACTGCAAGGCTATGACGCACCAAACCAACCAATGGCATCCTCTATTAGACTTCAAGTTTCTACTTTGTTGTTCAGCATCATCGTTATCGTCCGCAGCAGCATTTCCTTCCACTCAAACTTCAAATTATCCCTCCTTTTCGATTTCCCCCAAAATCGCACAACACATCGCTACCAACATTCACTAATTCACTGTTCTGAGGATGTGACCACGAGCAGTGCATGCCCAAGGGAAATAAAAAGAGGAGTACTCCGTACCACGCGCAATCAATCAATCAATCAATCCACCACCCTTCTTTCCACCTCGAGTCTTTGGTTTCTCTCTCTCTCGGGTCCTTTCCTGTCTCAAGCAGCGAGCTAGCTCTTCTCCGCAAAACAATGCCCACTCTATCCGGGCGCACTCGTCCGATCGAGAAGTTCGCTGCCGCGGCGGCGAAGTGTTCTGTCGAGGTACGTAACTATTGTTTTATGTTGCTTGGACTCTTTTTTCCCCCTTCATTTGGCCTTGTTGGGGTGAATTCTTTGCTTCGAGTCTTCTTTCTTACTACCCCTCCTTTCCCTCCCTCCCTCCCTGATCCCAGTCTCTGAACCCGCGAACCGCTGAATGAAATTCGTTCATATGCATGTTTTCATATGTGTACACACACACACACACACACACACACACACACACACACACACACACATACATGCTGCGACCAACCC
>Ga0105239_10010750_pt1 | contig 10224 bp, 7 predicted proteins | sample KBSC44metaG_FD_92761 | JGI IMG/M metagenome (GOLD analysis project Ga0105239, IMG submission 92761) | Corn rhizosphere microbial communities from Kellogg Biological Station, Michigan, USA - KBS C4-4 metaG | ecosystem: Host-associated > Plants > Roots > Rhizosphere > Soil | place: Michigan, USA...
AAGCAAACTTTCCAAATTGCCAAATACCAATTTCAGTAATAATGAAGGTTATAGGTTTGGGAAATCGCAAAATCCTTCGACAGGAATTTTAGAAAATCAAAACTTTTTCCAGATAGGGCTACAACTTCAAACTAACGTGGAGATTTTTAATTGGTTCTCAAAAAAAAATACAGTTCTTGCTAATGAATGGTCGGAGATGGCAGCCAAAGCAGCCACTGATAAACTTAAAAACGATATCGCGTTAACCGTAGCCAATTCCTATTTACAGGTATTGCTTGCAAGGCAGCAGGAAGAAATTGCGGATGTACAGGTGAAGCAATCTATTTCACAATTGGATATTGTAAGGAAACAAGTAAACGCCGGCGCCTTACCGGAATTAAACGCGGTTGAGTTGGAGGCACAGCTCGCCAATGATAGTGCTAATTTGATTTCAGCAAGGGGAAATGTTACGCAGGCAAAATATGTTTTAAAAGCATACATGAACCTCGATGCAGCGGCGCCTTTCGAAATTGAAGAACCGCCCGCTGATAAAATACCGGTTGAACCGATTGCCGATCTGCAACCTGAAAACGTTTATGCTTTAGCGTTAGCTAATCTTCCCCAGCAAAAATTTAATGATTACAATTTAAAAGCTGCCCAAAAAAATTCGCTGGCCGCGAAAGGCGCTCTATATCCTACGATTTCGGCATATGGTGGTTTGAGCACCAATTACGGATATTTTCGTTCAGCCACTTACGCCCAGGTCTTTAACGGCTATGCACCCAGCGGGCTCGTAGTCAGCGATGGCAGCGGTGGTTTTATTGATGTGCAAAAGCCGTTATACACCAGCGGCGGTAAAAATGGTTATATCACCTCCGATCCGTTAGGCACACAATTCAGTAATAACTTTGGACAGTCCATTGGCATTAGTCTTTCCGTTCCCATCTTTAACGGTTGGCAATCGAAGGCGAATTACCAAAGGACCAGGCTTAATATTAAAACGTTGGAATATCAAATACAGTTAGATAATCAAACCTTGAAGCAGGACATTTACCAGGCTTATAATGCTGCAACTGTTGCATTAGAGAAATTCAATTCGTCGCAAACGCAGGTGGATGCTGCCCAAAAAAGTTACGATTTCGCGAGTAAGAGATATAACATAGGTATGTTGAGCACATTGGAACTCATTACCGATCAGAATAATTTGTTTCGTGCAAAGTTGCAATATGTTTCTAACCAATTCGATTATGTTTTTAAGATGAAAGTGCTTGAATTTTATAAGGGACGGGGAATAAAGATGTAGCTTCCGAAAGCCCAAAGGGAGACTTTTGAAGTCCAAACCGGTCGACGTTTAATCATGATTTGAGAAGATTTAATGCTAAAAGAAAAAAATATTTCAAACAATTAAAAAACTACAAAACCCTTCCAACAGAAGGGCTTGGGGAGGCTTTTATATATGAATAAGACTTTGAAATGGATCATTATTTCTCTTGTGGTAATAATCGCTCTTTTAGTAATACTTAAGAAGGCAGGTTTATTGGGAAAAGACCAGGGAACAAAAGTGACTGCTGAAAAAGTTATGAGACGTACCATTGTGGAAACAGTAAATGCCAGCGGCAAAGTATATCCTGAAATTGAAGTCAAAATGAGCCCCGACATTTCCGGAGAAATTGTGGAATTGAATGTTGCCGAGGGCGATAGCGTTAAGAAAGGGCAGGTGCTCGCAAAGATATACGGAGATATTTATGCAACTCAAAGAGATCAGGCCGCGGCCATCGTAAATCAGCAGCAGGCGCAACTTGCTAATTCAGAAGCTTCCATTGGGGCTATGCAGGCGCAGCTCGACCAGGCGAAGAAAACCTACGACATGCAGAAGCAGTTGTATGATGGAAAAGTTATCTCTGCGAATGAATTTAATACAGCCGATGCCGCTTATAAATCCGCACTTGCAAATTTTAGCGCAGCGAAACAAGCTATTAACGCAAGCCAGGCGGGTGTTGAAAGTGCTAAAGCCGGATTAGCAAAAGCGAATAAAGACATAAGCCTTGCCACCTTGGTTTCTCCAATGGACGGCGTTGTAGATTTGCTCAATGTTAAAAAAGGCGAACGGGTGGTTGGTAGTTCTATGATGGCTGGTACAGAAATGATGCGCATAGCGGATTTGAGTAAAATTGAAATTAGGGTTGACGTAGGTGAGAATGATATTCCTAAAGTTCATTTGGGAGATACTGCTACCATTGAAGTAGACGCCTACAACGACAGGAAGTTTACCGGGATTGTTACTCAAATTGCGAGCAGTAATAACGGCGCTGCTTCGCAAACAGATAACTCTGTTTCCACAAGTACCGACGTAACTAATTATAAAGTATATATTAGAATATCGCGTGATTCTTATAAAGATTTAATTAATAATTCCAAATCAAAGAGTTTCCCCTTCAGGCCGGGAATGAGCGCCAGCGCTGACATTCAAACTAAAACAAAAACGAATGTCTTATCTATTCCAATCAACGCGGTTACAACACGTGAAAAGAATGATTCTACCGGTAACGAGCAAACGCAAATACGAGCCAATGCAAATAACAACCAGGCAAGTGTTACAAATGCCGATGCATCCAATAACGATCTTGATGAAGTTGTTTTTGTTGTTCAGCCTGATGGCTCGGTAAAAAAACAAATTGTAAAAACCGGCATACAGGATATCAATGATATAGAAATAACTGCCGGATTAAAAGAAGGAGATGAAGTTGTTACCGGTCCTTATGATGTTGTTTCAAAAACGCTAAAGGATAAGGATAAGGTAAAAGTGGTTCCAAAAAGCGAATTGTTCGACAAGAAAAAATAATATTATAGTTGTGCCATTTCAGGCGTTAATTGTTTTTGAATTACTCCCGGTCATTTATACTTAATTAAATAACTCTTCGGCTTTAGCAATACTCTCGGGCTTACCTACGTCAATAAATTTTGTGTTGCTGTGGTCAAATGCCCCTATTGGATGCGCTTTGGCAATTTCGAGGTACGCATCTACCATTGAGAATTTTCCATCCATCTTCATCAGTGAAAATATTTGCGGTGATATAACATGTATACCGCTAAATGCTTTGGGGTAAAGCTTTGTCGCATCGCGGCTTACTTTTTGTTCGCCTGTTTTGTCATTTTTCCATCCACATAAATTCGGCATTTCATCAAATAAAAAATAACGGGACGTATGCCTGGTCGTTACTGCCAGTGTTGCAACGGGTTGTAAATTATTGTGTTCATCAATCATGGTTTTCAAATTCATATCGGTTAGCACATCTACATTTATTACAACAAAAGGGTTGCAGCTATCCTTAAAAAACCATCCTGCATTTTTTAATCCGCCACCCGTTTCAAGAACCGCATCGCTTTCATCCGAGATAGTCAGGTTGCTTCCAAAGCCTTTATTTTTTTCGAGGATTTTTTTTATCTGGTCCGGGAAATGGTGAACATTTACAATAATATCTTTAATTCCAAACTTAGCGAGGTATTCAATATTTCTTTGCAATAATGTTTTCCCGTTTATCACAACAAGTGCTTTGGGATGCTTGTCAGTAAATGGTTTCAATCGGGTACCAAGGCCTGCCGCTAAGATCATCGCTTTCATTATAGAGTTTTTTAGAATCCTTTGTGTTCGTGAATATTTTGCTCAATATGGTGTAAGTCTATTTTTACTTTAAACTTATTTCGCAGATGGCGGGTGAGTGCATCTGCTGCGTATACGCTTCGGTGTTGACCACCTGTACATCCAAAGTTTATCATCAATGATGAGAAGCCCCGCTTAATATAATCTTCCACTGCAATATCGGCAAGGTTATAAACGCTGTTTAAAAAATCAGGCATTTTCGTTTGCTGTTCCAGGAAGTCTATTACGGGTTTATCTCTACCAGTCTGTTGTTTAAATTCTTCAATTCTCCCGGGATTTAAAACACCCCTGCAATCGAAAACAAAGCCGCCGCCGTTATCGCTTGCATCTTTTGGATAACCCGTTTTTAAATAAGAAAAACTATTAATCTTCACTATCAGGGGAGTTGAATCAGTTGCCTGTACAGGCTTGAATTTATTGACTACGTCTTCGTGAACCATCAAATGTAATACTCTCTCAAATTCTGGTAAAGCAATTCCCGTTTCTTTGTTTTCCAAAAACCATTTTAAATTAGTCAGCGCCAGCGGGATGCTTATTAAAAAGTGTGCCTTTCTTTCAAATAAACCTCTGAATCCATAAGCGCCCAACACCTGCAAAAGTCTTATCAGAACATACCCGTTATATTGACTTACAAATCTCACCCGGTCTAAAGGGATTTTCAAAATTTCATCAACACAATCCATATAATATTCCAACAACAAATTTTTCCACTCATCAGGTAAATTGGCCTTTGCCTGCCAGAGCAAAGAGGCAACATCATACTGCAATGCACCTTTCATGCCTCCCTGGTAATCTATAAAGTGAACCGCTTTATCTTTAATAAATATGTTCCGGCTTTGGAAATCGCGGAACATAAAGTGTTTATTTTTTACGTGATCAAGGTAGGTGCTTAGCGCCTCAAAATCATCTATGAGTTTCTCTTTGTCGTACGCTATTTTGAGTGGATCTAAAAAATAATATTTGAAATAAAGCAGGTCGCTAAGTATTGCCTGTTTCCCAAACTCTTTTGACGTTATGCAATACTCATAGTCTATTTGTTCGCCTCCTTTTATCTGTAGTAACGCAAGTCCTTTCAAACTTTTTTTGTAAAGGTTGAACACATAGTCATTCAACCCATTTTCCTCGAGCTCATTTAATAAAGAAGTGCTTCCAAAATCTTGCTGTATATACATCTGTTGTTCCGGGTGAACCTTGTATATCTCCGGCAAAGGCGCCTGTGCCAATTTTAATTGCGAAGTAAAATTTAAGAAAGCAATATTCTCCTTTATGTTTTCATTAAAAGTGGCGATATAAGTCTTTTCTTCCGTGGCGATTCGAAAATAAATTCTGTCACCTCCCGACTTGGGAAGTTTTTCAAAATGTGTTATCTCATCTTGTGTAAATGTTTGAAAAAAGTCTTTAATATTTTCTGCAATCTGTTCCATATTTTTTTGGGTGGTAGTAAAAATAGAATATTTATTGGAGGGTGAGAAAACCGATACGATTAAAGCAGGTATCCGGTTTACAATTCAAAAATATTCTTCGCTATTTTGTATGTATTACAATGCGCCTCAACAATATCTCTTACGCCAGGCGAATAGCCGCCGCCCATAGCAACAGCAACAGGAATGCTGTGTTTCTTACAATTTTTAAAAACGATTTCATCCCGATTATGACAATCCGCGATGCTAAGTTTTAGTTTGCCAAACTTATCCGTTTCCAGCACATCAACCCCTGCAACAAAGCACATAAAACCAGGCTTCACTTTTTCGATCAGTTGCGGCAAAGTCTTTTCAAGAATGCGCAGGTAATCGTCGCCGTTAGTATCATTAGGCAAACCAATATCCAAATCACTTTTTTCTTTATGAAAAGGATAGTTATGTTCGCCATGCATACTAAACGTAAACACCCGATCATCATTTTTAAAAATGGAAGCCGTGCCATTACCCTGGTGTACATCCAAATCAACGATCAGTATTTTTTGAGCCAGCTTATTATCCAGCAAATAATTACTTGCGATTGCAAAATCATTTAATAAACAAAAGCCTTCGCCATGATCAGCAAATGCATGATGTGTGCCACCGGCAACATTTAGCGACACGCCATATTGCATTGCATTCAAAGTACAATCAATAGTCCCTTGTGATATTTTTATTTCTCTTTCTACCAGCCCGGCGCTTTGTGGAAAACCAATTGCCCGCATCTCTTTTGCCGTTAGTTCACCTGATTTCAAGCGATGCCAATAATCAGTAGTGTGTGTTCTTAATATGATATCTTCTGAAAGTAGGTCGGGAGAAAAGATGTTAGCTTCAGTAATTATGCCTTCATGCAACAATTGACCGGGAATCAATTCATACTTCAACATCGGAAAGCGATGACCTTCAGGTAACGGATGGGCGTAGATGGGATCGTATGCGATGGTGAGCATGGAAAATACTTTGATATCATCAAAAATTATACAGGATAAGTCCGTTGAAAATTCTTCCATGAAACGATTTGCACAGGCGGATGCTTCCATTTCAGTAATGTTTTATCACCAGTTATCAGACCAACTGCGTGGACCTGTTGCACAAGATCTATAAGATAGTCATCATTGGCATCGGGTGAGCCCATGTATTTTGGCTTTGTCTGGTGGAGGCTTAAGAACTTACTGATAATTTCTGTATAGTAGTTTGTTTCATTTAAAAGATATTTTCTAATTCTGTCTCTTTCGATAAAAATAGAAAATTCTTCAAGAAGAAGTTTGATTGCGCAAAATTCAAGATTGTATTTTTCGATGAGTTCGGGCAGTTCATGAAGTTTTCCTGAAATGCAGTAGCTGATAAGAATATTAGGATCTATTACCCAGCAATAAAAAAGCATCATTGCGTTTTTTGTTTCCTCGCAGCATTGCGCTCTTTGTAAATATCCGTGAGAGTTATGTTATTTGGTTTTACGGTTAAAGCGGCTTCAGCAGCTGTCTGAACGTTTTTTTTGTCTTCAACCAGTAAAGAACAAAACGCTTTTCATCGTCAGTAAGTCCGTCCACTTCGTTCATAATCTGAACAAGCGTTGACTTCCTTTTTTGGATAGGCTCTTTTAACATTCTTGTAATTTTCAGTAATTCAAATATACTTATTTCCCTAAGTTTTATCTACACATAAAATAACAATTTAGCTAAGTCTGTTGCAAAAATAATATGGCTTCTAAAGATTATTTTAAAATCAATACTGTTTAATTCTTAGCATGGATGGTAGTTATGTAAGGATCAATTTCCTTTAAAGCATTAACTTCATTACAACCAATCATAACGATCCATCATGAAACGATTATTCTTTTTCATGTGCATACTTGCACAAACCAATTTGCCTGCACAGCCCGGGGCCATTAAGTATGGTATTGATTCTGCAAGTGTAGAACACGCAGGCGTACCAAAGGGAGAAGTGATAAAATTTACTTATGACCAATCCAAAATATTTCCCGGTACATCGCGTGAATGTTGGGTATATGTACCTGTGCAATACAAACCTGATAAACCCGCATGCGTATACGTGAACCAGGATGGCATTCAATGGAAAGCACCAACCGTTTTTGATAATCTTATTTATAAAAATGAAATGCCGGTAACCATTGGCGTATTTGTTACACCTGGAAAAGTGCTGGCCGATGGTGGTTCAAACGCCCTTGATCGTTATAACCGCAGCTTTGAATACGATGGATTGGGAGATGCCTATGCACGTTTTATTCTTACAGAAATATTACCTGAGGTTGAAAAATTAAAAACAAAGAACGGACGCATTATTCATTTATCAACTAACGGGAATGACCGTGCAATTGGCGGTTCCAGCAGTGGTGCCGTTTGCGCCTTTACTGCGGCATGGGAACATCCCGAAGCTTTTTCAAGAGTGTTTAGTGCCATCGGCACATATGTTGGTTTGCGTGGGGCCGATCGTTACCCAACGCTTATACGAAAATATGAACCAAAGGCTATCCGTGTTTTTTTACAGGATGGCACTAATGATCTTAACATTTATGCGGGTGATTGGTGGATGGCTGCGCAGGCAATGGAACGAGCATTAACTTTTGCCGGCTATGAAGTGAACCATGTGTGGGGTGAAGATGGGCATAACGGCAACCAGGGTACATCCATTTTTCCTGATGCGATGCGATGGTTGTGGAAAGGCTGGCCACAACCTGTTGCAAAAGGAAATTCAAAAAATCAGTTCCTAAACGACCTGCTTATTCCGGGCGAAGATTGGGAACTTGTTGATGAAGGTTATAAGTTTACAGAAGGTACAGCAGCAAATGCAAAAGGCGAAGTTTTTTACCAGGATATTCCCACTTCCAAAACTTACAAGGTTGATGTAAATGGGAAATTAACTGCATTGAATACAGATGCTAAAAAAGCAAGTGGTACTTCTTTTGGTGCCGATGGAAAACGGTATACTGTTGCAGGAAAAACAAATCAAATTTTGAGTTATGATGCCAATGAAAAGGAAGCGGTAATTGCAGACAGCATTGCAGGTAATGATCTCGTTGTTGCGAATAACGGCAACATATATGTAACCTCGCCAGATGGTACAACCAAGCCGAGCAAGTTATATCTCATTAAACCGAACGGTGGAAAAATGGCAGTTGATGAAGGTTTAAAGTTTGCCAATGGCGTTACCTTATCTCCTGATCAAACACAATTGTATGTAACCGAATCAGCCTCACATTGGGTATGGATTTATAAAATAAAACCCGATGGAACCTTAGCGTACAAACAGCATTATGGATGGCTTCATGAGCCGGACACCGAAGAGAACGCCTGGAGCGACGGACTCAGATGCGATACTGCCGGCCGCGTTTATGTAACATCGAGATTGGGAATACAAATAATGGATCAAATAGGTCGCGTGAATGTGATACTGCCATTACCCCCATCTGCATTTAATCCTTCCAATGTTTGTTTTGGCGGACCCGATTTTAATATACTATATGTGTCATATGGTGATAAAGTTTATCGGCGAAAATTAAAAACAAGAGGTGCTAATAATTTTGATAAGCCGATTAAACCGGTTGTACCAAGACTGTAGTTGAATATTTATAAATCAATCGATAACATCACGAAGTGATAAAAAAGGTGCGATAACAACTGCGTCTATCCGTTGCGGTAATTAATTATGAAAAAAATAAAAGCCTTTGCATTCGCTGCAAAGGCTCTCAAAGAAAATATATTTTCCTAAAACTTTCTTTCGACCTTGTTATCAATTGGCGGCACTGTTCTTAGATAGGCGTAGATGGCGCTTAGCTCTTCATCGGTGAGCCCTACGTAAGGTTGCATGGGATTGCGTAAAGATGGCGGTCCGGTTGGCACTGTGCCTGATTTAACTGCATTAATAAACTGTGCTTCCGTCCAGTTGCCAATACCGGTGTTCTTATCAGGGGTGATGTTTAAACTATAAATTTCCTTTCCGTCAATATCATACATCTGGTTGCCGCCACCAAAGAAACCAGGTGATTTTTCCGGTTCGTTATAATCATTTTTTGCAAAAGATTTGGAATGACAGCTATAGCACTCCATTTGATAAAGAGCAATGTATCTTCCCCACGCAATCTTATTCGTTGTGTCCGGGCCGGGAATAACGTGAGATGGAAAATCGAATGGTTTTGCAGCGCCAATAGTTACTAAAAACTTGGTAAGGAAGCCCGGCTTGGAAGCAGGCATGTGCTCCGGATTCGCTTTCAACCATGGATCATCAGACCGGAGAAATGAGATAATAGAATACAAATCTTCATCAGAAATATGTATGAGTTTCGGCATGTAAGGCGGAACATATTGCCCGTCTGGTTTTATACCCGTTCTTATAAAAGATATGAGATCGCCATCACTCCATTTGCCGATACCAATTGTTGTGTCGTGTGTAATGTTGGCGCTGTAGATCTTGCCAAACTGAGGTGCTTCAGTTAATTCACGTCCTGTGAATTCGTCCGTTTTCGGATTATAATGACAACTACGGCAAAGCATAGACGCAAGCTTTCGTCCCTGCGTAACTCTTGCTGGTGTTGACTCTACTTTAATGTCAATCTTGTGCACGGCATATTTTGGAATGGATCTTTTTGAAATATAAAAAGCCATTCCGGCCACCGCCACGATGATAATTATAATGATAACCAGGAGCACTTTAAAGAACTTTCTCATAGCAAAATGTTTTATTGTTTTTTGATTTTATAAAAATATTTTAAAAATATCAATATAAAAACAAAGTTTAATAAATGGCAAGAGCCATAATAATTGTCTTTTAATTTTTTCAGTATTTACGATGCCCTTTAATAAACATGATGCTTCTCATCCAATCTCTTCTCTAATACATCTTTAGGCACATTGATTTGTTCACCAATCGGTTTGCCGTCACGATAGGTAATGGCATTCAAATAAGTTGCTCCCACAGGAAACTGAATTGGCTTACCATCAAACTTTGGAGAGAACTGGTCAGGATTTGTACCGTCGAATGTATAGTAGATATCCAGTCCCTTTACTTCGGAGGTAAGTGTTACACCAAAGTCACTGTTTTTAATACGTGCCGGTTCAAATATTACATTATACATGCTCTTTGAATACTTGACATTTGCTGCGTCTAAAC
>Ga0105239_10010751_pt1 | contig 10224 bp, 12 predicted proteins | sample KBSC44metaG_FD_92761 | JGI IMG/M metagenome (GOLD analysis project Ga0105239, IMG submission 92761) | Corn rhizosphere microbial communities from Kellogg Biological Station, Michigan, USA - KBS C4-4 metaG | ecosystem: Host-associated > Plants > Roots > Rhizosphere > Soil | place: Michigan, USA...
CCACCAATTACGTCGCTCCTACCGGGAGCGAACCCGGTGATCGCACCGTAAGGTACAGAAGACCCCGATGCGCATTGTCTATGCAATCCTGGCCTCGCTCTCCGCGGGTATATCGACCTTTCTCTTTTGCGGGGGCGGCTATGGTTCGGATCTACCGTCCAAGTTGACCTGCTATGCGGATGTCGCCGCGCTGGTACAGGTCGAGGAGCGGCACGCGGGCTTATGGCTCATCAGCGCGCTGGCGACCGCCCTATTTGCTGCCCTTGGCTACCACGCTCGCCTGCAGGACCGGGCGAACGCCCTGCGTGACCGCGGTAAAGCCGTGCCTTTGGACCTGGAGCCGCGTCCCCTTCCCTTCTATCTCTACTTCGCCGCTCTGGTCGTCGTCGGCCTGACGACGCTCTTTTGCCTGTTCCTTGCCATCGCCAGCGATCCAGTCGGTACCGCCGGCGAGCGCATCACGGTCCTGATGCGGAGCCCTCTGGCCGGTTGGTATACCCTCGCGGGCATCCCCACCGCCGTCTTGCTCTTCGTCCGCATGGTCCAGCACAGCGCCCCACCGGAGGACTGAGCTGTGCGCTCCTTTTACCGCACCGTTCTCTGGATCTCGGTCGTGTTGTCGCTCGTGTTGCCGTTCAGCTGCCTCGGCTGCATGCTGGGCGATCCTCCTGGACCTCCTGCGCCGCATGAGGCGGCTATACGGATGACCACGGTCGTGCTTATCATGGTTATCTGGGTCGGCAGCCTTGTTTCCGCAGGCATCTCCGGCAGCTTTCTGCTCGGTGAGAACGAGCGTAAGCCGGAGCCGCCCTCCGTAAAGGAGCCGTTTTCCCCACCCGAGGTTCGCCCTCAGTCTGCGGCCTACCAGGCGTTTCTCTGGATATCCGTTCTCGCGGCGATCGTGCTGACGTTGATGGTATTCGGATGCGTCGCGGGAGATCCGAATCAGAGCCCGACGTCGGCTCAAGCCGCACGGATGGCGGCTTACAGAACGTCGGTTGAGTGCGCCTGGCTCGGCAGCGTCTGTTCCATCGTCGTATGCTCCTGGATGCTGCGACGAGAGCATCGGCTCGGCTCGGATTAGTCTTGGACTGTAACAGCCGGAGGGCTGAGACTTGCGCGTTTTTTATCGGACCCTTTTCTGCATATCCGCGATTGCGCTGGCATTCCTGTCCTTTGGAAGCCTCGGTTGCATTCTGGGAGATCCGATTCCAAATCTTCCGCCAGCCGTGGCGGCGGAGGGCGATCGTAATCGCATGCTACTGGGCCTGGTATGGTTCGGCAGCCTTGGTGCGACGTGCTTGTACAAATGGCTGCTTGGGCGTGAAGAGTCGCGCCCGTCCAAGCAGCCAGCGGCGCCGGAGGACTCGTCTACGCGTGTCTTCTACCGCGTCTTTCGCGGCATCTCCGTTCTTGCACTGATCTACTTCACTATCATTTGCTGCAGCGGCGCACCCGGTGATCGCTCCACCCCCTTGACTCATCCGGAAGTGGTTCAGCGGCAAGCAGATGACGCCCGTGTCTTCTCCGTTGCTGGGAGCGCCTGGCTAGGTAGCCTGGGTTCTATCCTGGCGTGCAGTTGGCTACTGGGGCGCGAAGATAAGCGCGAGATCTATACAGGCGGTTATTCTGGCTCGCCCTCATCATAGCGTTTCTATCGATTCCTGTTACTTCGCCGAAGGAGTGCCCTTTGCGTGGCCTTTACAAAGCGTTGTTCGCGCTCGCCGTTATCACGTCGATTATTCTGGGTCTCTTGCTCGGTGTTCGTATGATGGGAGACCCACCTCCGAACCCAACGCCGGCTCAGGCCAAGGTGCTCGCTGAAAACAGCAACATCACCGGGTGGATGTGGCTAGCCTGGCTCGGCAGTATCACTGCAGCCGGTATCTACGGCTCGCTGTCGCGCTCAAAGAAGGCGGAAGGGTTGCGCCGGTATTGATCGATTTCGTTCGCCGGGTCCGCCGCGTGCCTCCGAAGGAGTGACTCTTCTCTTGCGCACTTTCTATTGTGTCTTCCTCTGGTTATCGGTCGCAGCGCTAGCCCTGTTGCCCGTCGCGCTATTTTGCTGCCTGTCCAACTTATGCGGCGATCATATCGGTCCGCGGCTGCTACCGCAGGACGCGGCCACCCGGGAACGAATCATGATCGCTCTCGTCGTCGCCTGGCCGTGCAGCCTTGTCTCCTCCCTGGTATCTCTAGGGTTGATGGACCGTGAAATTAGTCGGGAGCGGCAGTGATAGCGGCGGCCTTTCCTTTCTCGTGTCCCGTTTCGGAGGGATGATCTTTGCGCAGCTTCTATAGCCTTTTCTTCTGGATGTCCTTGATAATGTCGACCATCGCCACGATGATGGTATTTGGCTGCATCATGGGCGACCCTGCTCCCCACATGTCACCTGCTCAGGTCCAGGAGTTGGCAAACTATGACGGTCTGGTGGGATGGATGTGGTTCGGCAGTGCCGGCTCGACCATCGTCTGCGCCATACAATCTGCCCGTGCCGAACTACCTCAGCAGGGTGCGGCAGCGGCCCGGTACGCGCGGAAGAATCGGCGGTCAGCGGGTCTGCGATAGAAGAGCGACCATGCGGCCGACTAAGAACCTACGCTTTGGTACGGCAACCGGTTTCTGACGGGGTACACTCAACAGAGGTAAGGCTCGCACGTGCGAGCACGCCTGATCGCCTGTTGCGGCGGGGCGGAGGAAGGATTCCCATCAGACCATGAAATTTTTTATCGATACGGCTAACCTCGAAGAGATCCGACAGGTCGCGGAGCAGGGCCTCGTGGACGGTGTCACGACCAACCCCTCTCTGCTGGCGAAAGAGGGCAAGGGCTTTAAGACGACGATCATCGAGATCTGCTCGATGGTCAACGGTCCGGTCTCAGCCGAGGTCGTGACGACCGATAACCTCGACCAGATGCTCAAGGAGGCCCATACGGTAGCCGGCTGGCATCCGAACGTCGTGGTCAAGATCCCATTCGGCCCGATCGGAATGAAGGCGGTTCGCAAACTCTCCGAGGAGGGTATCCGAACGAACGTCACCGTCCTGTTCACGCTGACGCAGGCCCTGATCGCCGCGAAGGCCGGCGCGACGTATCTTTCCAACTTCGTCGGCCGTGTCGATGACCTCAGCGGCGACGGTATGGTCGCGGTCCGTGACACGGTAAACATGGTCAAGGAGTACGGCTACGCCTCGCAGGTGCTGGTCGCCTCTGTCCGCTCCCCCATGCACGTGGTCGAGTCGGTGCGCTGCGGCGCCCATGTCTGCACGATCCCCTTCAAGATCCTGCAGCAGATGTACCAGCATCCGCTGACCGACAAGGGTATCGCGACGTTCACGGAGGACTTCAAGAAGTCCGGCCTGAACTTCGACTGAGTTCCTGCTGATCGCTCTGTGATAGGCGCGTCCTACGGCGCCTCCGGCAGCGCAGCGCGGGCTGCCTGCCGGAGGCGCCGCGTGTCGTCTCTGTCCCCTCTTCCGTTATTTCTATGGCAACCGCAAACACTATCTGGCAGATAGCCTTCGGCGACTACGACTTCGCGATCGATCGCAAGGCGTTGACGTATCGGCTGACGGAGACGAAGACCGGGACTGTCTGGGCCGATGGACTGCCGGTCGGGTGGCTGGAGTTGGAGGAGCGCGCCACGGGTACGCGGACGCGCTACGACTTCGGCAGCATGCGGCTTGTCTCACTCTCAGAGAAGGCCGGCGTGCAGGGGAAGCGGATTCTGTTTGGCCTGGATTGCCAGGGTATCCCCGTGGATCTGTACTTTACCTGCTCTCAGAAGGAGATACAGCTTACGGTGGAGGCAAGCCGGGATACCCGAACGCACGATGTCCAGGATGTCTGTCTGCTGCCGGGGTTGGTCTCTGTTCCGGGCGATGGGGTTTCGTATCTCGTGATCCCCCATCGCGAGGGAGCGATGGTGCAGGCTACAGCTCCGCCCGCCGTCAGTGCCGCCTTGCCGATCTGGGATGCTGACAACGGCGTGACCATGCCGTTCGTGGGCGCCGTTCGTTGCGCCGACAGGGCGCACGCGGTCTCGGCGCTGGCCCTGATCACCGATTCGGCCTACGGCGTGTTTCATCTGGAGCGATCAGCCGAGGCGGGCGCGTTTGTTGAGACCCGATATACGCGCGATCCAGAGCGACGGCGTCTGGATATCCGTGTGATCGTACTGCCAGAGCAGAACCATGTAGCGATCGCTCGGGCCTATCGTGACAAACTGGTCGGGGACAAGAACCACGTGACGCTGCGCCGCAAGGCGCGGGAGCACCCGGCGCTCGAATCGCTGTTAGGCGGTGCGCTGATCCACCTCTGGAACGCAACATCGCCCGTCGAGCCACAACTGGCAGCTCGCCTGCACGAGATCGGTGTCGATCGCTCGGTCTGCGTCCTTGCAGATACGCCTCCGTCGGCGTCTGTAGCGTCCCCCTTCAAAGAGCTAGAGGGAGTGGATGCGATCGAGTTGGCCGGGATCACGACCAGGCTCGACGCGACGTCGGCGCCGTCGCGCTGGGATATCATGGATCAGCGGTTGCAATCCCTTGCCGACGCGCAGGGACGCTTTGGTATCGTCGGTTCAGACTTCGGCGCGGATTGGAGTGCGATCGCCTGCCACTACTGGCGGCGCTACTTCGACGAGATCGGGGCCGGGCCTCTTGGCAGCGGCTACACGCCGCTGCCGCTCTATGCAACCGTCTATCATGATGCGGTGATCGCCTATCCCTCCAACCATCCCGATCCGACGCATCCAGAGGAGTTTCTGCGATCGCTCCTCTCCGTCTCGCCGCCTCTACTCTATCTCGATTGCACTGCGGAGAACCGCACCGACTGGGCGGCGCAGGAACGGGCTTATGCGGTGCTTGCCCCGCTGCACCGGCTCTGCTTTCCGGCGTTCCTGACTGAGCACCGCTTCCTGACACCGGACTATCTGGTGGAGGAGGCCCGCTACTCCAACGGCGCCTACGTACTCGTCAATCAGAGCGAAACGGACGCGTACGAAAATGAGCAGTTTCTTATCCCGCCGCTGGGATTCTACGCGGAGCATGCACAGATGATCGCTTACGACGCCCTGCGCGTCGGCGGCCAGACCTTCGAGACGCGCGCGTTCCGTATACGACGGTCGCGGGATGAAAAGCCGCTGGCAGAGAGCGCCTATATCCTGTCGCAGGAGTTCCTGCTGTGACGGAACGAATCGCGATCGGATTCGGGTCCAATATGGGAGACCGGGAGGCAAACCTGTCGTTCGGGCGGGAGGAGCTAGCCCGACACGGGGTACGCTGGACGGCGGAATCCCCTATTTATGAGACGGAGCCGGTCGGGCCGGTGGCTGATCAGCCGCCGTTTTTGAATCAGGTAGTGATCGGCGAAACTTCACAGCCTCCGGAAACGTTGTTAAAGATGTGTCTTGCCGTCGAGCAGGCGCGCGGACGTGTCCGCATGGTCCATTGGGGACCCCGGACGCTGGATCTGGATATACTACTGTTTGGGGACCGGAACATTCGGGAGGCGGGGCTGACCGTACCGCACCCGGAGATGGGAAATCGCGCCTTTGTGCTGGTGCCGCTTGCGGACATCGCGCCGGACTGGGTGGTGCCGGGCACGACGGGCAAAACGGCACGGAAACTGCGGGACGAACTCGCCATGGGGCGCGAGGGGATTCGTTTGTGGCCTACTTCCGATACGAAATAGTCGATGCGAGCGGGAAGGTGATGCGAGGCGCCATGGAGGCGGACTCGGAGCAGGAGGTATCCGGCCGCCTGAAGGCGCAAGGGTACCAGGTGGTCCACCTCTCCCACGCCCCCGCCAGCGCTACCGGCAGCGCGACCGCAGTGGCGACCAGCCGTTCGTCGGCGATGCCGAGTAGCTCGCTCGGTGCGGCGCCGCCGACGGAGAGCGTCGCGATGTTCGGTCCGACTGCGACCGCGGCACAACTCGGCACCTTCTTCCGGCAGCTGGCCTCGCTCATGCACGCCGGGTTTTCCGTCAGCAACGCCTTCTCGGACCTCGGAATGCGGACGCCCAATCGGGCGCTGGGCGAGACGGCGAAGAGTATCGCAGGCGCGACCGCCTACGGCGCCTCGGTGGCGACGGAGATGGCGAAGTACCCCACCCTCTTTCCCCCGCATGTGACGGGACTGGTGGCGGCCGGCGAGGCGGGCGGCTTTCTGGAATTCTCGTTTGAGGAGGCGGCGCTGAACCAGGAGCAGGATGATGCCCTGGGTCAGGGGCTCTGGGTGCCACGGCTATTGATCTGGCAGGCGATCTGGTCCGTCCTGCTCTTGCAGCCGCTGTTCCCGAGCGTACAGGTGACCAACGATATCGGCCCGGATATGGTGCGGGCGAGCGGCATGGCCTATGCCCACTCCCTGCTATTCGTCGCCATTCCGATCGGGATCGCCCTGCATGTCCTCTCCCATTTTGGCGGAAAGATGTGGCGGCAGCCCTGGGCGCGACGCTTCCACGATACGGTCTCGCTGCGGATTCCGGTGATGGCCCATCTGGCGAAGATGCGGGCGCTGGCATCCTTCACTCGAATGCTGCGGCGACTGCTGATGGCGGGGATCTCCACGGAGCCGGCGTTTGTGGCAGCGGCGCGCTCCGTGCCGAACATCGTGCTGTCGGAGCATATCCTGGAGACCGGTGCGCCGATCGTCCGGGCGAACGAGGGGATCGACAAGGCGATCGCCGCGACCGGGCTGATGGGCGATGATCCGTTGCAGCTGCTGGTGACCGGGCAGAAGACCGGACAGTGGCTGGAGATGCTGGACCGTGTAACGGCCTTCTATCAGGAGCGGGCGGTGGTCGCCACGGACGCCGCCAAGAACGCCCAGAAGCGCTCCGGCGTGATCATCACGCTGCTCTCCATGGGGTATGTGACGATCGTCTGCACGGCGGGCTGTTACAACCTGATCTTCAAGGTGACGGACGGCATCGCGAAATAGAGACAGGATCTGATGGCAACGTACTCCTATGACGCCCGCGATCTCAGCGGGAGGACGGTATCGGGGATCATTGAGGCGGACGCTCCGCATCTTGCGTCGATCTCTCTGCAGGAGCAGGGTCTTTTTGCGACACGGATAGAGAAGGTCAACTCGCTGCCGACGCCGACGCTGGCGACGCCGGGAATGCCGGACTTCGACACGGTGAGCGGGCGTCAGCCTCCGGTCTATGCACCGCCGCAACCCGCAGTTCCTCAGCCGTATGAGACCGCCTATCCGGCTTCTGCGCCCTATGTGCCGGCGATGGAGGATGCGGACGACGATGCTCCGCAGATCCGACTCATTCCCTGGGCGTTCGGTGTCAAGTACCAGGATCTGGCGGTGTTTTATCGGGAGCTGGCCACCCTGCAGGGCGCGGGCATCTCGATGGTGCAAGGGCTGCATCTGCTGGCCGAACAGTCGCGCAGTTCCCGGCTGAAAGCGGTCCTGATGGAGGCGGCCACGGCGGCAGCCCACGGGCATACTCTCTCCTCGGTGATGCGGACACATCGCGACATCTTTACGCGCATCCATGTCGAGATGATCAAAGCGGGAGAGACCAGCGGCGCCTTCGACCTGATGTGCCAGCGACTGGCGGAGTATCTGGAGCGTGAGATCGAGATCCGCCGGAAGCTTGCCCGCGAGACGCTGTATCCAAGGATCGTCTTCTGTATTGCGAATCTGGTCATCATGTTGCTGGTCGGGCTGCTGGGTGGTGGTGCGGCCGCGATGGTCGTCGTTTTTATCGACCTCTGGACCCTGGTGGGCTGGCTCTTCCTGATCTGGCTTCTCGCCTATCTCTATCAGTTCCCGGCGTGCGCGCTGGTGTGGGATCAGATCAAGCTGTACCTTCCGCCCTGGTGGGGCGGCGTGCGTCGGCGTTATGCGACCGCGCGTTTCTGCCGGGCGCTGGGAACGCTCTATGCGGGCGGCGTCATCCTGTCCCGGGCGGTCGTCATTTCGGCGCGAGCCTGCGGCAACTACGCGGTCGGTCATAAGATCATCGAGCAGGCCGGCGCCCTGAACCATGGCGCGGACCTCTCCTCGGTCCTGACCGCCTCCGGAGCCCTGTCGCCATTGGCCGTGAACATGGCGCGCACGGGAGAGCACACCGGCGGTCTGGACACCATGCTGCTCAAGGTCGCGGACTACCTCGAATCCGAGGCGGACACGAAGGCGCACCAGTATGCGGTCTCTCAGGGAGTCGCGGTCTCGCTCGTCGCCGGCGTGGTCGTTCTGATCATCGCCATCATGTTCTTCACGGGCTACTTCTCCATGGTGTTCAAAGCCGGCGATTCCGTCGGCTAGCCAAAGGCGCTCCGAAGGCTACTAATAAGACCGGGTACAATAAGAGAGCATGGCAGGCGAGGCGAAGAACTACTACGAGGTGCTGGGCGTCACAGAGACCGCAACGATCGAAGAGATCAAGAAGCGCTACCGATCGCTGGCTCGACAGCACCACCCCGATGTCAATCCGAACGACCCGAACGCGGCGCGCAAGTTCACGGATGTCGCCGAGGCCTACCGCATTCTCTCCGATGCGACGACTCGCGGCGTCCACGACTTCGAGCTGAAGTCCCTTCGTGATCGTCAGGAGGCGGCACGTCGTCGCGCCGCGACTCCTAACACCGGAGCGGGAGCCGGCGTCCGGCCGAACCCGACGCCCCAAGCGGCAGGTCCTGCGGCGCCCTCGCGCGCCTCTAATTCAAATGCCGGCTCGGAGTCCGCACGACTGGTCGCCCAGGCGCAGGCGGCGTTTGTCCGCCATCGACTGGCGGAGGCGCGGACGCTCGCGGAGCAGGCGCTACGCCTGAACCGACGCAATGCGCAGGCCTATGAGATACTGGGGGACGTCTTCCGGCTGCAGAACAGGGCAGACGATGCGATGAACATGTACAGCATGTCTCTGCAGATCAATCCGCGGAACCCCACCGTTATGGAGCGGTTGGAGCGAATGGCGCGGGCGTCGACCGCCCGCCACGGCGGTAGCTACACGCCGCCCCCGCGACCATCTGCGCCGTACACACCCCGTCCCACCTCTAGCAGCAGCCCCGCGGCCGGCTCTTCTTCGGCTGGAGGCTATCGTCCGACGCCGCCAAGCAGCAGCGGACCGGCCTCCTATGCATCGCGCCCAATGGCGACTTCGGCGGCCGCCTTTAGCGATGCCGCGGAGCGACGACGGCCGCTCGGTCTGCTCCTGTGGGGCGTGGCCGGTTATGGCGCTGTCTTTCTTGCGATCCTGTACGTACTCCTCTACCATGGGGAGGCGCCGCCCGGTATTCCCACGCTGACATGGATCTCCAGCTGGAACCTGACGATCGTCGGCACCATGGTTTTGTGCGGGCTCGTTCTGGGCAGCACGATGTCCGGTACGCTCGCGATCCGGCGGATCGAGGATGAGCTGATCCTGCCAAGCGCTTCTGGGGGCGGACCAGCCGCGCCGCTCGGCGCGGTACTGATCGTCTTTTCCGTGCTCAGCTTCTACGCGGCGGCCCTGGTCTATCTACTGATCCAGTACTTCCAGGAGGCCGTCACCCCCTCTGTTCTCCGCGCCTTCGGCGCGGTCTTTGCCGTCGTCTGTCTGTTGTCCTTCGCGTACGAACCGGGGCATATGCAGGTATTCTGGTTCGGGGGAAACGTGGTGTTTCTCTCCTATCTTGTCGGCTGGGCAATCGGCGACCTCTTCCGTCCTTATGGAGTGTGACAGCGCCATAACACCCGCCGCCTCGTCCAGGAAGGAATTGCAGCATGTCGGATACTCTCGAAGCGCCGATCACCCGGCGGGGCTTTGTCCGGACCGGACTCGCGATGGGGTTTGCGCTGGCCGTTCAGCCGATCGCCGAGGCGACGATCCACACTGATAGTAAGGGAATCACTGCCGGGGAGATCCATTTCAAAGCGGCGGACGGCGTGATGGTCCCGGCGTACCGCGCCATGCCGAAGACCGCCGGCCCGTTCCCCACCGTCGTCGTGGTCCAGGAGATCTTCGGCGTCCACGAGCATATCAAGGATCTCTGTCGGCGTCTGGCAAAGGCGGGTTATTTCGCGGTCGCCCCGGAGTTGTACTTCCGCGAAGGCGATGTCTCGAAGATGCCCATGCAGCAGATCATCGGCACAGTGGTCAGCAAGGTCCCGGACGCTCAGGTACTGAGCGATATCGACGATGTGTTAAAGTATGCCGCCGGCACGAAGAAGGCGGATGTCGCCCGAGCCGCCATCACCGGTTTCTGCTGGGGCGGCC
>Ga0105239_10010753_pt1 | contig 10223 bp, 4 predicted proteins | sample KBSC44metaG_FD_92761 | JGI IMG/M metagenome (GOLD analysis project Ga0105239, IMG submission 92761) | Corn rhizosphere microbial communities from Kellogg Biological Station, Michigan, USA - KBS C4-4 metaG | ecosystem: Host-associated > Plants > Roots > Rhizosphere > Soil | place: Michigan, USA...
CCGATCTGGCCCGGTGGGAGCCTTATCTCCGCTGGAAGCCCGATATCAAATTCAAATACGTCTATTTCTACGACAGCCCGGGGAACAAGGATATTTTCAAGTTTAACCCCGGCGTAACGCTGCCCCAGCTGGCGGAGCGGTATGCCAGATCCTTCAAGGTGGACCTGAAGTCCTTCCGGACACCGGCGGAGATCAGCAAGACCATCGACCTGCGGCCCGAACAAAACCGGTATGTCATGGACCTGCATTATAATGGTCATCGGACATTCCTTCGGCTGTTCGACGACCGGGACGTCTTTCCGTCAGAGACGGAGACCTCAGCAGCGCTGAAAAGGCTGATGCAGGCGAAGATGCCGAAGATCGCGTTTGCGCAGGGTGAGTCCGAGCGTAGCATCGACAAGATGGGTGACCGGCATTTCAAGTATCTGACGAACGAAATTACTTTCCGGTATTCGCTGGTCAACCAGGGGTTCGATGTATCAAAAGTATTCTTACATGATGAGGATATTCCGGCGGACATTACTGCCCTGGTGATCGCCGATCCAAAGGTGGCGTTTGACAGCGTATCCTTACGAAAGATCGAACGGTATATCGCCAATGGCGGCAATCTGCTGATTGCGGGCGAGCCCGGCAGGCAGGATATCGTCAATCCACTGCTGGCGCCATTAGGTGTCAGGATGATGGAGGGGATGATGGTTGAGAAGAACAATGATTTTTCCCCCGACCTGGTGCAGCCGTATCTGACACCCGATGCGGCCGCTTTTACCAAACAGCTGCACGAAGATTTCAAGGACAGCCTGGTGATCGCTATGCACGGTGCGGCAGGGCTGTTGGTAAGCCCCGGCGGTCCTTTTACGGCGATCCCGCTGGCGATGACGGCTGACAAACGCAGCTGGAACAAAAAGATCAGGCCTGATGAGAATATGATTGAGCTGGCAGAAGACGAGGAGACACCGCGCAGCATGGGCGGCATTGCAATATCTGTCAGCGACAGATCCGGGTCGGGGGACAGGCATAAGAAACCCGAGGCCAGCGATCCCGACCCCGATATGCTCAGATATGACTCCAGCCAGGGTGATCAGCGGGGGCCACTGCCCGCCGTGGTCGGGCTTACGCGTACGATCAAAGGCAGGGAGCAACGTATTGTTGTTGCGGGAGATGCCGATTTCCTGAGCAATGCAGAGCTGGGCCGGTACAATCTCAAGACCTGCAATTTCAATTTTTCCACGGCTATCTTCAGCTGGTTCGCGCATGGAGAGTTCCCGATCGATACCTCGCGGCCGCCGTCGGAGGACAAGCGGCTTAACATTACCGATAGCGGGCTGGCTTTCCTGAAAGTAATGCTGATGGGGATACTTCCGGGACTGTTGCTTGTCTTCGGCAGTATCCTGCTGATCCGGCGTAAGAGAAAATAATATTTATGCATTTTGCAACAGACAAGCAGACGCTGGATGACCTGAATATATTCGGTCAGAGGGGCGGCGATTCGGTCTATGGATTATTTAGTCATACGCAGACGCGCGGCGGCGCTTTGCTCATGGAGCAGCTTTTCCGCGAACCGCTGTCGCGGCCTGACGCGATACGGAGGCGCATCGATATTTTCCGGTGGTTTGCGGAGTCGGGGCTACCCTTTCCCTTCAAGCCCGAGTGGTTCGATGCTGTCGAGCAATACCTGGCTAATACCGATGAGCGGAGCAAGCTGTCGCAGGCGGATGGTTTGCTGGAGCGAAGGATCAAGGGACTTATCTCGACGAATACCGAGGAATCGATCATCCAAAAAGGTATCGCGTCCCTGGTGGAGATAGCGCACGCCTGCCGCGACTTTGTGTCGGTGACGGCCGGTGAATCCACGGATGGTGAGGCTGATGGTTCCGCGTATGCGGAGGAACGCCGGGCCCTGCAAACCCTGCTGGATGAACCGGCATTTACCGGAGTGCTGCAGCATTCCCGGAGGAAGAAGTTGGGTTTTGAGGAGATGGCTGGTCTGGACGAACAGCTACGTTTCCGGCATCGGTCCGTGGTCCGCCGCGTGCTCGAGCGCATCTACTATCTGGATCTCTATCTGACGGTGGCGCGGGTGGCCGTCGCCCGAAAATTCGCTTTCCCTATCGTGCTCGATCGCGGATCGAATACGGTGCGGCTGCAGGGGCTGTACCATCCTGGCCTGGCGGGCGCAATACCCAATTCGATAACGATCACTTCCGACAATAATATCGTGTTCCTGACCGGCGCCAATATGGCGGGCAAGAGCACTTTTATGAAATCGCTGGGTATCACCATATACCTCGCTCATATGGGTTTTCCCGTTGCCGCGTCGGCTATGGAATTCTCGGTGCTGGACGGACTGTTTACCACGATCAACCTCTCCGATAACCTGGGCATGGGCGCCAGCCATTTCTATGCCGAGGTGCTGCGGGTAAAGAAGGTGGCCGAGGAGCTGAACCGCGGGAGGAACCTGCTGGTGATCTTCGACGAATTGTTCCGCGGCACCAATGTGAAGGATGCCTATGAGGCGACGATTGCAATAACAGGGGCGTTTGCATTGAAGCGGAACAGCATCTTCGTGATCTCGACGCATATCATCGAGGCGGGAGAGGTGCTTAGAGAACAGCATGGTAATATCGGATTTGTTTTTTTGCCGACTCGGATGGAGAGGACCCGGCCGGTGTATACCTATCAGCTGGAGAGCGGCATTACCGATGACCGGCATGGCATGGTGATCATCCGGAATGAAGGCATACTGGATATTCTTGAGAACGGCAATATTGATGCATCATGAGTTTTATTACCGACCAACAGACTTTCAATGATCTCAACCTGCTCGGCAGACACCGGCGTGGTTCTATATTCAGCCTTTTCAGCGAGGTGCGGACCAGGGGAGGGCAGCGCTTGCTGGAGGAGATGTTCCGGCATCCGTTGACCGATGCGGAAGACATCAATCGCCGAAACGGTCTGATACGATATTTTTCTGCGCTGGGCCTGGTGTTTCCAATGAGCGGCTCCCAGGTGGAGGCGATGGAGAACTATCTCGGAAGCCCCGGGCATGGGCATCTTCCGGCGGCGGTTTGGCATGGGCTGCGGAGAAAGATAATGGCATCACTTGTGAGGGATGAGACGGATGGTTTGTTACGGGAAGGATTGACCGCGGCTGTTAGCGGGCTGCGTGTAGCTCGTGATTTTTTACGGGGGCTGGTCAAACGGGATCCTGACGGACCGTATTCGGACAGGGCGCGCGCCGCCCTGACTGTATTGGAGGACCGGTTGCTGGCGGGGGCCAATGTTGCCACCGACTGGTCACCGGTGACCGTAGCGCGGTATGATCATCTTTTGCGGACACAGCTGCGGTCGGGTCTGGAGACAGTTATGAAGGTGCTGAGCGAACTGGATGTTTATATCGGCGTTGGTAATACGGCCCGTGCCAACGGCTGGGGGTATGCCGGCGCCTTACCCGCGGGCGACAATATCGTGTGGATCGATGGATTACGGCATCCTGCCGTAAGCGATGCCGTGGGCAATTCCATCGCACTCGATAAGAACACGAATATGCTTTTTTTAACCGGTGCGAACATGGCCGGCAAGTCGACCTTTATGAAGGCCTTCGGCATCGCATTGTACCTGGCACATATGGGATTCCCGGTGGCGGCAAAGGAGATGGTATTCTCCGTGCGGGATGGGCTGTTCTCTTCCATTAATGTCGCCGATGATATCCACCAGGGACATAGTCATTTCTATGCCGAGGTCCTGCGGGTTAAGAATGTGGCGCAGGCTGTCAGCGAGGGCAGGCGACTGGTGGTCCTGTTCGATGAGCTCTTCAAAGGCACAAATGTCAAGGATGCCTATGATGGAACACTGGCCGTCACCGAGGCCTTTTCGAAATACCGCCGGTGCGCTTTTATCATCTCCACGCATATCGTAGAGGCCGGCGAGGTGCTGCGGCAGCGCAGGGACAACCTGCGGTTCGCCTATCTGCCTACGGTCCTGGAGAACGGCAAGCCGCGGTATCCCTATGTTTTACAGGAAGGTATTGCCGCCGATCGGGTGGGCATGATGATCATCGAGAACGAAGGAGTAATCGAAATTATTAAGAAATAACATCAACAGTATGCGGTCCATTTTATTTTTGATCCCGTTCTTTGTTTTTGCCCAGAATAACCGAGCGGTTCTGCAGGTGGGTGAAAAACTTCCGGCCTTTTCATTTATCACACCGGATGGAAAAACGCTGAAAAGCGAAGCATTAAAGGGAAAAGTTCTCCTGCTCGATTTCTGGGCAACGTGGTGCGCTCCCTGCAGGAAGCTGACACATGAGATCGACAATGTGCTGCACGTTTACAGGGATAGCAACGGAATTCTGCTGATCGGTGTCGACTATAACGAGACCGATCTCAGCAGCAATGACCCGGTAAAATATTGGAAGGAACATGGGTATGGGTTCCCGATGACACTTAACGACAATGTGTATGGGACTTCCATCGGCGCGGGTGATCCGACAGTGCTGGTTGTAGACCAGGCAGGGGTCGTCAGGGGCAGGTGGGATGGGAGGAACGAAGGGACGGCGGAAGAGATCAAAGTGATGGTGGACCGGCTGCTGAAGGACAGTGGAAGCTCGCCGGCCACAAACCCTGACGACCCGGTCATGACGACCGGATTCCCAAAATTCCCGCCTATCACCAATACGGATATCCCGGGGGCGCCGCTGCTGGGTCAGCCGATGCTGATCACCGGCACTGAGCGCGAGATCCGCACCGAAAAACATGGGCTGGCCTATCCCGCCTTTTACGATTGGAACCATGACGGCAAGATCGATCTGCTGCTGGGTGAGTTCGAGACGGGGCATACCGGTTCCGACATCAAGGTCTTTCTTAATACGGGGACTAACGAACATCCCAGCTATACCGGCAAATATTTTTATGCTACCGACGTAAAGGGCGATACGATGACCTCCTATCAATGGTGCTGTATCGGCACACATCCTCGTCTGGTAGACCTGGACAAAGACGGGTATGTCGATATCCTTACCGGGCAGTATAATCCCGGTCAGATCAGCTGGTGGCGCGGGTCGAAAGACGGTTTTCAGCCCCGGCAGTTCGTAGACCAACAAGGATACAGGGATAGTGGTTATACATCCATTCACGAGGCGGAATCGGACGTGGACCCCAAATCGTTATCGTACTGGAATTACAGTTCCGCCGGGTTTGGGGACTTCAATGGTGACGGGCTCGCCGATCTTTTTGTGGGGGGCTTCGACGAGCTGCGGGTAGCGCTGAATACAGGTACGGCAGCGCATCCACGGTTCGGACTGCGGAAATACCTGCTCGGCCTGGACGGATATCCCCTGTCGGTGGTGCGGCCGAGTGAGAAAGAGGCGGAAGCAGCTGCTAAGGAATTTGAGAAGCCCCACTATTCGGGTGTGATCAAGGCCTTTATCACGCCGGTCGATTGGGATGGGGATGGCGTGCTGGACCTGTTGGTCACGCATCTTTATGGCGATAGCAGGACAAAGGACCCGGTGGTTTTCTTCCGTGGCGTCCAAACCGGCAAGGGCTTACGATTCGAGCCGGCGCGCCCCTTATTCACCGCGAAAGATATGGAAAAGACCTTTCCCGGCTGCCAGCCGAATATCATGGTCACTGACTATAATCATGACGGGGTGCCGGATCTCGTGATCGGAGTGTCGTTACCGACGGTCAACGGGTTCAACATCGACTCCATGGTCGCCTGGAGCTATCTCAATGACCTTCGCCTCGAGTCGCCGGGGAAGGATGCCGGACGGATCGTCGAATGGGAGGGTGGTCTGGAGAAGGTGAAAGCGCGCATGGCGGAGGAACCGGGTTTCAAAGACTTTATCATAGGCAAGCTCACGGATGAGAAATACCTGACTCTCCGGCATCGGGGTTATGTGTATGTAATGCTGGGCAGGAAGAACCCTAAGCATGCCATGGCCCGCAAGGGGGAGGTTGCGAAGGATGAGTTTAAAGTGCCGGAAGCGCCGAAGACTACGACCGAAGGGGAAGATGGTCCGGTAAGCTATGCTGTGAGCGCTCCGGCTACCGTCAGGTCGTCGAATCCCGGCACGCTGGAGGTCGTTCTTCATTTTAAAGAAGGCTGGTATGGCTATGCCAACACGCCGGGAAATATTGCTGGCGGATGGGTACCGACCAAAGTGGAATTTCATTTTCCCGACGAGATCATGAAGCTGGGCTCAGTGCTCCCCGATGCGCATTTCAAGGGAGCGACCATGGTCTATAGCGGCGATAGTGTGTTGTTTCGTCAGGAGTTCCTTGTCCGATCGAAGAAGAAAGATGGCACAGCAGTGCCTCCCGGGGAGTATACGATCGGAGTGACCGTCCAGTATCAGACTTGCAATGAGCAGCGGTGTCTTCCACCGGTCACAAAGAACGTGGATGTGAAGGTGAAATATGATGTTACAGCACAGCTGCCGCCGGCGCAGCCGTTGCCGCTGGACCCGGCTGTCCGTTATGGAAAGCTGTCCAATGGCCTGACCTATTTTATCCGGCACAATGCCGAGCCGAAGAACCGGGTGCTATTCTATCTCGTCAACAAGGCGGGCTCCATACTCGAGGATGATGACCAGCAGGGACTGGCGCATTTCATGGAGCACATGAGCTTTAACGGGAGCACCCACTATCCCGGGAATGCCCTCATTGACTATCTGCAGAAGAATGGGGTTCGGTTTGGCGCGGATATCAATGCATACACCAGCTTTGATGAGACTGTATATGAGCTGCCGATCCCAAGTGATAAACCCGATGTGGTGAATAACGGGCTGCAGATCATTCGCGACTGGGCAAGCAATGCTATTTTAGACTCTGCAGAGATCGATAAAGAGCGTGGGGTGGTGCTGGAAGAAAAGCGGCTGGGTAAAGGCGCGTCCGAGCGGATGCGCCAGATCTACTGGCCGGTGATCCTGAACGGATCGAGGTATTCGCAGCGGATGCCGATCGGGCTGGATACTGTTTTGGATCATTTTAAGCCGGAGACGATACGGAGATTTTACCACGACTGGTATCGTCCCGATATGCAAGCCGTGATCATCGTCGGGGATATCAATGTCGACAGTATTGAGCGGAAGGTTAAGACCCAGTTTGCTGATCTGCAGAATCCCGTGCAGGAGCGGCCCCGCACTAAATACACTGTACCGATGACCGGCAGTGATCATTTTCTCACCGCCACCGACCGCGAGATGACAGCGACACAGGCTGAGATGATCATCAAACTGCCGGGCCTCCCCGACAGGACGGATGCCGACTATCGGAATGGGCTGATCCGCCTTCTTTTTAACAGGATGATGGGGGACAGATATACAGAGCTGGCCCGGCAGGCCAATCCGCCATTCGTGCAGGCCAGTGCCGGCGCTGGTAGTTTCATGGGCGGTCTCGATGCTTTCGAGGCCAGCGTTGCCGCCAAACCGGGTCAGCTGGAGCAGGGATACAAGGTCATGTGGCGTGAGCTGATGCGGGTAAAGCGATTCGGATTCACCTCGTCGGAGCTCGAACGGGCGAAAGCGGCAATGCTCAGCTCAGTCAGCCAGCGGCTAAAGGAAAAGGACAAGACCAGCTCGGCCCGGTATGTCAAAGAATATCAGGAATATTTTTTAAAGGACGAGGCTGCTCCCGGAATCGAGGCAGAATATGGGCTCACGTCCAGGCTGTTGCCGGGCATCACCCTGCAGGAAGTGGACGCATTGCTCCCGGCCAGCCTGAAAACGACCGATAGAGATATATTGGTTTTGGCGCCCGATAAAGACAAGGCTTCTCTGCCCGACAGCGCCACCGTTGCTGGCTGGATGCATTCCGTTGAGTCGGAGCAGCTGGAGGCGTATGTCGATCAGGTCAGCACATTGCCCCTGCTGGCCTCGTGGCCCGTAGCGGGAAAGATCGTCGATGAGAAGCATGACCAGGGGCTGAACATTACCACGCTGACCCTCGGCAATGGCGTTAAGGTGGTGCTCAAGCCGACGGACTTCAAAAATGACCAGATCTCTTTCAACGCCTTTGCGCCGGGCGGGACTTCATTATACTCCGATGCAGATTTTGAGTCTGCCTCCAGTGCAGCGGGCATCGTTGCAGCCGGCGGCATCGGCAACTATGATCTCGGACAGCTGCGAAAATTCCTTGCGGGCAAACAGGTGGGGGTGCAGCCGCGCATCGACGAGCGCAGCCAGGGCATCAGCGGAAGTGCCGCTCCGGCTGATCTTGAAACGGCCCTGCAGCTGGTGTACGCGTATTTTACCGAGCCGCGCAGGGATGAGGCCGCCTTCCGCGGCCTTGTAGAACGTTCGCGGGCGTCGCTGGCGAACAGGTCCGACGATCCCAGGTCCGTTTTTGGCGATTCGGCCAATGCTATCCTTGGCGGATACAGTATACGGCGGACGGGCGCCAACCTTTCCAAGCTGGCGCAGCTCGATCTTGATAAAGCGCTGCGGATATACAACGAGCGGTTCGCCGATGCTTCAGCCTTTACGTTCACCTTCGTCGGAAGTTTGGATGTTGCGGCCATTAAACCCTTACTGGTGAAATACCTGGGTGGATTGCCGTCGACCCATGCAGGAGAGCAGGCGAAAGACCTGGGTATTCATATCCCCGGCGGAACCATGGAGAAGATCATCTACAAAGGCACGGAGCCCAGAGCGACGGTCTATATGGTGTTGTCGGGAGCCTTCGACTACAACAGTAACGACGTGACCAGCCTGGATGCGCTGAAGGAGGTACTGCAGATCAGGATGATCGAGCGGCTTCGCGAGGACGAGAGCGGTGTCTATAGCCCGGCTGTCCGGGTTAGCACCGAAAAATTCCCACAGGGACGATATTATATGGCGATCAACTTTGGCTGTGCGCCGCAGAATGCCGACAAGCTGGTAGCCTCGGCGCTGGATGAGATCGCAAAGGTCCGGAAGGATGGCCCGTTGCAGGCGAACATCGATAAATGGCGGGCGGAGGCGAAGGCCGGTCACGAGACGGCCGTTAAGACCAATGGGTTCTGGCTGAACTATCTGAGCGGACAGCTCGAAGAAAGGGAGGATCTGCATGAGGTCGACCGATATTCGGAGCGGCTGGATCAGGTGACTGTGGGGAGGCTTCGGGATGCGGCGCGGAAGTATTTGAGCGGGGAGAATTATATAAGATTGGAGTTGTTGCCGGCAGACGCGACCGGCTCATCCGGCGGGTCCGGTCCCAAATGATAAACAAAGTCTTATTTTCTCATGTGACTTTTCGGCCGGGGTTTTTACTCCGGCTTTTTTCGTCGAATTCGTTCAGAGATCGAACACCCTATATCTTCATCAGGGCTATCACAAGCATGATCCACACAATGAGCCCAAGAACGACGCGGATCGGGCTTAGCATCGTCCACTGCCTGACAATTTTTCGAAGGCGCGGCGCCTCGATGGTCTCGGGCTGCATGATCTTGCGGATCATTACCGGGATAAAATAGCTGAAGGTGATCACCCGGTCGACAAAGACCGTCAACGCTGCGGCCAGCAGCCATGCCTGCGCCTCGCATTTATGTTTCCAGGCGAGGACGATGCTGACTATTGAAAGCAGCACCTGTGCCGGTGACGCGATCGGCCAAAAACGTCTGGCAGCAAGTATCTGCCCGGATGACTGCAATTTTGACCGCAAGGTCAGTGGATCTACATCGTGTTTCCAGCCCGGATATATCACCAGTATTTCATAGAGGCCGCCGCCAAGCCCCAGCGTGACGGTCAGGAAAAGCAGAATGGTTGCGATTGTTGTTATCATGCTGCCAAATTAAGGGCACGCGCTCCTCGTCGCAATGATCCTTCGGTAAGTGTAGTTGTTTTACCGGCAGGCGCTCGAAAATGGCGGTTGATAAAAAATTGATGGTTATTTTAAAGTATTTTTACATAACTCCAATCCATAAGCTATGCGGCATTTAGTTTTTCTTCGGGTGTTGTTCTTTTTGCCAGTGTTTTTTCGGCTGACGGCTGGTTATGCTCAGGGAGTCGACCCCGAGCCGCGGACCCTCTCCCATGCGCAGATAACGGCCCTTTTCAATGATTCTGTAAAAAGCGTCTATAAGATCAAGTACCCTATTTACCAGGTTTACAAATATGCCGATAGATCCGGGCAATATGTTTGTGTGCTGATGGAGAGCAATGACTCGATCGTGAAGAATGAGGCCGGGAAATACGATACTTCCAATCATTTTATCCGGGCCCTCGATCTGAAAGTGGATAATGGAAC
>Ga0105239_10010754_pt1 | contig 10223 bp, 6 predicted proteins | sample KBSC44metaG_FD_92761 | JGI IMG/M metagenome (GOLD analysis project Ga0105239, IMG submission 92761) | Corn rhizosphere microbial communities from Kellogg Biological Station, Michigan, USA - KBS C4-4 metaG | ecosystem: Host-associated > Plants > Roots > Rhizosphere > Soil | place: Michigan, USA...
AATCCGATCAGAATCGAATTTTTCACAGACCCGCAAGGGAGCGGTGCTCCTCACAAAATCAGGCATGGCTGTGGACGGTCCAGCCGAGGTAGCGTGAGGCGGCCTCTCGGACCGCATCGGCGGTACTGGAGAGATTGGCAGCCACGTGATGCTCGAACCCGCGCTCGCAGATGAAGCGGAGCAGACCCTGCAAGTTCGCGATCTTCACGACACCCGCCCCGCCGAACGTGTCCAGCGGGTCGTCGGTGAAGGCGCCCTGGCCGACATAGCCGGCGATCTTGCCTTCGCGGTCGATGGTCGAGAAGCGCGCAAAGCTCATCGGGCCGGGCTTCACGAGGCCGACGCACGTGCCGTAAGTGTTCTCGCGGCCGACGGTGCCGGCAATGATCTGCTGGAAGTCCATCTTCACTTCGCGGAAGAAATGCTTAGGCAGATTGCTGCAGTGGAAGCAGACCGCCTTATCGGGATCCTCGCCGTAATTGTTGTTCCAATCGAGCAGCGCGCTGGGGGTCCCCGACGCCAATTGCAGCGCATGCATGCCGATCACGCCGACGATATCCACTTCGCAGGCGCTCGACATCAGGTTCTCGCTCATCATGCTCATGACTGTGCAGGGCACGACGCCGAAGTATTCCTCCAGCGACGTCCAGCACTGCACGGCGCTGATGGCGACTTCCGTCTGCTCCATCCAGCCATCGATCACCGCGCCGAGCTTGGCCATCTTCAGGAGGGCTTCTTTCGGCACGCTGTTGGTCGAGACGTAGCGGTTGATGGCCGCGAGTTTAGCGACTGCCGCCGGGTCATCATCCTTCATCCGCTGGATGCGGCCCAGAATTTCCGATAGATCGATTGGCTCGATCGAAATGCCGTTGGCCTCCAGAAGTTTTTCGCTGTAGCGGACGGTATTGAAGGCGGCGGGGCGCGCGCCAATCGCACCGATGCGTAGGCGACGCAGGCCCTTCACCACGCGGCAGACACCGGCGAACCATTCCAGATCGTTGCGGAAAAACTCCGAATCGGGCGCTTCCGTGTGACGGGTCGTGAGGGAGTATGGAATGCCGTACTGCGTCAGATTGTTGCAGGCCGACATCTTGCCGCAGAAACTGTCGCGGCGATCCGTGATGGTCATCAGGCCCGGCGTATCGGGGGTGGCCTGGATCAATACCGGCACGGGCAGATTGGCGGCGCGAAGCGTATCCGCGATAGCGCGTTCGTCGCCGAAATTCGGAAGCGTGACGATGATGCCGTCGATCTTGTCGCCATTCTTGCGGAACAGGTCGGCACACTTTGCGGCCTCGGCGCGCGATTCCACCGCGCCATGCCGGGCGTCTTCCGGTCCCAAGACCACTGCGCTGTGGCCGGCCTTCTCGATTGCCGCCACCATGTCGGTGCGTCCGCTATCGGCCAGGTGGCCCGGGAAGAATCCTCGATTCCCGACGATGACTCCGAATGTCATCGCGCGCGGTTTGCCGTTGCTCATTAACTATTCCCTTTCCCGGGCCTGAAGCGGACCGAGTAAACCAACCCCATTAAGATAAGTAAGACACCCCACCACACCCCGGCGTGCAGTTCTGCCAGCACCGTTGGATGTGCAGGAGGCGATACGAATTCATACAAGCCCGCCCCAAGAATCAGGATTCCGTAAGCCAGCAACAGAAGCCCGATGAAAAACCAGATCGAGAGCATGCCTGGACGAGTCATTTTAATAAACCTACCAGAAGAGTATCTGTAAGATGACAAACACGCCGGAAACTACGCCGGCCCAAAAAATCGGACGCTGATACATCGGAAGGTGCCCTTCCGACGGAATTTTCGTACAGCCGTAAACCAGGCCGACCAGTTCCGATTCGGGCTTCGGCTTGGTTACCATGCTGACTACGACCGTGACCAGCGCGCAGAAAAGCCCCGACCACAACGCGCGGAACATGTTTTCCGCCATGTCTTTGGCCGACGGCGATAGCGCAATGTAGCGAATTGCTGTGGGGTCGAGCTTTACCCAGGCATACATGGCGATCGACGTTCCCGTCCCCGCCATCAATCCCCAGAATCCGCCCGCGGGAGTGGCCCGCTTCCACAGCATGCCGAATAGAACAGTGGCGAAGAGCGGCGCGATGAAGAAGCTGAAAAGCGCCTGCACGTAATCCATAATGCTGGCGAAGGACATCACCAGGTAGGCCGTGCCGATACTGACCAGGACCCCCAGGATGGTGCACCAGCGGCCGACACTGACGTAATGCGCGTCCGTGGCCTGCTTCTTGATGAAGGGACGGTAGATATCGTAAGTCCATACCGTGGCGAAGGCGCTCACGTTCCCCGCCATGCCGGACATGAAACCCGCGATCAGGGCGGTGACGCCGAGACCTAGCAGACCGGGCCCGCAGTAGCGAGCCATCATGATCGGCAGGACTTCGTTGTAGCTATGACCGCCGGTCGCGACTGCCTGGCCTTCCGGCACCAGGAAGCCCTTGGGAAGCAGCGCGAGTCCTAACAGCCCGGGCAGAATCACGATGAACGGCACGCACATTTTGAAGGCGGCGCCGATGATCGGGGCGAGTTTCGCGGATCGTAGATCCTTCGCGGAGATGACACGCTGCACCACCAGGAAGTCGGTTGTCCAGTAGCCCATCGAGATCACCGCGCCCAGGCCGAACACGATCCCGACCCAGTTGATGCCCATGGGATTATCGTTGAAGCTGCCCAGGGTGCTCCACATGTGCGTGAAGTCCTGGCCGGGATAAAGATTGTGGATGCGGGTGATGACGCCGTTCCAGCCGCCCGCTTCGATCAGGCCGATGATGGACACCAGCAGCGCGCCGAGCCAGATGAGCACGAACTGCAGAACTTCGTTGAAGATGGCGGAGAGCAAACCGCCCAGGCCGACGTAGAGTGCGACTGTAATCGACGAAACCCAGATGCTGGTGTGGATGTCCCAGCCAAGGAAGACCTTCAGGACGAGCGCCATGGAATACATATTGATGCCGCTCATCAGCACCGTCATGAAGCCGAACGAGACCGCCGAGAGTACACGCGCCGGTTCGCCAAAGCGCAGTTTCAGATATCCGGGCACGGAGTGCGTCTTCGAGATGTAATAGAAGGGGATCATCACGATCGCCAGGAACAGCATGGCGGGCACCGCGCCGATCCAATACCAGTGGGCGGCCAGGATACCGTATTGGTACGTGGCGCCGGCCCATCCCATTAGCTCAAGCGATCCGAGGTTCGCGGCAAGGAAACTGAGGCCTGCGACCCAAGCTGTCATCTCGCGTCCCGCCAGGAAGAAATCGTCGCCGGTCTTGGTGAACTTCTTCAGGTAGAAGCCAATGCCCAAGACAGCGATGAAGTATAGAACAATGATGGCGAGATCGACGGGAGACAGCGATAGCAGACTGGAGGTAGAGGTCTGCAGAAACAGAGATGGCAACCAAGGCATACCTGTAATCGCTTGCACCAAAATACTGTAGCACAGCGCGATATTTGCGATTGGCAAATGGAAAAAATGATGTGGTGGAAAGAGTTTTGCAGTCTTGTGGGGTAGGCGCTTCCGCCTGCCCGCATGCTCACTTCGCTGCCGGCCCCGTCGAATCGCGCAAGACGAATTCGGGATCGATCACCGCTTCCGGATCTATTGTGACCACGCCCTTCTCCGATTTCGCGAGCAACGATTTGCAGATCATGTGACCGATGCGCTCTCTAGGAATGTGTACGGTGGTCAGGGCCGGATAGCAGAATTCCGAGAGCTTCACATTATCGAAGCCCGTTACCGAGATATCCTGCGGCACACGCAGTCCACGTTCGCGAAGCTCGCGTAGCGCGCCAACCGCAGTAATGTCATTGACGCAGATGATCGCAGTGGGTTCGAAACCCGTATTCAGCAGGGTGCGCGCCGCCAGGCGGCCGCCTTCCAGGGTATCGGCATCCGCGGCGGTGCGGACTTCCAGCGAAGGAATACGCGCCATCGCATCGACTACGGCCTTCATGCGCTCATTAATCGGCCCCAACACGGCGTGATGTCCGATGAACCCCAGCTTGCGATGTCCCAGACTGTGCAGGTAGTCGATCACCTTCTCTACGCCGCGGCGATAGTCCACGCGAATGTTCGTGATATTCGGGCTGGGCATTCCGACATCGTAGAAGACCACCGGGATGTTGCTTTCATTCAACTCTTCGATCAGGTCAGGCGCCATTTCGGAGACAATCGCAGCCAGGCCGGCGACGCGTCGTCCGATCATCAGGCGTACGCTGGAGACCAACTGCTCGCTGCGATAGTCCGTATTGGCCACGACTACTTCATATCCGGCGGCGTGCGCGTCCGACTCGATGGTCTTGTAAATATCGAAGAAGAACGGGTTCTCCATGTTGGAAGCAATCACGCCAAAAGTGCGGCTCTTGCCCCCCGCCAGGCTGCGCGCGTGGAGATTCGGATAGTACTTTAACTCGTTGACCGCCTTCATGACCCGGGCGCGAGTGGAACTCTTCACGACACTGGCGTTATTCAGGACGCGGGAGACAGTCGCCGTGGACACTTTGGCTCGCCGGGCCACCTGTTCGAGGTTCATAGCTCGAACTATTGTAACGGTGAAATTTCACTGCCGTTAAGGGTTAACAAATTTTGCTGTTGACAGGGGGTTTGACAGCGCTTACACTAGCTCCAAACCTTCGGCTTTGGATACTAAATAGTACGCAGATGCAAAATCGAGGTCTTTAAGGGAGTGGGGCATTTGATGAAACTGAAGTATTTAAAGAAGTTTTCGCACTTTCTGCTGGCCACCTCGCTACTGCTTGGCAGCCACACCGCTTTCGCGCAAATGCGCATTGTGGGCATGATTTCCGGAACGGTCACGGACCCGTCCGGCGCTTCCGTACCCGGCGCAAAGGTCGCGTTGCGCGACGAAGTTAACGGGACACGAAAAGAAACGACCTCGAATGGCTCGGGCCAATATCAGTTCCCCGATCTGCCGTTCGGTACATTCGAAGTGACCGTTACAGCCACCGGATTCCAATCGTCGATCACCAATCACATTACGGTGACGGCGAGCCAGACTACCGACGTCCCCGTGACGTTACGGGTTGGGCAGCAGACGGAGACCGTGACTGTGGAAGGCGTCGCTCCGGTCCTCGAGACCACTTCCCAACTGATCGCGGATACGGTGCAGTCCAAGACGGTCAACGAATTGCCTCTCGGGGCGCGCAACGCCTTAGCTCTTGCCGCGCTCGTTCCCGGCAAGACAGTCGGTGGCGCGGGCGGACCCGGTGGCGTCGGCAACGGCGACACGCGCTTCAACAACGTTCCCGGCGGTGCCGTCGAAGTTACGGTGGACGGCATCAACGATGCATCGAACGGCTACAAGAGCGGCGGCACGGTGTTTTATACGACCGTCCCGGTTCGTCTCGGCGCGCTGGAAGAAGTATCGGTTGAAAGCAGCGGCTTGGGCGCGGATTCGGGCGCCGAGAGCGGCGTGAACATCAAGTTCATCACCAAGCGCGGCGGCGATCAGTATCACGGCAGCGCGTTCTACCAGCCCACCAGCGAGCAATTCAATGCGAACAGCTGGAGCAACAATTCCAACCGCGTTCCCCGGGCATACAATCGCGTACACAACTTCGGGGGCAACATTGGCGGCAAGTTAGTGCCCTTCGGCTTCCTGAAGAACAAGCTTTTCTTCTTCTTCAACTTCGAGTATGTGTACAACCCGCAGGTATCGATTCAGACCTACAGCGTTCTGACACCGGAAGCGGCGGCCGGCAACTACACTTACCTGGTAAACGGCACGACCAACCAACTGGCTACCGTGAATGTGTTGAGCTTGGCCGCTTCGCAGGGAGCTCCCAACAAGCTGGATCCGGTCGCCCAGTCGATCATCAATACCAACGCGAAGATTCCCTCTTACGCGACGCGCATTGCAAGCTCCGACTTTAATCGTACGAGCTGGCAATGGAACACCAGCAACAACCTCTATCAGTACTATCCGACCACGCGATTCGACTACTACATCACGCCCAAGGAGCAGTTGACCTTCTCGTGGAACCTGCAGCATTCCTGGCAGACCGGGTTTTCGCTGTTGCAGGGTGGCAACCGCATCAATCCCTTCCGCATCGGCGGATACTTCGTTTGGAGCGCGGCTCTGCAGTCCACCATCTCCGCGACGATGTTCAACGAATTTCGTTACGGCGTGCAGCATAGCGGCGATTCGAACGCCTCCGCGACCGAGGGCTACGGCACTTACTTCACTTACAACAATGTGCCACTGCGAATCGGCAACACGCTGCCTTTCGGCGCCACCGTTCCGTACCGCGACCAGGCAAACGTCACGGGCCGGCACTACATCACCACCATCTACGATACCCTCACCAAGATCAAGGGCAACCACACAATCACGGTCGGCGGCAGCTTCCGAAGCACCGATTGGCACGACACTGGTGAGACGTTCCGCCTGCCGACCTACGGTTTAGGTACGCCCTCCGGCGACCCACTGCCCGGCCAGTTGTTCACGGCCGCGACCTTACCCGGCGACGTGAATACGGACTTGGGCAATGCGAGCGGTGCGGCGTCGTTGTACAACGAGTTGACGGGACGCGTTGCCTCCGCCCGCCTCGGCGTTGTGGTGGATCCCGCGACCAAGCAGTACGGCGGATTCATCAACCACACCTGGACACGCACCTACATGGGCGGCGCTTATGCGCAGGACCGCTGGCGCATCAAGCCGAATCTGACGCTGAACTTCGGCTTGCGTTGGGAAGCTCAGGGCGATATGTACGACGTGGCCGGCATCACCGCGATTCCGGGCATCAGCGATATCTACGGCCCTTCAACCTCACTGTTCACGCCCGGCACCTTGAGTGGCAACAATAACCCTGTCGCAACCATCGGTCATCACCCCTACAAACCGGACTACAAGAACTTCGCTCCGAACCTGGGCTTCTCCTGGAACCCCAGCTCCGACTCCGGCATCCTGGGCAAGATCATCGGCACGCGCAAGACGGTCATTCGCGGCGGCTACTCCATGTCTTACTATGACGAAGGCACGCAGATGTTCGCCCAAAACCTGGGCAACAACATCGGCAAGACCGCATCCCAGACATTGATCCCGGGACAGAGCATTCTCTCAACGTTCACCACCCTGTCGGATATCGTGGCCAACCCGGTATCTCCGTCCGCATTCGGCGGTATCGCTCCTTATTCACCCGCAGATATTCAGGCGAACAATACGTTCTCCTCGCTGTTGTATGGCATGAAGCCGACGCTTGTGGCGCCTTACACCATCAACTGGAACTTCGGCATTCAGCGTGAAATCGCTAAGGGAACGGTATTGGAAGTCCGCTACGTGGGCAACCAGGGCCATCGTTCGTGGCGTACCAGTAACCTGAACGAAGTCAACATTTTTGAAAACGGCTTCCTCACCGAGTTTAAGAATGCGCAAAATAACCTGACCATCAACCAGGCCAACGGCAAGGGCGCAACCTTCCAGAACAACGGCTTGGCGGGCCAGGTGAACCTGCCCATCTTCGATGCGGCGTTCGGTCCTCGCGGTACCGTTCCGGCGATTGCCGCCGCTTCCGGCTACCAGAACCCGACGTTCATCACGAACCTGCAACAGGGCGCAGCGGGAAGTTTGGCGGGCACGCTGGCAACCAACCAGAACTACGTGTGCCGCATGTTTGGCAACAGCTTCAACCCTTGCACGCAGGCGCGCATTCAGCCGTCCTCAACGCAGTCCTACAATGCGCCCGGCGCCGGCTACCCGATCAACTTCTTCGTCCTGAATCCGTACTCCGCGGGCAATCTGCTCTACGTGGACGATTCCGGCTGGAGCAGCTACAACGGCCTGCAAATCCAGCTCCGCAAGCAGTTCTCGCGAGGCCTGACCTGGACCACGAACTACACGTTCAGCAAGAGCTTGACGAATCTCCCTGCCGACGGATCGATCCAGGCCGCCGACTACCTGACATGGCGCAACCAGGCGCTCGATCGCCGTCCCTCGCTGTTCGACCAGAAGCACGTGCTGCAGACGTTCGGCACATATGAGCTGCCGATCGGCAAGGGCAAGAAATTCGCGATCAACAACCGGATTGTGGATTCCCTGCTCGGCGGGTGGACTGCCGGGTCCATCATTCAATTCGCCACCGGCACGCCCTTCCAGCTCTCGGGCGGCTTCAACACCTTCAACAACCAGGCATCCGGCGTGCAGTTGGCGCCCGGTGTCACACTCGACGATATCGCCGCGATGTTCCGCGGCCAGACGTTGCAGAAGATCAACCAGACCGGCAACAGCAACTCGCTGCTGGCCCGCGCTGGTGCGACTGACCAAACACGCCTGGGCGTGCCGCTTAGCCTGATCGGACCGGACGGCCGTGCCAATCCCCAGGTGATCGTTCCGAACACCACGCCGGGTTCGCTGGGCCAGATCCTCTACATCTACGGCAAGAACAGCTTTAACTGGGATGCCTCGATAACCAAGAACTTTAAGATTACGGAGCGCACGAAATTCGCTCTCTTCGCATCGGCATACAACATCCTGAATCATCCGCAATGGGGAATGCCCAGCACGAATGTATTCAGCACCTCTTTCGGGACCGTGGGCGCACCTAGCGGCAGCGGACCCGGCGGCCCTAACAGTGGCTATCGTCAATTGACGTTCCGGGGCACGCTAACTTTCTAAGATTCCCTAAAACCACTCCTCAGGCCCGCCGATTGTAGCGATCGGCGGGCCATTTTTTTGGCACCATGAAACTATGCGGTTGCCGGCGGCACTCATGCTCGTAACGATGCTGTTAAGCGCCGAGCCGCAGTCCGATGCCTTCGAGCAGGCAGTGAAGGCGCTCGGGTCGGGCGATTACCACGCGTCGGAAGAAGGATTTCAGAAGGTGCTCTCCACCTCGCCCAATCATCTCGGGGCTCTGCAGAATCTCGGGCTGGTCTATGCGCGAACCGGACGTCTGGACCTGGCCATTGCCACATATCGCCGCGCTTTGGCACTGTCTCCCAATCAGAAGCGCCTGTCAATGAATCTTGGCTTGGCCTATGTGCAGCAGGAAGATTACGCGTCGGCTCTGCCGGTGTTCCAGGCGATAGTGAAGGGCGACGCGAAGAATATCGCCGCGCGGGAATTGGTCGCAACTTGCGAATTCTACACCGGGCGCCTCGCCGCGGCAGCGGCGCATTTCGAAGCGGTCCGATCCGAGGATCCCAAGAATCTCGATCTGCTGTACCTGCTCTCCACCGCCTACATCAAACAGAATCAGGCGGAGAAGATGTACCCAGCTTTGGGGGGACTGCCGCGCGAGCAGAATCACTTCATACAATGCCGGGCTTTCAACGATGCGGGCCGTCCGGATGACGCCCTGGAGCATTGCCGGGAAGCCGGCTCGCATCGCGAGTTGGGCAAGGTGCTGGCAGCCCAGCACGATCCTGGGGCACTCGCAGAACTGACCGCGTCAGTGCAGCAGAATCCCCAGGACAGCGAGGCGCTCTATTCGCTCGGGATAACGCTGCTGCAGGAGAATCGCGTTGCGGATGCCGCGAATGCGCTGGAACGCGCGAAGCAACTGCGTCCCGGATTCTGGGGCGCGTATTTCTATCTCGGCAAAGCGCGGCTGCAGATGAATCAAGCGGCGCAGGCAGTTCCCCTGCTGCAGAGAGCGGCAGAATTGAATCCGCGCGCTTCCGTTTTGTTTTACGAATTGGGACGGGCTTTGAAGGCCACGGGACGCACCGCCGAAGCGGAACAGGCGATGACGCGCGTCCGCGAATTGCGTGCCGCCGAATTGGAAAACGATGTGAAGGCGCTGCAGAAGCGATGACGCGCCGCGAGTGGTTGGCCCTGCTATCGGCTGCCCCGTTGTTGGGTCAGGGGATGTCGCGACGATCGGTCAAGGCACTGCCGCGCGGCAAGCCCTCCGGGCTGCCGTTTCCTTCGCGCTTCACGGACATAGCTGCGGTGGCGGGTCTGCGAGCGCCGGTGATTTACGGCGGCGTCGATCGCAAAGATTATCTCCTCGAAACGGTGGGCTGCGGGGTCGCCTTCTTCGACTTCGATAACGATGGCTGGCTCGACATCTTTGTGCTGGGCGGATCACGGCTGACCGGTGCACCCGAGGGCGCCACCAATCGCCTCTACCGGAACAATCGCGACGGCACGTTCGCCGATGTCACCGAAAATTCCGGCCTGCGGCACACCGCTTGGATGTCCTCCGTGGCCGTGGGCGATTTCAACAACGATGGCTTC
>Ga0105239_10010756_pt1 | contig 10222 bp, 3 predicted proteins | sample KBSC44metaG_FD_92761 | JGI IMG/M metagenome (GOLD analysis project Ga0105239, IMG submission 92761) | Corn rhizosphere microbial communities from Kellogg Biological Station, Michigan, USA - KBS C4-4 metaG | ecosystem: Host-associated > Plants > Roots > Rhizosphere > Soil | place: Michigan, USA...
GGCGCCTACGATGCCGACCAGGGCACCGGCCGTCACGTCGCTCGGGTGATGCGCCAGCAGCACCAGGCGCGTCAGCACGATCACGATTGCGTAGGTGAATATGAACAGGCGCAGCCGCGGCCAAAGCGCCGAGACAGCAAAAGCCAGTGCGAACGCCGTCACCGCATGTCCCGACGGCAGGCTGGCATAGGCCCCCGAGCCTTCGAGCGGGATGAAGTTGAACGGATCGGCCTTGCCGCCGACGAACGGACGCCCGCGTCCGATGAGATATTTCAGGATCTCGGTGACGAACACCGAGAAGGCAACAGACAGAAACAGATATTGCAGCCGCGTGCCGAAGCCGAGCAGCAATGCGCGGCGCTTGCCGTGCATTCCGCCGGCGACGAGCGCTACGACGACGAGCGCAACGCCCAGCACGGAGAGCACGTTCACGTCCTTGCCGAAATCGGTGAGGATGCGGATCGGCCAGAGCGCCGGCGTGCCGCGGGCCGGCATCATTTGGATCTCGGTTCGATCGAGCGCGAGCATCAGCACGATGACGAGGGCTGCGCCCGCCGCGCTGAGCCAGAGCGAATGACGCGCCAGCTTCCGCGCGGCAGCGGCGCGCCGCGAATGCGAAGGCGCACGAACGAGTTGCGCCAGCGCATGGCCCACGACCGCGACCAGCTGCGCAGGGTAGCCCGCTCGCGGCACGATGGTGGGCGCAACAGACATGCTATTCGGTCCCTTCCGAGCGGAAGATCGAGATCGAGATCGCGCGTCCCTGCGAGAAATTATAGCCGTCGATGCGCGCGCCAACCTTGTAGCGCAGGCCAATCGCCTCGGCGCGCTGTACGAAGCTGCGCTCCGAGCGCTGCTCGATCAACGCAAACCGGCAGCTTCCCTGCCTGAGGAAATCGGCCGCTCCCGATCCATCGGTCAACACCGTCTGGGTGCCGGTCAGGAACACGAGGCTCGGCTCGGCATAGCCGGCCGAGGCCGCCCGCGGCCCGACGCAGGTCACATTGCGCAGCGCGCGCGCGATTTCGATGCTCGGGAACAGCGGCGTCAACGACGGCAGCACGATGCCATAGACCACCACCGCCAACATCAGCGCAGCGACCAGCGCGTTCAGCACCGAGCGCTCGGCCCGGTTGGTGTCGAACAGCCACCAGGCGAACAGACCGAAGATCAGCGAGGCGGCGATGAAGGGCCATGCCACGAAGGCCGGCTGCCGCGTCAGCATGACGGCGCCGACAACAGCGATGATCGAGCCGCCGGCAGGGACCACAAACCACCAGGCTGAGCCGCGCGCAAGCCAGGAGCGCGACAGCACATTCCGCTCCAGCGCACCGACCGTAAGGATCGCAATCGCGGGATAGAGTGGCAGCACGTAATGCGGCAGCTTGGTCAGCACCGCCTCGAACACGATCCAGGACGGGATCAGCCAAGCGAGCAGGAATTGCGCGCCGGGTTCGCGGCGCGCCCGCCACACCGCAGGCGTCGCCATCGCAGCGAGCGGCGCACCGGGCCAGAAGGTGATCCAGAACAGCGCCAGGTAAAGTCCGGGCGGCGCGCCATGGGATTCCTGCGCACTGAGCTTGCTCAGCATGTCGCCGCCGACGGAATCGGCAAAGAAGGCATCGCCCGCGCGCCAGAAGATCGCGATGAACCAGGGCAGCACCAGCACCAGCATCCACATCAGGCCCCAGACGGGGCGCAAGCGCCAAAGCCAGGAGGAATCGCGGTCCTGAATTGCGAGCGCGACAATGGTCAGGCCTGCGAACATCAGGATCAGGGGGCCCTTGATCAGGATGCCGACAGCGAGTGCGGTCCAGAAGATCGCCGGCCAGCTCCAGGGCGGATGTGTCTCGTCCTCGGCGCGCTGCCACGACAGATAGGCACGGCCCATCGCGCCCATCGCGGCGACCACTGAGAACAGCAGCACGGCATCGGTCTTGGCGAGGCGCGCTTCGACACCAAGCAGCACCGAGGCGGACATCAAGAGCGCAGCAAGCACCGCCGCGCGCCGCGATACGAAGCCGAGCGCCGTCCAATAGGTCATGAGGACTGCGCCAATCGCACCGATCAACGACGGCAGCCGATAGACCCAGATCCGGAGCTCCGCCTTCGGCAGCTTCAGGGCGGTAGCGACTTCGACGGCCGCGGATTGCAACCAATAGATGCCGACCGGCTTCTTGTAGCGCACATCCTCCTGGAAGCGGATGTCGACATAGTCGCCGCTCTCGACCATCTGCTTGGTGGCCTGGGCAAAGCGCGCTTCGTCGCGATCAACCGGCGGGATGGTGAAGAAGCCGGGCAGGAACAGCAGCAGCGCGCACAGCACCAGGAAGCTCACGGCGCGGGCGTGGCTGGCGGTGACAAAGTCGAGCATCAGCACGAGCCGGCTGCCCGGATTCACGGGCGTTTTCGGCTCTCGGGGCGCTCCAAAACGGGGAGTTGGATAGGTCTCGGCCATTGGTTCCGCTTACGCTGAAACCGCCATCGCCACAACCGCTTAAGCCGCTCTCATTGAATTCGAATGACGACTGTGTCCGCGGCGCCCGTGGCGTCGATGACGGTCAGTCGTGCAAAGCCCGGGCCGGGCGGATCGATCAGGCGCTGGCGGCGGCCATCGATCTCACCTGATGCCGTACCGTTGACCATGACAGTCATCGGCAGCACGCCTCCTGCGACCTTGACGGGCATGGCGGCGGCTTCGGTGCCGCCCGAGCGGTCAACATCGATCCGGGAGCCGTTGAGCGGGAACTGGATGTGGAGCGCCTGCTCCCCGCCTGACCGGACCAACTCCCCGACCGGACGGAACCGCTTGAGCGGCAATGGCAGCTTCGCATTGCTTGCCACCAGGGTTCCCTTCGGCGGCTTCGGCAGCGGGGTCAACGTCTTGCCGGTCCGCGCAAAGGCATCGAACAGGATGGGTGCGGCGGCCACGCGGCCAATCAGCCCGGGAACCGGCGCGCCATCGGGCCGGCCGACCCAGACGCCGATGGTCATACGGCCGTCGAACCCGACCGACCAGGCGTCGCGATAGCCGTAGGAGGTGCCGGTCTTGAAGGCGATGCGGTTGTGGGCGGCATTCTCCGGCGGCGGGGTTCCCAACAGGACATTTCCGACCTGCCAGGCCGCGACCGGATCGAGCAGCCGGAGCGGCTCGCGATCATCCTTGGCTGCCATGATCTCGCGCACTGGTTTGGTGGTTCCGAGCCGGGCAAAGCCTGCATAGAGCTGCGCGAGGTCCTGAAGCGTCACGCCGACGCCGCCGAGGCCCATGGCAAGCCCGGGCGCCTCGTCCTTGGGCAGAACGAGATTGCCGCCGGCTTGCCGCAGCCGCGACGCCAACCGGCTCGAACCGACGCGGTCGAGCAGCACGATCGCCGGTACGTTCAGCGACAGCTGCAGCGCTTTCTTCACCGGCACCGTGCCCTGGAACGTCATGTCGAAATTCTCCGGCGCATAGGAGCCGAAGCGCACGGGACGGTCGTCGATCAGGCTGTCGGGGTGAACGAAACCGTCCTCGAAGGCGAGGCCATAGATGAACGGCTTCAGCGTCGAGCCCGGCGAGCGGATGGCGCGGGTCATATCGACCTGCCCTGCCCGGCTTTCGTCGAAATAATCCGCCGAGCCGACGCGGGCGAGCACGTCGCCGCTTTCGTTATCGACGACGATGATACCAACCGAGATGTTCGGCCCGAGCGCTATGGCGCGGTCGCGCGCCAGTGGCTCCAGCACTTTCTGCAGATTGGAATCCAGCGTCAGCTTGATAACAGGCTCATCCTTGACCGTCGCCAGCGCGCTGTCGGACGCATGCGGCGCCAGGATCGGCATCGGCTTGCGCAGCGTTGGCACCGGCACGGCCTTGGCCTGCATGGCATCATCCACGCTAACCACATGCTCTTCGACCATGCGATCGAGCACACGATTGCGGGCAATGCGCGCGGCCTCCGGATAACGATCGAGCCGTCGCGTCTCCGGCGATTGCGGTAGCGCGACCAGAAGGGCTGCTTCTGCCAGCGATAGCCGCTTGGGTTCCTTGCCGAGATAGGCAATCGATGCGGCGCGGATGCCTTCGAGATTGCCGCCATAGGGCGCGAGAGCGAGATAGAGATCGAGGATCTCGTCCTTGCTCAGCGTCCGCTCCAGCTCGATCGCGCGCACCATCTGGTGCAGTTTGGCGTAAAGCGAGCGCTGCCGCCGCGGCTCCATCAACCGCGCGAGCTGCATCGAGATGGTCGAACCGCCCGACACGATGTGGCCGCGCGTCGAGAGCTGCAAAGCAGCGCGGCCCAGGGCCAGCGGATCGATGCCGTCATGCGCATAGAAGCGCTGGTCCTCGTAGGCGAACAGCAGCTTGAGATAGGTCGGATCGACATTGGCTTTGGCATCGACCGGCAGACGCCAGCGTCCGTCGGCCATCGCATAGGCGCGCAGCAGCTTTCCGTTGCGGTCGACGATGGTCGTCGAGACGTGGCGGGCTTCGTCGAGCGGGAGAGGTCCGAGGGAGTAGACCCAGCCGACGAAGCCGATGATGGCGAGGATCAGTGAGAGCGCGGCGATGGAGAGAAGGCGATGCACTCCGCCCCGCACTCCGTCATGGCCGGGCTTGTCCCGGCCATCCACGTTCTTGTCTGCCGCGCCAAAGTCCGTGGATGCCCGGGACAAGCCCGGGCATGACGACGGAGATTGCGGCTCGTTCGGAACGCTAGTCATCTCACAACTCACTTCGCCGCCCGCACCTCAACTGTGCCCGTACCGGTGCGGCCGTAGCGCGAGGGGTTGTACATGTCCTCGACATAGGCCTGCGGCAGCACGTATTTGCCGGGCGAGACCACACGCACGACATAGGCGACGGAGAAGACCGCCTTGGAATCCGAGGCACGATCCACGGCCGCCGTGAAGCGGTCGTCACGGAACTCGGTGTTCACGGGTTCGGCGCCGTCCTCGATCCAGTCCAGCGTGCCGCTGTCACCCGACGACACCAGCTTCGGATTGTCGATCTCGAGACCCGCGGGCAGATAGTCGGACACCATGATGTGGCCGTACTCGGGCTTCGCCTCCGTCACCTTCAACACCACGGCGAAGCGATCGTTCTGCTTGACCTTGCTGATATCGGCGGCCTTGCCGTCGAGCGTGAAGTAGTTCCGCTCGATCTTGAAGCCGTTCGATGCAGCCGGCTCCGGCGTCACCGGTGAGCCCGACACCGAGATCACCGTCTGCACCGGTGCATCGCCGGTGTTGGTGATCTTCAGCGGCTTGCCGCTCAGCATGTCCGCCTTGTAGCTGCGGTACAGCGCAGTCTTGACCGGCTGGCCGTCGACCTCGATCGAGAGGTTCTCCTTCGCCAGCGCCCGCGCCGCCAGCACCAGCCACGCGTTCTCCTGCGTGGAGGTATAGGGCGTGAGCCCGCGCGCGGTCTCGACCCGCGCCACGGCTTGCGTCAGCGTCGCCTTCGGCGCGTTGCCTTCGCTCGCGAGCGAAACGAGAGCCGCGGCATCGCGAAGCTGCGAGCCGTAATCGCTGCGGCCGAACTCCAGCACCGGCTTTGGCGCGAGGCTGTCGAGCGCGGCGCCATAGACTCGCTCCGCGCGGTTGCGGTCGCCGACCAGAGCGAGCGCCGCCGCAAGCTGAGACTTCGCAATCGGGGTGGCGAGGTTGTTCAGCTTGGTGTCGGCGAGATAGCGGAGGTCGCCGATCGGCGCCGCGCCGTTACGTGCGAGCACGTAGAGGCCATAAGCGAGATCGCGGCCGCCGTTTTTCTCCGGCTCGTTGCCGTTGACGACCGAGTTGCGGATGCGATCCAGCGCGTTCTTGAACAGGATGTCAGGCACCACAAAGCCCTTTTCACGGGCGCGGGTCAGGAAGTCCGTCACGTAGGCATCGAGCCACGCATCGTCACCGCCCGCCGACCACAGGCCGAACGAGCCATTGGAGCCCTGACGGGCCAAAAGCCGCTCGATCGCGTCGCGGATGCGCTGGTCGACCTCAGTGTCCATGGCGAGATGTGCCCCGGCAGCGAGGTCGTTGACGTAGAGCAGCGGCATGGCGCGGCTGGTGATCTGCTCCGAACAGCCATGGGGGTAGCGATCGAGCGCTTTCAGGATCGTCGCAGCATCAAGCGCGGTGGACAGGCTCGCCGAGACCGAGACGCTGCCGGTGCCCGCCACGAGGTCGGAGAACATATCCGAGGTCAGCGTCAGGCTCTCGCCCTTCGCCAGGGTGCGGATCGAGCGCCGCGCCAGAACTTGCGTCGCCGCCTTGACGTCGAGCGCATAGTGGCGCGCGAGCGTCAGGCCGTTCGGTCCCTTGATGTCGACGTCAAACGTCGCCTGCCCCGCCGCGGTCGCATCGACCGCCAGCGCGAACGAGTTGCGCTGCTTGGCTGCGAGCTTGACGGTGGCCGCGGGATTGCCGGTCATTTTCACCGGCCCGCCGGTCTTGACGTTGATGACGTAGTCGCCGGCCTGGCCCTCGACATTGTCGATCTCGAGATTGACCGTGCCGTGGTCACCATTGAGCAGGAAGCGCGGCAGGGTCGTGGTCAGCACAACGGGATCGCGGATCACGACGTCAGTGTTGGCGCGGCCGAGCTTGGTCGCAGTCCACGCCACCGCCATCACGCGCGCGGTGCCGGCGAACTCCGGAATGTCGAAGCTCACTTCAGCCGTGCCGTCGGCGCCGACAGTCACGATGCCTGAATAGAGCGCGAGCGGCTTCTGCGCGGGCGGAGAGCCCTGCAGCTCGGCGGCGCCTGCGTCACCGCCCGACTTGATCTGGCCGCGCGTGCCCGACATGCCGTCGATCAGCTGCCCGTAGAGGTCGCGGATCTCCGCGCTCAGCTGGCGTTGGCCGAGATAATAATCATCTGGCGCCGGCGGCTTGTAGTTGGTGAGATTAAGGATGCCGACATCGACCGCAGCGATGACGATTTTGGCGTCCTCACCGGGATTGAGCCCGTCGAGCTTGACCGGGATCTTCAGCATCGCATTCGGCCGGATCAGATCCGGCGGCGTCAGCTTCACCTGCAGCGTGCGGGCCTGCTTGTCGATGCCGAACCACTTCAGGCCGATCGCGCGGCCCGGCATGCGCTGGGCGGCCGCATCGAGCGGACGGCGCAGCGTCGCTACCACATAGGCGCCAGTGCCCCAGTCCTTGCCGACCGGGATATTCACCTGCGCAGTGCCCTCCTTGACGTCGACGGTCTGCGTGGTCAGCAGGCGGTCCCCGACCACATTGACAGTCAGCTTGCCGGCGCTGCGGACGTTGACCGACACCGTCATGGTATCGCCGGATGCGTATTGCGGCTTGTCGATCGAGGTTTCCAAGAGGTCTGGCGTGTCGGCGCTGCCGTCGGAATACCAGCCGACGTCGAACTGTACCGAGGTCACGGGACCGTCGGCATCGTTCGACTTCACATCGAGCCGGTATCGGCCCGGCCGCGGCGCCAGCGAGATGCGGGACGGTTTGTCGGCAGCGATCGTGACATCACCATCCGCAACGCGCGAGGTCGACTTGACCGGCTCGTACTCCCAGTAATTGTTCTGGCGATACCATTGGTACCGCGACTCCATCTTCAGGAGTTCGTAACGCAGACCGTCGCGAGCAAGCGTCTTGCCCTCGGGCGAGACGAACACGATGTCGAACTCGGCCTTGTCGCCTTCCGCGACGTTCTTGTCGCCGAACAGCGGCTTGATGCCGATCAGCGCGGTCGCAGGCGCAACCGGCAAGACCAGCTTGCGCTCCACGGCGCGGCCGCCGGTCTCGACCATGCGGACGAAGATCTGCGCCTCCTGCGGGCGCGTCGAGGCCGGCTGCTTGTCGAGCGTCACCGGGAAGGTCGCAACGCCATTGGCGTCGGCTTCCGGCAAATTCTCCAGCGGAGTGCGTTCGTTCGAGGTGGTCTGCTCGTCATCGACGCCGAACTTGTATCCGGCAAAGCCCGGACGCTCGCTCGCGGGGGCAATCAGCATGTCGCCTTCGAGGCTGAGGCCCGAAGCCGGCGCGCCGTAGAGGAAATGACCGTCGGCCTTAAGCTCCACAGGAGCGTTAGCTTTGATCAGCTTGTCCTTGGCAGACAAGTCGAATTCGATCCGGTCAGGGACGTAGTCTTCGACCATGAAGGTGGTCTCGCCGACTGACGATCCCTTCGGATCGGTGAAGGCGCGCACCCGCCAGGTCCCGGTCGGCACGGCCGAATTCAGCGGCACAGACAGCGTGCGGCCGCCGGCGCCCTGGTCAGCCAGCACGGCGCGGCGGAATTCAACGCCGTCGGGCCGCTCGATCACGAGGGTCAACGGACCGCCATTGACGGCATTGCCCTGCCCGTCGCGCAGCAACGCAGTGAGATAGACGGTTTCGTTGGAGCGATAGACGCCGCGCTCGGCATAGACGAAGGCATCCGCGCCCGCAGGCACCGCGCGACCCGCGACGCCGCGGTCGGACAGATCGAAGGCCGAGGTCTTCAGGCTGAGGAAGGCGTAGTCAGCCTTCTCGCCCGTCACCGTCAGCATCGCCGGCGACAGACCGCCCTCGCCGCGCGCAAGCCCCGCCTCGAACAGCACGTGGCCGGCATCGTCGGTCTTGCGCGTTGCCAGGATTTCGTTGTTGCGGGCGACCAGCCGCACCTCGGCTTTGCCGACCGGATCGGTCGAGGCCAGCGAATTGACGAAAACATGGATGCCGTCATTACCAGAATAGGCCGATACGCCGAGATCGGAGACGATGAACCATTGGGTGGCGAGCTGATATTCGTCGTCAGTGCCCGGGCCCTTGGCCGCCGCGGTCATGACGTAGACGCCAGGCTGGAGTTCACCGAGCGCCTGATCGACCGGGAATGCCGTGATGACATCCTGGTTCAGGGTCATTGCGGTTGCGAGTTCACCCGACCAGACTTTTACGCCGCGCTCGTCGCCGAGATCCGAGAGCTGGTATTTCGACAGCGTCTTCTGGAAATCGCTGTCGACCACCGTGTTGATGAGATTGCGATCGCCGATCCTGTAAACATTGATGTTCACAGCGGGCGTATTGACGCTGACCACGGGAATGCCGCGCTGGCCGGTGCGCGGCAGCACATAGGCGCGGCTGGTGAAGCGCACGAACGGCTTGCGATCGCGCACATAGACGTTGAACTCGGCCGATTTGGGCAGCCCCTCCTTCACCGTCGACGGAAGACCAGCACGCAGGTTGATGTTGTAGCGCTCACCATGCTTCAGCCCGTCGACGCAGAGCTGCTTGCCCTCGGCCGACAGGGCCGGCTTGTCCTGACCCGCCAGCGCCAGGAACGGCGCAAAGTCGGTACGCTTGGCGAGCTCTTCCGAGAACTGGAAGCAGGCCCGCGGGCTCGCCGAATCCGAATCCACGGTGTAGTCGAGCAGCCGGAAGCCATACTCGTCGCGCAGCTTCTCGTAGGCGCCGCGGACGTCGGCGACTTCGCGCATGTCGAGCGATAGCCGCAGCGTGTCGAGCGCCGGCCGCCACAGCTTGCGTTCGGAGAGCGATTTGCCGAGGATGGCAAGCGCATCCGCCTCCTCGCCCGAATTGCCGGCGCGCATGTAAGCGATGTAGGCGGCGGTCGAGGCGCGCTCCAGCAGGAAGGTCTGCTCACTCGAGCTCTTCGGTGTGATCTGGAAGATGACCTTGGCGAGGCGCAGCCAGTTACCGGCGTCCTCCGGCGCTGTGGCGGCGATCTGGCCGAGCACCGAGAGCCCGGTGCGGTAATCGTTGCGCTTGAAGGCAGCGTCCGCGTCGGTACGCAGGCTTGCGCCTGATTTGGCGACCGGCCCCGCCTCGCTCTTGATCTGCGCCTCGAGCTTGATGGCGGAATCGGCGAGGTCATCGCGCTTGAACGCCTTGTCCGCGGCAAGCGCAGAGCCAAGGCCAAGCGCCAGCGCGGCGCAGATAGTGACGGCGCGAACAAGACCGATCATGAAGGACTCCCGGAAATCACGGCGAGCGCCGCGGGCGCATCAAGTGCGCGGAAAGGTGACAGACTCATGGCGATGGAACCAGAGGTGCAAAACGTCGCATTCGCCATGGCATGGCACGCCCAGAGGAGACCGATCGAGATATCGCCGCGCACGCCGTCCTGTGGCGCAGCCAATACCGGATCCGTCGACCGGCGACCGTGTCCCGGAAGCTGGCCAGCGTTGCCGGCGACGTTTTCCGTCGTCCAGTCCGCTGCCGCTCAACCCGGCACCCTGACACTCCGCCGTTCCGGTTTGTCGCGGCA
>Ga0105239_10010757_pt1 | contig 10222 bp, 4 predicted proteins | sample KBSC44metaG_FD_92761 | JGI IMG/M metagenome (GOLD analysis project Ga0105239, IMG submission 92761) | Corn rhizosphere microbial communities from Kellogg Biological Station, Michigan, USA - KBS C4-4 metaG | ecosystem: Host-associated > Plants > Roots > Rhizosphere > Soil | place: Michigan, USA...
AACCCTGCGTTCACTCGCAAAAGTAGCGCGGCTCAAAGGTAATCTCGAGAAAGCGCTTTCTCATCTTCTCCAGGCTCGGCGCATTGCTCCGAATTCTCCCGCCGTTCTTTACGAATTTGGTGCAACAACCTTGCAGATGGGTTTGGTCCTTGATGCTCTTCCAGTTTTTGAGCGGCTGCACCGAGATTATCCACGCGAACTTGCTTATCTCTATGGGCTCGCTGCCGCGTATTGGACCAAAGGTGAAGTCGCCGAAACAACTCGCTTGATGAACACATACGTTGCATTAGAACCTCGTTCGCCTTCAGCCTGGTATCTGCTCGGTGCGGCATTGCTTCGTCAGGAACATTATTCAGAGGCACAGAAGGCACTGCAACAGAGTCTTAGCCTTAAACTTGATGTTGATACGGAATATCTCCTGGGAGTGAGTTTCGAAAAGGCTGGAAACCGTGTCGCTGCAACCGACACTTTTAAGAAGATCGTTCAATCGCGCCCAGACCACGCTGCCGCACATGCCGCTCTCGGAACGGGACTTCGCGAACTTGGAAACTATGTTGAAGCCCGCCGCGAACTTGAACGGGCCGTCGAACTCGACGCCACAGACCTGCGCGCGAATTACCAGCTGGGCCTGGTCTACGCGAAATTGGGAGACAAAGACGCGGCGCAAAAGATGTTTGACCGTGCCGAGGAATTACGCAAACGTCAGCATGACGAGGAAAGAATAATTCTCAAGCTGATCGACGAGCCACAGCCGGAACCTTAAAAGCGGCATCGGCAGGCGATGTCCTTTGGCTCAAAAGTCCTGAGAGACTGCTGGCCAACCTTCCGAGTCCCAATGAAGACTTGAAATCCGCAGCGTAGGGACACCTCGCCACTCTGTGTCGTAGGCGTGATAGACGAGATGGTCACCTTCCCTTTCCTGTAAAACCGCACAGTGACCTGGTCCAGCCCACCGGCCTGCACCTCCCACGACCAATGTTCCGCCACCATCAATCATGGCTTTTCCGCTGCGGTCTATGTATGGGCCGGTGAGACGGCGCGCACGGCCGACACGAATGTTGTAGGTGCTGTTCGCTCCACGACAACAGAGGTCGAAAGAAACGAAGAGATAGTAGTAACCATTTTTCCGAATAATGTTCGGAGCTTCAATTGCACCGGGTGAACTTGACGTTCGCGGCCGACTTGCTAGTGAGTACAAATTTTGATCTTGAGAAGAGAGCTTGCCTGTTGCCTGTTCCAACTTACGCAGTTTGATGCCACCCCAAAAACTACCAAACGCCAACCAAGGTTGATGGTGTTCGTCAAACACCACGTTTGGATCGATCGCGTTCCAATCATCATCGATGTTGGATCCGATCACCTTGCCCTGATCAACCCATCTGTACTTGTCACTTGAGGAATCCAGCGTCTCATTCGTCGCCAGGCCGATGCTGGAATGATTACTGCCGAAGGTGGACGCAGAATAGTAAAGGTAGTACCTGCCATTGAAGTACGACACGTCCGGAGCCCACAAGCCTCTCAAACCCGGCACGTCCTTCACGGCCCATTCGGGGAGATGAGCGAACACGTCACCGCACAGCTGCCAGTGAATTAGATCTTTCGAACATCTGATCGCGATACCTGCTCTCGTCGAAAAAACATAGTAGGTATTCCCCTCCTTGATAATGCTTGGATCGTGGACCTGACGGATGTCACCCTTGGATTGTCCGTCTGTGACAGGAAGTCGTTGCTGTGGCCATGCAAGCCCGCCGACTTTGAGGAGTATCCATAATGACAACAGAAAATTCACCGCACCCGACCTGTTAATGAACATGAATTGCTCCTGTTAAATCGAAAGGCGAGATCGATCTGGTACATCCTGCACCTTTGACCCAGATACTTCTTGACTTCGTGTTCATTTCCAGTATAAATGAGCAAATCCCCCGAAATAGTTCCTTCTTACATTTTAGTTGGCTCACTCCCCCAAAAACGATTTGCGATCAGGACTGCAACCCTGTCCGCATAATTGCCGATAAATCAAATTTCTTGCTTACGTCCTGTTTTCCTGGGAGGTACGAATGAGAGTCTCTAAGTTGACTATCGCTCGGTTGTTTGTACTCATCTTCATATGTGTTTCATCTGCTCTTGCTCAAAGCGATCGCGGCGGAATAACCGGGAGAGTGATCGACTCGAACGGTGCCGTAGTTGCGGGCGCAAAGGTAACGGTTTTGAACGCAGAAACCGGAGAAACTCGCGAATCGCGCACAAATGAAGAAGGCCACTACACCATCCCACAATTACCGGCAGTAATTTATACCTTGAAGGTCGAGGCACAGGGCTTCAAAACCGCGTCGGTCGAAAGAATAAAGATCGCCGTCCAGGTAATTCGCACCGTCGATGTCACACTTGAAGTGGGTGAGATAGCAAACACTGTATTGGTGTCGGGTGATGCGACACCAGTCCTGCAAACGGAAAGTCCGGCGCAACAACTCAACGTTAGTGAGCGTCAAGTGCGCGAACTACCATTGCTAGTCGCCTCTGAAAGTGGAGGTCGCTCGCCACTGTCATTCATCTTTTTGGACAGTAGTGTGGTTTCGAATGATCGCACTCCGACCGGAGCCACCTCCGGCAGCACAGGAACAAACGCTACTAACTTCCGTATCAACGGCGGACAAGGACTCGGAGCAGACGTTCTGATCGACGGAGCCCAAACGCGGCGCGGTGAGAACGGAACGTTCTTCTCAGAAGTTGCGCCTGGCCCAAATGCATTTCAGGAATTCACGCTTTCAACGAGCAGCTACTCAGCTGAGTTTGGTAATTCTTCAGGGGGTGTAGTTAACTTCACGATCAAAACCGGCAGCAAAGACTTTCACGGCGAAGCCTATCTCTTTCACATAAACGACGCTCTCAACGCAAACATAGATCGTAATCGGATCCTGGGTCTTGATAAGCCTCTCGATCGACAGTTCGATTATGGTTTCAGTGTGGGCGGACCGGTGTACCTGCCGCATTTCGGCGAAGGCGGGCCATTACTTTGGGACACCAACAAAAAGACGTTCTTCTTCTTTAACTATGGAGGGTATAGAACGTCGCAGTCCGAAACAGTTCAGCTAACAGTACCAACCGCACGCATGCGCAACGGAGACTTCGGCGAATTGTTGACTGATCCTTACGTGCTTCAGTTCTTCGGTGGACCAGTCCAGATCTTTGATCCAGCTCAACCCGCAGGCGCACGTACAGCCATCCCGGGAAACCGATTGGATCAGTATCTTGCTGGCGCACGTATCTCCTCGATCGGCAAGAATTTCCTTAATCTCTTTCCAATGCCAACCCAGGCCGGAGTGTTTCGCAATTACCTCGCCTCGACCAACGCCTCGGCAAGAACGAACTACTACGTAACTAAGATCACGCAGAACCTTACGGATCGGCAAACGCTCAACTTTAGTTATACATTTCGAAAGCTGCCGAGTGTGAAAGGCGGTTTCCCGCGCTTTCCAGAGCCTTTTGTTGCGCAGGGAGTTTGGAACCAAATCTTTAAGTCATACTACGCGCGCTTGCAACACGACTGGACTCTAACCCCAACTCTCATCAACCACTTCAACGCAGGCTTTTCGCGTTCCGACGTTCAGAACCGTAATTTCTCCCGCGGTATTCCAGTTAGCACACTCGGTCTTGATCCGCAGGCAACACAGAATTTCGGCCTGCCGTTGGTTGGATTTCCCGGATACGGCGATGCTGTCACCTCAACTGACCCGCGCGCCTTACAGCCTGGCGGTTCCAGTTTCTTCGACAATAGAGTTCGCGACAACTCTGAACACTTCAGCGACACTGCCACCCTTATCCGAGGCATCCACACGGTCAGATTCGGCAGCGAATTGCGCATACAACAATTGAATAACGCCGCTCACTTTGATATCGGAGGCAACTTCAACTTCCGCAGCAACCAGACCGCCAACACAAACGACTTTAACCAGGGTTGGCCGATCGCTAGTCTAATTACAGGGAGACCGGAGTTTTCCTTCAATAGCAATCAGACAATTGACCCGGCCCTGAGATTTTTTTCCTACGCGTTCTTTGCGCAGGACGACGTCAAGGTTACGCCGAAACTCACTGTCAACATCGGGGTCAGATATGACTACGGTCGTCCTCGAGAGGAAGCGAGAGGATTTCTGCGTGGGTTCGATCCTGACACGCCAAATCCCGCTGCCGGTGGACGACGCGGTGCGATCGTCGGGGCGATTGGACAGGGAGGACTCCAGGCTGCCAACTTCGGACTCGTCAATCCCGATCGAACTAATTTTGGACCACGACTCGGCTTCGCCTACTCATTGAATGACAAGACCGTCGTCCGCGGGGGCTACGGGATCTACTACGCCCCAGTTATTTATAACGACTTCGGTAACACAGGGTTTCTTGGTTACAGTCCAGGTTCTGTCAACATTAATGGCGGTCTCGATGCGTTTATCACCCTCGAAAACTACCCACATGTACCGCTGGCCAATCCAAACGACCAGGCAGTGGGCCAACTCGACCGCACGGATCTGGATTTCTTTGACACGAATTTCAAAACCGGTCGCACTGTGCAGTACAGCCTCGACCTCCAGCGTCAATTGCCCCACAACTTTGCAGTTCAAGTCAGTTACATCGGAAGCAAGGGCACTCGACTACGTTCGAACTTCGATCCAATCAACAAAATCCCGCTCAACGCGTTAAAGCTCGGCCTACCATTACTACAAAAGCCATTAGCGGCAGTGACTCCGCTCGAACGCTCGTTCGCGGCAAGTGTGGGTGTTCCGTTGGCGGCAACTCCTAATGACGTCTATCCTGGCTTCGCTACTCAGGGAGGAGCATTCGCCGGCTCAGTGGCTCAATCACTTCGAAAGTTTCCGCAGTACGGCATTATTAACAACCGCCTGGAGAGCCAAGGACAGAGTTTCTATAACGCGGGTAAGGTTGATGTTACGCGGCGCTTCTCGAACGGTATTCAGGCTGGACTGTCTTACACATTCGCTAAATTAATCACCGATGCAGGCGAAGACATTTTCGGCGACTCGCCACTAAATGGAGTGATCCAGAACCCGTTTGATCGCGGGCCACTGCGTTCAGTCTCGCCTAACATTCCGCCTCACTCACTTGTCTTCAACTACATCATCGAGCTGCCCTTTGGTAAAGGCCGGCGATACCTGAATGAGGGTGGCTTAGTTGATCGTCTGGTGGGTGGGTTCCAGATAACAGGCATTCACCGCTACCGAAGCGGTCCTGCACTGACACCGTTTCTCGCAGGAGGACAACGCGACTTCCTTCAACTCGCCGGTTATAACGGCAACTTACGGCCGAACATTACTGGACAGAGTTTCTATACCGACATACCCGCTGGTGGTGTGAACTATCGATATCTCAATCCGGCAGCGTTTTCACGTCCGGTAGATTTCCGCAACGCACCTCCCTTCTCGCTCGACGGCGTCACGGTGAATCCGGCGTATACCGCGTATTATTCCGATCCGCTTCGATTCTTCGGAAACGCTGCACCGACCTATGGTGGTTTGCGAGCACAGCCTTTCTTCACCGAGGATTTCAGCGTGATGAAGAAGACTAAAGTTACCGAAACAACTTATTTCGAGATACGTGCTGAATTCTTTAACCTTTTCAATCGCGGGCGCTTCGGAGCAGCCAACGTCAATGTTGACGATGTGAACTTCGGTATCTCTGCTCGTAATGCGGACATCTTTCAGCCGCGTCGCATACAAGTAGGCGGAAGGTTCGTCTTTTAGTTAGGGTTGGTCAGCACAATAACGCGGTAGCGTTTGCCTGCGTGTCGAGATTAAGATCTGGTGGTAATGATCGTCACCAAACGGACTATTTGTGACCACGAGAGGACGCCATCTGAAAACAGAACCATACGCTACCGCGTTATGGTTCTGACCATAAGCCTGCTTCTCGCTTGCACGCCTGCATACCCTCAACAAGTAAAACAATTTGTTGACGAAGGCTTGGCCGCGTTCGACCGTGGTGACACTACAGCCGCGCGCAACTCATTTGAAAAGGCCCTCAGTCTTAAACAGGATGAAGTCACTGCGCACACTTACCTGGGGATAATCGCGGACCGTGACGGTGACTTGATAGGTGCTGAACGACATTTCGCAGCAGTGGTCAAAGCCGACCCTAACCGTGCATCAGCGAGAAACAACTACGGCGCGATCCTCATGCGCACGGGGCGAACAAATCTCGCTGCGGTTGAATTCGAAACGTCGCTGAAGCTGGATCCCAATCAACCGAACGCATTAGTGAATCTCGCACAAATTTGTTTCGCCAGAGGTACGCGAGGGAATCTGCAAGCATCTGCCGAGTTATTCAAGCGCGCATTAGCGATAAAGCCTGACGTCGAAATTGCCCGCGCTCTGACGGTCATCTCGCTCCAGTTGAAAGATGATTCAGCCGCATCAACCTACTATCAGAACTATTCAGCAGCTTTGGCCGCGGAGAGTGGAACACCGGCGCACGCTCCGGCAGCGCGTGCGGAACTTGGCAAGGCACTATTTGAAGCCAGACTATTGAAGGAAGCTGAAGCGGAGTTGACTGCGGCGGTCAGTCTAAATCCAACCGACACGGACTCGGTTGTACTTCTGGCCCAAGTGTATCTCGCGGGCAAAAATATACCGGCGGCAGGCCGCACGCTCGAAGCATCGGTTGCACGCGGTAACGATCCGGCTCCCGTGTACGCTTTGCTGGCAGAAGTCTACGAGCAAAGCGGTCACTTAGAAAACGCGATCCCAGCAATGCGCCTGGCCATTCAGCGGGAACCTAAATCGGAGAAATACCGTTTTGAGTACGCAGTTTTGTTAACCAACTCCAACGCGCCTGGCGCCGCTGTCATTCGCCTTGAGGAAGCGCTCCAGTCATTTCCTTCAGCCTCGCGTTTATGGTTCGCCCTTGGCTTTGCAAACTTTAAGCTCGACAAAACTGAAGAGGCCGAGCGAGCTTTGAGAAAAGCAATTGATCTCGATCCAAAATTTGCACCGGCGTTCGCGTATCTCGGTTTGATTCAAGCAAGAACTGGCGTCTACAGCGAAGCGATCTCACTCTACGAGAGTGCATTGCGCAGCGATCCGAAGCTTGCAATCGTGCATCACCTGATCGCCGACGCGATGCTAAAAATGAATGCCGATCCGCGCCTGATCGAGAGACATCTGCGTCAAGCTATCGAAATGGATCCAACCTTTGCTTCAGCGCGTCTGGCCCTCGGCAAGCTCTTCATGCGCTCGCAACGATGGGCCGATGCTGTTGCTGAACTTGAGCAGACCATTAAGCTCGACCCTGGTGTGTACGAAGCCTATTACCAGCTGGGTCTTGCCTATGGTCGACTCAAACGAACGAAAGATGCAGAGGCAGCGATGGCCACTTTCAAACGGTTGAGCGATGCGCAGAAGAAGCACGACGACGACGAGTTGCGCGAAGTCGTGAAGAGATTAAGCAACGTGCGCTTCTAATAAGGTCAGTACCATAACGCGGTAGCGTACGGCTTCACGTCGATACAGACATTGCTGTGGTAAGTCATGATCCTAATAAGCCATACGCTACCGCGTTATGGTACTGACGTTTAGTGTAGAAAGGTCGCCGTTAATGTCTTCAATAAGAAGGTCAGTTCAGTTAATCGTCACACTCCTTTTGCTTTCACTTACGGTCGTCGCTCAAGCAGGGAGATGGTCCGAGCAACAGGCGCGCGAGTGGTACGCTAAGCAGCCATGGCTAGTCGGCAGCAACTACAATCCTGCTAGCGCAATCAACCAACTCGAGATGTGGCAGGCTGACTCTTTTGACCCGAAGCGAATCGATCTAGAGCTCGGCTGGGCGGAAGTTCTCGGCATGAACACAATGCGAGTTTTCCTTCATGACCTGCTTTGGCAGCAAGACCCGGAAGGTTTCAAGCGGCGACTCGATCAGTTTCTAACCATTGCTGCTAAACACAAGATCAAACCAATGTTCGTGCTCTTCGATTCCGTCTGGGATCCCGATGCGAAACTTGGAAAACAACGTGCGCCTCGACCAGGAGTACACAACTCTGGCTGGATGCAGAGTCCTAACCGCACGACGTTGCAGGACCCCTCGATGTATCCGCATCTTGAATCGTATGTGAAAGGAGTTGTGGGCGCGTTTGCTCACGATCACCGCGTCCTCGCGTGGGACATCTGGAACGAGCCTGACAACACTAACGGTGGGAGTTATGGCCAACTCGAACCGAAGAATAAGGTCCAGCTCGTGTTGGCACTTCTGCCACGCGCATTCGCATGGGCACGTGAAGCTAAACCGGAGCAACCGCTTACTGCTGGCGTGTGGAAGGGCGACTGGTCTACGCCAGAAAAAATGACTGAGATGGATCGCCTGGAGATAGATCTCTCAGATGTGATCACCTTCCATAACTACGACTCGCCGACGGAGTTGGAAAAACGGATTAACTGGCTCATGCGCTATAACCGCCCGATGATTTGCTCGGAATACATGGCGCGTGGAAACGGTAGTTTCTTTTTTGGTTCGCTGCCAGTCGGTAAGGTGCACAAAGTTGGAATGATCAATTGGGGTTTCGCGCAAGGCAAAACACAAACACACTTGCCCTGGGATTCGTGGCAGCGGCCTTACGTTGATCGCGAACCAACCGTATGGTTTCACGAAATCTTTCGCAACGACGGCACGCCTTATATCGTCGAAGAAGTTGAGTTCATTCAACGAATGACGGGCAAGACAAAAGCCCCAGTACGACGTGCGGGCGAATAACTCGACGTGGAAACTTACACCAGCGAACATTAAGCAAATGAAGTTAAGAACAATTACCAGTCGTCACAGCCTTGGAGCTCTCATCGTCCTGCTTGCGCTCGCACTTGCTCACACTCAAGTCGCTTTCTCACAATCGAGAAAGATAACCGTGCAGGTCGACAAGCCAGGTGCCGCAATTCCAAACACACTCTTCGGTCTCTTCTTCGAGGATATCAACTTCGGCGCTGATGGCGGTCTCTATCCGGAACGACTTAAGAACCGCTCCTTCGAGTTTCCAAATCCTATGATGGGCTGGAAGCAGTTGGACCGCGGTGATGGCAAGGGACAGCTTCAAATCTTCGATCACGGCTCGATCAACGATACCCCAAACTCTCACTACCTCCGGATCAAATCATCAGGCAACGGTAAAGGCTTTGGTGTTTCCAACGAGGGCTTTCGGGGGATAGGCGTTCAGAAGAATTCGGACTACCGATTCTCAATCCGGGTACGACGCATCGACGGCTCGCCACTTAGCCTGCGCGTTGAAGTGGAAGATGGTGATCGCTTGATCGGTGAAACACAAGTCGAAGGGTTTACGAATGCCTGGAAGACATATACGTCGACACTCAAGCCCACTGAGACCAGCACGAAGGCTCACTTCAATCTCTTGTTGCAAGGAAATGGCACTGTTGAGATCGATCTTGTATCGCTTTATCCCCAAGACACCTGGCAGAACCGGCCAAACGGATTACGCAGCGATCTTGTAAAACTTCTGAAAGAGATGAAGCCTGGCTTTTTGCGATTTCCGGGAGGGTGCATTGTCGAAGGCAGGACCCTGGACCAACGTTATCAATGGAAGACTACCATCGGAGATCTCGCTGAACGCCAGCTCATCATCAATCGTTGGAACACTGAATTTAACTGGCGGCTAACACCTGATTACTTTCAATCATTCGGTCTTGGCTACTATGAATATTTCCAGTTAAGCGAAGACATCGGGGCGGAGCCTTTGCCGATAATGAATTGCGGCATGGCCTGTCAATTCAACTCAAGCGAACTGGCTCCACTTGAAGATCTCGATCACTTCATCCAGGACGCAATCGATCTGATCGAATTCGCTAATGCTCCAGTCAATACAAAGTGGGGACGGAAGCGCGCCGAGATGGGCCATCCCAAGCCGTTCAACTTGAAGATGATCGGCATTGGCAACGAACAGTGGGGACCACAGTATGTTGAGCGGTACGAAGTGTTCGCCAAAGTTCTTAAGCAGAAATATCCAAACATTTCACTCGTAACGAGCGCCGGGCCGTCGCCCTCGGGCGAGCGGTTTGATTTTCTCTGGCAAAAGATGCGTGAGTTGAATGCCGACCTGATCGACGAGCACTACTACATGGCGCCGCAGTGGTTTCGGGAGAATTCCGGACGTTATGACAATTATCCACGCACTGGTCCGAAAGTTTTCGCGGGCGAATATGCAGCACAGAGTGTCGGCATC
>Ga0105239_10010759_pt1 | contig 10221 bp, 8 predicted proteins | sample KBSC44metaG_FD_92761 | JGI IMG/M metagenome (GOLD analysis project Ga0105239, IMG submission 92761) | Corn rhizosphere microbial communities from Kellogg Biological Station, Michigan, USA - KBS C4-4 metaG | ecosystem: Host-associated > Plants > Roots > Rhizosphere > Soil | place: Michigan, USA...
ACCAGGGTGCACAACCTACGCGGGGTCGACGTGGCCGCCCCTCGCGACGCACTGGTCGCGTTCACCGGGATCTCGGGCTCGGGCAAATCGTCGTTGGCGTTCGGGACCATCTACGCCGAGGCGCAGCGCCGGTACTTCGAGTCCGTCGCCCCGTACGCCCGCAGGCTGCTGCTGCCCAGCGGCGCGCCCAAGGTGGACGACATCACCGGGCTACCGCCTGCCGTGGCGCTGCAACAGCGCCGGGGGGCGGCGTCGTCGCGGTCGTCGGTCGGCACGGTCACGACGCTGTCCAACCTGTTGCGGATGCTGTTCTCCCGCGCCGGCACGTTTCCGCGCGGCTTCACCGAGCGACTGGACTCCGACTCGTTCTCCCCGAACACCGCCGTTGGCGCCTGCCCCGAGTGTCACGGCCTTGGCCGGATTCACCGGGTCACGGAGGAGACGCTCGTTCCCGACCCGTCGCTGACCATCCGCGAGGGAGCCGTCGCCGCATGGCCGGGGGCCTGGCAGGGGCAGAACCTGCGCGACATCCTCATCACGCTTGGCTTCGACATCGACAAGCCGTGGCACAAACTCTCAAAACGGCAACGCAATTGGATCCTCTTCACCGACGAGCAGCCGACCGTCGAGATCCACCCCGATCGACACAACGTGACCGCCGACTACACCTACAACGGCACTTTCTCCAGTGCTGAGCGGCACGTTCGACACACATTGGCGAACTCGCAGAGCGCGATGATGCGCAGGCGAGTGCTGAAGTTCGTCGACAGCGTGGAATGCCCGGTGTGCGACGGATCAGGGCTGCGGCCCGAGGCGCTCGCCGTGACGTTCGCAGGGCGCAACATCGCCGAGCTGGTTGGCCTGCCGCTCACCGACCTCGCCGACGTGCTTCGGCCCGCAGCGACACGCACCGACTTCGAAGCCGCGTACGAATCCACCGAGTCGGGCGAGTTGACCGAAGTCGCGACGATGATCGCCGCTGACCTGGTCGCCCGGATTCAGGTCCTCATCGACCTCGGACTCGGCTACCTGACCCTGAGCCGTCGCACCCCTACGGTGTCGCCGGGCGAGCTACAACGCCTGCGGCTGGCCACTCAGCTTCGCGCGGGTCTGTTCGGTGTCCTCTACGTTCTCGACGAACCGTCGGCGGGCCTGCACCCGGCTGACGCCGAGCCGTTGCTCGACGTGCTCGACCGACTCCGGCGGGCGGGTAACTCGCTGTTCGTCGTCGAACACGACATGGACGTGGTGCGCCGCGCCGACTGGATCGTCGACGTCGGACCCGGTGCAGGCGAGCTTGGTGGTGAGGTGCTCTACAGCGGGCCGGTGGCCGGCCTGGCCGACGTGACCGCGTCCGTCACACGCAATTATCTGTTCGGCGACCAGGCACCCGCCGCCCGCTCGCCGCGCCACCCGTCGGGCATCTTGGCGTTGCGGGGCATCCGTTTTCACAATCTTCGCGATGTCGACGTCGACATCCCGCTCGGTGTGTACACCGCGGTCACGGGCGTGTCCGGCTCGGGCAAGTCCACCCTGGTCTACAAGGTGCTCGGCGACGTCGTCACGCGGCAACTGGGCGGGGGCGCGGTCGAGGAGACCGACGGCGACGAAGGCGACGCCGAGGTCGTCGACCTCGATCACGACGCGAGTATCGGCGTGACGGCCGAAGGGGTCGATCGGATCAACCGGCTGGTTGCGGTCGATCAGCGCCCGATCGGTAGAACGCCGCGCTCGACGCTGGCGACCTACACCGGGCTGTTCGACGCCGTCCGGCGGGTCTTCGCCGCGACCCCGGCAGCGCGGCGGCGAGGTTGGACGGCAGGCCGGTTCTCCTTCAACGTCGCCGACGGCCGCTGTCCCACGTGTCAGGGCGAGGGCTTCGTATCGGTGGAATTGCTGTTCCTGCCCGGCACCTACGGCAGCTGCCCGACGTGCCACGGCGCCCGCTACAACGAGGACACCCTCAAGGTCCGGTATCGCGATCGCACCATCGCCGACGTGCTCGCCATGACCGTCGACGAGGCGTCGGGATTCCTCGCCGACGTCGCGGGCGCGGCACGCAGCCTGACGACACTGCAGGAGGTCGGGCTCGGGTATCTGCGCCTAGGGCAGCCGGCGACCGAGCTCTCCGGCGGGGAGGCCCAGCGGATCAAGTTGGCCTCGGAGTTACAGCGGCCCCGTCGCGGCCACACCATGTACGTCCTCGACGAGCCCACCACCGGCCTGCATCCGGCCGACGTGGACCTACTGGATCGTCAGCTCCACCGGCTGGTGGATGCGGGCAACACCGTCGTGGTTGCCGAGCACGACATGCGACTGGTGGCGGGCTCGGACTGGGTCATCGACCTCGGGCCGGGGGCGGGCGATGCGGGCGGTCGTGTCGTGGCGGCTGGGACTCCGACCGCGGTGGCCGGGGTCGCCGAGAGCCGCACGGCGCCATACCTGGCTGCGCGACTCGTCCAATGATGTAAGCGGACCGGGGATTTCGCGCGGCGCCCCGATCACAGCTTCCGTTCAGAGGTTTGCCAACTCGTTGTCAACGTGTCGTCAGGATCGACGCTTAGCCTGCGCGCATGCCCACTCGGCGGATGTTCTTGGCGGCGCTGACGGGTGCGGCGGCCGCGCTAGGCACTGGTATCCGCGTCCCGACAGCGCTGGCCGCGTCCGGCGTCGATCCCGTTGCAGTGGCCGCGCGCGACGCCGATCGGCAGCCCACCCAGTGGGGCATGTCGTTGCCCGGGATCATGACGAGTTTCAACCCGTCGGGACGTCAACTGGCGTTGACCTTCGACGCGTGCGATCGGGCGTGCGACGACGCGTTGCTGGACACGCTGCAGCACAACGGCGTTCCGGCCCTGCTGTTCGTGTGTTCGAAGTGGATCGACGCGAACCCCGGCCGGACCGAACAACTCGCCGCGAATCCATTGTTCGCGATTGGAAACCACGGCACTCGGCACGTTCCACTGTCGGTGACCGGACGCTCGGCCTATGGCATCCCAGGAACGAAGTCCGCGAGCGAGGCGGTCGACGAAGTCTGGACCAACCAGACCCGGCTCACGGCGCTGACCGGCAAGTCGCCGATCTACTTCCGCACCGGCACCGCGCACTACGACGAGGTTGCCGTGCAGATCGTCCACGACCTCGGCCTGACACCCGTCGGGTTCACCGTCAACGCCGACAACGGCGCGACCTCTCCGGCTGCCACGGTGGACGCCGCGATCACCCGGGCGGCGCCCGGCTCGATCGTGCTGGCCCACATGAACCACCCAGGGTCGGGCACCGCCGCCGGGGTCAGTGCCGCGATCCCTACGATGCAGGCGGCCGGGTGGCAGTTCGTCCCGCTCGACTGAAGGCGCTCAGACGAAGAAGTTGTCGTTGGCGATGAACCACGCGCTGCGCTCCTCGTCGGTCAACTCGTGGAGCTGCGCGAGGCCCTCGAAGTAGTGTTCACGTGGCGCGCCGGGAGCGAACAGCATGAGGATCGACGCGGGTTCGTCGGCCTCGTTGCGGAAGCCGTGCACGCCACCGGGTGGGACGTAGAGGAAGTCGCCCTGGGCGCCGTCGATCCAGTCGGTGCCGTCGTAGAGCTTCATCGCCCCGGACAGTACGAAGAAGGCCTCCGACATCGCCCGGTGGAAGTGCGGCCCCGGCCCGCCGGCCTTCGGCGCGAGCTCGACGCGGTACAGGCCGTAGTCGCCGTTGGTGTTCTGCTGGTTGGCCACGTAGTGGTACTGCACCAACCCGAACGAGTCGTAGTCGGGCGGTTGGTCTCCGCGGCGTAGCCACGCACTGACCTCGGGTTCGTCCTCGGTGTAGCGGGCCGGGGGATAGGGCGGCACGTCCTTGATGCTCCAGAGCGACACGCACTCAACGCTAGACCGGGAAGTTGACCTTGGTCAGTTCCTCGGAGACCTTCCACAGCCGACGCTGTGCGTCCACGTCGTGCGACGCGGTGCTGGACGACACGACCTTCGGGTAGCCGCGTTGTTCGGCGAAGCCGTCGGGGCCGTAGTACTGCCCGCCAAGCACGCTGGGGTCGGTGGCCGCCCGCAGCGAGGGAAGGGCGCCCATGTCGGGGTCCTGCATGAGTGGCGCGATGACGGCCGTCAGCCCACGCAAGGCGGCCGGCAGATTGCGCGCCAGTTCGGTGTTGGAACCGCCGGGGTGAGCTGCGGTGGCGATGGTCTGCGTGCCGGCGAGACGGCGCTGCAGTTCATAGGTGAAGAGCAGGTTGGCAAGCTTGGCCTGGCCGTAGGCGCCGACGCGGCTGTAGTCGCGGTCCGACTGGAGGTCGTCGAAGCGGATTCCCTGGCGAGCGAAGCGGTGTCCGACGCTGCTGACGGTGACCACGCGCGATCCGGGTGCGGCGAGCACGCGGTCCAGCAGGAGGCCGGTGAACGCGAAGTGGCCGAGATGGTTGGTGCCGAACTGCAGCTCGAAGCCGTCCTTGGTGGTCGACTTCGGCGTGAACATCACTCCGGCGTTGTTGATCAGCAGGTCGATGGCGTCGTGGTCGGTCTTCAGCTGTTCGGCGGCCGCGTGGATCGAGTCGAGCGAGGTCAGATCGAGCTCCTGAAGTTCGACCTTGGCGCCGGGGGTGGCTTGTGCGATGCGGCTCGCGGCATCCTTGCCCTTGTCGAGGTTGCGGACGGCGAGCACCACCTGCGCGCCCTTCGCGGCGAGTGCCGCGGCGGTCTCGTAGCCGAGCCCGGTGTTGGCGCCGGTGATTACGGCGACGCGGCCGGTCTGGTCGGGAATGTCGGCGGTTGTCCACTTAGCCATGGGTGCTCCTCGGTAGAGTGTTAAACGGAGCAAACGCCCCGTTTGGTTACGACTATACGGAACGCGCGCCCCGCTTAACTATTCCCGAGGTGTGAATTGGCTCAACCCGACCGTCCGCTGCGCGCGGATGCGGCACGTAACCGCGCGCGCGTGCTCGAGGTCGCCTACGACACGTTCGCCGCTGAAGGGTTGTCGGTGCCGATCGACGAGATCGCCAGGCGGGCCGGCGTTGGCGCGGGCACCGTCTACCGGCACTTCCCCACCAAGGAGGACCTCTTTCGGGCGGTCGTCGAGAACCGCATCAGCGGGATCGTCGACCAAGGCCGCGCACTACTCGTCGGCGACAACGCCGGGGATGCGTTGTTCGCGTTCCTGCGGGCGTTGGTTCTGCAGTGGGGTGCGGCGGACCGCGGCCTCGCCGATGCGCTCTCTCGTTCCGGTGTCGACGTCACCGACGACGGGGTCGAAGAGGCGTTCCTGGCGATGCTCGGCGACCTGCTGAGTGCCGCGCAGAAGGCCGGCAGCGCGCGCGGCGATCTGAACGTGCGGGATGTAAAGGCTCTCCTCGTCGGGCTGCAGGCCATGCAGGCCTACAACGACGAGGCGGCTGAGCGGCTCACCGAGGTGGTCCTCGACGGCCTGCGGGCGCCCTAGGCGACCTTGCACTCGCCATGGGCGAGTGCTAGAAATGACGTTGGCACTCGCGATCGGTGAGTGCTAGGTCGGGACGGTGAGTCTGGGGCCGCACCTGCGGGAGCACACCCTGGGCGTCCGTCGCGGGCACTGATCCCGGCCACACACGTGCGATCCCCAAATCCGGAGGAATCACTTCGCAATGGCCAAGACAATTGCGTATGACGAAGAGGCCCGCCGCGGCCTCGAGCGGGGCCTGAACAGCCTCGCCGACGCGGTAAAGGTGACGCTGGGCCCCAAGGGTCGCAACGTCGTCCTCGAGAAGAAGTGGGGCGCCCCCACGATCACCAACGATGGCGTGTCCATCGCCAAGGAGATCGAGCTGGAGGACCCCTACGAGAAGATCGGCGCCGAGCTGGTCAAAGAGGTCGCCAAGAAGACTGACGACGTCGCGGGTGACGGCACCACCACCGCCACCGTGCTCGCTCAGGCACTGGTCCGCGAGGGCCTGCGCAACGTCGCTGCCGGCGCCAACCCGTTGGGCCTGAAGCGCGGCATCGAGAAGGCCGTCGAGAAGGTCACCGAGACGCTGCTGAAGTCGGCCAAGGAGGTCGAGACCAAGGAGCAGATCGCTGCCACCGCGGGCATCTCCGCAGGCGACCAGACCATCGGCGACCTGATCGCCGAGGCCATGGACAAGGTTGGCAACGAGGGCGTCATCACGGTCGAGGAGTCCAACACCTTCGGCCTGCAGCTCGAGCTCACCGAGGGCATGCGCTTCGACAAGGGCTACATCTCGGGCTACTTCGTGACCGACGCCGAGCGTCAGGAAGCGGTTCTCGAGGACCCGTACATCCTGCTGGTCAGCTCCAAGGTGTCGACCGTCAAGGATCTGCTGCCCCTGCTGGAGAAGGTCATCCAGTCCGGCAAGCCGTTGCTGATCATCGCTGAGGACGTCGAGGGCGAAGCCCTTTCCACCCTGGTGGTCAACAAGATCCGTGGCACCTTCAAGTCCGTCGCCGTCAAGGCGCCTGGCTTCGGTGACCGCCGCAAGGCCATGCTGCAGGACATCGCCATCCTCACCGGTGGCCAGGTCGTCAGCGAAGAGGTCGGCCTCTCGCTCGAGACCGCTGACGTCTCGCTGCTGGGCACTGCGCGCAAGGTCGTCGTCACCAAGGACGAGACCACCGTCATCGAGGGCGCCGGGGACTCCGACGCCATCGCCGGTCGGGTGGCTCAGATCCGTGCCGAGATCGAGAACAGCGACTCCGACTACGACCGCGAGAAGCTGCAGGAGCGCCTGGCCAAGCTGGCCGGCGGTGTTGCGGTGATCAAGGCCGGAGCTGCCACCGAGGTGGAGCTCAAGGAGCGCAAGCACCGCATCGAAGACGCGGTCCGCAACGCCAAGGCTGCCGTCGAAGAGGGCATCGTCGCCGGTGGCGGCGTGGCTCTGCTGCAGTCGGCCCCCGCGCTCGACGAGCTCAAGCTCGAGGGTGACGAGGCCACTGGTGCCAACATCGTGCGCGTCGCGCTGTCGGCTCCGCTGAAGCAGATCGCCTTCAACGCCGGCCTCGAGCCGGGCGTCGTCGCCGAGAAGGTCTCCAACCTTCCCGCCGGCAGCGGCCTGAACGCGGCCACTGGTGTGTACGAGGACCTGCTGAAGGCCGGCGTTGCCGACCCGGTGAAGGTGACCCGCTCGGCGCTGCAGAACGCGGCGTCCATCGCGGCCCTGTTCCTCACCACCGAGGCAGTCGTCGCCGACAAGCCGGAGAAGGCCGCCGCACCTGCGGGCGACCCGACCGGTGGCATGGGCGGTATGGACTTCTAAGTCCAGCTCTTTACGGGAAGGCCCGGCTCGATTGCGAGCCGGGCCTTTTCGTATCTTTGGGTCGACTCAGAGTGGCACGCAGTCGTCGCCACAGCCCGATGCCGTCGGGGCGCCTGGTGTCGCAGGCCGATGCAGCACGGCGCCAGTGGGGACGACCCGCAATTCCGCGTCGGTGAGCCGGGCCGCTCCGTCGACGATCAACGTGTAGCCGCCGGTATTCCGTGGCGGCCAGACGAGGGTGACGTCGGGGTGACTCTCGGCGTTCCTGCGCGTGCGTCGACCGACCGGCCCGAGGTCGAGGACGCCATCTGTGAGCACGGGATCGACGGCGACGGTGTGCGCGCGGTAATCGTCGCCGACGGTGACCAGGTAGGCCACCGTGAAGTCTGTCAGCGCTTCGGCCAGTTGGTCGAGGTCCACCTTGACGCTCATGCCGCGAGAATAGTGCGGGCGTGCGGGCGTGCGGTCGACCGTGCGATGCCGCCAACTCGCGACTGTGCGGTTTCATTCGCAACACGCCGGCGAGGCCGTATGGATCCGCACGCTCACGGCGCGGGCCTGTGGATGAATGCACGGCGTCGCACCCGGATCGTCGGACGCGGATGCCACCGTGCGGCAATGGAAGCGAACGCATGGCCCTTCCGCGCGGCGGAGGCCCTGGAGTCCGAAGCACTGACCTTCCGCGAACTCCGCAGGTACCACTTCGGGATGTACCCAGGCGTCTGGGCGCCGCGCGGCATCGAGCCATCCGTGGGGGATCGCGCCCGCGCGGCGTGGCTGTGGTCGGGTCGTCGCGGCGTGGTCGGCGGTCTGGCCGCATCGGCGCTGCTGGGTGCGAAATGGATCGAAGACGAGACGCCGATCGATCTCGTCCACGCCAACCGGCGCCCGCCGCCGGGCATCGTCGTCCACACCGATGCCTTGACTGCGGACGAGACGCAGTTCGTCGGTGCGGTGCCGATCACGACGGCGGCGAGAACTGCCTTCGACTTGGGTCGGCGACAACCGCTGAAGGACGGCGTACAGCGCATCGACGCGCTGATGAACGCGACCGACCTCAAGGTCGATGCCGTAAAGGCCGTCGGCCTCGTGCATCCTGGAATCCGAGGATTGCGGCAATTGCGCGAGACCCTCGCGTTGGTCGACGGAGGAGCGGAGTCGCCGTACGAGTCGCTGACGCGGCTTCTCTTGGTACAGAATGGCTTTCCGCCAGTTCAGACACAGATCGTGGTGTGTGACGAATCCGGATGGAGATTCGCTCGCATCGACATGGGATGGCCGGAGTACTGCGTCGGGGTGGACTTCGAGGGCGCCCACCACTGGAGCGACCCCAAACAGCGTTCGTGGGACATCATCAGGTACGCGAAGTTGTCCAAGCTCGGTTGGATCGACGAGCGACTGACCGGTGGAATCCTCCACAACAGCCCGCAGTCCTTTCTCGACCGCGTAGGTGCGGCGCTCGTCTCCCGTGGATGCCCGAGGACGTGGTGAGTGTGCGTTTCGATACGCGGTAGGCGCCGCGTCGCGTACGGAACCGCACAGTCGGCGACGCAGGGGGAGATCGCCGCCGGGAAGTTGGAGGTTTTCCCCTGGGACATCGACGCTTATTCATTACTAGCGTCAATCGGGTGAGCACGACGACCGGCGACGCGGACACCTTGGCACCTACCGACCCCGACTCGATCTCGGCGCCCGAATGGACCAGCGGCCAGAAGCTGGCGTTCCGGCTGTTCTTCACCATCTGCGGCGGAATCCTGATCCTCTCGGTGTACGGCAACCTGGGCCTGAGCCTGTTGATGTCCCCGCTTCTGCAGGGGCTCGCAACCTTGGGCAGTTTCGTCACCCGCGGCGAGGGCGCGTACCTAGACATCAACGGCGGCGCTGATTCCATGGCGGAGTGGTGCCTCCACCTCGGCTGGATCCTGGTGGCCCTCGTCATCACCGCGGTGTGGACCGCGTTGGACCGGCACCGGCCCAACTACCGCGGTCTTGCCGCACTGCTGCTGGTGTTCGCCCGGTTCGGCCTGGCCGTCTCGATGCTGTTCTACGGTCTGGCCAAGCTCATTCCGACGCAGATGGCCTACATGATGCTGCCCGGCTACCAGATCCAGATGGTCGGTGACGTCAGCCTGATGAACACGCTGTGGGGTTTCATGGGCGCCTCGGACCCCTACTCGGTGGCTACCGGTCTCGTCGAATTCGTCGCCGGTGTCCTATTGCTGTGGCGGCGGACGTGGCTGCTGGGCGCTCTGATCGCGATCGTGGCCATGGGCCAGGTGTTCCTGCTCAACCTCTTCTACGACGTCCCGGTGAAACTGGTGTCCGGGCAGCTGTTGTTCATCGCCGTGGCGATCACCTCGCCGTACTGGCGCAGCCTGGCCCAAACGGTGTTCCAGCGTGGCACTCCCGAACCGGTCGCGCTGTGGCCGGCGTTGGGTTCCGGCAGGCCGTGGTTGCGCCGGACCGGCACCGTAGCGAAGTTCACCGTCGCAGGCGTTCTCGGCGTGCTGGTCGCGACGTTCAGCGTCGTCACCTACTACGAGATTCGGCACAGGGAATCGGACATCGACGGAGTCTGGCGCGCAACGTCATTCACCATCGACGGCGAACAGGCGACGCTGCAGCAGACGTCGCCGGCACCGTGGACCAACGTCGCGATCGCGGACAGGGTCGGCGACTACACGAGCTTCGTCACCCAGGTCCCTGCAGGCTATGTGACCGTCTACCTGTTCGAGATCCACGACGACCGTCTGGAGATCAAGAAGCACGAATCGGATCCGCCCATCGTGCTGCACTTCCGTCAGGACGGTCCCGACCGGTTGATGCTGACCGGCACGGTCGACGGCAAGCACATCGAGGGCGACTACGAGCGACGGCACATGCAGCGCAGCGAATCTCACTTCCGGCTGATCCAGCCGGAGATCGACGGCGGACCGGCCAGCCGTCTGCCCTAGATCTCGCAACCGGTGACGGCGCGG
>Ga0105239_10010760_pt1 | contig 10221 bp, 9 predicted proteins | sample KBSC44metaG_FD_92761 | JGI IMG/M metagenome (GOLD analysis project Ga0105239, IMG submission 92761) | Corn rhizosphere microbial communities from Kellogg Biological Station, Michigan, USA - KBS C4-4 metaG | ecosystem: Host-associated > Plants > Roots > Rhizosphere > Soil | place: Michigan, USA...
CCGACGGCCGGATCAGAGTTGTGGACTATAAAACCGGCAGGTCCGTCGGCGAACGCTTCGAAGGCAAGGCGCTGTTCCAGATGAAGTTCTACGCGCTGGTCATCTGGCGCACCCGGGGTGTGGTCCCGGCCATGCTCCAGCTGGTCTACCTGGGCAACGGCGAGATGCTGCGCTACGTCCCCGACGAGGCGGATCTCCTGGCCACCGAGCGCAAGGTCGAGGCGATCTGGAAGGCCATCGTGCGAGCCCAGGAGTCCGGTGACTGGCGGCCCAACCGGTCCCGGCTGTGCGACTGGTGCTCGTTCCGGGCGCTCTGCCCCGAGTTCGGCGGCACCTCCCCGCCCCTCCCCGAGCGCACCGGCGACCCCGGCGAGCTCACCGAGGAGGACGTGGACTAGGGCACATCTCCCTAGCCGATCCCGTTCCGCTCGGCCCACAGGGCCGCCTGGGTGCGGTCGACGACCCCGATCCGCTGGAAGGCCGACGTCAGGTGCGCCTTCACCGTGCGCTCCGAGATCCCCAGCCGACGTGCGATCTGCTTGTTCGCCAACCCCTGCCGCACCAGCTCCAGCACCTCGGTCTCGCGTGGGGTGAGGTCGGCGGCCGCGCTCGACGTCGTACGACGCGCGCCCAGGAGCTCGCGGGCCGCCCGCGGGTTGATCGGCGACTCCCCCCGCGCCACGGCCCGGATGCCGCGCAGCACCTCGTCGGGCTCGGCGTCCTTCAGCAGATACCCCAACGCCCCGGCGTCCAGCGCGCCGACGATCCGCTCGGCATCGGAGTACGACGTGAGCACCAGCACGTCGGCCAGCTCCTCGCCGACGATCTGCCGGGTGGCCTCGACGCCGTCGAGACCGGGCATCTGCAGGTCCATCAGGACGACGTCCGGCCGCACCTCGCGCACGAGCGCCACCGCCCCGGCACCATCGGCCGCCTTGCCGACCACCTCGAGGTCCGCCTCGCCGGCGAGCAGCTGCTCGAGTCCCGCCCGGAGCATCGCGTGGTCGTCCACGATCACCACCCGGATCGTCGCGCTCGTCATCGCCGCTCCACCGCCATCCGTACCGTCGTCCCGTCGCCGGGCGTCGAGTCCACCCGTACCCGTCCGCCCCCGTCCTCGACCAGGCTCTGCAGGCCGCGCAGCCCGTAGGATCCGTCCCGCGCCGACGCCGAGGGGTCGAAGCCGGCCCCGTCGTCCCGGACCGTCAGCCGCACCTCACGCTCGTCACCACGGACCTCCACCGTCAGGTTCGCGGCGTGGGCGTGCCGGACCGCGTTGCGGATCGCCTCCTGCGCGACCCGCCAGACCAGCGTGACGACATGGTCGGGCGCCCCCTCCACGCCGTCGACCGACACCCGGGTGGAGATGCCGGCGGACGCAGCGGGCGCGGTCAGGTCCTCCAGCGCCGCGCCCAGGCCGGAGGCGGTCAGCCCGGGCGGATGGATCTCCACCAGCAAGGACCGGAGCTGGCGCAGCGAGCGGCGCAGCGCCTGGCTGGATCCCTGCAGCTCGTCGCGGAGCTCCGGCGACACGGACGCGTCGCGCGCCGTCCCCGAGAGCGCGAACGCCGTCCCGGCCAGCTCCTGGACCACACCGTCGTGCAGGTCGCGGGCGATCCGACGGCGCTCCGCCTCGGACGACTCGACGGCCCGGCGCATCAGGCGCTCCCGTGCCAGCGAGGCCCGCGTGAGCCGGAGCGTGAGCACGCCGAGGAGGGGCACGCCGAGCAGCAGCAGGGCGACCAGCGCCCCGAGCGTGATCCGGCGGAACGGCTTGAGCACCTCGACGGACCGCTGCTTGACGGTCTCGACGGAGTAGTACGCCTCGAACAGCAGCGGCTGCCCTTCGGGCGACTCGATCCGGGTGTACACCTCCAGCAGGCCGCCCTCCTCGGACTCGAACCTGTTCTCGCGCCGCCGCAGGTCCGAGAGACCACCCTCCGTGTCACCGTTGTGGAGCACGCTCAGCTGCTCGTGGTCCAGCGAGAAGCGCTTGCCGATCAGCTGGGTCTCGTCGCTGTAGACGATGGTGCCGTCCGCCCGCCAGATCTTGATCCGGCGTACGTCGCTCACCAACAGCCGGCCGAGCACCTCGCGGTCGAACCGGTCGATGGCACCGGGATCCCCGTCGACGAGGCCCCGGGGCATGGCCGGCTCGGCCACCGAGTTCGCCAGGAGCTCGGTCGTGACGCGGGCGTCCGCCAGCGCCTCCGATCGGGCGGCGCGCTGGGAGAAGATCCCGGTCGCCCACCAGGTGAGGCCGAACAGCAGCAGGCTGGCCACCACGAACTGCACCAACGGGTTGGCCCAGGGACGCCGCACTGCCCTCACTCGGCGCTCCTTCCCTGGGCGGCAGGACCGGTAGGCCTGCGTGGACAGCCGGTCAGTCGATCACGATGCGGTCAGCGCGAGGTCAGTACGAGATCGTGCCACGGCAGACCTGCGCCCCGTGGGTGGCGCGGAGGGTGAAGTGGTCCTTCCCGGCGAGGTTGGCCATCCGGCGCTGCACCTGGAACGAGCCGCTGGGCCCCGTGGTCCGCTTCGTACCCCTGGCCGACGTGCTGCCGTTGTGCTTGAGCTTCCAGTGCCAGACCTGGCCGGACCTGTTGCTGTCGATCTCGCCCTCCACCTCGATCCGCCCGTTGTCGGGCTTCGCCTTGAGCTTCCAGTGCGCACTGCCGGAGCAGCCTCCACTCGTGCGGACGTCGTTGCCTCCGTGCGAGGCGGTGGCGGGCGCGACCAGCCCGACCGGGAGGGTGAGTGCCCCGACAGCGATGGCGGCCAGGGCGGTGCGGGTGACCATGTGAGTACTCCTCGGATGGTGGTTGAGGACACCAGGATCCGACGCCACAGGTGGGAGATTCCATTGGCCGGTGGTACTACGACCAGCGTGCGGGTGAGGTTCAGTCCGATGCCCGGCCGGTGCCCTCGTCCGGGTAGAGCACGCACGCCACGTCGACGCCTCCGGCTCGCCTCAGGGCCGGAGGTTCGGCCGGCTCGAAGTGCACGGTGACTCCCGGCCCGGCGTCCTCGATCGAGGTGACCCCCGACCACAGCGGCTCGCCGGGGTCCTCGGCCCTCACCCGATCCAGGATCGCGCGCACCGCACCGGCACCGCCGGTTCCGAGCGTCGCACTCGTCGCGGGTGCGTCGAGGTGGTCGAGGTCCCCGATCACCGCTTGCTCCTCGTCGTACGCCATGTCCGTACGCAGCCAGTGCTGCTCGACCAGCGCGCGCAGGTCGCGTGACTCCCAGCCACAACCCCTCACCGCCTCCGGACAGCGAGGGTGGAACGCGCAGCCAAGCGGAGGGTCCGCGGCGTCCGGGATCTCACCTCGAGGCAGATCCCGCGGCACCATCTTGTCGGGGTCCGGCTCGGGGATCGCCGACAGCAGGGCCTTGGTGTACGGATGGCGCGGCTGGGCGAAGATCTCCTCGGTCGGGCCGATCTCCACCACGCGCCCGAGGTACATGATCGCGACCCGGTCACAGAAGTACTTGGCGGTCGCGAGGTCATGGGTGATGTAGATGTAGGTGAGTCCGAGCTCGCTCTTGAGGTCGAGCATCAGCTGCAAGATCTTGGCCCGCACACTCATGTCCAGCATCGACACCGGCTCGTCGGCGACCAGCAGCGTCGGGTTGAGGACGATCGCCCGGGCCATCACGACCCGTTGCTTCTGCCCACCGGACAGATCGCGAGGGTACTTGTTCAAGAAGAGCTCGACCGGCGAGAGCCCGACCCTTTCGAGGGCCTTGACGACGCCCTCCCGTCGCCGGGACGCGGACCTCATGCCGTGCACGCGGAGCGCGTCACCCACCGCCTGCTCGACGGTCATCGAGGGGTTGAGCGCGGCGTTCGGGTCCTGGAAGACCATCTGCACCACGCGACGTATCTCGCGGAGCTGTCGCCGGCTCATGCGCGCGATGTCCTGGTCCTGGAGACGGATCGAGCCGGTGGTCGCGGGAACCAGCCCGAGGAGCGCTCGCCCCAGCGTGGACTTGCCGCTGCCGCTCTCGCCGACCAGCCCGACGACTTCTCCCGGTTGCAGGTCCAGGTCGATTCCGTCGACCGCCTTGATGGTGCCGATGTCGCGGCCGAACAGCCTGGCCATGGTCCCGCCGCGCAGCTGGAAGTGCACGGAGAGGTGGCGGACCTCGACCAGGGGGCCCGTCCCCGTCTGTGTGTCAGGCTTCGTCGGCAACGGTCAGCTCCTGCTGCTTGAGTGGCTGCTTCCCACCGGCCGGGATCTCGCTCTCGGGACCGATCAGCCAGCACTCGACACGGCCACCGCCGGGACGCTCCATGTCCACCGGGTTCTTGCTCGCGCACACGGTCATCGCCTCCGGGCAGCGCGGGTGGAACCGGCATCCGTCCGGCGGGTCCACCAGGTCCGGCGGCGCACCCGGGATGAAGTTCAACCCGGTCGTGCTCAGTGAGATCGTCGACCGGAGGAGCTCCCGGGTGTAGGGGTGCTGGGGGTGCTTGAAGACCTCGGTGACCGTGCCCTGCTCCACGATCCGGCCGGCGTACATGACCGCGACGCGGTCGCACGCCTCCGCGACGATCCCGACGTTGTGGGTGATCAGCAGCAGGGAGGTCTGGAAGTTCCGGCGCAGGTCGTTGAGGATCTGCACGATCTGTGCCTCGACGAGCACGTCGAGAGCGGTCGTCGGCTCGTCCGCCACCACGAACGCGGGACGCAGCACGAGCGCCAGCGCGATCATCAGGCGCTGCCGCATCCCACCCGAGAACTCGTGCGGATAGGACCGGTAGCGGGTCGGCGGGATCCCCATCAGGCGAAGCACCTCGAGGGCGCGTTCCCTGATGTCGTCCTTGGACAGGTCGGGCTCGTGCTGCTTGATGGTCTCCTCGAAATGCTGCGAGATCCGCATCAGGGGGTTCAGACGCGTCAGCGGCTCCTGGAAGATCATCCCCAGCTCGCTGCCGCGCAGCTGGTAGGAGGCCTTCTGGCTGAGGGAGAAGATGTCGCGGCCCCGGAACAGGACCTGGCCGTCCCGCTTTGCTCCTTCGGGCAGGAGCCCCATCAGGCCACGGCCGAGCGTCGACTTGCCGCACCCGGACTCGCCGACCAGGCCCAGCGTCTCACCGGGAGCGAGGTCGAAGCTCACGCCGTCGACAGCCCGGATCGCGCCTCTGGTCGTGCCGTACCAGACCCGGACGTCGCGGGCCGAGATCACCGGCTGGCCGGCCGACGCGTCGACGACTTGGTCGGTGAGATCGATGGCCATGTCAGCCCTGCTCTTCTTGGGTGGTGGTGCTGCTCGCGCGCGGCGGCATGACCACCGGCAGCAGCCGGCGGCGACGCAGCGTGGGGTTCAGGGTCTCGTTGAGGCCCTCGCCGACCAGGGTCAGCCCGGTCACCAGCAGCACGATGGCCAGTCCCGGGTACAGGCCCGTCCACCAGACTCCGGATCCGGCGTCCGCGAGTGCCCGTTGCAGGTCGTGCCCCCACTCGGCCGCCTGGGTCGACTGGATGCCGAGCCCCAGGAAGCCCAGCCCGGCGAGGGTGAGGATGGCGTCGGCGGCGTTCAGCGTGCCGAGCACCGGCACGCTCTGCACGACGTTCCCGAAGAGGTAGCGCCGCATGATCGTGAAGTCTCGCGCACCGATGGCGCGGGCAGCCTCGATGTACGACGCCTCCTTGGCGCTGAGCGTCGTGTTGCGGACCACCCGGTAGTACTGCGGGATGTAGACCACCGTCAGCGACAGCGACACGGCGATCACACTGCCGCCGTAGACGTCGATGAGCAGGAACGAGACCACGATCGCCAGCAGGAAGGAGGGGAACGCGTAGAGCGCGTCCATGATCAGCACCAGGGTCCGGTCCAGCCAGCCGCCGTAGAAGCCCGACAGCAGGCCCAGCGGAACCCCGAGGACGACGCAGAAGAGGATGGAGAGGATGACGACCTCCAGCGCCGTGCGGGCGCCCCAGATCACACGGGAGAGGACGTCGAAGAACAACCGGTCCGTGCCGAAGGGGTGAGCCGAGCTGGGGTGACCCACCTTCGGGAACTCCGTGCCGTGGGCCGAGGACTGGGCGAAGCCGTAGGGGGCGAGCCACGGGGCGAAGATCGCACAGATCACGAAGACCGCGGTGATGACGACGCCGGCCACCAGCATCCACCGGGCCAGGCCGGCCGTCTCGGTGAAGGGCTTGGCGAGTGCGGAGAGGACGCGACGCATCAGTACCTCACTCGCGGGTCGATCAGCGCGTTGACGATGTCGACCAGCAGGCTGATCAGCACCACCGCGATGGCGAAGAACGTGACGATGCCCTGGACGGCGCCGTAGTCCCGGTTGTTGATGTAGAACACCAGCTTCTGACCGATTCCGGGCCAGTTGAACGTCTGCTCGGTCAGGATCGCCCCGCCGAGGAGCAGCGCGAACTGGAGCCCGATCACCGTGATGACCGGGACCATCGCGTTGCGGAACGCGTGTCGCCACGTGACGTTGCGCTGCTTGAGGCCCCGCGCCTCGGCGGCCTCGACGTAGTCGGCCTGCATGGTCTGCAGCAGGTTGACCCGCACCAGCCGGATGAAGACTCCGCAGATCACCAGCCCGAGCGTGACCGCGGGCAGGACCAGGTGCTTCGTCACGTCCTCGATCGCGTCGGTGTTCCCGCTCAAGAACGCGTCGACCAGCAGGATGTGGGTCTTGGTGGGGACGGTGAAGATGGTGATCGGGCTGGCGTCCCCGGACGTGGGCAGGCCGAGTGGCTCGGCCACGTAGAACTGGAGCAGGAAACCGACGAAGAAGACCGGCGCCGCGTAGCTCAGGATGCCGAACAACCGGATCAGGGCGTCGGGCGAGGAGTCGCGGTAGCGACCCGCGAGCAGACCGAGCGGGATGCCGACGAGCAGGGCGATCAGGAACGCGGCCACGGTGAGGGTGAGAGTGGCGCCCCCGTTGTCGCGGATCACGTGCAGCACCGGTTGGTTGTCGCTGAACGTCGTCCCGAAGTCCAGATGGATCACCGACGAGAGGTAGTCCCAGTACTGCGCGATCAGCGGCCGGTTGAAGCCGAGCGCCTCGCGGCGCTGCTCCAGCGCTTGGGCATTGAGCTTTCCACCCAGGGCTGCCGAGACCGGATCGCCGGGAGCGACTCGCAGGATGAAGAAGACCAGCGTGAGGATCACCCAGATCATCGGGATCACCAGCAGGATGCGCTGCAGGATGTACCGCGGCAGGGATCCTGATCCGGCACGGCTCATGAAGAGGGCCTCCTGGCACGGGTCATGGGGAGAAACCGCCCAGGTCTCTCCCCACGCCCGTGTGCTGTGGGTTGCTCAGCCGTTCTTGGTGACCAACCAGAACCGGAAGATGAACGACGGGTCGAGCGTGCTTTCGACCCCTGTCATGCCCTTGCCGTAGACAGCGGTGTTCTGGCCGACCCAGGACGGGATGAAGGGGACGTCCTTCGCCGCGATGTCCTGCAGCTGCCCGAAGATCTGCTGTCGCTTGGCCTGGTCACTGGTGCCCTGCTCCTGGGCGACGAGCTTGTCCACCTGCTGGTTCTTGTACCCGTTCTGGAAGAAGCCACCGTCGACCATGAACGGCGACAGGTAGTCGTCGGCGTCCGGGTAGTCGGGGAACCAGCCGAGGATCCACAGGTCGTAGGCGCCCTGCTTGTAGATGGTCTGGTACTGCTCCCACTCGGTGCTCTTCAGGCTGACCTTGAAAAGTCCACTCGCCTCGAGCTGGCGCTGGAGCTCGTTCGCCTCGTCCTCGGTGCTCGGTCCGTAGTGGGTGGGCGTCCATCCCACCGTGATGTTGACCGGCGTGCTGATGCCCGCGGCCTGCAGGATCTGCTTGGCCTTGCCCGGGTTCGGCGCGCCGTACGCCTCCTTGAAGGAGTCCTTCTGCCCGCCGTAGCCGGGCGGCACGATCGAGTACAGCGGGTCGACGGTGTTGTCGTAGGCGTCCTTCGCGATGGCATCCCGGTCGATCACCTGGGCCGCGGCCTGGCGGACGGCGAGCTGCTTGCCGACGCCACTGCCGACGTTCCAGACCCAGTATCGGATCTCCGAGCCCTTCCCGGTGGCCACGGTGACGTTGCTGTCCTTCTTGAGGGCCGCGACGTCGGTCGGGGCCAGGCTGCGCCAGGCGACGTCGATCTCGCCGTTCTGGACCGCGAGCTTCAGCGCCGACGGCTCCGTGTAGTACTTCACGAAGACCTGCCCCGTCTTGCCCTGGTTCGGGCCCGAGTAGTTCGGGTTGAGCTCGAGCACGGCCTGCTCACCGGCCTTGTACTGGCTCAGCTCGTAGGGACCCGAGCCGATGATCTGGTCGTCGGGGAGCTTCTTGTCGGCGGGGAACACGTCCTCGTCCACGATCGCTGCCGCGCCCGGGTAGGTGAGGACGTACTGGAACGTGGTGTCCGGGTGGTCGAGGTGGAAGACGACGGTCTGGTCGTCCGGCGTCTCGATCGCACCCTTGTTCAGCGTGACCGTGCCGTCCTTGGCGGTGGTCGTGATGCTGCCCAGCAGGTAGATCGCGGCGCCGTTGGCGTCCTGGATCTTGATCGCCCGCTCGAAGCTGTACTTCACGTCGGAGGAGGTGAGCGGGTCTCCGTTGGAGAACTTCTCACCCGGGTTGAGCGTGCAGGTCAGCGTCTTGGGGTTGTTGTACGTGCACGACTTGGCGGCGTCGCCCTCGATCTGGGTCGAGTTGGGCGGGACCGTCACCAGGGTCTGGTACAGGTTGTACTCCAGCGTCGACGAGCCCAGGTCGTACGAGCCCGCCGGGTCCAGCGCCGTCACCGTGTCGGTGGTGCCGAGGATCCACGGCGAACCGGTTCCACTGGTCGTGTTGTCTCCACTACCGCTGCTGTTGCTACTGCCACAGGCCGCAAGCGCGACGGCGAGTGCGCCGGCGCCCGTCAGGGCCAGGACCTTGTGTCGGATCACGAGTCATCCCCTCGTATTTTCAGGTGTGCAGCGCCAAGCCCCACTCCGACCGGGCGCGTTCGTGCCGAGAACATAGCCTGTGGCCCGGATGCGGTCCATCATCGCGGTGCTCAGGGAGGTCGCGAAACCGCAACGATTGCCGTGCGCACGTCAGGCGGCGGCGTGGTGCTCCGCCGCCGTCACGCCGGCAGGAACGACGACGCCGAGAGGCCGGCGAGAGAGTCGGTGAAGACACGGCCGGGCCCCCGGGGCACCGGCACGTGGAGCGGAGCACACAGCACCGTGCAGCCCGCCGCGGCGGCAGACGTCGCCCCGGTGTCGGAGTCCTCGATCGCCAGGCAGTCCCCGGCCAGGACGTCGAGCTCCCGGGCGGCGGTCAGGTAGGGCTCCGGGTGGGGCTTGCCGCGATCGACACTGTCTCCGGTGACCACTGCGGCGAAGGTGCCCACTGGAAGCTCCTCGAGGATCGGCTTGACGAAGCGCGTCCAGGACATCGTGACCAGCGCGCACGGAACCCCCGCCTCGCCGAGGGAGGCGAGCAGCTCGACCGCCCCCTCGCGCCACGGTACGGCGTGCTCCACCTGGTCGATCACGGAGTCGAGCATCTCCTCCACGATCTGCTCGGGGGACGGGTCGATGCCCATCTGCTCGCGCATCAGCCGGGCCGCGTCGATCAGGTCGAACCCGATCACCTCGAGCGACTGCTCGGGCGTCCACCTGCCGCCGTACCGCTCGGCGAGGGCGAGCTCGGCCACCGTCCAGTAGGGCTCGGTGTCGACGAGCGTGCCGTCCATGTCCCAGAGGACGGCGGCGAAGGAGTCGATCCGGCGACGTGGTACCTCGATCCCCACCAGGTCAGTCCTCGGGGTCGTAGCCGAGGTTGGGCGACAGCCAGCGCTCGGCCTCGGCGAGCGTCCAGCCCTTGCGCTCGGCGTAGTCGGCGACCTGGTCCGGCCCCAGCCGGCCGACCACGAAGTACTGCGCCTCGGGGTGGCTGAAGTAGATCCCCGACACCGACGCACCCGGCCACATCGCCATCGAGTCGGTGAGCTCCATGCCGGTGTTCGTGGTCACGTCGAGCAGCTCCCAGATGGTCTTCTTCTCGGTGTGGTCGGGGCTCGCGGGATACCCCGGTGCCGGCCGGATCCCGTGGTACTGCTCCTTGATCAGCTGCCGGTTGTCGAGGTGCTCATCGGGGGCGTAGCCCCACAGCTCGCGCCTGACCCGTTCGTGCATCCGCTCGGCGAACGCCTCGGCCAGCCGGTCGGCCAGCGACTCCAACAGGATCCCGGA
>Ga0105239_10010761_pt1 | contig 10221 bp, 2 predicted proteins | sample KBSC44metaG_FD_92761 | JGI IMG/M metagenome (GOLD analysis project Ga0105239, IMG submission 92761) | Corn rhizosphere microbial communities from Kellogg Biological Station, Michigan, USA - KBS C4-4 metaG | ecosystem: Host-associated > Plants > Roots > Rhizosphere > Soil | place: Michigan, USA...
GTACCGGTAGGCAGTATGTTAACATAATTGTAGTTATAAAAATCACGGCTCACTGTTCCTTTAAAAACGAGATTCTTTATTAGTTCATAAGAAATTGAAGCCTGCCCGATGAACCTGTTTTTAGTGTCTTTTTCCTGGTATTTATTAATCACAAAATATCCGTTGGAAGCGATAGCTGCATCATTCCAGATTGTTTCATTGCCACTGGCATCATAACCTGGCGATAACCAGCGAACATCTGCCGTATTGGCTATTTCAAGAGGCGTCCAGTTTGGATTACCAAGCGCATCACCTGCACCGGTACGGTTTTTACCGGTTTCAAGATTGTATTGTGCAAGTGCCTCAATATTTATTTTTTCGCCAAGCCTTGCATTGACAGCAAGGTTCAACGTTTTACGTCCGTACGTTGTTTTTGGAAGAATGCCCTTACTGCTTAAATCAGCAGCAGAAAAACGATAAGTAACCGCTTCATTGCCCCCGGTAAAAGAAATAGTATTCGTATAAGTAGTGCCTGTCTGATAATAATTCTGCAGATTATTTTTTTGAGCTACATAAGGATGCGTCTTACCATCAACACCAACATAATCAGTAGAGCCATCAATTTTTGCACCCCATGATCTTCTGCCCGTAGCTTGTGACTGGGCAAGCGTTGTAGGTTTTACACCACCATCACCCTGGCCATATTCATATTGATAATCCGGAATAACAGCAATGTTTTCCATGGTAGCGGTTGAATTGTATTCCACACCTATGCCACGCTGTGCCCTTCCTTTTTTTGTGGTGATTAAGATTACCCCATTACTGGCCCTTGAACCATACAATGCTGCTGCGGTTCCACCTTTCAATACACTTATTGATTCTATGTCATCCGGATTAATACCGGCAATCCCATCTCCCCTGTCCACATTGTTTGTAATACCATTTACAGTAGGTGCGCCACCAGGAACAGAATTATCGATCGGCATACCGTTCACAACGTACAGTGGTTGGTTATCTCCATTCAAAGAGCCATTGCCCCTGATGGTAATACGACTGGAACCGCCCGGTCCCGTAGACAAGCCGGCCACATTAACGCCAGCCACCTTACCAGATAATGCATTGGCAAGATTATTTTCGCGGGCCTGCGTAAATTCACTTCCTTTTACTTCTGTAACCGCATAGCCAAGCGCCTTTCGATCCCTTTTAATACCAAGTGATGTTACAACCACTTCGTTTAGCGGATTGTTATCAGGTGCAAGCAGTAATGTAATATTCAATTGGCTGCCGTTAACAGAAAAAACTTTCTTTTCAAAGCCCAGTGAAGAAACAAAAAGATCTTTGGCGGTAACACCGGCAGGAACCGCAAGCGTGAATTTTCCGGTAGCATCTGTGATAGTTGCTATTTTTTTGTTGGATGCCAGTGAAACAGTGGCCCCGGCTAATCCGCTGCTATCCGCAGAGCTGCGTACTATGCCGGTAATTTGGACATCTCCCCCGGATTGACCGGATACATTAAGAAGGGATAAAACACAGCACACGAGAATAAGGCTGCGCAAGACAGTTAGTTTGATTTTCTTCATGAAGCCTTGGTTGTGAGGTTACTTGATAATTTTTCGCAATTCAGTAACCCGAATGTAGTCAAAAAAACAGTTATTGCAAATTATTTGCAATATAATTTTATAAATAGTGAGATAATTAGCCATACATGCGAAATTTTTTGATTCACTCAAGCACTATTCTAAAATAATTGCAGGTACAGTTATCAGATACATCCCAATCGGGGCTTATTCCGTACTTAAACATGTTTCAAAAGTGAAAGTTATTAGCGGCATTATCTGTAAATCAATTAAAAATTGCAAATGATTCAATTAAATGCAATTAATTTGCATCTAATTTTTAAACCCGGACTAAAAACTCTGGTTTGAATTTCTCTAAAATGAATAAACATGGCGCCGGTAAGAAAGCCTTGATAACTTTATTTCAGAATTGAGAAGTAATTAAATATCAAATTGTAGATTAGTCTAAGATTGTCTTGAAATTATGTCGAACAGTATTACTCAAAATGCAGAAGCCCCATTGGCCCTTCAAAAAAAGGAGCGAAAGAAATTAATCATCAAACAGGTGAGCATACATACAAGACTGATGTTTACAGATCTTGTAAAATTAATAGACGTTTCAGAAGATACCATCCGCAGGGATATTAATGAACTTGCCGATGAAGGGCAGGTAATACGTATTAAAGGTGGCGTAATGACAGCAGCCTATCATCTTGGCCAGGAAGCGAAAACCTACTCGCAACAAGACAAGCTGGCTATTGCAGATAAAACTATAAGTCTTTTAAAAGATGATATGATTGTACTTACAGGCGGCGGTACAACAATACGTGAATTCATCAAAAGAATTCCTCCTACCCTGCGTGCAACATTTATCACTGTTAATCCACTTACAGCAGTTGAATTGCTTGACAAGCCTCTTATTAAAACAATCATGATTGGCGGCAGCCTTTCTGCGTACAGCCAAATGGTAGTAAGCGGTGAGGTATTTGCCTCGCTGGCTAATATAAAAGCAGACTTGTGTATACTCGGCATTAATGCTATAGATAGTAATAACGGGCTTACCGATTCTGATTGGGAAACAATACAGGTTAAAAAAGCGATGATGAAAGCTGCAGCCAAAGTGGCTGTACTGACTATCTCGGAAAAACTTAATTCTGTGATGCAAATGAAAATTGCGGATATGAGTGAGATAGATTACCTAATAACAGAACTCAATGCAGATAATAAAATACTGCAGCCTTATCAATCAAAAAGCGTAACCATACTTTAAACCGGAATGATTGTTTAGAAGAATATTTATCCAATCAATAATAACAAGAAATATTTTAAAAGAAAGGCTGTGTTGTTTTACCAACACAGCCTTTCTTTTAAAAGCAAACTGAGATATATTATTTCACTACTTTAATAACGCGGTCTTTTTCTCCAGGTATGCCTGATACTCTTACAAAGTAAACACCACTGCTGAGTGTATTACCATTCAATCCTAATTTCTGCTGCCACAATCCTTTCTTCAGGTTGCTGAAGCTTTGTAATCTAACAGGTTGTCCTGTTAAGTCTGTAAGTATTACAGAAAGCTTGCTTACATCCTGTTTCAGGTTAAGCTTTAACAGGATATCATCCACAAAAGGATTAGGATATGCAGCTATTTCTGCAGTAGTATTATCCATTTCTTTTACATCCTTATCTGTTGAAGCTATTGCTACAGCAGGCGTGTTTCTTGTAACCCTTCTCAGCGTTACAGGATAGGGAGAAGGCGCGCCCATGATACTTAGTTCATTCAGATAACCATATCCCTGGGAAGAAGCAATTGTTATCAACACATTGCCATTAGCATCAGGCTGTATATTTCTGAGCAATGTAGTGTTAGTTGTATTCTGCCATGAATCAAGTGTTGCTGTCTGGTTACCTATCGTATAAGTGCTGGTTGTTCCGTTCTGATATGTGGTACTTCCAAAGAAGGAGAATGTATATAGCATGCTCTGGTTTAAGCCGCTAATCTGTATACGTGCAGTGTCTTTGTAGTTTACATAGTAGAAGCCTTTGATAACATTATCAGAATACAAGCCTGAATTATTACCTGTTACCGCACCCAATGTATTGTAACCACTGAAGTTATTTATCACCGTCATTGTTAAGCCTGTATTGATATACTCATCGGTGATTAAATTACTTAATGCAAAACCGTTGGAGATAAGTGCATTGGTATTGTTCCATGCGCCAGGCTCTGCGGGTGTTGTAGTAGAGCCATCATTAAAGTTGATGTTTACATTATACAGGTAAGTAGATGCGCCTGCTGCACTTGTATATGGAGAGTACACACCATTTTTAACCGCTCTCAATTTATAGAAGTAAACTGTTCCTGTTGACAGCCCTGTATTGGTATACGTAGTTGCTGTACCACTAAGCGTGGTTACAAGACTATAGGAACCATTTTCAGTATTGGAGCGCCATACTTCTATGCCTGTCTGGTCAATCGTAGACAAGGTCCAGTCGAGTCTTATCTTGTCTTTTGCAAGACCATTAGCAGTAAGCGTTTCAGGTGCGTACGGCGTACCATCATACAATCTTGGCGTGATTACCAAAGCATTTATCTGCGCCCATACTGCTCCTGCATCTCTCTGAATATTGATTTGAATTTGTCCGTTAGCATCCGGTGAAACACCTCTTATCTGTACAGTTTTGCTGGTATTACTTGGTGAAGCTGCCAGTGATACTGTTTGCGAACCAATAGAATAGTAAGTAATCCTGTTATCACCACTTGTTGCATTGCCTGACCTACTTGCAAAGAAAGTAAAGTCATATTTTCTTGAAGAAGATAAACCAGTTACAAGAACATTCTTCGCGGTAGAAACCGTATCATAATAGAATGTTTTCATTACCGCATCTGGATATACGCCAGTATTTGTATTAGTAACAGCGCCTGAAGTTGCTGTACCTACCCAACCCTGTACAAGTGCAAGATTAATACCTGTTGATGTACCTGTTGAATCTGAAAGGTTACTGAAAGTACTGCCGGCAGCTATTGCAGCATTGGTATTGTTCCATGGAGCAATTGCGCTTGTTACAGTACTGAAGTTTACATAGATAGAAGGGATATTACTATTAAGTGTGGTGCCACTTACAACAGCAGAATAGGAAGAAGTAACAGTATCTACAAGCGACCTCATTTTATAGTAGTAAGTAGTAAGTGTTGACAAGCCCTGGTCTGTATACGTTAATACATTACCTGCCACTGTTATTACTTTACTATATGTACCATTCGCAGTTGAAGAGCGCCATATTTCATAGCCTGTTTCTGTACCCGTACCTGCAGTCCAGTTAAGTCTTATTTTGTCTGCAGCGGTACCTGTTGCTGTAATAGTTGCAGGCGGTGCAGCAGATACGTTTGCAAGTGTTGTAGCTGAAGCAGCTACTGTAAATGGAGATACAAGTGTATCTGACGCAGCTCTTAATTTATAATAGTATGTAGTGGCTGCTGAAAGAAGGCTGTCAGTATAAGCAACTGCGCTTCCTGCAACAGTAGCAACTTTAGTAAATGCACCATTAGCAGAAGATGAACGCCATACCTGAACACCTGTCGGGTTACCTGTTACAGCGGTCCATGTAAGGTTAAGTTTGGTTTGACCGGCGGCTGCGACTGCAAGACCTGCAGGCGTTGCCACAGTAGCACCATCAGAGGCAGAGGCTTTTACCACCATTACATTAAGATTTGACTGCAAAGCTCCCGCGTCTTTTAATACACCAACCTCAATAACACCACTTGCATTAGCAGATACGCCTGTAATCTGTACTGTTCTTGTAGTATTGCTTGGAGATGCGCTCATTGAAACAGTCTGCGCACCAATCGTAAATTGAGTTATCCTGTTATCACCAGTAGGTGCATTACCGGACCTGCTGCTAAAGAAGACAAAGTCATATTTATTAGAAGCACTTAAGCCGCTGAATGTAATTCGCTTTGTTATTGTAGCGGTAGAGTAATACAATGTCTTCATGATTGCATCAGGATAAACACCCGTATTCGTATTGGTAACAGCACCGCTTGTTGCTGTGCCATCCCATGCATCAGTAAAGGTCATGTTAACTCCGGTGGAATTGCCTAAAGTATCTTTCAGATTTGAAATAAAGCTTCCGGCAGTAATCTTACCACCAGTACTGTTCCATGGCGTACCGGGCTGACTACCTGATGATGGATTGAAATTGATATTGATATTGGTTGTTACTTTCTCTATTACTGTTACAGTGAATGATTGGCTTGAACTTTCACCATAAGCATTGGTTGCTGTTACTGTAACATTACTGTAAGTACCCTTCTGCCCAACAACAGGATTTAATACAATTGCAAATGAGTTATTGCCATTGTTTACAAGCGTTGCAAAAGATGGCAGGTTTGCAGCAACGACTGTTACACTATCTGTAGATTTATAGTTCCCTGTAATGCTCACTGTTCCTTTTCCACCTTCCTGTACAGTAATACCAGAAATACCTCCAAGTACAATTGGCTGACTATTGTTTACTGTAAGATTGAATGATGATGTATCTGCGCCACCATGTATATCGGTAGCAATTATCTTAATATTATAAGTACCGGTATCTGATTGCTGTGGATTTGATGTTAACGTACCCGTTCCATTACCGGTTCCTGTGAAGTAAGCAAACGCAGGAAGACCAACGAATGAAATAGTCAATGGCTCATTATCCGCATCGGTTGCAGTTACTGCTGTTGACCATGAAGTACCATAGCGTTGATTCTTAGCAGGAATATCTGTAACAACAGGAATATTATCCAAAGTTGTTTTAGATGTCTCATTACTAAAGCCTGAATATCCACCAACATTATAAGCTCTCAGCTTATAATAATAGTTAGTGTTGGATGCAAGGCTACTGTCTGAAAATGTTGTTTTGCTACCAGCAATAGTTGCAGCAAGTGTATAATAAGAATTGTCAGGCGTTGAGCGATATAATTCAAACTTAGTTACAGACGCATCGCTATTTGCCCAGCTAAGTGCAAGTGAAGAGCTGCTTTCTGTATTTGCAACAAGATTGGTTGGTATTGCAGCAGCACCGGGTAATGCAAGCGTTGTTGCAGTTACAGGAACACTTGCCAAAGCAGCATCAGGTATTGCCTGCTTGGAGAAACCTGGGCCTTGCCATGATACATTCAATACCTGGTCACCGCCAAGTTCAAAAAATGTAACAATGATATTATGATACCCTTGCGTTAATGTAATTACACCGGATTGTTCGCTGGTACCATGAAGGCCATCATTATTTACAACCTGCACGCCGTCAATATAAAGTTTGCTGCCATCATCACTTGCAGTGTAGAAGGTATATGCTCCATCAGCGGGCACCTTTAATGTACCATTGAATTTGAATGCAAAGTTGTCCTGCTGATCAGCAACACCAATATTGAAGTTGTTAATGATGCCGGTCTTCTTTGGTGTTAACGTACTAAAATCAGGAAGAGTGCTCCAGCTGCCTTCATAATAAGCGTATGTGAGCGGAGCTGCGATGCCCTGGTCATAGTTAGACTCTCCATATTTTCCTACCGCTCTTATTTTATAGTAGTAAGTTGATGAAGCATTCAATGCACTATCTGTATAGCTAGTTGCATTAGCCGCTGTTAATGCAACCTTTGCAAAATTTCCTGTAGAAGAAGAAGAACGATATAATTCAAACCCTGTTTCATTGTTACTGTTATCATTCCACTGAAGCTTTATTTTGTTATAAGCTGTAGCAGTCGCCGTAAGTCCGGATGGCGCAGCAGGTGCTGTTCCGGCCGGCGTAAATCCATCAGTAAACACACTATCAGGTACAGCTACAAATGATCCTGAACCCGGAACTTTCCAGGAAAGATTAACATTGGCGCCGCCACCTAATTGAAAGAATGCAACTGTGATTGGATAAACACCTGCTGCAAGGGTTACTGTTCCATCCACATCCTGCCCGGCATGCAGACCATCATTGTTAATAGTCGGAGTACCTGAATACGAATACGGTGTATTTAAAAACAACTTACTTCCATCGTCTGAATTAAGACGGAAAGTATATGCACCTGAAACAGGCAGTTTAATATATCCCTGGAACAGCAACGCATATTCAGTAGACACAGTAGACACACTTGTACCAACATTGTTGATAACACCCGTAGCTACCGGGGTAAGTGTTGTAAAATCTGGTAACACGCTCCATTCACCGGTATAAAATTTATAATTCAATCCCTTTGAATAAGTAGTAGCCGTTGCCTGGTTACTTGGCATTGATGTATTACCCTGGAAGTCTCTCGCCTTTACCACAAAATTGAAAGTACTGTCTGCAGGAAGTGCGTAAGCAGAAATTGTTGTATTTGTGGTGGTATAGGCTTTAGCTCCGTTGATGTAAACATCATAAGCAACTACACCAATGTCATCAGATGATGCACCCCATGATAAATCTACCTGGCTTCTTGTAAATAAAGTTATTGTAAGATTAGAGGGTGAAGTTGGAGCAATAGTATCCTTGAGTGTTTTTATGTTAACGGGGGCCGTTACCTGTGATGCTGCATTGTTATTAATGGCCCTGAGCTTAAAATAATAATTGGTAAATGAATTGAGGTTATTAACTGTATAGCTTGATGCATCAGCACCTGTTACATTAATCAAAGTGTAGGGACTGGCTGTGGCAGTCGCCTGGTAAATTTCAAAGCCTGTTTCGTTATACGCTGGTGAAGCATTCTGGTTCCAGTTCAATTTAACGGATGTAATGCCTAATGCCTGGCCGGTAAGTGATGTTGGTGCATCGGGGCCGTTGGCAGCGGTTCCATCTATTACATTAAACACATTGGAGAAATTGCTTGAACAACCATACTGTTCAGTAACTCTTGCATAATAATTGCCAGGTGTAGTTGCTGTTAAAAATCTTGTTGTTCCTATAACTGCAGAGGTGGTATCGCCCTTTCTCCATTCATAAGAAGAATAACCATCAGGCAACTGCAGCTTAACACCATCACTGCCATCAATAGTTGGTAATACTTTACTGCTGTTAGCAGTGAGCGTAATATCAGGAGTGATGGTAGTTGTTTTATATTTTATTACAAGTGGTATGCGTGACCATTCAGATAAATTTCCATTATCATTAATCTGGCAGTCATAAGAACCTACACTGGTAACATTAATTGAATTACCTGTAGCACCGGGAATAATAACGCCATCTTTGCGCCACTGGTAAGAAGTAAAACCAGGCGTTACTCCTGCGGTAAGATTAATAGTATCACCAGGACAAAAGTCTGTTCTTCCATACAGCACCCAGGGGTTAGATTTATAAGCCCTTAGCATGAAAGGATAAAAGTCAGGCTCGGCCCATGCACTATACCAGCATCCATGCCCCTGGTCGGGATAAACAGTCATTTTAAAATCTGAGCCTGCAGCAAGTATAGTATTCGCTGTAGAAGTGGCAGAGGACAGTGATGGATCTGTATCAAGCCCACCCTGAAACTCCCATATAGGAGTATATTTAAAATCTTCAATTCCCGAAGTATAAGCACCTGTTGAATTACTTATTGGCAAACAGGCAGCAACCGTCTTTGGATAATTAATCATCATTCTCCATGAGCCTGCACCGCCACCGGACAAACCATCTACATAAATTCTCCAGGGGTCCGCTTTAACCTGTGGCACCAAATAATTCTGTATTATTTCATTTATTATTCCAAACTGGTTGGTCCATGTACCTCCTACACTTTGAGGATATAAAAGAAAACCGTCAAAAACGCCATTGTCTACAGCGTTCATGTGGTTTTGCCCGCCATGGTATAATTGGTACTCGTTATCATAAATGCTTCCGGCCTCACCTATCCCATGAAAAAATACAAAAACGGGATATTTCTTCCCGTCATTTATACCGTGCTGATAAGTCTTTGGAAACTTCAACCTGAATTGAATCCCTTTGTAATAATAAGACTTAAAAGAAGAGGTATTCCAGCTAAGACGGTTTGTTTTAACCCACTTAACCATTGTACCAAAAGAAGGTGTTGCAGGTGGAGCAGAAGGGTTGTAGACAGCAATGGTGTCGTTGGGATTCAGCACTCCCGATTGTGCAAGGGTTGTATTGAACTGCAATAGTAGAAAAGAAACTATTAACAGTTTCAATAAGCGGTAAAATTGATTCATAACAATGAAGATTTATTTCCCGGCCAGCATACGTTTATTTAGCCAGGTGGTGCTGCAAATAAAGAACGATAAATAAGGAGATACGATTCTTGAAAGGATTGGAATAGCAGTTAGCAATCAATAAAAAAAGAGTCTAAAGGTTGCTTTTAAAAAATGAAGATATCGTTTTATTGAATTCATTTTATTTTCTTCGCTTAATTTTTTTCAAAAAAGTCTCTCCATTAAAATATTTGTAGTATAAAAGCGTTAAGCCAGGTCTTTCGCCTGGCTACTATTAAAATGTTATAATATTAAACGCTCTGGTTATAGATAAAATAATTTTAGTGATTGCTTTAGGCAACTTTTTATATCCTCTCATAATGAAGGCAAACCACACCGGAAGAAAACGCAACATTTTTCAAAAGCTTAAGCTTTAAAGGGCCCTTCACATCTTTAAAGAGCGGGATTCCCTGCCCAAGAACAACCGGGTTCACAAACAACCATAAATCATCTATCAGGTTTTCCTGCATTAACAGGTGTGCTGCAGACGGGCTGCCGAA
>Ga0105239_10010766_pt1 | contig 10217 bp, 6 predicted proteins | sample KBSC44metaG_FD_92761 | JGI IMG/M metagenome (GOLD analysis project Ga0105239, IMG submission 92761) | Corn rhizosphere microbial communities from Kellogg Biological Station, Michigan, USA - KBS C4-4 metaG | ecosystem: Host-associated > Plants > Roots > Rhizosphere > Soil | place: Michigan, USA...
CGCAGGCGATGCTGGAGAACCTGGTGCAAAGGGACGAGCTCTACGAAGCGGCCGCCGAGAATATCGTGCGCATCACGTTCCGCAAGGCGCTAGAGCAGGAGGCCATCGAGCCGGACGCCAGCGTTCGCCCCGTAGTCGAGCTCGCGAAGATCGATCGTGACACCTCGACGCTGGAGTACAGCGCGAAGGTTCCCCTTCCTCCACAGGTTACGGTCGGCGACTATAAGGGCTTGGCCCTGCAGCGACCGGTAATCGACGTTTCCGAGGAAGAGATCGATCGCCAACTCGATGAGTTCCGCCGCAAGCGCGGGACCCGAGAAGCGGTCACCGACCGAGGCGTGGAGACCGGCGATGCCGTGGTCATCAACCTCAAGGTCGATGGCGAAGAGGGCGAAGGCCGAAACTTCATGACCATCGCCGGCCAAATGTTCCCCGCGTTGGACGAAGCCATCCTCGGCATGAAGGTCGAGGAGATGAAGCACCTCGACTTGGAGTTCCCGGCCGAGTTTCAAGAAGCCGATTGGGCAGGTAAGACCCTTGCCGCGCAGGTCAGCGTCAACTCGCTGAGCGCGGTGAAACTTCCCGAACTCGACGAGACGTTCGCGCAAAGCCTCCAGTCCGAGTCCGTCGAGGACCTCCGAAGCCGAATCAAGAACGCGATCATCGGGGCCAAGCACCAGATGGTCAAGGAATTGGTCACGGATCAACTTCTGGAGCGCTTGCACGAGAAGAGCACGGTCTACGTCAGCGACAACATGTGGGAAGCCCTCGCCTCCCAGCGCATGCAGGAGACGTACGACGAGCAGCGCAAGGAAGGCAAGACGCTTGAGCAGTACGCGGCCGAGAACGGCATGACGGTCGAGCAGCTCGACGAGGCTTGGCGATCCAAGGCCAAGACCCACATCGAGCGCGCCCTCCTCATCCGCGAGGTCTTCACCCAGGAGCAGATGCAGCTTACGAACGAAGAGCTGAACGCCGAGCTCTACGCCATGGCCCGCGAATACGATGTCGAGGCCGAGCAGATGTTCAACATGCTCCGCGAGAACAACGCGATGGACGAACTCCACTTCCGCGCCATTTCGCACAAGGTGACCGCGCTCCTTGAGGAGAACGCGGATGTAACGGAGATTCATCCTCCCACCGGCGACGAGCCGGCGGTCGAGGCTCCGGCGGCCTCGGAAGAGGCAGCGCCCGAAGAGCCGGTTGCGGAAGAGCCAGCGACCGAATAATTCGTCTGACCAAACAAATAGCGGGGGCAACTCATTCGAGTTGCCCCCGCTATTTGTTTGGTCAGGGGTTGATCGTCACGGTGAATGACTTGGTTGGGTAGCCGAGGGGGACGGGCAGGGTGATGGTTACCGTCGTTGGCTTTGTCACCGGCTGCGTCTGAATCGAGAACGGGACGGTGGCCAGTCCCGTCGCCGAGTAGGCCTTGCTTAGGGTTCCTGGGGTGTCGAAGTAGGCGGCTCCGTTATTGCTCGTGACCGTGATGGCGGCGCTTCCGCGATAGGCTTCGGCGAAGTTTGCCGAACCGGTGATTGGGGTTCCGCCTTTCACCGTCGAGGCGACGTTGATGGACGTGAGCATGGGAAGGAGCGAGATCGTGGTTGAGATTCCGGGGCCGGATGTGCCGGTTCCGGACACCAGTTTCATGGTCATCGTCGCCGTTTTGGGCGCGGCTACGCCGTTGATGGCGGTGGTCAGCGGGAAGGTGTAGAAGGAACTGCCGGCGGGTAAGGTTATGGATTGAGCGGGGACCGAGTAGCAGTTGCTGCTGATTCCGAACGCGCGGCTTTCGAGGAGGGGCTTCTGGAACAGGACGAAGCAAGTCACCGAGTCGCCTTCGATCGCGGTTCCTCCGCTTACGAACACGAGGAAGTTGTTCGGTACGACTTTGAGCGTTGCGGAGGCGTTCGTTCCATTGAAGGTGGCGCTGTAACCGACGCTAACCGTCGCATCCGTGCTGAAGGTTGCGTGCGTGGGCACAGAGACAGTTGCCGACGTGGATCCGGCGTGGATGGTGACCACGGCGTTTCCGGCGATGAGCAGGTTGGCGCTCGTGAACGCTATGGTTTGGTCACTTGTAGGTGGGCTGTTGAGCGTCACAACGAAGTTGGCGTCGGCTCCGGCGTCGGGCGTGTTCGTAAAGACCGCGCTGGAGATCGCGGCCGATTTGAACGTGACGGCGGCACTGGCGGAGCTATGTCCGCCGACGAGGCTCGCAGTTAGCGAGGCGGCAGTCGTCGCGGCGGGATTGCTGGGAGTCAGCGCGAAGGTTTGGGGGCCCGATGCGGTGTTACCGCTGTTCTTGCCTCGAATCGTGAACGTGGTTGTGCCGGTGAGAAGACCGCCGGGGTTTGTGGTGAAGGACACCTGCTGGTCGGTCTTGGGAAGTTCGCAGAGGTAGGCGTAGGCGGTAAGCGGGCTACCGGATACCGCGATAGTCGGACGGGTAACGAGCGTCCGGATGAACGGATTGATCGTTAGCGTGATCGATTGGGTGTTCGTTCCATCCGACGCGGTGAGGTTTACCGGGGTTGCGGTAGCGACGTCCGTCGTGGGGGTAACCGTAAAGCTTAGGGCATGGACGTAGCCGGTTACGGTTTGACTCGCGCTGGCTCCGCCGTTGATCTGGACGAGATCGGGGCGATCGGAGCTAAGAGTTATCGACGTATTGGCGGGTTCTGCGAAATAGGAGGTTACGGTGAGTGAGTTGCCGACGCCTCCCGCAATGCTCGGCGATGTGCCGCGGTCCGTGGCCAAACGGCTGAGGCCGGGAGTAGCCGTGGTGTCCAAGGTTGTCACATAGGAGCCACCGGAACCTTGCGAATCACTTATGTACGTATCGTCGTAGGCGGCAAAGGTGATGGCATTGTCGGAACGAATGGCAACACTCGCGAGAGAACCAAGATCCAGGTCCGTCCCATACAAAACTTGAGTGAGGTCGTTCGAAAGGCGATAGAGATAGTTGCCCGTAAAGTGGCCGGAATAATAGTCCCAAGTAAGGGGAACGCCCCCCGCGCCGCACGTTCCGGCAATCACGGGGCAATCGTTCTTGTCGATCGCGATTGCCGACGCGTCCGCCGTAGTGGCTCCGGATGTCTGGGCCACATTCATCAGTTGAGTGAGGTCGTTCGAGAACTTGGTTACGAATTGGGCATGTAAAAGATCGCCGTAGGTATAGCCGCCATTCCCCGTAGGAAAGTTGTTAGCAACGGGAATGCCTCCCTTCGAACTGCCGGCCTGGGTCGTACCGGTCACGAAGACGTTGCCTTGGGAGTCGAGGGCGATGGCGCCGCCGCCAGAGAACGAGAAGGGTCGTTTCAGGGAAAGGTATGCGGCGCCGGTCCCGCCGATATAGGTGCCGCCCTGTAAGATTAGATCGGCGTTGAATTTAGCCGCGAACATTGTGCTGGGTATAGTGTCGTCGCCTGCGGTCGGGTTAGCGGTCTGAAAGCCGGGGACGCCAAAATTTAAATTTGCCGCGACGTGATTTTCTTGGCAATCGAAGGCGAGAAATAGGTTACTGCTCGCATCCGCGGTTAGGGAGACGTTCCCGACTTGAGAAAGGCCAAGTGGGAGATACGAGGAGTTTAAGAGGCTTGTCCCATTGTCACTGATCTTCGAAACTCCCGCGAAGTATCGCGAGCCCGTGATGAACTTAACATTTGCTAAGTAGAAACTTCCATTAGGGGCGGCAGTAAGCGCCATCGGCGCAGGATATTGGATCGCGTTTTGGTCATACAGATATTGGGCGCCAACGAGAGCTCCGAAGGGATCGAGCCTCACTAAGGCGGGGCCACTGTACGAGGAAACGGGACTGACGCCAGCCCCTGGGAGGCTGGTTGAGTTAGTGGTGACGTCGCTAAAAACTACGTTGCCGGCAGCGTCGCAGGCAATGGCGCTCGGAAGGTCGAAGTTTAGAATATTGCCGATCATCCCGCCGTACAGGGTGATGTAAGAGAGCCTTCCGCTGGAGTCGAACTTCCAAATTACCGATGAACTCGTTTCTCCAAGTGCCGTGTAGGCGCCGGAAACCGCAAAGGTGACGCCACTAACCATCGAAGCGACGTAACAGTTATCACTGGCGTCATAGGCAGTTCCAACCACGATTTCAAATGCGCCGGGGAGATAGGACGACCAGATCACCGGGTCGATCACGAGGGTGCGGTCCTTTCGAAACTCCGTTACATCGAAACTGATCGTTCCGTCCTCATTTTGGAATTGGCGGGGGAAGCCGTGGTAGTCGGGACCGACGTCACTCCTTTGATATGCCATCTGGCGCCTCTCCGAGACGTGACCGAAGGGCGTGTCGTATTGGACCGCGCCTTCTTTATCCACCTGAAGGTTCTTCGCGTTCTTGTACTTCATGCGAATTTGGCTTGCGTCGGCGCCGGGGTGGACGATGAGGTCGTATCGCGGCCGCTTCTCCAAGGTGTCGAAGTAGGCGACCAAATCGATTCCGGGATATAGGTCGCGGATTTCTCCGGCAGCGTAAGAGCGTACGTTCGCGGCTTGCCTTTCGCCGAGATAGAAATTCGAGAGGCCGGGGCGTTGGTTGATTCCGGTGGCAACTCCATTGCCGGTTGCGCCTTCAAATTCAACGTCGATCGTGTAGTGGCGATGCTCGCCGGGCTCAGATCCGTCGGAAGAGCCCTGCCAATCGTAGACGACCCCCGTATTCGTCACCCAAAGGTTGACACCGTGCCCCGTCGCCATGAATTTGGCCTTGGTATCCCACTGCCCCCGGTTTTCGGTGAAGCGGTACGATGCGTCGAATTTTGCCTCGATCGGCGGATAGGCGGGGTTCTCTAGTCCCGCCGTGGTTGGAGTTGCCGTAGCGATCGCAAGCAACCCCAGCATTGGAGAAATGAACATCGCGGAGATTTTAGCGGGGCTAATGTGAAGAGCTCAAGTATTTGGGCCGATTTTGCGCAATTAAATGAATGTGGATGATATCGCAAGCCGCAAAGCGTGATTGCCCGCCTGCCGGCTCGCCGCTTACAAATCAGGAGCGGCCAGGGCAAGGCAAAACGCATCGGCCCTTTGCGTCATTCCCTTGCAACCAACCATGCAACAGCCGTACGTAGAAATGAGTAAGCTGACCTGACCGGGATGGCAAGAGCGCTCGAGCCGGCCGGAAACTGATCAGCCAAGGAGGCAAGCAAAATGGGAATCCCCTATGTGATCGAACAGACGGCGCGGGGCGAGCGCAGCTACGACCTATGGTCGAGGCTCCTGAAGGACAGAATCGTCTTCTTAGGTACGCCCGTCGATGACTATGTCGCGAACCTAATCGTCGCGCAACTTCTTTTCCTTGAAAAGGAAGATCCTGACAAGGATATCGACTTCTACATCAACTCGCCAGGTGGCTCGGTAAGCGCCGGGTTGGCGATCTACGACGCGATGCAAATCATCAAGCCCGACGTGGCGACGATCTGCATCGGACAGGCCGCGTCCATGGGCGCGGTACTGCTGGCGGGTGGAGCGGACAAGAAGCGTTATTGCCTCAAGCATGCACGCGTCATGATCCACCAGGTCTCGGCTGGCTTCCAAGGAACTACGGCTGACATCAACGTTCAGGCGGCGGAGATTAACCGGTACATGGATATTCTCATGAATATCCTCGGTAAACACACCGGAAAGGACCCCGAGCAGGTTCGCAAGGACTGCGATCGCGACTACTTCATGTCCGCCGAGGAAGCCGTCAAGTACGGCATCGTGGACAAGACCCTAGAGAAAGCGGCTCGATAGCCGCGAACGAATGGGAAATTAATCGCGTCAGATCGGCGTATGGTAAGCGGAATCACAAGAAACTTACCGTACGCCGTGCGGTTTTCTTAGTATAAGTTGTAAGGAGCGAATGCCAGGCAGGACGATTGAAAGGCGGGACCAGTGTTGCCTCTGCGGCAAGACGAAAGAGCAAGTCAAAAAGCTTATCGTCGGCCTTCACGGCGCGGTTTGCTGCGACTGCATCGATCTCTGCAACGACATCCTCGCCAACGAGCCTGACAAGGTCAGCGGCTCGACCTACACCGGTCCCACGGTCGTGCGACCAACCGCCGGCTTGAGAGGATCGACCCGGTATAACCCCAAGCCCCGTGAGATCGTCGAGTTTCTCGACAACTACGTGATCGGCCAGCACCTTGCGAAGCGAGCCTTGGCGATCGCGGTCTACAACCACTACAAGCGCGTCCACGAGGACTCCGACGGAGTCGAGTTGCAGAAGAGCAACATCCTCATGGTCGGCCCGACAGGGACGGGCAAGACGCTTTTGGCTCAGACCCTGGCTCGGATGCTGAACGTGCCGTTCGCGATCGTCGACGCGACGTCGCTGACTGAAGCTGGCTATGTCGGCGAAGATGTCGAGAACATTCTGTTACGGCTCTACCAGTCGGCGGAGATGCTGGACGCGCGAAGCCCCAAGCAGCTCTGCGAGCGGGGAATCATCTATGTCGACGAGATCGACAAGATCGCCCGGAAGAGCGAGAACCCTTCGATCACGCGAGACGTGAGCGGGGAGGGCGTTCAGCAAGCTTTATTGAAGATTTTGGAAGGCACGATCGCTAACGTTCCCCCGCAGGGCGGCCGCAAGCATCCGCAGCAAGAATATCTCCAGATCGACACCACGAACATCCTGTTCATCTGTGCGGGCTCGTTCGAGGGAATCGAGGAGATCATTCTTCGCCGCACTCGGAAGACCTCGATGGGTTTCCGCGTGACGCCTGATTCGAAGGGCGAGAACCGGCCGGAAGTGATGCGAGACTTGATGCCCGAGGACCTGCGGCACTTCGGCCTCATTCCGGAGTTCATCGGCCGCGTGCCCGTCATCGCCACTTTGGACGCTCTTGACGAGGACGCCTTGACCAGCATTCTGTCCCAGCCGCGAAACGCGCTCCTCAAGCAGTATCAAAAGCTGTTTGAAATGGACGGCATCGACTTCATCGTCGAGCCGGAGGCGATGCGAGAGATTGCGCGCGAGGCGATCAAGCGCAAGTCTGGCGCGCGTTCCCTGCGCGCCATCGTGGAGACCCTGCTGAGCGAGGTCATGTACGAAGTCCCGAGCGCCTTCGACGTGCGCCGCGTGATCTTGCCCAAGGGCATCCTTGAGGGCGATCGTGGCCCGATCCTGATGACGGAAGATGAAGTCCGTCAGGCGTCCTAGCCGAAAGTCTAGGTCCGCCTAGCCACAGGAGCGATTGGCTTGCTCTGGGGCCGAATTCCATCATTTCGGTAATGGAAAACGAACTACAAGCATTTTCAAACTCTCTCGCCGACGTCGTGGATACGGTCGGCAAGTCGGTCGTCCGTGTGGACGACGGCTCCCGACTCACGGCAACCGGCATCATCTGGTCCTCCGACGGGTTGATCGTGACGACCTCCCACGGCACGGAGCGGGATGAAGACCTCAAGATCGAGCGGCATGACGGGACTCGGTTAGCCGCAACTTTGGTCGGCCGAGACCCAAGAAACGATGTTGCGCTCTTGAGGGTGGACGCGAAGGAATTGCCTACCCTGGTGGCTTCGTCCGGTGGCCGAGTCGGAGAGCTGGCTCTGGTTGTCGCCCGACCCGGATTCATTCAGAACGGCCCGGCCGGCGTGAAGGCCTCCCACGGAATCATTAGCGCGAGGTTGCCGCTTGCCGGTGGGGCTGTGCTGAACACGGACGCCACGTTCGATTTCGGCTTCTCCGGCAGCGCGTTGGTCGATGCATCGGGCCGGTTGCTCGGTATGGCAAACCTTGCGCTCGGTCACGGTCAAGGATCGGCCCTAAGCACCTCCGCCGTCCAGATGGCCGTTGACGATCTTCTGGCGGGTACGCCACGTGCTCGCGGGTTCCTCGGAGTACGCACTCAGTTCGCGGAATTGCCCCACTCGGCAACCGAAGCGGCTTCGCAAGAGTCGGGCCTCCTTGTGGTCCACGTCGAGCGGGGAAGTGCGGCGGATTCAGCGGGCCTTATGCTCGGCGACACGATCTTGGGCTTAGACGGCGAGCCGACGTATGATCCGAGGGAACTGTCCCGCATCCTTGGGGCGCACCTCGCGGGAGAGAGCGTGCAGATCAAGTTCTTGCGTGGAGGTGCGATCCAAGAGGTTTCCGCCACTCTCGGTGCGGCAACGGTCGATACGGAGGAGCGCGAGCGTGGTCCGAGACATGGCCGCGGAGCGGGACGAGGCGAAGGTCGTGGTCGCGGACACGGCAGGCATGGACACTGGCAAGGTTATTGGGATGGCGGCCGGCCAGGCCGATGATCCAAGTTCTCGTCGTTTCCCCCTACGGCTCGGTAAGGGCGGGGCTTCGGTCGATGCTAAGCGGATCGGCTGAAGTCTTGGTTGTCGCCGAGGCCGCTGGGCTTGAGGACGCGAGCCGATTGGCCTCGGTCTGGTCGCCGGACGTGCTGGTCCTCGAGATCGGCTCCGGCGTCCGGCCGGAGTTGCCTCCGGAGATCGGGATTGTCGCTCTCTTCGAAACCCGCGACGAGATAGATTGGCTGCTGGCCCGAGGCTCGGCCGTCGCCTGCCTAACGCGCGAAGCCGATTCCGTTGAAATGTTGGCGGCCGTTCACGCGGTTGCCCTCGGTTTGGTTGTGATTGCGCCGTCGCTCTTGCCGGAGGGCGTTGCCCGGACAAATTCGGACAGTTTTGAGGCGCTTACTACGCGCGAACTGGAAGTCCTAACCCTGATGGCGGAAGGGATGCCGAACAAACAGATCGCCGCCGAACTCGGCCTGAGCCTGCATACGGTGAAGTTCCACGCCGCCGCGATCTTCGCCAAGCTCGGGGCCGCGAGCCGAACCGAAGCGGTTACCCAGGGCATCCGCTTCGGTCTGCTTTCGGTCTAGTTCTTGGGCTTGATGAAGATCTGCTTTGCGGCTCGAATCACGACGGGGCCGATGAGTCCCGAGTCGAGCAGCTTCGAGTCCTTGTTGTAGAAGTGCCAAGTCGCGAAAGCGATGCGCCCGGTTTGTGGCCTTGGCTGGCCTTTGAGCAGCCATTCCGGCCACTCCTTGAGGTGACCATCCTGCCAAGTAACGTCCGGCGGGAACTGCTCATCGCCGATAAGCCGGTTCGGCCAGAGGTTCGTGACTTTGATTTCGAGGGTGTTCTTGCCGGCCCGGAGTGCGCCGGTGACGTCGACGGCGAAGGGCGCTTTCCAGAGCACGCCGAGGTCTTTGCCATTCAGTTTAACCGTGGCAAAGTTCTTGACGACGCCAAGGTCGAGCATTTGGACGATGTCAGTACCGACCATGTTGGCGGGGACATTGAATTCCTTGTGGTAGGTGGCGGAGCCGGAGAAGTACTTGACGCCGGGGTCGGCGTTCTCGGTCCAGGAGCCAAGGCCGTCGAAGGTCGCAGAGGCGGGGGCGCCGAGGTTGGGCGGGAAGATGACGGACCAAGGGCCGTCCACTGGAAGAATATCTGGGTCTTTGGCTTCAAGACTGATTTCGCCATCTTCGCCGATATAGCCGGACCAACTAAATATCGAAGGCGCGATGTCGAGCTGGACGTGAGGGCGATGATATGGTTGCGTGCTACCGACATACTTTCCGCCCTTCCAAGCGGTGACGGCCAGACCCTTCGCGGTTTCATGGAGCTCGAACTGTGGAAGTCTTGTCGCTCCTCCTGGACCGTCGACCACAACCAGCGTGTCGTTCTCGGGGATGTCTTTGACAACCGCTTTGCCATTAACGGTGTATTCAATATGAAGATGCTTCACGACGTTAACCGCCGGATCACCGAACGACTCGTTTGACACGCTGATTTCGTAGTTTCCGTTTCGGACCAGACCTCGAATAGAGTCTGTGACGTCTACGCCCGTTCCAGCATCGCTCTCGTACCGAGCCTTTTGGATTTCAATCGTCGGACCCTTGGGCTCTTCGTCTACCTTCGCGTCGGAGCGGAAGAAGGTCCAGTGTGGCGAAGGGTTGGTGTGTCGAAAAACGACGAAGACCGACTCCGCAGGGCCGAGATGCATGGGCATTTCAATTCGGTCTCCGTGCATGTAATAGGCTGGGACAGGTTCGGTAACGCCGGTATCTGCATGCCAAAACTCGGGTGTCATGCCCTTTTGGCGAAAGGCGCCGAAGATATTGGCTGATTCGTAACGTTGGTTCGAAACGAAATAAACTTCATTGCCATCGATGGTTCGGTGGATGTGGGCTATCTTAGCCCGGGGGCTCGCACCCTAAACCCCAAAGTCTGGACCAAGCCTTTCC
>Ga0105239_10010768_pt1 | contig 10217 bp, 8 predicted proteins | sample KBSC44metaG_FD_92761 | JGI IMG/M metagenome (GOLD analysis project Ga0105239, IMG submission 92761) | Corn rhizosphere microbial communities from Kellogg Biological Station, Michigan, USA - KBS C4-4 metaG | ecosystem: Host-associated > Plants > Roots > Rhizosphere > Soil | place: Michigan, USA...
AGCGGCTGCGTGAAGTCCACCGCCGTTCCGCCAAATTTCGGGTCGATCAGCTGGTTCTTCGACGCGTCCAGCAGTTGCACTCCCAGCGTCACGGTGGAACCGCTGCTCCCGTCGGCCGCCTGTGCGTCTACGTGAAAGTGGACGCTTTCCGGGCTCGGCACGTAAAACCCGCCATATCCCGGGGGCCGGTTCGATTGCTGGATGGTGCCGCCGAAGTTGTAGCCCCCGTCGAGCACACCGGCGGAACCTGACACCTGCATGCCCCAGTAGCCCGGATGTTCGCCCTGTCCGAGCGTCACCGCGACAATGTAGTAGCCGGGCTGTAGGGTTCTTTGCAGCGAGGGCTGGAATAATCCCGAGGCCGGGTTTAAGAATACTCTGCGGATGCGATTGTTCCCCGTGTCGGAGATGTACAGGTTTCCAGCGGCATCGAGCGCGACTGCGCTGGGTGAGTTCAACAGCGCCTGCGTCGCGGGTCCGTCGTCGCCCGCGAATCCGGCCTGCGGACTCATGCCCGCGACCGTGGTCAATACTCCGGCAGGGCTGATCTGAAGCACTGTATTAAACGAACAGAGGTTGTTCCCTGGCTGACCGCTGGCTTCCGGCACGAACACGTTTCCCTGCGCATCAATCGCGACCTTGGCCGGTGAGCCGCAGGGCGGTCCCGGCACACTGGCGGTGGTCACGCCGTCGGGGGCGATGCGAAATACGCTATCGCCGCCAGTAGCAGGGTGGCCGCCGTTATCCGTGGGTTCCTGCGAAGCGTATACATTGCCTGCTCGGTCGACAGCAATGAAACCTAAGTTGGTAAACCCGGAGGCGAAGGTGGAAATTGTACCGTCCGGCGTTACCCGGCGAATCGCCCACTGTGTCCGCAGCGCATTTTCGAGAATGTACAAATTCCCCTGGGTATCCACACCGATATCGCTCGTGGAGAGCAGGGGAGCATTGATTGCCGCTCCACCGTCTCCGCTGTCGAAGGCAGGAGAGGCTCCGTTGCCCGCAACGGTAGTGATCATGCCGCTGGCATCGATTTTTCGGACGCGCCGGTTCTGCGAATCGGCGATGTACAAATTACCTGCGGGATCGAGCGCCAGCCCCAGTGGGCTGTTTAGCAACGCCTGCGTCGCCGGACCGCCATCGCCCGCGAAACCGGGACCGCTGCCGCCTGCAATGGTTGTAATGACACCGTTGGGCGCGATCCTGCGGACACGATGATTGCCCGGCTCGGATAACAAGACGTTGCCGGCAGGGTCAACCACTATGCCCCACGGAGAATTCAACACCGCATCGCGCGCCTGCCCGCCATCGCCTGCGAAACCCACATTGCCGCTACCGCCGCCCGCGATGGTAGTGATAATTCCCTGCGCCTGGACGAGAATCGCGCAAAGAATATAAACACTAATGAAATAAATCGTAGAAACGCGGGACCGCATGGCAATCCCACTCGCATTTTCGATTCCAAACCGTAAGTCTTTGATGTTCTTAAATGGATTTAAGGAAGAACGTGTCTCATTGACACAGTCATTTGCCCGCTCGGCCCGGCTGGTGCGCGGCGTCTTTCTCGTGCTCCAGACAGTAGTGCTCCAGCAAATCCGTATCCGGCAAAAGCTCTTCGACGAAGTTGAATGTCACCGGCTTAGTGAAAATCCTCGGGTCGGTAATCGTCACACCCACCTCCATGTGTCCGAAATCGCGCCGGTGAAAGCGCTCCTCGACGCGCATCTCCTCGCTGTGCCCGTGGCCGCGCGCGTCGAGCCAGCTGAGATCGTTGAAGCCCGCCGTGTCGATCACCAGCGTGTCGCCTTCCCACCGGCCCACCGAATACCCATTCCACGACGGGCTCGGATCGGCAGGCAGCTTGCGCCCATCGGTGAAGACCTGGCGGAAGGTGGTCTCCACTTCGTAAAGCATCACCATGACGCCGGGCGTCTGAATAATCTTAAAGGGCTCCGGTAGCAAATCGCCGTGAGGCACGCCATCGGGCAAACAGTTCAAGCCGGGACTGGCGATGCCGCCCGCCTGCGTGTGCTGCTTAAGAAGTTCCGCGCCCGCCGGAGTTAGAGGCTCCTCGCCGGGCTTGAAATCGGCCAGCACATCCCGGAAATACTTCGAATTGGGCGACTCGCCCAAGCCGAATAGCCCCGGCCCGCGAGGCTCCGCCATAGCCTGCCAGATTCCTGAGAGATCGGGCTTGCCATTCACGCGCGGCGCCGGCCCGGTCATATTCACCTTGCCATCGGGGGTGCGCGGAGCCCCGGGAGTCGGTTGATTCAGCCACTGGCCTTGCGCGCACAGGCAAGCTCCGAGGAAAGCGATTCCGATCCGGCGATGGCTAAGCATACTGGTGATTAAACCATAAGCCGTTGCGCACCGACACGGGTGGCGATTATTCGGCGTTCATCATTGAGACCGCAGTTTTAAAGCGCGGGTCGGAACGAAGCGCAGCGAGCTCGGGCGCCGACCGCAGCCAGACCATACTCGGCACGTGCTGATCGACCGACTGCCGCACGGCTTGGAGCGCGCGATCTTTTTCGCCGGCAGCCAGCAGCGCCGCTGCCAGCGCCAGGGGCGGCCGCGACGCGCGCGGATTGGAACCGAGCCAAGCATTGATCATATTCACCGCTTCTCCACGTCGGCCCAAGCTCGCCAACTGATACGCTCTCCACAGCGGTTGCGCGGGCTCCGCTTGGTAACGCTCCCAGTCGTGCAGGGTCTGCACCGCTTCCGCGGTTCTTCCTTTTAATGTGTACGCGCGCGCGAGCACGTTATACGCTTCCAGAAATCCGGGGTCGAGGTCCAGCGCCCGGCGGTTTTGTGCAATCGCCTCATCGAAATTTCCCGCGTGAAACAGAATAGTGGCGAGCGAAAACGCGATGAGTCCCGACGTCGGCCCGAGATCCGCGGCGCGCCTTCCCTCGCGGATTGCCTCCGCGGCTCTTCCTTGGGAACCCAGCAGCAGTCCGTAGAGCTGATGCGCCGTGGCCGAGTCCGGATCCAGACTCAAGGAGATTTGAAACTCCTTCTCTGACGCCTTCCAGTCCCAATTGCTGTAGAGGCAATGCGCCAGAGCGGTGTGGGCGCTGGCGAGACTCGGGTCCAGGGCAATCGCGTGCTGGGCGGCGTCTTTGGCGCGGGCCAAGGTCTCCTTCACCGGAACCGGCTGCAGGAACGGCAGAATCGCCAGCTCATTGGCCAAGCCTGCGTAGGCCGGCGCGAAGCCTGGCGCTTTTTGAATGACTTCTTCAAAATCCTTCACGCTTTCGGCGCCGCCGTTGCGGGAAAACTGGTCTCCCAGGGCCACCGCCTTTAAATACAGGTTGTAAGTCTCCAGATCCTGCGGACGGCGCCGCGCTGCGGGCATGGCGGCTTCGGAGAGACGCAGCTTCAAAGTACCCGCAATCGCATTCATGACGTCGTCCTGCATGCGGGCCAGATCGCGGGCCTCGCGCTCGTCCTGCTGCGACCATAGAATTCGCTCCGTGGAGACGTCTACCATTTGTGTGAACACGCGAAGACGTTCGCCCGAACGGACTACCGACCCCTCCAAAATCGCATCCACCTGGAAGCGTTTTCCAAGTTCATGAACGTTGGCGCTCTGGCCCTTCAATGCTAATGACGACGACCACGGAACCACGTGGACTGTCTTGGTCTCCGCCAAGGTTCCGATCAATTGCTGCGTAAGGGCGTCGCCGAACCAGGCATCGTCCTCGGGAAGACCTAAGCTCACGAACGGGCGCACTAGAATCGCGCGGGGCGCGGCGGCTGTTTCACGCGTGCCACCCGCAAGGAAGATCAGGACCAGGGTCAAAGCAGCTGCCGCGGTGGCAACCCACCACAGCCCGCTGCGCCTGGGGGCCTGCGGCGGACTCTCCTCCCGCATGACAGGCGTGACCGTCGCGATGAAGCGGTAGCCCCGCTTCGGCAGCGTTTCGATAAACTTCGGTTCCTGCGCGCCTTCTCCCAACACCGCGCGGATCTGGCGAATGCCGTAATTCAGGCTCTGGTCGAACTCAACGGTGGTGCCGTCGTCCCAAAGGGTTTCCCGGATCTCTTCGCGCGTGACCAGCTCGCCGGAGCGCGAAACCAAAAGGAGCAGGAGACGGAACGGCTGCGGTTGGAGTTTAAGCTTGGTCCCTCCCTTAAGCAGCTCCCCCGTGGCCGGGCAGAGCTCAAAGGAACTGAATTTGAACCGCTCCACGTTGGTTGGGTTCAACATACCGTCATTATCTTGCTGAGGTGAATTATACGACACCTGTATTTATCAGGCGCTGCCGCATAAAACCATTGAATACTGCTGAAAATGTGCTGATCGCTGGGGCGAGTCAGGCGTGGGTTTCAGAATAATTACGCGCGGCGCCGTTTTTCTTCCGTGCGCATGGGGAGTTCCACCACCGAGATGTGCTCGGGCTTGGGCTGCCGCATTTTCCGCACCTTGGTGAAGGCGACGCTCAATCCCAGCATGCACGCGATCATCAGCGCTGCGCTCCCTAGCACCTGCGGCACACTTAAATGCTGCCGGTAGCTCGCGAACCACGGGCCGTATTCCAAATCCACGTGCACCCAGTAGACCAGCAGGGAAGTTGTGCCCAGTTGCCGCACCCAGCTCCAGTTGCCCGCCGACAAGTACTCGCACCACAAATAAGCGAACGCGCCCAGCAGCAGCGCGATCCCTAGCTTGCAGGCCACCAGCGCCGGACTGTTCAGCCAGAATTCAGACTGCGCGTAGACGCTAAAAGGAAGGTCAGCGAAGTAGCGCCCGCCGAACACCAGGCCGAAGCCCAGCAGTGCGGACCACTGCATCACGCGGTTCCATCCGCCGCGCTCCACCAGCGGAATCAGACTGCCCACGCCGATGCCGAACGCCAGAAACGCGCCCCACGGAAAAATGCTGAACATGGCCCCGCTGGGCTCTAGATAATCGCGCACCGGTCCCGGAATCGCGTTGAGATTCAGTGCCGTAATCACCGGCGAAAGCGCCGCGATCACGGTGCCCGCCAGCACCGCCCAACGCACGCGGTCGATACCGCTGAACAGCGCCAGAAACGCCAGCAGGGCCGCCGTCGCGCCCATCACGTTCAGAATGTCTACCTTTAATAGATCCGTCCACGGACTGCTGCCCCAGGCGAAGATCCACCCCTGCAGCCGGAACAGAATCGCCAGAATGAACAAAAACCGCGCGCGCTTCAGCGCCTGCACCACGCGCGCCCCGGGAGGCATGTGCTCCCGCCGGTTCATGCCCATGCCGTAAGTGGCTCCGGTCAGGAACAGGAAAATAGCCGCCGCTTCGCCGCCGAAAAATTGGGAAAAAGTGAACCACGCGCCACTGCGGTCCGCCGGCCGCAGGAAGGCGTCAAACGTATGCCCCTGCAGCATGATAATGGCCGCAACCCCACGCATCCAATCGATGAATGTGACCCGGGGTTTGGACGCGGCCAACATGTCTTGGGGGTGCTTTCAGTTTAGCAAACGAGATGCCACCCAGAAGGCGCGTCCCGAACCCCCGCCGGTTACATCCGGTCTAGCGGGGAGTGGCCGGGCGCGTAATATCGATGCCACCCTTGAAGTAAGCGCCGTCTTCGATCACGATGCCTGCAGTCTTTACATCGCCCACCAGGTTTGCTCCAGCGCGCAAAGTGATGCGCTCGGCCGCGTCCACGTTGCCCTTCACGGACCCCGATATAATCACTTCCTTGGCCTTAACGCCCGCTTCCACTTTACCCTTGGGGCCGATGGTCAGCCGGTGATTCAGCTCCAACTGGCCACTAAGCTCGCCGTTCACCACAATTTCTTCCCCGCTGGTGAGCGTTCCTTGGATGCGGAGCGTCTCGCCTACCACCGTAACCGCTCCGGTACCCGCCGGTGAGCTTCCTCCACCCGACATCATGGGAGTTGACGTGGGCTGAGAACCCGGTTGAGAAGAAGGAGAAGACTGCTGATCTTTATTCCACATTTGGGTCTACCTTAGCACGCTTAGGGCCGAGTTGTATCGATTGGTTGAAATCCACCGGGCGCGGTGGTTTTAGAGCAAGCACTTCGGGCTGACGACTCGATTTTTCTTGTACTTACATGCGGCTCGCTTTGGCACTTCAGATGCCCTACGAAAGCTGGAAGAGGTCTTCATGATCAGAACAAATCGTGCGGTAAAAACTGGATTACTGGTAACTTTTATTGCGGCCTCCGGGCTGGTCTTCGCTCAAGACCCGGACGATAATGCGCCGCCTCCACAATTTTCCGCGCAGGACCAATCGGGCCCGCAAGGCGCAGGCCCCGGACCCGCTCCCGATCCCCAATTTCAGGGTCAGCAACCGCCTCCGCAGAATAATGGTGGATGGCGCCGTCTCGGCCCCGCACCGCAGCAAGGCGGTTTCGATCCGCGCTACGCGCAACAAGCTCCGCCTCCGCCGCCGGTTCCCGCGCAGCTCACCGTCGCGCCCGGAACTTTCTTCACGGTGCGCGTGAACCAAGTGCTTTCCTCGGATCACAATCAGTCTGGCGATGCGTTTTCCGCCACGCTGGTCAAACCCATCGTCGTGAACGGCGTGATCGTGGCAGATCGCGGCCAGGTTATCCAGGGCCGTGTGTCTGAAGCGAAGAAAGCCGGACGCGTTTCCGGCGTGTCGCACTTGGGCCTGGAACTCACCGATCTGACGCTGGTTGACGGCAGTCAGGTCCCCGTCAAAACCGAACTGGTCAGCCGCAACGGAACCACTTCCGAAGGTCGGGACGCCGTGGGCATCGGCGCGGCCACTGGTATTGGCGCCCTCATCGGCGCTGGAGCAGGTGGCTATCATAACGCTGGCGAGGGCGCGGCCATCGGTGCTGGTGCAGGCGCCGCTGCTGGAATCATCGGCGTGCTGCTGACTCGTGGCAATCCGACCGTCGTTCACCCCGAACAAGTGCTCACGTTCCGTATGGATAACCCGATAGTCATTAATACCGATCGCGCCCCGCAAGCCTTCCGCTACGTGGGCCCCTACGACTATCAACAGCCTACGGACCAGCCACGTTCCGCGCCGCCCGCGCGTGCTTATGGCGGCTATTATGGACCGGCTTATTATCCTTATTATGGATACGGCTACCCGTATTACTACGGACCCACCGTCGGCATCGGCATCGGCTTCGGCGGTTACTACGGCGGCCGCTACGGCGGATACTATGGCCGACGCTACCATCGCTAACTGACTTCAGCCGGATCGGCGTTCTACTGGACGCCGGTCCGGCTAATCCGTTAAAGCCATGTTGTAGCAGCCGCGCTTTTCTTCCACTCCCACCGGCGTTTCAAATAATTCCTCCATCCTCGCCGCCGTCAGCAGTTCTTCCTTCTTCCCATCGAAAAAGATCCGCCCTTCCTTCAGCGCAACGATGCGTCCAATCTCGGGAATGATATCGGGCAGATGATGCGTCACTACGATCACTGTCACGCCGTTGTGCGCCAGTTTACGCATGGCATCGCGCACTTCGCGCTGCGCCCGCACATCCAGGCTATTGGTAGGCTCGTCCAGCACCAGCGCTTTCGGATCATGCGCCAGCGCCCGCGCAAACACCACACGCCGCGCCTCGCCGCTCGATAGCTCCGTCATCAGCCGGTCTGCAAGATGCGCGACTTCGAAGAATTCGAGAACCTCTTGCGCCTTGCGCTCCATGGTGGGCGTCACATGATGATTGGGCCAGATCCCGATCGAGCCAAAAAACGCGCTCAGCACCGTCTCCATTGCCGAATACGGTTTGGTGCAGAGAGCCACCAGATCGTTGGTGACGATTCCCAATGTCGCGCGCAGCTCAAACAGCGTCCAGATTTCCTCTCCCCAGATCCGCATGCAGCTTTCCAGCGGAAAGCGCGGATAGCATTCGCGAGTCACAGTCTTCAACAGCGTGGATTTTCCACTGCCGTTCGGACCCAGAATGGCGACGTGCTCGCCGGCCTCAATCGAGAAGGTAACGTTACGCAGCGCCATGGTTCCCTCGCGCTCGACCGTAACGTTTTCAAATTCCAAAAGCTTAGGCATCAGCCCATGCTAGCCAACTTTGCCGGTCCGATGCGGCATTCGCCGATCCCCAGCGTACATTCGCCGAGTGAGACTTTAACGAATTTTCAACTCTGGTTACGATCGCTAACAGAAAGGAAACAGCTCATGTCAAACAAACCTTACAAAGGCCTGGGAATGGAAGGCACCGTTGCCAAATGGTATGCCGGTCTCACCAAGAAATCTCTAGAAGACTTCAAAGCCCTGGCGCGGCGCACTGCGGAGCAGCTCCCACCCCGCAGCCGTGTGCTCGAAATCGCACCCGGCCCTGGATATTTCGCGATCGAACTAGCCAAGCTGGGCGATTACCGCATCACCGGACTCGACATCAGCGAAACCTTCGTCGACATCGCCCGCGCGAACGCTGTAGATGCCAAGGTGCGTGTGGATTTTCGCCAGGGTAACGCGTCCGCCATGCGCTTCCCTGACTCGCGCTTCGATTTCATCCTGTGCCGCGCCGCCTTCAAAAATTTCAGCGAACCGGCCGAGGCTCTCACGGAAATGCACCGGGTCCTCAAGCCCGGCGGACGCGCCCTCATCATCGACCTGCGGCGCGATGCGTCCAAGCAATCCGTCCAGCAAGCCGTCGACGCGATGAACCTGGGGACGGTGAACGGAATCATCACCAAACTCACTTTCCGCTTCATGCTGCTCAAGCGCGCCTACACCAAGTCGGAATTCGAGGGATTGATTTCCCAGACCAAATTCACCGGCGTGGAGATCGAGGAGAACCTGACCGCGCTCGAAATCCTACTCACCAAGGGGGACAGTACCCTCTGCCCCCCAATTGGCAGTCTAGCGCCGGCCCCGGCCCTCTGTTACACTAGTGAGTGAGCACTTACTTATGATTGTACCCGCCCCCCTCCGCAAGAGCCGGATGCCCGCCGATGACCGCCATCGCCAGTTGCTGCGCAGCGCCATCGATTGTTTCGCGCGCAACGGCTTCGGCGGCACCAAGACCAAGGACATCGCCGCTGCCGCCGGTGTCAGCGAAGCCATTCTGTTCCGCCACTTCGCCACTAAAGAGGATCTGTATCACGCCATCCTCGACATGAAGGAAGATCAGGAGGCCGCCAATAGTTCCAAACGTGTAGTGGAAGAATTCGCCGCCCGCCGCGACGACGCCGGCGTGTTCAGCGCCGTCGCGCGCGAAATCTTCGATTCCTTTGAAGAAGATCCTGCCTTTCACCGTCTAATTCTTTACGCCCTGCTCGAAGGCCATCTGATGGCCAACCTGTTTCACAAGCGCCTGGGTTCGCGCCGCCGTGATTTTTTGCGCCGCTACGTGATCGAGCGCCAGGCCGAAGGCGCCTTTCGTGCCTGCGACCCGGATCTCGCGCTTATGTTTTCCATCGGCACAGTAGTCCATTTCGCCATGGGGAAACACATTTTTGGCATGAAGAAGAAGCCTGCCATGGCGGATGACGCCGTGATTCAGCAGATCGTTGGATTTATTTTGGCCGGTCTCACTGAACCGGTCGCTACGCGTCTACGTACTAATAAGAAAGAAAGAGGGATCCATGCGACGTCGTAAATTTATTCGGAGGAGCGCTCTGCGTCGCGCGCTCGTCAGCGCATTCCTTGCAATACCCTTAGTATTTTCTGTCGGTTGCGGCGGGCCGCGCACCACGGAAGCGAAAAATCCGGCTCCCGATGCGCCCGCCGGGGGGGCCGCGTTCACGGTGGCCGTCGTGCCTGCCGAAAACCGTTCCGTCGAAGCCTCCGTGCAAGTCACGGGCAGTTTCGTTGCCAAAGAAACCTCGGACGTCGCGCCCGAAACCGGCGGCCGCGTCATCCAAACTCCCGTGGACGTCGGCGATTTCGTAAAACGAGGCCAAGTCATCGCGCGCCTGGAAGATCGCGACGCCAAACTGCGTCTGGATCAAGCCGCCGCCGCCGAGCAGCAATCGGAAGCCTCGTTGCGCCAAGCGCAATCACGCATCGGACTCGGGCAGAACCAGCAGTTCAATCCCGACAACGTTCCCGAAGTGCTCTCCGCCAAAGCTAATGCCGATTCCGCCGTCGCGCAAGCTCGTTTAGCCGAAGCCGACGCGCAGCGTTACGCGAACTTGCTCAAAACCGGTGACGTTTCGCAAAGCGCTTACGAAAAATTCCGCACCCAAGCCGACACCGCACAAGCGCAAGCCGCGGCCGCGCGCCAGACCTACGAGGCCACGCTTAACAACGCAC
>Ga0105239_10010772_pt1 | contig 10216 bp, 8 predicted proteins | sample KBSC44metaG_FD_92761 | JGI IMG/M metagenome (GOLD analysis project Ga0105239, IMG submission 92761) | Corn rhizosphere microbial communities from Kellogg Biological Station, Michigan, USA - KBS C4-4 metaG | ecosystem: Host-associated > Plants > Roots > Rhizosphere > Soil | place: Michigan, USA...
ACCGACTGGTTGACCACGCGGGCGTTCGGATCGTAGCCGACGATCTCCTCCGCATTCAGCGTACCGCCGCGCGCGTTCACTTTGCCCATGAAAGAGGCGAAGTTCCAGTAGTTGTCGGTGGTCCAGCGGTCGAAGGGATGTTTGTGGCACCGGGCGCAGGACATCCGGACGCCCAGGAACGCCTGCCCGATGTTCTCCATCCGGTCGTTCGCGCCGCGCTCGACGCGGTAGAAGTTGGTCGGGCCGTTCTGATAGGTGCTGCCGCGCGCCTCGATCAGTTCACGCACGAACTGGTCCCAGGGCTGATTGGTCTCGACGCTGTTGCGGATCCAGTCGGTGAACAGCACCGCGCTACGATCGGCGAGCGCGCCGTTGCCGTTGCCGAACTTGCGCGGGTTGACGCGGAGCAGATCGGCCAGATGCAGCGTGCGGTAGTCCACATACTCCGGTCGCTCCAGAAGGTTGTCGATCATCTTGGCGCGTTTGGCGGGATCGGGATCGGCCTGGAAGGCGGTCACCTCGTCGGGAGAGGGCAGATGCCCGAGCGTATCCAGGGTGACACGGCGCAGGAATTCGGTGTCGTCGCTCAGGTTGGAGGGCACGACGTTCAGCCGCTTGAGGTTATCGAACACATACTTGTCGATGATGTTGTTGGTCGGGACGTTGGGGTAGGGGCCTTTGCCGGTCTGCGGGAGCGTCACGAAGCAGGCGGAGACGACGCCCAGATAGCGCACTACGACCGCGCCGCCGCCCCAGCGCAGGCCGGTGACCACGCCGTTCTGGTTGACATCCAGCACCGCGCCGTTGGTGGACTGAAAGGCGGTCTGCCGGGTCACATCACGGCTGCTGCCATCATTATAGGTGGCCATGACCTTCAACGGGCTTTTCTGGCCGGATCTGGTGAGCTGCAGTTTGTCCGGAACGACCTTGAGAGAGGTCAAACGCGGATCTTTCTCCGAGAAAGGCGCGCCCTGTTTGATCCAGCGGAGGAGAGTATTGTATTGATAGGAGCCGACGGCAAAGCGTCTGCCGCCGACGTGCGGGGCTGCGCCGACCGCCTTGAGCAGCAGCAGGCTCTTCTCCGGGTCGGTAAAGTTGATGCGGCGTCCGCGCGCGCCGTAGACGATCGGTTCGTAGTCGTCTTCCGGGCTGAGCGTCAGCAGGGAGATCTGGAAGCCGCCGCGGCCTCCGAACTTGCCATGACACTGGGAGCCGGAACATCCGCCGCGATCCAGGATCGGGGCGACATCGCGCAGGAACTCAGGATGGGTCGGTACGGGAGGATCGGGCAGAACCGCCTCGACAGGCGCTTTGACTGTTTTGAGAACGGCCGGTTTAGACGACTTGTGTCCCTGTTGTCGAGGCGGCGTGTGTCCGTGCTTCTGCGCTCCCGCAGGCAGTATCGATCCGACGAGCGCCAGTGGAAGAACCGCTCTCCACAGTTGCATACATTCACCCTCCCCATCCCCATAAATTCGCATGTAATCCTAACCCAATATGACACGGCATGTCAAGCCGATGTTGCTACAATTTACAGAGGATCTGCAGCCGTGGCAAACTCTTCGACAGGAACACGGAAAACGGCTTCGAATAGAGGAAAGACGCAGACAAGTGGAGAAAGTTCATTCGGTTGGGAGGCAGGAGTTGGGAAGCGGGTGGGGATCGCTTTCGTATAGAGTCGATTGGCGGGCCGAAGCAGGGCATTTGTCCGCTCCTTTTGCCCCCAATATCGTCTGTTTTAGGAATTATCGGCTTGCCAACGCCAATTTGGCGAATCTGGCACGTTTTGTGCAGTTAGACACAATAGTGGAAAGAAGGCGGTTTCTCGCTGCAAAAAGTCGAAGAGGAGGGATCGCCGAAGCGTGATCTCGGTTCGTTCTTCTTTTCGCACAGGTGCGGAGACGCAATTCCGACACTTTCTTTCAAAATAAATCGAGCCTGGTCCTTTGCGGTATGCGAAGGAGCGTGGTTATGGGTGTATAATAGTAAGACGGGTCGGTCATAAGCCTGCTCTCTTTCTTATAAACCGCGAGACGATTTGCGCCGATAGGGTATTCCCCGCATTCGGTGTGCAGTATATGGAACACATCAAGGAGAAGTGACCTATGCGTAGACTTAGTCTAACACTGTTGGCCGCCGGGGCGGTGCTGATGGGCGCCGCGCCGCATGCCCACGCGCAGTTTTTTAATATGACCACCGACTTCCAGACGCCGGCGGGCGTCCATGTCGTGAACGCCTTCTCTACCGATGGTCTGTCCGCGTTGGGTATCAACGACGTTGCGATCACCGGTGTCTATGCGCCGCCTGCCGCCGTCACGGTGCCTCTCTATTCGTTTGCCACCAACAGTCAGATCAGCGACCCGGTCGGCGGTGGCACGGGTACGGCAGGAATCTACAATCTCCCGTATCGTATCGCGGTCACCATCGTACCCTCCAATGCGGCCGGAACGCCTCTGGCCGGATACAGCGCCATCACCCAGTATGTCACCGGCACCATCACCGGGCAACTCACCCAGGGCACCAACACTCTTATCAACACCTACAACAATGTCGTCTCCACGCCGAGCGGTCAGGCCGAGGTGTTCAACTACGTCTTCAGCGCTGCCGGGCTGCCCACCATGAACTTCCAGTTGCGGGCGCTGGCCGGACAGGCTGCGAGCCAGGGAGCCCCGGGCTTCTTCAACGGCGGCTCCCCGACCCCGAAAGCGGGCGGCGCCACGGGCGCTGTCGCCGGTACGCCGGAACCCGGCGCCTGGGCGATGTTCGTCGGTATGAGCATGTCCGGCGCGCTGGTCGCCCGCCGCCGTATGCGCCGCAAATAGGCCGGGGCCTGCGGTCACTCTGCTGCGGGGATGTGTGCTGTCGCGCGACATCTTTCCATAAATGCCTTTTGCGCCTGATACCGTTGGTCTGTCCACAAGACTTGCCGCCAACGTGTAGTGATCGGGCGCAAAAGGCATTTTGGGGGCTGAATTCTGCTTTTGGTCGCTTGTTTAGATGCCAGAGCGAAAAAATAGTTGTATTTAATGCTGGTTTTTCGAGAATCTGGCATGGATCATGCAATAGAAGGCTTTAGCTTAGAATCTCGCGGCTGGACGCGCCCTGTCGGGATTTTCTAACATCAGGCTTTCGTGTCTTGGAAAAAGACGGGAAACCAGGCAGGTCTGTGCTCTGAACTCTTTTCAGTCATAAAACGTTGTCCTGGCCCACACGAAAGCATGATCGTTGTAAGGGAGATCTCTGGTCTCCAGAGTTTTGATTCCTGTTACACAGAGAGGTTCAGGAAGAACGCAGCCATGCATTGATTGTCTGGTGCGTGTAACAGCATCTCTGCCCGCAGATGGAAACCGGGTTGGGATTACTACGTAAGAAAAAGGAAACGATCCATGAAGATTTCTCGTCTCTTCCCACGTACTCTTGCTCTGGCCGCTCTTGCGGTCGTCGGTGCGGGTGCAGTACAGGCTCAGTCCATCACGCCGGTGTTCATCTCGGCAGTCGGCGCGCCTGGCAACTTTACCTATACCTACCAGCTCTTCAGCACCGCCGATACGCGCGTCACCACGGGTGATATCTTCACCATCTACGACTTCGACGGTCTGCTGACAGGGGGCGGGAACGATCCGACCTTCGCCTCCGGTCAAGCCGGGGTGGACTATGCCGTCTCGGTGCAGAACGTGGGCCTCAACCCGCCCAACGCGCTGATCCCGCCGGATAACAACGCTTTGGCAAACGTCTCGCTGACCTACGACGGCAGCACCTCGCCCTTCATCAACCCGGGACCGGGATCTCAGCTCCTGGGAACGCTGACCCTGCACTCCGCCAACGGGGTCAATCTGGGAGGAGACTTCACTCCCTTCGCGGCGAACTCCGTCAAGAACAGCAACGGTTCTCCTGCCGGCAACCAGGGCTTCGTGACCGGTCCGAACGCGGCCCCGGTCACTCCGGAGCCCGGCGCCTGGGCGATGTTCGTGGGCATGGGTATCTCCGGCGCGGCCTTCGCCCGCCGCCGCACCCGCCGCAAATAGAACCCGCCTGGTTCGAACGCGACCTATCCAGATCGCCCCGAGTTCTAGAACTCGGGGCGATCTGCCGTTGCGGGGACATAAGCGTTTCCAACAAGGCTCGTTTCGAGGGGATAAAGCCTGTTGCCATCAATATGGGAAGCCGCCTGAAATAAATATCGGTCGTTTTGAGGGTAAACGAGTAAAATGGCATAAATAATGCAATAATAGAAATCAGGTCGCATTCTCTCGGTCGGACGCGCCCTTTCGAGAGAGTGTTACGTCAGGCTTTCCCACCTTTCATGCGGGGCGGGAAAAGCCGCAGTCAGTAGCTCCGGGCTTTTTTTAGTCGCGATCCACTGCAAACCATCCACGCACAAGCATCACTGTTGTAAGGGAGACTTCCATTCTTCCGGATTTTTGAACCCTGTTACACCTACAGGTTCATGAAGAACGCCGCCAGTACCGATCTGGCTCGTGTAGCAGCCTCCTTATCCAAAATGGAAGACGGATAGGGAATACCACCTCTATAAAGGGAAAATATCCATGAAGATTTCTCGTCTCCTGCCCCGTACCATGGCGCTGGCCGCTCTGGCAGTCGTCGGCGCGGGCGCCGTGCAGGCCCAGTCCGTCACCCCGGTGTTCATCTCGGCTACGGGCGCTCCCGGCAACTTCGCGTTCACCTATCAGCTCTTCAGCACCGCCGATACGCGAGTCTCCACTGGTGACATCTTCACCTTCTACGACTTCGACGGTCTGCTGACAGGTGGCGCGAACGACCCGACCTTCACCCCCGGTCAAGCCGGTATCAACTACAATGTCACGGTGCAGAACCTGGGCCTCAATCCGCCCAACGCGCTGATCCCGCCGGACAATAATGGGCTGGGCAATGTCTCGCTGACCTACAACGGCAGCACCTCGCCCTTCATCAACTCGGGACCCGGCTCCCAACTCCTGGGAACGGTAATCATCCACTCCAGCGACGGAGTCAATCTGGGGGGAGACTTTACTCCCTTCGCGTCGAACTCCACCAAGAACAGCAACGGATCTCCTTCCGGCAACCAGGGCTTCGTGACCGGTCCGAACGTTGCGCCGCCCACCCCGGAGCCCGGCGCGTGGGCCATGTTCGTCGGTATGGGCATCTCCGGCGCGGCCTTCGCCCGCCGTCGCACCCGCCGCAAATAGAATCCGCCTGGTTCGAACGCGACCTGATCAGATCACCCCGAGTCTCTATGGCTCGGGGTGATCTGTTTTCTGTTCTCAGTGCGTTCCTGAAAGCAGGTCAGGCGGCCAACGTCGGCACACGATTGTATTATACGTGTTTATTACAGCATGTAAATTAAATAAAATAAAATCACGGTAGAAATGCCCGTTTGAGCCGATTTGGCACGGATATTGCAGAGGTAAGATTGCAAGGTTCTCAAACCACCCCTCTCCTCCGAGAAGCTTGCTCCGGACTTCCCTGCTTGCTCCGGGTGGCGGGAAAAGATGCAGTTTTCCACACTGGACTATTTGCAAGAAGCGCGAGATACTGCTACGAATGCTGCAATAGCACCATCGTCAGCAAGGGAGATCTCCGGCCTCCCGTTTGAAGTCTGTTACATGGCCACCTTCCTAACGAATGTGGCGCGTATTCCGCTGGTGTGAAAGAGAGCCGATCCGGTTCAGGAAGACAAGATCGCACCTCACTGTCTAAGAAGGAACTTACTTATGAAATATTCTCATCTCTTATCTCGCACGATCGCTCTTGGCGCTCTGACCCTCGTTGGGACCGGCGCCGCCTACGCACAGGCGACCACTCCGATCTACCTGGGTACTACCGGTGTGGCCGGAAACGTCACCTACAACTATCAACTGGAACTGGCATCGGACACTCGCACGCAAGCCGGGGACAAATTTACGTTCTACGACTTTGACGGCCTGCTGACCGGCGGCGCGAACGACCCGAGTTTCGTCGGGGTCGGCGGCGCATCCTATCTGATCACCACGCCGGCCCTGGGCGACGATCCTCCCGGCACGCTCCAACTCGCGGGTGATAGCCCCGGGCTGCTGAACGTCTCGTTGACCTACAACGGCCCTACCATCGTCAACAATACCGCCGGCACGGTCGTCCTGGGAACGCTGTCCATCCATTCCGCCAATACCGTGAATGTCGCCGGGGACTTTACGTCCTTCGCCGCCAGTGATACCAAAAACAGCAATAATACCCCCGCCGGCAATCAGGGGTTCGTCACCGGCCCGAACGCCTCCTTGACCCCCGAACCCGGCGCATGGGCGATGTTCGTCGGTATGGGCATCTCCGGGGCGGCGTTCGTCCGCCGCCGCCGCCGCAAATAGAGCCGTATCAGCGCTCCCCTTAAACAACCAATCGCTCCGAAACTTTACGGTTTCGGAGCGATTTTGCTTGGGAAAGGCTTCTGCGGGAAGCAGGCGATCCGCAGCCTACTTACAAGATGCCCAGGTGCGTTGCCCACTGGAGGACATTGCTCCACTCCGGAGAGGGGATCAGGCCGTCGTGAGTCAGCCGTTGTACCAGCCCTGTCATAAAATGGAGCGTATACTCGGTGCTCAAGGCCAGTTCGCGGGCGATCTCCCCGGGGCTATACCCCTCCTGCGAGAGCCGCAAAATACGACGCTGATCGCCGCTCAAAGTATCGGCGATGCGCTGGTTGGCCTGACGTTGAATGCGCTCCTGTTTGCGGTAGCGGACAATAGCTTTTGTGCTCAAGCGTTCTCCTGGTGCGCGCGTAAGCGGCAAGAATTTCGGGAAATTTCGCCCTCGATAGTCCGGACTCCTGCCACACGATCAGGAGATCCTGCTTCATACTACGTTTCACTTTTCCTGACAGTGTCCCGAGCGGAAAAGTTTGCGCCTTCGAATTATTCATTTAGGTGTTCGCCATCAATGCGCGCAGAGTCTCCTCCAGATTCTCATGCCGGAACCGATAGCCGGCCTTTTGCGCCGCCGTCGGGAAGGCGCGCTGCCCCCCGAGAAGCGCCTCCGCAAACTCCCCCAACGCCAGCTTCAAGACAAAGCCCGGCACCGGCGCGACCGCAGGGCGATGCAGAATACGCCCGATCGTATGGACGAACTCCGCATTCGTGACCGGATTCGGAGCTGTCGTGTTGAAGGCTCCGCTGGCAGCATCCGTGGTGGCGGCCCATGCGAACAGCCCGACGACATCCTCCAGATGAATCCAGGGAAACCACTGTCTGCCGCTGCCGATCGGGCCGCCCAGCCCGAGTTTGAAGGGCGATACCGGCAGCGGCAGCGGATAGAGCATCTTCTCCAGGGCTCCTCCCTTGCCCAGTACGATGCCGATGCGCATGCAGGCGACCCGCACTCCCAACGCGGCTGCCTTGCCCGCCTCCGCTTCCCAGTCCCGGCAGGTTTTGGCGAGGAAATCCGTTCCGGGCGGGCTCTCTTCCGTCAATGTCTCGTCTTTACGATCCCCATAGTAGCCGACCGCCGAGGCGCAGACCAGCGCCCGTGGCCGCGTCGGTTGAACGCGTATCGCCTCGACCAGGGCGCGGGTGTTGAGGATTCGCGAGTCGTAGATCTTACGTTTGTACTCCTCCGTCCAGCGCGCCCCGCCCACCGACTCCCCGGCCAGATTCACGATCGCATCGACCTCGCCAAGCGCCCGCCCCCACTCTCCGTCGTTCTCGCCGCCCCAGGCCAGGCAGGCGACCCGTGGACCCAATACGCTCTGCGCTCGCGGTGCATCCCGTGTCAGAGCAACCACGGAGTGTCCTGCTTCCAACAGACGTGCGCAGAGCGGCCTGCCCACAAATCCTGTCGCACCCGTCACCATGATTCGCATTCGGTTCTCTCCTCAATCCACAATTTAGAGCCCTGTACGACAGGAATTCGGGGCCTTCCCGACCAATACCTTAGGGAGTCTGAACATGTCAGAGACAGCGGCGCAGCCCCGAAGCCTGCACCTCGGACCTGCACCCTGCAAACCAAGATCCCATCAGGAGAAAAAGAATGCTAACCCCGGAAGAGGTACAGACAAAGGCGGATGAGATCCGTATGAACGGCTATACGATGATCCCCAATGTCTTCCCTGCCGACAAGATCGCCACGATGCTGGAACGATTCGATCCCCTCCTCGACGAGAAGCGCGCCAGGGAGCAGACGAACCGCGGCGCGAATCGCTTCCAGATGCACCTGCCGTTCGAAGTGCCCTTTGCGGACCCGCTGCTCTACGAGAACGAGGACATTCTGGCGATCAACGAAAACCTGTTCGGCCCCGACCAGATCCTCACCTATTTCGCGTCCGACACGCCGTTCCCAGGTTCCGACTACCAGAAGGTGCATCTCGACTGCCGTCTGCCCTTCCCGGAAGCTCCCTACGGTGTGCCCACCTACAGCGTGGTCCTGAACATGGCGCTGGTGGACTTTACGGAAGAGAACGGTCCCCTGGAACTCTGGCCCAACGCGACCCACATGATCGCGCAGCCGAAGGATATGGAGCGAATGGCGGCCATGATGCCTTCCGTCCGCCTGCTGCCAAAGGCGGGTGACCTCCTGCTTCGAGATGCGCGCTGCTGGCATCGCGGCACTCCCAGCAACGGCACGCGGTCCCGCCCGAACCTCGCGCTGGTCTACTCCCGTGGCTGGTTCCGCTTCGAAGGCACTCCTTACCGCATCAAAATCCCCCGCGCCATCTGGGACGGGTTCTCCGAGCGCATGAAAAAGATCTGCCGCTACTGCGCGATCCTGGAGCCCGACGGCCACATCTCCGACGCCGCCTGATCTCCGCACGGCACTGAAGTGCCGTTCTGATACGGGAAGTCCGCCTTCGCGGACTCAATACATGTCGTTGCCGCAAATCAGTCCAATGAGGCATGGCACGTCGCGGTCAATGCATTCGAGTCCGCGCAGGCGGACTTCCCATTTTAGCGCGGGGTTTCAACCCCGTCAGCGCCGCTATTTATTGTCGTCGCCGAACCATTTCGCGTATAGTTTGTCGTAGGTTCCGTTCTCCTTCAGAGTCAGGAGCGCCTGGTTGACGGGTTTACGCCAGGGGGATTCGGGCGGGAACAGGATGCCGTAGCCTTCGGTCTTGAAGATCGGGCCGACGGTCTGCACCTTGCCTTTGCCGTCATGCGCCGCGTAGTGGAGCAGCACCGGGGCATCGTAGACCACAGCATCGATCTTGCCTTGATTGAGCGCATTGAACGCCTCTTCGATGTGTGTGAAGGACTGTGCTTCGATGCTCTTCCCCTTGAGATAGTTCTCCGAGGTGCTGCCCATGACCGTGGCGACCCTCTTGCCGGGCAGATCGCCCGGCCCCTGTATGCTGCTCTGCAACTGCTTGACGGTCAGGGAAGCCGTCACCTGGGCCGTGAAATAGGCGATAAAGACCACGCTGGTAAACATCCAGATGAGCGCGATCGACCGACCGACGTAGGTCTTGGGCATCTCGTCGGCCTGGGTGCTCAGGGTCGCCGCCGACCACCAGACGGTCTTGAAAATGCCGGGGAAATAGCGTCTGGTGCCGACGATGCCCTTCTCTTCGTGGTGACGCTCTGCAAACCAGACGAGGTGGGCCGGAATTAACACCAGGATGCATACCAGCCCGAACAGTTTGAGCACATCCGCCGAAAAGAGACCTTTGATGGTCTGGAGCAGCGTCGAACCGTTGTCGGCCTGATCCCGGACCAGAATCTGTAAGCCGGCATTGAAAATAGGCTGTGAAAAGTCGAAATTACGGTCTCGATCCGACGTGATCGAGATGGCGGCGATGCCGAGATCCGTCTCTTTCGTCTGGACGGACTGGAGGATGTCCGCCACGGTGTTCTTCTCCACGTAGGTGTTTTTGATGTTCAGACTGTCGGAGATGCTGTCCCAGAGTTCGATGCTGAAACCGGTGAGTTTGTCATTCTCCTTCAGGACGAAAGGCGGCACGATGCGCGTGCTGATCCGCAGGGAGGTCGGCGCCTTTTGCGCCTGTGCAGGCGCGAACCCCATCGCTAGCATATCTGCGCAGATCAGTGCAAGCAGCCCTCCGCACAACCACTTCCTGTTCAATCGTTCTCTCCTTCAGGGATTTCTTGTGGAATACAGCCTGCGGTCACCACCCGATACGCGGGACCCCTCACGCTATACGACAGGACCGATGATCTTCGAGTAGAGTTCCTGCTGCAGGTCCAGTAGCTCCTGATAACGGCGATGGCGGGCAGCATCGGGCTGGAAGGTCTGGCCG
>Ga0105239_10010773_pt1 | contig 10215 bp, 6 predicted proteins | sample KBSC44metaG_FD_92761 | JGI IMG/M metagenome (GOLD analysis project Ga0105239, IMG submission 92761) | Corn rhizosphere microbial communities from Kellogg Biological Station, Michigan, USA - KBS C4-4 metaG | ecosystem: Host-associated > Plants > Roots > Rhizosphere > Soil | place: Michigan, USA...
ACGCCAAGTTCGTCCGTCGCTGCGAAGTCAGTCGAAAAACCCAGCGAGTCAAAGCAAGGCGAATCCAGGCAGTCAGACCAGCAGAGCGCCCAGACTCCCCCGCAATCCAAAACCGAACCGTAAGCCGAATTGTCAGCGTGTGGCACTGACGCAGATGCGGAGGGAGCAGCCCTCAGGCTGCTGAATGCTGAGGCATCGTCGACGCGGATTTAGCCGCGGCCTTCTGGGTCTCTGCGAATGCGCCTAATTAAAGAACGCCCTGTTCTTCTCCACAAACTCAGCTTTGTCCGCCGGCAGATCCGCTTCCGCAAAGATTGCGTTCTGGGCGCAAACGCTGGCGCAATTGCCGCAATCGATGCACTCATCGGGATTGATGTAAACCTGCGAGACCGTCCCGGCCGCGGGGTCAGACTGCTGAGGCGCGATAGCGCCAGTAGCGCACTCCGAAACACAAATAAAATCCTTGGTGCATGCATCGGTTACCACATAAGCCATGAAAAATTGCTCCTTGAAGGATGGCGGCGCGACAAGCTTGCGCCACATCGAGCTTATCGAGCAACGCTCAACGTGCTCCGTGACTCGAGTCACAAGCTCCGGACGGCGTTGGTCGGGTTCGGAACTTGCTACAGATAAGCTTCCGTATCTCCGGACTGCAACCGATTCGCTAAAGGCCGACCAACGCATTGAGACGCCCTAAATCCGGTTCACGGCTCGCTGGGATAACAACAAAAGGAAAGAGTCCCTTCTTTTTCATTTCCTCTCATCAAGCCAATAGGTCGTGCGCGCCTCGACGATGAGTTTTGGCTGTCCGACGACCTTCACACGAAGCGCATGAGGTCCGGGGATAAGCGGGAAGGGACGAAAGGTCAGGATATATCGATTCGGCATGTTGTTCATGATTGCGATGATGCCGGCGGCAAGCGACCTTTGGTCGCTAAAGTTGATGTAGTCCCCGCCAGTGAGTCGCGTCAGCGTCCTGGGAACATTCTCTCGCAATCCATTTTTTGCGGCCGTGAACGCGAGCTCTGCGACGCGTAAAGGAGGAAGGAGGTCGCTAGCGCAGTCCCAGGTTTGGATAGCGCGATTCCCATGAGCGTCCGGATCGGCCCCGGGAGCACGGCTCATGCACCCGCCGGATTCATAAGGAGTATGCGAGTAAGGCGTACCGCCGGGACGGGGAATCTTTTCCGCGCGATGGGCGGCATCCGCGCGTGCGCTTGAAAAAGCAAGGCTATAGATCGTCGTGTTCGTATCGCTAACTGCACGCACAGCGTCGGCAAGCGAGATCTGGCTTCCCTTGTCAAAGGTTTCGCTAATGAGTAGAACAGCGCGCCGGTAGCGTGAGGGGACATCCTTCAGCTGTTGAATGCCGAAGGCGACGGCATCCAGGATTGCGGCGCCGTCGTCACCCGGCTCGAGCCCGGCAATAGTTTTTGCTGCTTCCGGGATGCTGTCGGCAAAACCACGCGCCAGGCTAGGAGCGCTATCAAAACGAATGACGGCAACTGTGTGTGGGACGTCTCCGATCAAGTCTTCGAGGAGCGTCTCTATATGCTGATAGTCCTTCAGGCGTGAGGCTGCGCGTCCACCGTTTTGCACGATGATGGCCAGCGCGATTGGCTCGCGTCCGGTCTCCTCTTCAAGATGGAGTGTCTGCGAGATGCCGTTATCGAGGACGACGAAGTCCTGAGCCTTGAGCAGGTATACTCGTTCCCCGTCATGAGACTTCACAAGAGCTGAGACCATGACCAGGTCTGAATTAACGGTCACGGTGTCGGATTGCGCTCGAGCATACAGTGAGCTGAACCAAGCAATGCAAAGAAAAAACGCTAAGGCATGACGGATTTGCAAGAGAACTTTCTATTGCTCCCTTGATGCGAGAATGAGGTCTGCTAATTCGACGTCTTTGTTGCCATTCGGTCACTGCAATAGAGCACGGGACAATCCTCTAACCGGAATATTTCGCAAAGAAGGAAGAGTATGTTGGGCTTAGAATGTTTCCGGAATTGCGAATCGAACGGCCCATCAAGACTACGGGAGCAGCAGTCAAGACGTATCTCTCCAAGCTGCGTTGAATATGCGAGTAGTCCCAGCTCAAAAGTCAGCATTGAATTGTCATTCGCAACGTTCGACGCGCAGGCTGATTTGATCAGCGCATGAACTCCACGTCCGCCCCATCATGCGCCTTCTGACCGGCCCGTCGTTGATGCTTCGCCACATACATCGCCGCATCCGCTGAATTCAGCAGGCTGTCCTGCGTGTTTCCATCGACAGGGAACAGCGCGATCCCAAAGCTTGCTGCACCGCGAATCTGATTCTCATCCACCTGGAATGGATTGGAGAAGCAGGTCTCCAGCCGCGCAACGACAGCATGAATTTCCTCGTGGCTCACCGCATGGTGAAGGAGGACGGCGAACTCGTCGCCTCCCAGGCGTGCCATCACATCGTTAGGCCGAAGCTGATGCCGCATGCGAAGCGTCACCTGCTGCAGATACCGGTCGCCGATCTGGTGGCCGAAGTGGTCGTTGATCAGTTTGAATCCGTCGAGATCGATGTAGATGAGCCCGAACGTCGACTGCTCGGCATTAGCCTGCTCAATCATCTCCGCCAGCCGCTTTTCGAGAGAGAAGCGGTTGTGCAGTTCCGTAAGCAGGTCGAATTCCGACCGGTGCTGTAGATCGGAATAAAGACGGCGGTTCTCGATCGCCAGTGCGATCAGACCGCCCGCCGAAGCGAGCGCATCCGTTTCGACCTTCGATGGCTTGGTTTTAGCGTGGAAGGCAGCGCTGATCACGCCCAGCTCCATGCCGGACCGCGAGAGGATTCGATGTTCGACGATGCGCAAGCCGGTGAACTGTTTGGGGCAGGTACCACGCTGCCGCAGATCCGCGAGCTGGCACCAGCACGCTGCGCCGTTCAGACGGAACGACACGATCTCGGTCGCCTCCTCCACCATGTCCAGCAGGCTCGTGTTGCCGTTCAGATGTTCGAGCACCCGGCTTCGCATCTGCTCGATTCGCGCCAGCCGCGCGATGTGGGTACGTCCGCGCCGCTCTCTTCGCCATGCGAAGGTCCCGGTCAGAACTATTCCGCCCAGCAGCGCCCCCACCAGGATCGTGAGATTTCTGACCGTCAGCGGCGACGGCCCCGCGAGTACGGTAAGGTCATCCGGAGATCGCAACAGGATGTCGAACGCGGTTGGCTTCTGGCTCTCCTGGGCCTCTGAAACTCGGCAGACTCCTACGATCCGTACCGTCGATCCCGCCGCGATCTGGCGCAATTGTTCTCCGCCATTCAGGTGCTGGGGATGCTCGAGAATCGCCTTGAAAAGATGCCCGCCGGAGACAAAGACATATTCGTCCTGTCCTGCCTCGCGGACGGCTGTCAGCAGTTGAGCGTCAATCGAAACCAGGTCGAGTGCGTGGCGGCCGCTTGCCAGCACGTCCGAGGTCGAGCTGATCGGCACCACGCTGGAGGGCAAATTCAAATCCTCGATGGCTCCACCTGTAAGAACCAGCGATCCGTTCTCAACGTCCGGAAACCCGCTTACCGTCGCAAGGTCTCCTACCTTGGCCGGCCGCTCGAATTGCGTCATCACCATCACGCTTCGGTCGCCATTCTGCAAAACCAGCGTGGATCCGGGCTGATAGTAGGTGATAGTCCCCTCGATCTTCACCCGTCCCGTATTGTTATGGACCTCGTAGCCGCTCAGGATCTGATCCATCGGCGTGATGGGCAGGTCTTTAGGTGCGATCGCCGCCGGATGGATGACCTTCAAATCGGCAACCGATGGGGCCTCGATCAGAATGCCCGTGATCTGCATTTTTCGATCGAACCTGCCGGCCACTGCGCCGGTAAGCTCAACCTCGGCGTCCAGTAGCGATGCCAGGTCGATCGGCCCGCTTTCCGGCATCTGGGCATCCACCGTTCCGTCCTTCATCTGCAGCTGCAGGTAGAGGGTGGAGTTTCCCTCGTCGCTGACGACATTCGCGCTTCGCACGAAGCCCCGAACCATGGCTCGCTGGCAGTCGAGCTCCGCGCGGATCAGCTGCCGGAATTCAGCCTGCGTTGGCGGGGGAGGCTCTCCATGGCCCTGCACTACGATCTTGTCGGCCTTCACTTCGGGGCGAAAACTGGCGCGCGTGGTTCCGTTTACCAGGACTCGGTCTCCCGGCGCCAATGCTTGATCGGCAGTCGTCTCAACGTAGATCGCAGTCTGGCCATCCTGTACGAACAGGTCCACATTGCCGTGCGCGTAGTAGGTCACCACTCCGGTAAAAGACACGGGGAGCGCCCGGCTGGCTTCCTGATTGGTGAGGGAGTGGATGGCGCTGAGCGTCGTTAAAGGCGCAGTCTCCGCCCCCGCCATCACCGCCGTAAACAGCAGCGCTGCGGCGAAAATGAGGCCGAAGGTGCGGTAAAACTTCATAACGTAGCCCGATCACCACTCATTCATCGCGCAGGACGTTCTCAGAATGTCGGACGATGAGATCGGAGGAGCTGCCGCTCCCGCGAGATCGCTAAGCCCATGGTGGATAAGTAAGTCTACCGCCCTCATTGCTGGATTTTGCATCCTCAATCGTGGAAGCATGTGACTTTCGATTTATACGACTAAACTCGTTGATTTCTTTCCAGATTGGGACAATCACCTGACGTTTTACCGCTCTGGTTTCCCGGCGCCTTCCTCCCCAAAAACGCGCAACAAAAAACCCACCGCTTCCGGTGGGCTTTTTGCTTGTGGGTCAAATCGGTCAACACTCGCCTCAACCCACGCTGCATCCACGATAGGCCCGGTCGTAAAGTCGTGCATCCCTCATCGGTAACTACGAAGGCAGAAACAATAAAACCAAAGTTCGTCGGCAAATCGGAAAACGATTCATGGCATCGCCGCCTCTGCTGACAACCCCGACGCCAGGAAATGAAAACCTGTCCCCCAGCTTGCATGCCGTGATAGCGTAAGAGGACCGAAATGAGCAGTTTCCCCTTCGGAAAACCTATGATTTGCGCACCTCAAAGGACGCCGCGCGCCTGCGCGAGCTGGCAGATGCTGGCTCTTGCAGTGCTCTGTTTCGCGCCAGTCACTTCTCTGTCGCAGTCCAGCGGAGGACCGGCGGTCGTGCAACCCGGCGCCCCCGGCGAGCCGACCAAGCCCCTTCCCAACGACACCCACGCGACTCTACCGCCCATATCCAGAGCCGACGTCGACTTCATGCAGGGAATGATCATGCATCACTCGCAGGCCGTCGAAATGACTGCCCTGATCCCTTCCCATACCGAAAACAAAAACGTCCGCGCAATGGGAGCCAAAATCAGCAGCTCTCAGGCCGACGAGATCCGAATGATGCAGAGATGGCTTGCCGCACGAGGCCAGGCGACATCGATGGAGATGCCCGGCATGCCCGGGATGGATATGTCCGGCAACGCAATGGCTCCCATGCCGGGGATGCTCACCCCCGAGCAGATGGCAGCCCTCAAGAAGGCGCGAGGAACGGAGTTCGACCGCCTGTTCCTCTCCGGAATGATTCAGCATCATGGCGGCGCGCTCGTCATGGTGAAAGATCTGTTCAACAGCGCCGGTGCGGGACAGGACGCGGAGATCTTCGACTTCGCGACAGATGTCGACAACTCGCAGCGGGCAGAAATCAAAATCATGCAGAAATATCTGGAGGAGCTTCATTGAATTTGACGCGAAGTCTGACCCTTCCCCTCGCCGCCATGGCCGCGGTTCTCTTCTTCCCCACCCGGAACAGCGCACAAGATCAAAAACCGGCGCCCGATGCCGCAGGACAGCCTGCTCCGCAGGCGCAGGAGAAGCCCAAGGCCGAAGCTGACCCCTTTTCGCCGCAGCCTGCTCCGCCCCTGCCGCCGGGAATGACAGGATCGGATGTCAACGACCCGCGCGCCAGCCTTAAGCCCGGTATGTACGACGCGGGTGAAGTCGCCAAAGGCCTCAAGCACGTGGCCTACGTCAAGAAGCCGAGCGCGTTCCAGCTTCAGGCGACATCCAGCGATGATCCAAGCGTGCAGAAGATGCTGGGGCAGCTCGGTGTTGGTTCGGCAGAAAAAATGCCGAAGGCTCTTCAGCTCGTGATTGCGCAGCTGGCATTTGCCAATTCCGATTTCGCGTTCCAGGGAACGCATCTCTTCCAGGGAAACTTCTACGGAGTGAACATCTACGACATCAGCAATCCAGCCAAGGCCTCGCTGCTCACCTCGATGGTGTGCCCGGGCGGCCAGGGCGACGTATCCGTCTACGGAAACCTGATGTTCATGTCGGTTGAAATGCCCAACGGACGCGTCGACTGTGGCGCGCAGGGATTTCCCCCGGAGCCCGCGCCCGAGGCGGGAAAAGAAAAAGAACGCCGCCTGCCCGTTCCGCAGAAGGATCGCTTTCGCGGTGTAAGAATCTTCGACATCTCCGACATCAAGAGCCCGAAGCAGGTCGCAGCCGTGCAGACATGCCGCGGATCCCATACCCACACGCTGGTCCTCGATCCCAACGATAAGGACAACGTGTACATCTATGTCTCTGGGACATCCTTTGTGCGGCAGTCAGAGGAACTGGCAGGCTGCTCCGGCGAGGGCCCTGAGAAAGACCCGAACACCGCGCTCTTCCGAATCGATGTAATCAAAGTGCCGGTCGCTCATCCCGATCAGGCTGCGATCGTCTCCCATCCGCGGGTGTTCATCGATCCGCGCTCCGGCGTCGTTAACGGTCTCAACAACGGCGGAAGCCACGGCAAGGGGGAAGAGAAGCCGCGCGACACCGATCAGTGCCACGACATAACTGTGTACTCGGCGATCGGACTCGCAGCCGGTGCATGCTCGGGCAACGGCCTCCTCCTCGACATCAAGGACCCCGTGAATCCGAAGCGCGTCGATGCCGTCAACGATCCAAACTATTCGTACTGGCACTCGGCGTCATTCTCCAACGACGGGTCGAAAGTGGTCTTCACCGACGAGTGGGGCGGCGGCCTCGGAGCAAGATGCCGGGCCAACGACCCCAACAAGTGGGGCGCCGATGCCATCTTCAACCTGAAAGACGACAAGCTGAGCTTTGCAAACTACTACAAGCTTCCATCGGCGCAGGGCGACACCGAGAACTGCGTGGCCCACAACGGGTCCCTCATTCCGGTGCCGGGCCGCGATATCGAGGTGCAGGCGTGGTACCAGGGTGGCGTCTCCGTCATGGACTTCACCGATCCTGCGCACCCGCAGGAGATCGCGTACTACGATCGCGGGCCCATCGATCCCAAGATGCTGGTGCTCGGTGGCGACTGGTCGGCCTACTGGTACAACGGCGCCATCTACGGGTCTGAGATCGCCCGCGGGCTCGACGTCTTCGAACTCACTGCGACAGACCTTCTCACCCAGAACGAAATCGATGCCGCAAAATCAGTGCAGGTCAAAGAACTTAACGTGCAGAACCAGCAGAAGCTGGAGTGGCCGGCAAAGCTGGTTGTAGCCAGGGCCTATGTCGATCAGCTGGAGCGCTCGCAGGCTCTGCCCTCCGATCAGATCGCGTCACTGCGCAAGGCAATTCGCGATGCGGAGAAGTCGCACTTGAAGGAGAAGCAGGTCGCAAAGCTGAGAGCGATGACAGATGGCCTGGCTGCAAAAGCATCTTCTGCGAAGCCATCCGACGCAAGTCGCCTTCAGGCTCTCGCTGAGATCCTGAAGCACCCCGTAGCTTAGAACGCTTCGAATCCTCAAAGGCCCGGCAGGGAATTCTTCTGTCGGGCTTTTCTGTTTCTCGTCACAAGTCGCGATTGAAAGTTGAAGGGGAACTTGCCCGCCGGATAACTCCCCGCCGATTTTTGGCGTCTCTTGTATATAGCAACGGTTGCCACTCAGGGCCCTGAAGCTCGCGGGGAAGACACCGCATTCGTCTTCCGGAAAAGTCGGCACCCGCGCAAAAGATATCAAGAGCTAGAGCCAGTCTAAGTAAGCCGATCCTCGACACAGCGCAACAATCTTCAGAGCGACGTTTCCGTTGCATCTCTGGTGCTGCTGGCGCCTGAGAAAAGATCACTGACTTCCCGATACCACAATGAAAGGCGAAGTGTGTATGGAACTCGTTTCCCCATTGACATTTGCCTCAGAAAACAGCCAGCCCCTCGGCGCAATCGTTTTACCTGCTGCCCTCGCAGGGAAATCGTGGCAGCACTTCAATAGAAAAATTGGCATGCATCGTGTAGTCCTTACACGCTTGCCATCGCGGTCTGTTGCCTTACAAGAATTTGACGCAACCATTAGGCTGCATTTGCATCCGGCTCTCCTGATATTAAGGGAAGTATCAGATAGGAAAGGACTAAGTCCTCAGCGCTTCCTACCTGGGTTTCTTCCATCCGCCTGGGCCCAAATAGTTAACCCCTTTAAGTCCGGTGTGAACTCAATTGGCCATTCAGGTGCTTAACAAAGGGTGAGATATACATCGGCTCTAGAGAAAGTCGCCGAGGAACTTACATCGCAAGCCCATGCGCAAGCCATCCGGAATTCAAGACCGATGGACCCGGAAGGGCATGGAAACACAAAAGCGAGGGTATCGCGAATGCAAGGCAATAATACGCAAGGCAATAATGCATTAGATATAGTGGCGAGCGACGGTCCGAGTCTGGGAACAATTTCGGCCGTCAGCGTATTGCGTGAAACTTTTCCGGCGTCATCCTGGAGACGTCCGTCGCCGTTCCTTTCTTCGGCTGTGAAGCATGCTTTTTCACTCCGGTACGCCGTAATGAAGCGCACCATCGACATCGTTCTCTCCAGCCTTCTTATCCTGGCGCTCTTTCCAGTCATGTTGGCGGTAGCAATCGCGGTGGCCGTTACATCGCAGGGTCCGATCTTCTTCACGCAGGAGCGGCTCGGACGCTTCGGAGTTCCGTTCCGGATCATCAAGTTCCGCTCGATGTTCTCGCGCCAGCACAAGAACAATGTGCAGGCCATCAACGTCAAGCGCGAGATTCACCAGCGCAACGAGCAGGCCTATCCTCTGAACAAGGATGTTCCTGATCCCCGCATCACGCCCGTGGGACGCATCCTCCGCAAGCTGAGCCTCGACGAGCTTCCTCAGCTTTTCAACGTGCTGAAAGGCGACATGTCTCTCGTAGGCCCGAGGCCGATCGTCGAAGCGGAAGTCGAGCTCTACGGACAGGAGTTTCCCTTCTATGACCTGTTCAAGCCCGGCATCACTGGCCTGTGGCAGGTTTCAGGCCGCAGCGATATCGGCTACGAGCGCCGCGTTCAGTTCGACCGTGAGTACGCCAGCAACTGGAGCTGCTCACTGGACTTCGAAATCCTGACGCGGACCATTCCCGCCGTCATCACCATGAAGGGCGCGTACTAAACAAACTGCTCTGCCCGGGCAACAACCGGGCAGCCTGAGACTATATAGATTCGTAATAGGTTCATATATCGCTAACTTACAGGGTTCAAACAGCCGCGCAGCGCGCAGAAGATTAGGGCGCCTGCGCGGCTTTAGTATTTTTAAGGGATGAGTGGCCCGAGCAGGCTGCTGGATGTCTGGAAAAAGTCATCAAACCCAGGAAGACACTGGGAACCGTAGCGACAGACAGATCAAAATAAAGGAACCATGGAGAACGCGCGACTCGAGGGAACGACCAGGGGCCTGCCCGGAGCCATACCCGCGGCTACGCCCTTCGCCGCGGCTCCAGGCGATCTGACATCTCTCGATCTCCTCCTCATCATTACCCGCCGCAAAAAACTGGTCGCGCTAATCACCGCGCTCTGCCTCGGGATCGCGCTGGTCCTCGCCTTTACCCTCCCGCCGCAGTACACCTCAACCGTCACGATCCTTCCCCCGCAGGGAAATTCCCTCGTAAGCCTCATGCTGGCAAACCAGATCGCCGAGACTAGCGGCGCGGTGAGTTGGAAGGCCAGCAATCTCCCCGGCATCAAAAGCATGAACGACATGTATGTGTCGTTGATGAAGAGCCAGCCGGTGGAAGATGCGGTCATCCAGCGCTACGCGCTCCAGTCCCAGTACCGCAAAAGCAACCTCGAAGATACTCGCAAGACCCTCGAGAGCCACACGACGATTGATGGAGCGACAAAGGATGGGCTCATCCGGTTGACCTTCACCGATCGCGATCCTAACCGATCGGCTGAAATTGCCAACGGCTACGTGGAGCAGTTCAAGAGCCGGACGCAGCATCTGAATATCACAGAGGCGTCCCAATGGCGGGTCGTCTTTGAGAA
>Ga0105239_10010774_pt1 | contig 10215 bp, 8 predicted proteins | sample KBSC44metaG_FD_92761 | JGI IMG/M metagenome (GOLD analysis project Ga0105239, IMG submission 92761) | Corn rhizosphere microbial communities from Kellogg Biological Station, Michigan, USA - KBS C4-4 metaG | ecosystem: Host-associated > Plants > Roots > Rhizosphere > Soil | place: Michigan, USA...
GCTCTATCTGGACTACATCAAGCTCGAACCCAGCAAGAAAGAGCGCGGGGTGATCGAGGCAGAGAGTCTGCTTTCGAAGGCAGATACCGGCGGCAAAGAGACGGTGACCGAGACGCCTGTCAATACGGCGTTCAGCGGTTACAGCGCCCTGACGTGGAACCCGAAGACGACGACCTCTTACCTCAAACTGCCGGTTTCGGTGGCGACTGAGGGGGACTATGCGGTTGAAGTCGGGGTGGGGAAACTCCACAACAGTGCGAAGATTGCCGCGCAGATCGACAGCGCAGAGCCGCTCGTCGCAATCGATACTGTCGATAGAGCCGCCGATGGCCGGAAGAACGTTCGACTGGGCGATAACGTGCACCTCACTGCTGGAAATCACACCCTGACTCTGCTCTACAAGGGAGACGCTCCGACCGAGGCTAATCCGCCGACGCTGGTGCTGGACTATCTCCGGCTGTTGAAGACCCGCTACCCCTTCAGCGTCGAGGGCGAAGGCCTGAAGATCCTCGATCACAAAGATGGCGATACCTCTACGCAGGATATGGCAGGTTTCGGTCGTGACTGGAGCGGTGACGCGCAGTTCTGGCTGACCGGCAATAAGGCCGGCGCCGAGGCGACCCTGGAGTTGCCGGTGCAGACCGCAGGCAAATTCACCCTGGTCGTCTACTTCACCACTGCGATCGACTACGGCATCGTCCAGACGCTGATCGACGGCAACCCTGTCGGAGATCCCACCGACTGCTTCACGCAGGGAGTGAAAGCCAAAGGTCGCACCGTCCTGGGCGCCGTCGATCTGACGGCCGGCCCCCACCGTATCACCTTCCGCGCCATCGATAAAAACAAGGCCGCGACAGGCTACAAGATCGGCGTCGATGCGATCGGCCTGGAGCCGGTCAAATAGCGCGCACCTCGCGTGTTCACTCGGCAGCCAACCAGACCCTCTGTTTGCCTGAACATTCAGGCAAACAGAGGGTCTGAACCTTCATAGACACGTCCCTCTCCTTATTCTGCGGCAAACTGGACATGTCAGGCGATTCTGGTGTATCCTGAAAGTCAGTCAACTCACTGTCTCGTTGTCTGAAGAGTTAAGCCCAAGGATACGGTTATGCCCTACGATTCTCAAAGCAAGCGGTCTCGCCTGATCGAAGCAGCAGCGGCGCTCATCTATGAGCGAGGGTTCAGAGATGTGACGATCGCCGACATCGCTGAGCGTGCACAGGTTCCGACGGGGAATGTGTACTACTATTTCAAGGCGCGTGACGACATCGGTTTTGCCGTTGTGGAGACACGCCTGGCGGAGATCCAATCGTCCTTTCGTGAGTGGGATGCTCTTGAGAATCCTAAAAGCCGCTTGATCGCTTTCCTGAACGCTCTGGAGGCAAATTCTCAAGAGTTGGCTGAGCATGGCTGCCCCATCGGGTCGCTCTGTGCGGAATTCAGCAAGACCGGCGGCGCTTTGGCCGACAAGTCACGCACCCTATTTATCGCCATGATCGATTGGTTCACCACCCAGTTCAGAGCCCAGGGGAGCGGCGAAGGCGCTCGGTCTCAAGCGCTGCATCTCCTCTCTTCCGTTCAAGGGGCCTGCCTCCTGGCCCATTCTCAGCGCGATTCTTCTCTGGTGACAGGGGAAATTTGCCAGTTGAAGCGTTGGATCGAAGCCCTCTAACCTCCTCCTGACCCGTCCAAAAAGCATTTGACAAGAGCAAAATCTGTGGTATACTTCCGGTGTAAGTTAGTTGGCTAACTTACATGGACATCTTGATCACAGGAGACGCTCGAAAATGACCCCCTATGACAACGACAATGTGGCCCGTTCCACCCCTGCAACGATCCTGGTAACCGGTCCGACAGGCAAGGTCGGACGTCGCCTGATCCCGCTCCTCACGCGCCGGGGAGTGACGGTTCGTGCCGCCAGCCGATCGCCGGTCGCGGCGCGCGAGGGCATCGTGCCGGTCCGCTTCGACTGGGCGGATGAGAGCACCTATGAGACCGCGCGAAAGGGCGTGGACGCGATGTACCTGGTTCCTGGCCCCAGCCCACAACAGGAACACGCCGACTACCTCCGCACTCTGCTTGCCGGTGCTGCCGGAGAAGGCGTCAAACGGGTCGTGCTGTTGTCCGTGTTCGGCGTGGATCAGGCGCCGCCGGAGAACCCATTGCGCCGCATCGAACTGGCCGTCGAGTCCTCCGGTGTGCCGTACACCATCCTGCGGCCGGGCGCGTTCATGCAGAACTTCTCAGAGGAGCATTTCCTCCGGGCGGCCGAGAGCATTCGCGAACGGGACGAAATCGTCATGCCGGGAGGCGACGGAGGCGTGAGCTGGTTGTCGACCGAGGACATCGCCGCCGTCGCCGCGATCGCGCTGACCTCGGACGAGCATGAAGGTAAGGGGTACGCGCTGCTCGGCCCGGAACCGCTGACGCTGACGCAGATCGCCGAGCAGATCTCCTGGGTCACGGGGCGTCGGATCCGGTACGTGGAGACGGACTACAGACCCCTGCGCGACGAACTCATCGCTTCGGGGGTGCCGCCGGAGACCGCTGAGCACAACAGCCAACTCGCCGCCTTCGCGTTTAGCTCCGGTATGTTCGGTGTGCTCAGCGACGACATTCGCAACGTGACCGGCCGCCCACCCGTCAGCTTCGCCGAGTACGCCGTGGGTGCGGCGGCAGCGTGGCGTCGATAAGTCCCCACAATCCGCTCTGCTTTCCCGGTGGATAACGGGCCAGGTAGTGTATCGCAACATGAGGAGTAACGATGAAAAACGAAAGCATATTGATCACCGGCGCGACCGGTACCGTAGGCTCAAGGCTGGTTCGGCAGCTCGCCGCTGTCGGCATCAAACCGCGCGCTCTCGTCCGCAGTCGGGAGAAGGGCGAGGCCATCGCCTCGTTGGCAACGCCGGTTCTCGGCGACCTGATGGCGCCGGAGAGCTTAGCAGAGGCGTTCCGTGGCGTCGAGAGTGTGTTTGTGCTGGCGCCGCCGGTTCCGGAACTGGAGACCCTGGAGGACAACGCGATCGACGCGGCGGTCGCCGCCGGCGCGAAGCGCCTTGTCTTTCTCTCCAACTATGGCGCACAGGAGGGCGACAGCGACTGGCACTTTCATGTCCACGGCCTCCACGAGCGGCGGATCGCCTCGCTCGGTCTTGAGTGGACGGCGCTCCGCCCCACTCGTTTTATGACCCATGTCCCCTTTGTGTGGCCGTCCGTGCTGAACCAGGGGCTCTTGCTGGAGACGGGCGGCGCCGGCCCGATGACCTTTATCGATCCGGACGACATCGCCGCGGTCGCCGTGAAGGCGCTGACGGAAGATGGCCACGCAGGGCAGGCTTACGACCTGACCTCCGAGGAGACCTATACGGCGGTCGAACTCGCCGGCCTGCTCTCGCGAGTTCTTGGGCAGGATCTGAAGATATTCGAAGGCGGTGTCGAGGATCTTCGCGAGGCGCTGATCGCGAGCGGTGCGCCGGGCGAATACGCTCCGATCATGGCGGTCTACTATGGGAAGGTCAAAGAGGGTTTTTACAAGCCGACGGATACGGTCAGAAGGCTGCTTGGCCGTGCGCCGCGTGCCTATGCCGACTGGCTCGCACAGAATCTGCCGGCGGACATCAGGCGGAATTAAGACTACGGAGAGGAGTAAGTTCTTCGGATCCAAACCCCCGAAGTGGAATCGGTCTGTTTTTGCAAGCGGCCAGACAGGGAGTAGGGAAAAGGCGAACCTATGAGGAACTTACGACAAGCCGCCGCGAAACCTTAGACCCGAAGAAGGAGAGAACAGCGACCCGAATACTATTCGGGTCGCTTCCATACGGGATGCGGCAAGGATATCGATGCCGATACGAAGCACATCGAGCGGAAGGCCGCAAAAAGCATTCAAAAATGTTCACGTTGCAAGGAGGGTTCTGCTCTGGAACTGCGTGTGATGAGTTTCAATATCCGCAACATGCACTCCCGCGATGGAGCGAATGGTTGGGAACATCGCCGCGAGGCGGTGTGTGATCTGGTGCGGCGGTATCAGCCGGACATCCTGGGGACTCAGGAAGCTTACTTCCCGCAGGTAGAGGATCTGCGACAGGCGCTCCCGGAGTACGCAGTGCTCGGGGTAGGGCGGGACGACGGTCAGCGCAAAGGTGAGCACTGCGCGCTCTTTGTGCACAGTAAGCGCTGGCAGATCGGCGCAAGCGGCACGTTCTGGTTTTCCGAAACTCCCGACGTGCCGGGCTCACGCCACTGGACGCGGGAGCACCCCCGGATCTGCACCTGGGCCTACCTGATCGGGAAGACAGGATCGCCCTTTGTAGTCTACAATGTCCACATGGACCACGAGGCGCAGGTCGCGCGTGAGAAGAGTTCGGTGCTGATCGGGGAGCATATTCAGCGACGCTATCCCGAAACGCCTGCCCTCGTGATGGGCGACTTCAACATGGAAGAGGACAATCCCGCGATGCAGCCGTTACTGAAAGCGGAGGCGCTGCGTCTATATGATACGTTTCGGCCTTTGCACCCCATGACGCCGCGCCAGGGCACCTTCCACGGCTTTATGGGAGAGCAAGGCGGCGAGAAGATCGACTATATCCTCGCCTCGGAGGCGTTTCGTACATTGGAGACGAATATCCTGTATGATAATACGGAAGGGCGCTACCCTTCCGACCATTTTCCTCTCGTTGCGCGCTTGAGTTTGGAAGACTGACGGCACTTTTCCCGGCAAGGAGATTGAAGATGAAAAACAGCGTCGTTCCGGAAGACAATGTTTGCGCTTACGCTCTTCGGGGCATTGGCGCTTGGCAGTGATGCCGATTTTGTATATAGGAAGGCTTCTCCATCTGGGGGCGAAGCCGCTCAGACGAATGACAGCATAAACCTGGATTAGGGAACTTCGTGCGGTGGCTCTGCTTTATCGGAAGTGGCGCGGAGCAGTTGATCGGAGGGGGTATCCGTGCATTCGACGGTTGGGCGCAGCAGAGTTTCAGCCTTATCGGGATTATCGTTGGCCCGCAGTAGGAATTTCGCGCCCTCTTCTCTGGGAACGCGCTCCTCAATGATCTCGATGCAGTGCTGGATGGCAGCCTTCAGATCCTGTGAGACAGCGAACGATCCATGCATCGATTTGAGGTCGGGCAGTTCATTTTTGCCACCGATCTGTTCCATCGCATGGAGGACACCGCGCGCGTAAGGCATGTTGGTCAGATTGCACTCTCCCGGCCTCTTCTGTCTGAACAGATAGCTCCAGATGAGATTTCGATGTCGTGAAGTCAAGGAGTCGCGATGGGAGGCTTCTATGAGAGGCAACAGACGGAGCATGGCTGCATGGATCGAGGGGAGTATAAGTTTGAAGCTCTCTTCCTCAACATCGTAACTGACCTCTAGATCAAGAATCGGCCCAACCATGTTAGCATCCTGTGTTTCAGTCAGGAAACGCATCAGACGTTCAGTGTGTTGTTTGTGCTTCTGAGTGCATGAATAGGCTCGTAGATACGTCGACTTAAGACGCTGGAGGACCATCCAACTTACAACGGCGGTGGGGTAACCGAACCAAATCGAACCTAACGCGACCACGACTGTAATGCTCAAGCCGCCGACTGCAATTCCGATAGCGTAGTTCAATCGTTTTTCTGCGCGATGGATGCGTGCTGCCAGCGCCCTGAACTCTTCGGTGGTGAGCAGTGGTTTTGCCGTAAGGGGGTCGATTGAAGGCGAAGAAGGAAGTTCCATGCATTTATGTTCCGCTTAGGAACGTGATTTCCTTCCAACCCCGTGAGAGTGAAAACAAGAATAATTCTATTTGCGGCGCGTCATCTCAATGGTAAGCTGTCCATGTTATACAGAGTCTTACAATCCTGCAAAAAGGAGCCTACTATGCCAGCTCGAAATGAACTTCATGTGAATGGAACGGTTCATACCGTGGAAGCGGATGGAGAGCGCAGTCTGCTCAGCGTTCTGCGCGACGATCTCGACCTGACCGGCGCGCACTATGGTTGCGGCGAAGGCCAGTGCGGCGCGTGTACCGTCCTGATCGATGGTCAGCCGACGCGCTCGTGCATCACCCCCTGTGCGGCTGTCGCTAAAAAGCAGGTGACGACGATCGAGGGGATTGCGCATGACGGCAAGCTTCATGCGGTCCAGCAGGCGTTCCTCGATGCGGATGCGCTTCAGTGCGGCTACTGCACCTCCGGCATGATCCTGTCTGCGGTCGCGCTGCTGCGGAAGCACCCTGCGCCGACAGATGCGGAGATCGTCAGCGGGATGAACGGCAATGTCTGTCGCTGTGGGACCTACCGTCGTATCATGCGCGCCGTTCATGCGGCTGCCCAGACCCAGAAGAAGGAGGTGCGGCGATGAGCAGAACGCAGACACCCGAGGCATGTTCTACCGGCGCTGTCCTTTCGCGTCGTGATCTGTTGCGCACGGTCGGTACGGGCCTGCTGTTGCTGGTTGCAGCGCCCGACGCGGAGGCGCAGGAGTCCGGGGGCGGGAGGGGACGCCAACGACCGGGAGGCGCTGCGCAGAGCATCGGAGCCTGGCTGCATATCGCGGCGAACGGGACGGTGACCGTCTATAGCGGCAAGGTCGAGGTCGGCCAGAACGCGCGCACCTCCCTGACGCAGTGCGTGGCGGAGGAGCTGCGCGTACCGGTCGGTTCGGTGCAGATGGTGCTGGGAGATACCGATCTCACCCCCTTCGACGCGGGAACTTTCGGCAGCCGCACCACGCCGAGCATGGTACCCCAGTTGCGCAAGGCAGCCGCTGCCGCGCGCGAGATCATACTCGATCTGGCCGCCGCGCAGTGGCAGGTAGATCGGGGCACGCTCACCGCGGCCGAAGGCAAAATCACGCAGGCGTCCGCGCATCGCAGCCTCTCCTATGGCGAACTGGTCAAAGGCCAGAAGCTGACCCAGACGATCCCTGCCGACATCGCGCTGACGCCGACCGCGCAGTGGCATGTGATGGGAGTGGCCACTCCGAAAGCGGATGGGCACGCCTTCGTGACCGGAAAGCATCCGTATACGACCGACGTGAAACGGCCCGGGATGCTGTTCGGTAAGATCCTGCGCCCTGCCGCGTTTCAGGCAACGTTGGCGTCGCTGGATGCACAGGCTGCGAAGGCGATGCCCGGGGTCACGGTCGTGCAGGAGGGCGATTTTGTGGGGGTGACCGCTCCGACCGCTCAGCAGGCGACACGCGCGCTGGCGGCGCTCAAGGCGGAGTGGAAGACCGTGCCGCAGCCGTCCGATCAGACGCTCTTCGAGCAGTTGCGGCCCGGAGCCAAGGCGGGCCAGACCCGCAGTGTCCGAATCTCCGATCTCGGTGAGAGCGGGCATGTCATCGAGGCGACCTATACGATCGCCTATATCGCACACACGCCTCTTGAGCCGCGCGCGGCAGTGGCGGAGTGGAAGGATGATCGGCTCACGGTCTGGACCGGCACCCAGCGCCCCTTTGGCGTGAAGGGCGATCTGGCGGCGGCCCTCAAAGTGCCGGAAGCCAATGTGCGTGTCATTGTTCCGGACACCGGTTCGGGGTATGGCGGCAAGCATACGGCGGAGGTCGCCATCGAGGCGGCGCGCCTCGCGCGCGCCGCGGGCAAACCGGTCAAACTGGTCTGGACACGCGAAGAGGAGTTCACCTGGGCCTACTTCCGTCCGGCCGGAGTCATCGATGTCAAGGCAAGCACGGACTACAAAGGCGTCCTGACGCATTGGGAGTTCGATAACTACAATTCGGGGCCGTCCGGGATCGAAGCGCCTTACGCGGTTCCTGGCCAGCGCTCCAACTTCCACCGGGGGCAGGCGCCTCTGCGGGAAGGCTCCTATCGTGGTCTGGCGGCGACCGCCAACCACTTTGCCCGCGAGTCGCATATCGACGACCTGGCGCGCGTGATGAGAATCGATCCTCTCGATTTCCGCCTCAAGAATCTTCAGGATTCGCGTCTCAAGGCCGTGCTGGAAGCGGCGGCAAAACGCTTTGGCTGGGACAAACGCAAGGCGACGCCGGGACATGGATTCGGGTTGGCGTGCGGCACGGAGAAGGGCAGCTATGTCGCCGCGTGCGCCGAACTTACGGTCGATCGCACGACCGGCAAAGTGCAGGTGACCCGCATCGTCGCCGCATTCGAGTGCGGCGCGATCGTCAATCCGCTCCATCTGGAGAATCAGGTGGAAGGCTCGCTCGTGATGGGAATGGGCGGCGCGCTGTTCGAAGCGATCCGTTTCGATCAGGGCAAGATCCTCAATCCGCACCTGGCCGCTTATCGGGTCCCACGCTTCGCCGATGTCCCGCCGATCGAGATCGTGCTGCTGGATCGCAAAGACCTGCCTTCCGCTGGAGCCGGGGAGACTCCCATCGTCGCCATCGCTCCCGCCCTCCGCAACGCGATCTTAGACGCCACCGGTCAGGCGCTCTACACGATGCCGCTCGTGCCCAATGGCCTCAAGGTCTGACGCATAGCTGGTTGGCCTTCAGGTTCACAGATAACTTATTCCTCTCTTTTTGCCTTGTGCTCCCCTGCCGGATGGAATGTCAAATGTCACTCCGGCATATTTTTTTGTCGCCCTCCCGTAGTAACTAAGAGGGCGGGTAAGAATTGTAGGTATAATTAAGAATAGGGGTGTCAAATTGACAATCCATTTCAATTTCATCCTTGTTTGAATGTTTGCGCTATTCTCCTGCAAAGTACCGAGCGCGGACGTACAGTGGCCGTTGTAAGGAAATTCCATGTCCGACAATCGGAAGCAATTCGATCGTATCTTGCGCCGACTGACCATCGCTGAGCGGGATCTGTTTCAGCGATACTGCGTGCAAGGTGAACCGCTTACTCATTTGGCCGGTACCATTCCCTGCTCGCCGGATACCATGCGACAGCACTCGTGCATGTTGCGGAGGAGGCTTCAGGCCCTGTTGGTAGAAGCTGGTTTCAGCCGTACGGAAGCGCAGGACTACCTCTATCAGACGCTGACGATGCACCCGTGACTCGCTCGAAATCTGCTCTCCAGGTGGAAGTTGGGATCTCCATGCACCCCCGGAGGCGAACCGAAGGTAAATTCACTCTTCCTGCCTTTGAACTTGTGCGCCGGGAGTGACAGCAGGAATGGCGATAGGGTGGGGCGAATATCCGGGAAAGCCGCTTCGCAAAGGCTCTCCGAGGAAAATCGCCCTATGTTGTTCCATCGACCTCTTCTGCTCCTGCTGTTTTTCTGTTTAAGTGGTAGTGCTGCACAGCCGTTGTTCGCCGCGCCGCCGCGTGAGGCTTCTGTGTCCGACGGGAACCGCGACGTTTTGCCTGCCCATCCGAAGCCCGCCTCCACGCCTGTACGGACGAAAGGGAAGACAGTCCCACCGCTCTCTCTGCATCCTGCCAATCCTCACTACTTTCTCTTTCGCCATCGGCCGACGATACTGATCACCTCCGGCGAACACTATGGCGCGGTGCTCAACGAGGATTTCGACTTTACGGCCTATCTGGAAGAGCTTCATAAGAACGATTTGAACCTGACGCGTCTCTGGTCGGGATCGTATCGGGAGGTACCGGGCTCGTTTGGGATCACCCAGAATACGCTCGCACCGACACCCGACAGGTATCTCTGCCCCTGGCCCCGAAGCGGCACTCCCGGTGCGGCGGATGGAGGCGCAAAATTCGATCTCACGCAGTGGAACGCCGCCTATTTCCAGCGCCTGCACGCCTTTATGGAGGCCGCGTCCCGACGTGGGGTCGTGGTGGAGATGAACCTGTTCTGTCCGAACTACGACGACAGTTTGTGGAGAGTCAATCCGATGCAGGCGGCCAACAACACCAACGGCGTCGGCGCGTGCCCGGCGAACGAAGTCTATACGCTGCGGCATCCCGATCTGCTCGCCGTTCAGGACGCGATGGTGCGTAAAATCGTCACGGAGTTGGCCGGTTACGACAACCTCTACTATGAGGTCTGCAACGAGCCCTATTTCGGGGGGGTGACGCTGGAGTGGCAGAAGCATATCGTCCAGACGATCGTTCAGGCCGAGAAGGCGCTCCCACACCCGCATCTGATCTCCATGAATATCGCCAACGGCAAGGCGCAGATCGTGGATCCCGATCCTGCGGTCTCCATCTTCAACTTTCACTACGCCACCCCTCCCGTCACGGTAGGAATGAACTATGGGCTGAACAAGGTCATCGGCGAGAACGAGACAGGCTTTCGGGGAAAAGCCGATACGCTCTATCGGTCGGAA
>Ga0105239_10010775_pt1 | contig 10214 bp, 10 predicted proteins | sample KBSC44metaG_FD_92761 | JGI IMG/M metagenome (GOLD analysis project Ga0105239, IMG submission 92761) | Corn rhizosphere microbial communities from Kellogg Biological Station, Michigan, USA - KBS C4-4 metaG | ecosystem: Host-associated > Plants > Roots > Rhizosphere > Soil | place: Michigan, USA...
TACCAGACTCTTCTGAATGTCCTTATTGCCGACGGTAGAGGCGACGCCCTGCGTGAGCTGGGCCAGGCTGGCGGTCGTCTCGTTCGCATTCTGGACCAGGCGTTTCAGACCGGCGCGGTTCTCGTTCAAGGTCGCGCGAAGATCATCGGTAAGTCCTTCCGCGTTCTTCGCGACCTGCTTCCCGCCGACCGCCGCCTGGTTGACATTGTCCAGCAGTTTTTGTGTCTGGGCGCTGAGCGCATTCAGCTGCGCTTCGGACTGGCGCAGCAAGCCGGGCAGCTGATCCGTGGTATCCGCAATATTCTTGATCGTCCGCTTCAACTCATTGCGTGTCTGAGTACCGCCAAGGTCCTGCGTTACGACCGTGACCGTCTCCGTCAGCTTGGTGACCTGATCGGTGAGCTTATCGACCTTGTTGAGGAGTGGCTGCGCGTTATCCATGAGCTGCTCCAGACTGGGACTGGAAACTCCCTTGATCGTCGTGCCGTCGGGAATATCCGGCTCCCCCTTTTTCGGGTTCGGCTCCACGACCATCGACGGCGTGTTACCGATCAGCGACGAGCGGATGATGAAGCGCGATCCCTCCGGCACGTGATGCCCCGGCGATACGGAGATATCCACCTGGGCAAGGTTGTCCGCGAAGTTCTCCAGCCCGCGTGTCAACTTGACGGAGTCGACTTTGCCGATAGTGACGCCCGACATCTGAATAAAGGAGCCGTCGGAGAGCCCTTTCGCATCGTTGAAGACGACCGTGTAGTGGGTGTTCCGGTAGAAGGTGAGTTCGCTGCGCAGCCAGAGGATAGCGGCGATCAAAATGGCACAGCTAAGAACCGCGGTAAACCCGACGAGCAAACTCTGGCGCGTTCGTTTATCCATATTGTTGTAGGGCCTATCAGCGGCGGATCTGTATCGGGCCGTGAATATCCCCGGTAATGAACTGTTGGACTACCGGGTCGTTTGACTGGCGGACCTCTTCCGGCGTGCCAAGAATTTGCACCCGGCCATCGTACAGCATCATCACCCGATCCGCGATCCGGAAGATGCTACCCATGTCGTGGGAGACAACGATGCTGGTCACTCCGTTCCGTTCGCGCGTCGACAGGATCAGGTGATCGATCGACGCGGCGGTGACGGGATCCAGTCCGGAGGTAGGCTCATCATAGAGCACGATCTGCGGGTCGGTGGCCAGCGCCCTTGCCAGGCCGACCCGCCGCCGCATACCGCCGGAGAGCTCCGACGGCAGCCGCTTCTCGATACCGGGCAAGCCGACCGCGTGCAGAAGCTCCGCGACCCGGCGGATCAACGTGATCCGTGGCAGCCGCTTATTCTCCTCGCGGCGCGGGCCGCGCGTGATCCCGAAGGCTATATTTTCGAAGACGTTCATCGAGTCGAAGAGCGCAGCGTACTGGAAGACGACCCCCATCTTCGCACGCACGGCGATCAGTTGCTCCTCGGTCATCGGGACGATGTCTTCGCCGTCAATCAGGATCTGACCGGCGGTCGGTTTCGCTAATCCGGCGACACAGCGGGTCAAAGTCGACTTCCCCGCGCCGGAGAGCCCCATGACGCAGAGGATCTCCGACGGCTTCAGGGCGACGCTTACCTCTTTCAGGATGTCGCGGCCATCGACGGCATAGGTCAGATCGCGGACATCGATCCGTAGCTGCGCGCTCTGCGGTGCCTCAATCTGCGGTTGCTGCTGCGTCACGCCTATATCAGTCCCGTGTTGAACAGAAGGAACGTCAGCAGGAAATCCGCGACGAAGATCAGAACGATCGCCACAACGACGGAGCGAGTGGTGGATTGGCCGACGCCGGTGGCACCGCCTTCGGTACGCAATCCTTCCAGACAGCCAACGAGAGCGATGATCGCTCCAAAGGCGACCGTCTTCAACAGGCCTTTGGTGATATCCGAGCCATCCGTCTCCATCAACAGGCGCATGGATTCGCGGTAGGCCGAGTAGGAGACGCCGTTCGCCGCCGCGACGATCGCGCCGCCGACGACGCCAGCGATATCCGCCCAGATACAGACAATGGGCAGCATGATCAGCGATGCGATCAGACGGGGTACGACCAGGTAATCGACGGGCGTGATGGCCATCGACCGAAGGGCATCGACCTGCTCGGTCACCTTCATCGAGCCGATCTCGGCCGTGATGGCGGAGCCGGCGCGGGCGGCGATGGCGACTCCGGTAAGAATGGGGCCGGTCTCCTTGACGATGGAGAGCGCGACGATGCCGCCGACCAGACTAGCCGCTCCGTACTGTTTGAGGGTATCGACGGTGTACAGAGCAAGAACAGCGCCGGAGAAACCGACGGTAAGCAGGCAAATAGGAATAGAGTCTACACCGATCGCCCCCATCTGGCGGATGAGATCCCCGAAATGGATCCCGCTTCGCAGAGCGCGAACACTATCCCACAGCAGGAGGAGCACCTCGCCCAGATAGGCGGCCAGACCGACGAACAGATCCCGCACCACCCGGAAGGAGAGACGACCGGCCTCTTCCAGCGTGGAAGTGGCCTCGGTCGTCGAATCCGGTGCGTGGTTGTGCGGGTGCTGCGTGGACGACGACGGGGATTTCTCTCCGCCATCCGAACGCGTGTTTGTTGACGTCACGGCAGTAGGACTATACCCGGATGCCCTGCCGGTGTCAATTCCGCCTTTCAGGCAGGTAGCCGAATTGGACCTTCGGCCCCTCACCCCCAACCCCTCTCCCACGTTGCGGGAGAGGGGAGCCAGATTGCGCTTCGCGCTACCTCTCCCCCTGCCCGCTCTCCGAAGCGGAGAGGGGGGCCAGAAGTTAGGCGAACGGGAGGCCGGATTCGGCGGTGTGGGCGCGGAAGGCGGTGATGAGGCGGCGGGTGACGTCGCCGGGGGTGCCGGTCGTGGTTCCAGAGCCGAGCGGGCGGAGGTCCAGGGAGACGGCCGGGATGATCTCGGCGGCGGTGCCGGTGAGGAAGCACTCGTCGCAGGTGTAGACATCGTAGAGCGTCAGGTTCTCTTCGCGGACCTGCAGACGCAGCTGCTGTTCGGCGAGTTCCATCGCGGCCTGGCGGGTGATCCCTTTGAGGCAGCCGGCGGACGGCGGCGGGGTACGCACGATGCCATCCTTGACGATGAACAGGTTATCGCCGGTCGCTTCGGCGACATAGCCCTGAGCGTTCAGCATCAGTCCCTCGCCGGCGCCGACGCGGTTCGCTTCCATCTTCGCCAGGATATTGTTGATATACTTGCCGGTCGTCTTGATACGGGGATCGATCGTATCCGGCGACGGTACGCGGGTCGCGCAAGTGATCATTGTCAGCCCCTTCTCGTACAGGTCGTTCCCGTAGAGCCGGAGCTGCTGGGTGGACACCATGAGGCGAGGCCTGGTATCGATATGGGCCGGGTCAAGACCGAGGCCGGTCCCGCGGGAGAGCGTGATCCGGATGTAGCCGTTCTCGTGATCGTTGCGCCGGCAGAGCTCCAGGACGACCGCGCGGACCGAGTCGATCGTCAGATCCCCGAGCGAGAAGCCGAGCGCGCGCGCGGAAAAGAAGAGACGCTCCAGATGCGGGTCGAGCCGGAAGACTTTGCCGTTATAGGTCCGGACGCCTTCGAAGACGCCATCTCCATAAAGGTACCCGTGATCGAAAAGGGGTATCGATGCTCCCTCTTTGGGCACAAAATCACCGTCGATATAGACCGACTCCGCGGAGGCCATACCTCGCCGCCTTTCGTAAGAAAACCGGCCAGGCACGCTCCGTGGGGAGCGGCCTATGCCGTGCGTATAGGATAGCACACGCCTCGAAGGCGGGCAACGCGCTACCTCTCCCCCACCACGTGGAGGCTAGCTTTCGGCGATGACCAGGGGGGTAGCGGGCCCGTTGGGGCGGAGGTGGGGTTTGAGGAGGCGCCAGGGAAGGATGACGTCGCGGTCGCCTTCAGCATAGGCGGCTACCTGGTAGCGGTCGAAGTGGACGATCAGGCCCTGCGGAGCCAGGGTCCAGTTCGAGAAGTTCGCCTCTTTGGGGGTCACGCCTTCGGGGAACGGGATCTGATGGAGCCCTTCGGAGCGCAGGAAGTCTTCGTGCAGGGCAAGGCGGCACTGGCGCGAGAGAAAGTCCAGATAGCGGAAGCCGGGACGGAAGACATCCTGGAGATGCAGTGTCCGATTGGTGGTGCGATCGTAGTTCAGGGTCCTGGTTACGGTGTTGGGGTGGGCGCCGCCGGTATCGGCAAAGATGGTGAAGGCGACGCTCACGGCGCGCGGCGTCAGGCTAGCGACATCGAAGGTCGTCTCCTGCATGTAGGAGCGCTCGGCGTCTCTGGATCCTGGAGGCGGGTCTGCGGCCATTTCGCGCATAAACCCGCGGAAATCGTTTTCGATCGCGGCTATTGTCTTCCGAACGGCGGCATTAAAGGCATCCCCCGAGGCGCCGGAGGACGGGTCCGTGACCAGGTGCGGCCAGGCGGAGGCAATAGTGTATCGCGGCCGCTTCCCGATCGACTCGGCAGATTGAGCAACGATCCGAGCGCCATCGGCGCTGATCGTCGGATCGATGCTTTCCAGCTGTACCGGCAGAGAGCGTGTCGCGCCAGCGTTGCTCCAGGTTCCGATGAACTGCGGCTTATCGGCAACCGAAATCAGTTTGCCGGAGAAGATACCGGTCTGCTTTCCGTTCGGATCAGTCTCCTGTAAGGAGATTTTGTCCGGGTCCTTCCGCGTGCCGACCAGATCCAGAGATACAGGTACATACGCCGTGGAGCGCCGTTCGTAGAAGTATTCGCCACTGACGGCTTTGCCCGTGCGATGGAGGGTCATCGTCACGAGAAGATTGCCTCCGATCCGCCCGCGCAGATTCCAGGAATCCGCCACCCTCGATGTCTCGGAGGCAGCGGCGGGTACCGGCTCCGGGTGACCGAGAAGACTATAGACGCAGGCGGCGATCAGGCTAGTGCTGAAGAGAGTGACTAAAAAGCGGCGTTGCATTAACGAAACCTTCGGCAAAGACCGAATATTGTATCAGGACGGATATGTCGCACTACTCTACTGAGGCGGGCCACCTGGATTGTACGATCGTGAAGCAGGGTGCAGAACTATCGGGTGTTTTACGGGCGCTATACTGATAGTGGCATTCTTCGCCGCGCTGCTGAACCTGACACAGGGGCTGGCGGTGAAGAAGCATGCCAGGGATCAGCCCCAGCCGGCCGCTGTTACCGCGGCGCCCATCGTGATCGGACATGCGGGCGCCAACGGGGAGGCCAGCGAAGCCGATATCGATGCCGCGAATATCTTCCGCTTACCCGCGCTGGTGAATGCCTTGCAGGCGTACGCCAAAGACCATGGCGGCATGCTGCCGCCGATGGCGACGCCGAAAGAGTTTGCGGCCGCTGTCTCTCCCAAGTATGCCTCGAATCCGGATATCTTTGCCAGCCCGCGGCATAATCTTCCCTACGTCCCGAACCCGGCCCTTTCGGGCAAGGCGCTCGCGTCCATCACGAACCCCGGTTCGATGGTCGCCTTCTACGAGCCCCTACCCGGAGCGGGGAGCGCCTCGAAGCCACGGGCAGTGGTCTTCCTGAGCGGGATCCCGTCCGCTGTGGATGCGGCTACGTGGACGCGGTTGCAGCAGCAGATGGCGAAGCCGTAGCAGCAGCAGCAGCAGCAGCAACAGCAGCAGCGGCTTGCGAACAGGTTTTGACCGCCAGGACGCTGCAGGGGGCCGCACAGGCGAGCGCCTGTGCGGTGGTCGCATGCAGGCGAGAGTAGAGCAGGGAGTGCTGGGGATGACCGTAGATGAGGAGACCGCAGCGGAGCGTCTTCGCGAACTCAGCGATCGTGTGTACGGCAGCACCCGGTAACACGGTCACCTGCAGCGACAGGCCGCAGTCGGCAGCGCGCTGCTCTGCGGCAGTGCGCAGCGCCGTGTAGTAGGCGATCTGCTGTGAGGCCGCCGCTTCGATAACCTCTGCGGTCAACCGATATTCTGGAATCCCGGTCGGCAGCGACGCATAGGTCGGAACATCCTCTTCCACAATGATGGCGTGCAGCTCCGCGCCGAGCCGTACTGCCAGGTCGATCCCGGTATCCAGAGCGCGCCAGCTCTCCGGCGAGCCGTCGAAGGCAACCAACAGCGTTTCAAACATCGCCGTACCTCCGCCAGAACGTATCCCTTATTATACGCTCCTTCGTCCGACCGAAGATACCGGCCCGGCGATACAATGAACGCCGTGAACGAGCAACAAAATCGAGAGGGCGCCCGGCTTGTGCCGGCGGCAGAGGGGCTGGAGGAGGCGGCGGAGCGGCTGCAGAGCGGCCGTTTGGTGGCTTTTCCGACGGAGACGGTGTACGGACTTGGCGCGAATGCGCTCGATGCGGAAGCGGTCGCCGGTATCTTTACTGCCAAGGGGCGGCCGGCGTCAAACCCCTTGATCGTTCACATTGCCGATCTGGCGGATATCTTTGCCCTGATACGGGAGTGGCCGGATACGGCGGCGGCACTGGCGGAGCGCTTCTGGCCGGGGCCGTTGACGCTCGTGCTGCCGAAGTCGGCGGCGGTTCCGGATATCGCGACGGCGGGCGGCGATACGGTCGCGGTACGGATGCCGTCCCAGCCGATCGCGCTCGAGCTGCTGCGTCGCGCCGGCGTCCCGGTCGCGGCGCCCTCCGCCAACCGGTCGGAGGAGGTATCTCCGACGACGGCGGAGCATGTGGCTGCATCTCTGGGGCCGTTTGCGCCGGATCTGCTGATCCTCGATGGCGGTCCCTGCTCCGTCGGGCTGGAATCGACCGTGCTGGATGTCACGGTGACGCCGCCCGCTATCCTGCGACCGGGGATGCTCTCCGCGACGGATCTGGAGGCGGTCGTGGGCGCGGTAACGACTCCGCCTGCTAGCCCATCGATATCGACCGGGGAGCAGGTGGTACGCTCCCCGGGGCAGATGACGCGCCATTACGCCCCGCGCGTGCCGCTCGTGCTGACCGATACGCCTCTGGCACACCTGCAACCGGGAGACGGCGTCCTTGCCTGGCGCTTCGCGGCGCTCCCCGATATCGCGCCGGAGGAGAGCGGCGCTGCCCTGCTCATTGCGATGCCGGCCGATGCGACAGGCTACGCAGCCCGGCTTTACGGCGCTCTGCACGAACTGGATGCCGCCGGAGTGACGCGGATTCTGGTGGAGATGCCACCGGACGCGGATTCGGAGCGACACGCCTGGGCGGCGGTCCACGATCGGCTGCGGCGGGCGGCCGCCCCGAAGGAGTCCGCGTGAGCTCCGCGGCGGTCACCGATTGGACGCACGGGATTGTCGTGATTGGCGGGGGCGCTGCCGGGATGCTGGCGGCGTATACGGCGGCGGCGCGCGGCGTGCCGACGCTGCTGCTGGAGAAGAAGCAGCGCCTGGGAACGAAGATCCTGATCTCCGGCGGCGGCAAGTGTAATGTGACCCACGCCGGGCCGATGGAGGATGTCCGGGCGCGGTTCCGTCCAAACGAGGCGCGGTTCCTCCGCCCCGCGTTTTACCGCTATACGAACGAGGACTTCGTTCGTTTGCTGACGGACCATGGGATCGATGTCTACACCCGTCCCGATGGGCGGATCTTCCCGGTAGCGCCGCGCGATGCCGGAGATATTGTCGATGCTCTGGAGGTGTGTCTTCATGAGGTCGATGTGCGTGTCTGGCGCAATGCCGGTGTCGAATCGATACGGAGCAGGGACGGCGCGATCACGGAGATCACGTTGACGGGCGGGGGGACGGTGACGACCGGGCATCTCGTTGTCGCGACCGGGGGCTCGTCCTACCCAGCGACGGGGACGACTGGCGACGGCTGGCGCTGGCTGGCGCAGTTGGGGCACCGGATCGAGCCGCTGCGTGCTGCCCTGGCGCCGATCTACCTGGACCCTGTCCCCCCGGCGGAGTGGTCTGGGGTGGCGTTGCGGGATTGTATACTGCGCGCGCGCCGATTGCTGCCGGATGGTAACGCCGGCAAGGAGCTGATGCGCTGGCGCGGCGATCTGCTGTGGACACACAAAGGAGTCAGCGGTCCGACGGCGCTCGGTGTCTCGCGAGAGATCGCGGAGGCGGCACCGGATCGGAGTGTGATCGAGGCGGATATCCTGCCAGACGAGACCTTCGAGGCGGCCCGTAATCGGCTCAACGCTCATACCGCCGCCTATCCGCGTCGTGCGGTCACCGATTTTGTCGAGCCGCTTCTTCCGAACCGCCTGGTACAACCTCTGTTTGACGCCGCTCAGGTCGATCCGGCGACGAAGGGTGCCTACCTGGGCGCAAAGGAGCGGAATCGGCTGATCCAGACACTGAAAGGCTGGCGGCTCGGAATGGTACGCCATGTACCGCTGGAGCGCGGCGAGGTCGTCGCCGGCGGCATCGCGCTGGAGGAGGTCGATCCACGGACCATGCGTTCAGCTAAAGTACGCGGCCTCTATCTCTGCGGCGAGGTGCTGGATATCGCGGGTCCTGTCGGCGGCTATAACCTGCAGGCGGCCTGGTCGACCGGTTACGTGGCTGGCGAAACGGCGGCGAGCGATCTCCTGGCTGCCCGAGCAGAGGCAGAAAACGTAGAAGCGGCGAGTTCTGGGTAAGCATATCCGTAGAATTCACGCGGGGAACGGGCGGGCGGGCCGACGCGGGTTTGCCGGACGCCTCTCCCCGCAACGGAGACGTATCGTGAGATATCGCGCGCGGTTCGCCACTTCCATCGGCCTGGGCTGCCTGTTCCTTCTAGCTTCGTACGGAGTCGCTGTTGCGGCGCCTCCCGGCGAGATCGTTCTGGGAAGCATCACCGTCTTTCGCCTCCGTGTGGGCAATGGGAAGCTAACACTAGAGCAGCGCGGCGACCAGGTGCAGGACCGGCTGACTCAGATACTCGCGATCCCGAACCTGCGCGAAAAGGATGTGTCGGTTCAGCCGACGAAATATGGACCGACAATCTATGTGCATGGCATCAAGCTGCTGACGGTGGACGAGGCGACGGCGAAAGCGAGCAACCTGGAGCCGCTGCCTCTGGCAAAGATGTGGGCGCATCGGCTAGCCGGTATACTGCCTCAAGTCAATATCCGTCTTCCCGCGGGTACGCCAGCGACGAGTCCGGCAGCGCCCGGTCCGGCGGTCGCGCCAACGCCTCCGGCGACGGAGACGCCAGTGACGACACCGGAGACGACCGAGCCCGTCGCGCCGACGTCGGCGACGCCGATGCCGACGCCTTCTCCGACACCGGAGACGACGCCAGCGCCGACACCGGAGGCGACACCACCGCCGGCAGCGCCAGCACCGACACCGACTCCAGAAGGAACCCCTATACCGTGACAACGACGACCGACTCTGGTCTGGTTTATGAAGATATCGTCGAGGGCACCGGACCGAGCCCGAGGGCGGGCCAGACCGTCTCCGTACACTACACCGGCACCCTGCTGGATGGTCGTAAGTTCGACTCGTCGCGCGATCGCGGGGCGCCCTTTCAGTTCCCGATCGGCACAGGCCGCGTTATCAAGGGCTGGGACGAGGGCGTGATGAGCATGAAGGTGGGTGGGCAGCGCAAGCTGATCATTCCGTCGTCGCTTGCCTACGGCGCTCGCGGCGTACCGAATGTGATCCCGCCGGATGCGACGCTTGTCTTTGATGTCGAACTGCTGGAGGTCGGCAAGTAATGGCGCAACGACAGCTTCGCGCCGCCTCCCGCGGCGTCCTCGCCCTGTTTTCCGTGGCGGCACTCGCCCTGTCGCTCGCCGGCTGTGATCCGGTGGTTCCGGTCGAGAACCAGCCGCAGACCCCTCCCCCGGCGGTGTCCCCGGCCGCGGGCGGCAGCCCGGCGGCCGCAGCCGCGGGGGTGAAGCCGTTCGATAAGAGCGATTTCAAGGGCTCGGGTAAGGTGGTAAAGACGGCGAGCGGGCTTAAGTACGAAGATATGACTCCGGGTACGGGGACGCCGGCCAAGGCCGGCGACCAGGTAGGCGTCTGGTACACCGGAACCCTCGAAAACGGAACGAAGTTCGACTCCTCCCGCGACCGTAACGAGCCGTTCAAGTTTGCGCTTGGCGCCGGCCAGGTCATTAAGGGCTGGGATGAGGGTGTCGCGGGTATGAAGGTCGGCGGCCGCCGCAAGCTGACAATTCCGCCGGATCTTGGTTACGGCGCAGGCGGCCAGGGACCGATCCCGGCCAACTCGACGCTGATCTTTGACGTGGAAGTGGCGAGTATCGAGCCCGCGGGTA